>Ga0335074_10013946_pt1 | contig 11283 bp, 7 predicted proteins | sample Lox_Sample_23_FD_206715 | JGI IMG/M metagenome (GOLD analysis project Ga0335074, IMG submission 206715) | Soil microbial communities from Loxahatchee National Wildlife Refuge, Florida, United States - Lox_Sample_2.3 | ecosystem: Environmental > Terrestrial > Soil > Wetlands | place: USA: Florida...
GGATGCAACAACTCGACCGAGTGGCGCGAAGCTTCGATTTTCGCGGCAAGGTCCATCGTGCCCATCACAGTCCCGTTTTCGATGTCGTAGCCGGCGATGACGACGCCCTTCTCTGAGAAAAGCCTCGCGCTCGGATACCACACGAGATTCACCGGTTGGTTCAAAAACGAAATGCCGCCGTAAATCGAATCGTCGCGTTCCCAGAACCGAGGAGACTCCCACGCGATTTTATAGGCCTGATCGTACGCCGTCGTGTCGATGATCTGCTTGAGATCGGTCGAAAAATCCGCGTCGATATTTTTCAAAACCGAAAACGGAATCGCGCAGATGCAGTAGTGCGCCTCAATCGAGTGTGTGGTGTCGGTCTTGCGATCGCGGTAGGCGACACGAACGCCACCGGCCGTCTTGCGAATCTGTTCGACTGGGCAATTGAAGCGGATCAAGTGCGCAAGCCGCTTCTCGAATGCCGCGGGAATCCGGTCCATTCCGCCGATGGGCTGAAACATCGTCGCCTGCCACAGAATCTGCTCCTCATACAGCATGCCTTCCCACAGGCCGGCATCCAGCAGCGCGTGCATGTCGAGCGGATCGCAAATTTCGCCGGCCCGATCGCCCGCCCCCGGCCAGACTTTGTACCCGGAGCGGGTTGAGCCTTTGTAGAAATAGTCCGGGGAAAGATCGCCGTACGTGCGCAGGAATTCAAGCATGCGCTCTTTGTCGTCGGCGGAGATTTCTTGATCGAGCGAGCCGCGCCCAATGGCTTTGGCCAGCAGCTCGGAGACGTGGCCGCGCGTGTCGCTCTCCACCTGGCGTTGCTGCACGGGTTTGCCGCCGTTCAATCCGGCGCTCTGCATCAGGGAACTGCGCGAGGTGTTTACTTCTACTTCGAGCGGCACGCCGAATTCACGGCAGTAGCCAAGCATCGTGACGTGCTGCGACGGCAGGCGTGCCGGCCCGGCATTGAAATACGAGCTCTCGTCCCACGTGCACGTCTGCGAAGTGCCATCGGTCATTTCAATGCGCGAGCCGTTTCGAATCGTCCAGTTACGCCCGCCCGCGCGGCCGCGTGCTTCCAGGATCACGCAGCGATAGCCCGCCTTTGAAAGTTCCCACGCCGCCACCATCCCCGCGATTCCCGCGCCCAGAATCACCACCGTCTTGCCTTTGCCCGAATCCTCCGGCAAGCGGAGCGTGCTGGCTTGAGTCGGCGGGATCGGCATAAGCCCCAGCGACTGCATGATGAAATAGGTCGCGCCGAAACCGCCTGCGCGCCCAACCTGCGTAAGAAATTTGCGTCGCGTAGTCATAGCGCCTTTCTCGTGCGAAATGCGGATGAAACCGAATCTATTGTGCGTAAGGTACAGACCGGAGCGAGGCGAGTCAAATTAGATTCCTGCATCGATCGAATCGATTGTCGTGGTGCGGCTGCCATCGCACGCCGTGGAATTACGCGTAGCGGAATAGCGCTTTGAAACCATAGTCCATGTGTTGCTGGATGTGGCAGTGGAAGAGTGTCAAGCCTGGATGGTCGGCGACGAGATCGACGGACGTGCGCCCATAGAGCGGGACGATCACCGTATCCTTCATCACTCCCGCGGTCTTTTTGCCGTTCACGTCGACCAGTTCGAAAGAGTGCCGGTGAAAATGAAGGGGGTGCCCGTCGTCCGTGCGATTGTGAAACACGATCCTGTAGCGCGCGCCCTCTTTCAAGACAAATTCGCGATCGTGGGGATACTGTTTCCCGTTCACGAGCCACGCATTGAATTTTCCGGCGCCGCTCGGGATTTTCTCAAAGACCATGTCGATCGTCTGATCCGGCGCCGGCTGCGTGCCCGCGTGCCCGAAGATCGTATAGTCCCAGGAATTTTTCGACGCTGGGGTCCACTCCGGCTGCTTGTGCTGATTCTCATATTCGATCACCACGCCGAGCCCGGCCGCGCGAATCATGTCCTGCGTCGCGCCGAGAATCCATACGCCCGGCTGGTTCATATCGACGAACGCGTCGATGCGCTCCCCGGGGCCTAGCGTGAGCACGTCGGCGGGGCCGGGCGAAGGTACGGGGTTGCCATCGAGCGCGAACACGTGAAAACGGTGGCCGGGGAGCGCAATCGTCCGATTTTCGATGGCGCTCGCGTTGAGAAAATGCATCAGGACGCGATCGCCCATGCGCACGCGGATCGGCTCGCCGGCGCCCAGGGCCTTATCGTTGATCGAGAACATCTGCGACGTCACTTCCAGGCCGTTCGGCCGCGTATCAAGCACGGGTGGCTTCTCCGGCTGCGGCCCCCCCTGGCCCTGTTCGTCGGTGTCCATTTCGGCGTTCGTAAAAAAAGGTTCCCAGTCGCGGATTGCGAGAAAAACTTCCTGATCGTAGTGGCCCGGATCTTTGCCCGAGTCGACCAGCAGAAATCCGAACTGGCCGGTATAGGTCCCGCGATGCAGATCGTCATCGGCCATCGCGTGGCTGTGATACCAGCGTGTCCCGGCGGGACGAGGAGTGAACTGATACCGTCGGCGGCCGCGCGGCGGGACGGGCGGAGTCCCTTCTTCCTCCGCGCCGTCGACTTCCGACGGCAGAAACAGCCCGTGAAAATGGACGTACTCCGGGACATCCGTGTCGTTGATGGCGTCCACGGTTACGGGAGCGCCCTCGCGCATCCGCAGCACGGGGCCGGGCGAGGTGCCGTTGTAGCCGATCGTGCTGATGATGTAGTTCGGAGTCAGTTCGACGGTCACTGGCGCGATTCGAATCGTGAAGTTGGCTTTCGCGGTTTCCGCCGGTGGGGAACTTGGCTGCATTCCCGGCATTTGACCCTGGGACGCGGGCAGCACCTTTGCCGCGCCAAACCCTGCGGCTGCGGCGCCTGCCAGCTTGAACAAGTCCCTTCGCTTCACGAATCCCCCAAAACAGGCCTAAATTCCAACGCGTCTCCTATCCGCGATTCCCTTCGCCCGCGTCCCCGTAGGTTTGGAAAGCATACATCAATCTGTTACCCTCTCCGGGCGCATCAGAGTATCTCATGAAGCTTCTGCCAAGGATTTCGGCGGTAGTTTCCCTTGCAGTCTTGGGCGGTGGTCTGTTAGCGCTTCGCTCGAGCGCCCAGTGGTACGGTTCGAGTCCCTTCGCTCCCGTCTCTCCCGAGCAAACCCATGAAAAGGCGGAGTTTTCCTGGTCGCGGTTGCGGTACACCGCCGTGGCTAGCAGTTTCGGCGGTCGCGGCTACGGCTACGGTTACGGCTATGGTTATGGTTTCGGGCGCGGGAGCTGGTCGCAGGATTACCCAAAGGCCGACCGCCAATTTCTGCTGGCCTTGCGGCGCCTCACGCGCGTGAATGCCCGGTCCACCGAGCAGGTAGTCGATCTCGACAGCGACGATATTTTCAACTACCCGTGGGTTTACGCCGTGCAAGTCGAGAACTGGACATTCACGCCCCCGGAAGCCAAGCGCCTCCACGATTACCTTCTCAAGGGCGGCTTTCTCATGGTTGACGATTTCCACGGCACCGCCGATTGGGAAAGCTTCATGAACGGCATGCGCATGGTTTTTCCCGATCGGCCCATCGAAGATTTGAGCAACAACGATGAAATCTTTCACGTCCTCTACGATCTCGGCCAGCGTTTTCAGGTGCCCGGCGAGCAGTACGTCAATACGGGGCGGACGTACGAAAAGGACGGCTACGTCGCCAAGTGGCGGGCGATTCGTGACGACAAGGGCCGCGTCATGGTCGCTATCTGCCACAACATGCATTTGGGCGACGCCTGGGAGTGGGCGGACAGTCCCGAGTATCCGGAGCGCTTCGCTTCGATGGCCTTTCGCGTGGGAATCAATTACGTGATTTATGGAATGACGCACTAACGATCGGATCTCGGGGGTAATTGGCGCGACACGGGGCGGTGCGGGGCCAGAGTTCTCCAGACCATGTTTCAGTTTCTTTTCAAATATCCGGCCGCGATATTTTCAAAGGGCCATTTCATCCTGCTGGGCACTTGGCCCCGGTGGTCCCTACTGCTGCTCGTCTTTGCAGTGGTGGCTGGCCTGGGATGGCTCGTGCGTTCGCGGATCGGGAGTGCCGCGCCCGGCGTGCGCAATTGGCGCGCGGGAATTATCTGGCTGCTGCAATCCGCGGTCGCTGCGCTGATCCTCACTCTTCTCTGGCAGCCGGCGATTACGATTGCCGAGTTGAAGCCGCAGCAAAATATCATCGCCGTTTTAGTCGACGATTCGCGCAGCATGGCCATCGCCGACAACGGAACGACGCGCGAGGCGCAGGCGGTGAAAGCCCTCGATAGCGGCGTGCTCGCCGGCCTGCAAAAGAAATTTCAGACGCGCCTCTATACCCTCGATAGCCGCGCCACCAGGGTCCCGGGCCTCGATGGGTTGCAGCCGTCTGCTCCCGCCACCCACATCGGCGACAGCCTCAAGCAATTGACGGCGGAAACGAGCGATTTGCCGATTGGCGCGATCGTACTGCTGAGCGACGGCAGCGATAATTCCGGCGGCGTCGACCTCGATACGATTTCCGCGCTGCGCAACCGTCGCATCCCCGTTCACACGGTCGGCTTCGGCGCGGACGAAATGCAGCGCGATGTGGAGATCGACGACGCGATCCTCGCGCCGAAAGCGCTGGCGAATTCGCGGCTGGCGGCCGCCGTAACCTTTCGCCAGCGCGGCTATTCGGGGCAGAAAGCCATCCTCAACGTTCGCGACGGCGACAAGCTGCTCGCATCTCAGCCGATCGAATTTGCCGCCGATGGCAAAATCCAGACTCAAAACGTCCTTTTCAGCGCGGGCGACGCCGGAGCAAAAACGCTCCAATTCTCGATCGATCCCATGCCGGATGAGCAGAATCGCGCCAACAATGCCGTCACGCGCCTCGTGAACGTCGTCAACGACAAGCGCCGCATCCTGTACGTTGAGGGCGAGCCGCGCTGGGAATACAAATTCATCCGGCGGGCCGAAGACGACGACCAGGTCGTGCAGATCGTCTCCATGCTGCGCACCACGGAGAATAAGATCTATCGCCAGGGCATCGACGATCCGTCGGAACTCGCGGACGGCTTTCCCTCCAAACCCGAAGATCTTTTCAAGTATCAAGCGCTGATCATTGGCTCGGTTGAGGCCGGCTATTTCACGCCCGCGCAGCAGGATTTGATCCGCCAGTTTGTCGACAGGCGCGGCGGTGGCCTGCTGTTTCTGGGTGGACGATTTGCGCTGGCCGACGGCGGATGGGGCGGGTCGAGTTTGGCGGACTTGTTGCCCACCATTCTGCCGGCCCACAAAAATACGTTTCATCGTATTCCCGCAACGGTCGCACTCACACCTGCCGGTGAAGACAGCCTCATCTGCCGCTTGATTGATGATCCCGCACGCAACGAGGAGCGCTGGAAGACGCTCCCCTATCTGATGGACTATCAGGAGCCGGGCGAGCCCAAGCCCGGCGCGACGGTGTTGGCGCAGATGAAAGCAGGCGGCCGCGAAATGCCGCTACTCGTGACGCAGAATTTCGGCCGCGGCCGCACCGCGCTGATGGCGACCTCCGGCACGTGGCGCTGGCAGATGAGCCTGCCGCTCGGCGACACGAGCCATACCATGTTCTGGCAGCAGCTTTTGCGTTGGCTTGTGGCCGACACCCCGAGCCAGGTCGTCGCGTCGGTGCCGAGCCAGATGCTCTTTGACGACGGCCGAGTAAAACTGTCCGCGGACGTGCGAGATAAGGAATATCTCCCGGCGCCGGATGCCTCCGTCGAGGCGCACATCCTCGGGCCTGGCGGCATTTCCGCCGTGGTCGATATGACTCCGGTTCCCGATGCGCCCGGCACGTTTCAAGCCGAATGGACCGCCGACAAGCCCGGCTCCTACCTCACCGAAGTTGTCGCCCAGCGCGGCGGCCAGGAAATTGGCCGGGATGTCCTGACGTTCCAGCGAATGGATGGCGTCGCCGAGAATTTTCACACCGAGCAGAATCGCGACCTGCTCGAAAAACTCGCCTCTGAAACCGGCGGCCGTTATTGGAAGCCCGAAGATCTCTCCAAGCTGCCGGGCGAGATTGCGTATTCCGATGCAGGAATCACGGTGCGCGAGACGAAGCCCCTGTGGGATATGCCGGTGATTTTTCTTCTGATTCTCGCGCTGCTTTTCACCGAATGGCTGCTCCGCCGGAAGTGGGGGATCGTGTGAGGGCCGCGCTGCTCGCTATCGGTCTGGCGGTCGCGCTCTTCGCCGTCCCGGCGCGCGCGGCCGTCTATTACGTCACGGTCGCAGGTCTCGGCGGCGAGCCGGAGTACGAGCAGGAGTTCACCTCGCTTGCGATGGATCTCGACAAGTTGTTGAAATCATCGGGGAGCGACGTTCACGTCTATACGCTCACCGGAGCAGAAGCCACGCGCGCGCATCTCGCCGATACGCTGGCCCAGGTGGCGAGTCAAGCCAAGCCCGACGACGATTTTGTCCTCACGTTGATCGGCCACGGGTCGTTCGACGGCGTCGAATACAAATTCAATCTCGTCGGCCCCGATATTACCGCCGCGGACCTTGCCGCACTCTGCGACCGCGTACCCGCCAAACGCCAATTGATCGTCAATACCTCAAGCGCGAGCGGAGGTTCGATACCCGCGCTCGAGAGGCACGGACGCGCCGTGATCGCCGCCACCAAGAGCGGCACCGAAAAGAATGCCACCGTTTTCGCGCGCTACTGGGTGCAGGCGCTGCACGATCCGGAAGCCGACGTGGACAAAAACGATGCGATCACTGCGCTCGAGGCTTTTCGCTACGCCACAAGCCGCACGGCCGAGTTCTACGACGCGCAAAAGCGCCTGGCCACGGAACACGCGGTGTTCGAAGACACCGGTTTGCACGATCCGGTGCGCGACGCTTCGACCGATACCGGCGAAGGCCTGCTGCTTTCGAGCTTCACCCTGATCCGTCTCGGCGCGGCGCAGCAAGCCTACGCCGATCCTGCGAAGCGTGCGCTGCTCGCTCGCAAAGAAGAGCTCGAGCGCCAGATCGACACGCTGAAGTATCAGAAAGCGGCGATGTCGCAGGACGATTACAAAAGCCAGCTCACCGCCGCCCTGATCGAATTGGCCAAGGTGCAGGAGGAGCTCGACAAGTGAAGCGCGCCTGCCAATGCGCGGCCCTCTGCGCGGCGTTCTTGGCTGCTGCCGCCGCAGCTCTGTGCGCAACGCCAGACGATTGCCAGTCCCTGCGCAAGCACGGGCATCGCGACCAAGCGCAGTCTTGCTACGAGTCTCTCGCGCACACGCAGGATCACTACCTTCGCGCGGAAGGATACTGGGGCCTCGGCATGTACACCGACGCGAACAACGAATTTCGCGCCGCGGTCGCGCAGAACGACGCCAGCGCGCTCTATCGCGTCCGCTGGGGCTTGCTCCTCCACGAGCGCTTCAATAATACCGACGCCGAAGGCCTCTTCAAGGAAGCGCTGCAGCGCGACCCGAAGAACGCCCAGGCCTATCTCGGCCTTGCCCTCGTCAGTGAAGACGGCTACGACAACAACGCCATCGTCTGGGCGTCGAAAGCCCTCGAGCTCGATCCGAAGCTCGTCGCCGCCCACGAACTCCTCGCCGAAATTGCGCTCGAAGACTCCGATACCGCCCAAGCCGTCGCTCAGGCGGATGCCGCAATTCAGCTCTCGCCCGATGCCCTCGACGCCATGGCCGTCCACGCCGCGGTCGAAGTTCTCGCCGATCGCTCGCCCGACGCATGGTTCGCGAAAATCGCACAGGTGAATCCCACGTACGGCGAAGCCTACGCGCTCGTCGCCCACAATCTCGTGCTGCACAATCGCTACCAAGACGCCGTCGCCGACTATCGCAAAGCCATCGAGCTCGATCCGCAGCTCTGGTCCGCGCGCTCCGAACTCGGCATCAACCTGATGCGCCTCGGCCAGGAGGACGAGCCCCGCCAGCAGCTCGAAATGTGCTACGACCACGGCTATCGCAACGAAGCCACCGTAAACACGCTGCGCCTCCTCGATAGCTATAAGAACTTCGTCGTCTTCAAGGACGATACGACCATCGTCAAGCTCAACAAAAAAGAAGCCGACCTGCTGCATCCGTACGTCGAAGAAATTTTGCACCGCGCCATGGCCACTTACGAAAAGAAGTACAAAATGAAGCTGCCGGGCCCGGTCCAGGTCGAGGTCTACCCCGATCACGAGGATTTTGCCGTGCGCACCACCGGCATGCCGGGGCTCGGCGCGCTCGGCGTCACCTTTGGCGAGGTTGTTGCGATGGATAGCCCGTCCGCGCGTCAGCCGGGCGACTTCAATTGGGCGAGCACTCTGTGGCACGAGATGAGCCACGTCTACATCCTTACCGCCACGAATCACCGCGTCGCGCGCTGGTTCACCGAGGGCCTTGCCGTACACGAAGAGACGCAGGCTTCGCCCGAGTGGGGCGATCCGATCACGCCCGATATCGTCGTCGCCCTGCGCGACAAAAAGCTCCTGCCCGTTGCCGACCTCGACCGCGGCTTCATCCGTCCCGAATATCCCGCGCAGGTTGTCGTTTCCTACTATCAGGCGGGCCGCATCTGCGATTACATCCAGGACCGCTGGGGTGCAGACAAGCTGCTCGACATGGTCCATTCTTACGCCGCGCTGAAGACGACGCCCGAGGTGATTCAGGATAATCTCGGCATGACGCCAGAGGAGTTCGACAAGGAGTTTCAGGATTGGCTCTACAAGGGCGTTCAACCGGTCATCGACAATTTTGACAAATGGCGTGAAGGACTGAAGAATTTGGCGCAGGCGTCCAAGGACAACAACTACGACGAAGTGCTCAAAGAGGGCGGCACTGTCGTCCAGATGTATCCGCAGTACGTTTACGCCGCGAACGCCTACGAATTCATCGCCCAGGCCGATCTCGCCAAGGGCAACAAGGGCGCCGCAGCCGCCACCCTCACCGCGTACGAAAAGCAGGGCGGCCGCGATCCCGATGCCCTGAAGCAGCTCGCAACCCTCGAAGAAGGCCTGGACGAGCCGAAAGAAGCCGCCGCGACCCTCGACCGCATCAACTGGATTTATCCCATGGACGAAGATCTCCATCGCCGCCTCGGCCGCCTCTGGCTCGCGCAAAACGACTACGCCGGTGCCATCCAGGAATATTCGGCCGTCGTCGCCCTGCACCCGCTCGACCGCGCCTCCGCCGAATTCGATCTCGCCCAGGCCTATTTCGCGGCCGGCCAGAACGACAAGGCCGAGGACAACGTCCTGCAGGCTCTTGAAGCCGCTCCCGATTATCGTCCCGCTCAGAAATTGCTCTTGCAGCTCCAAGGTTCCGAGAAAGGAAAATAGCCGATGGCTGCTCCCGCTGAAGTCAATCTCAACTCCGCCGAGCTCAAGAAGCGCATCGACCGTTTCCATGGCGTGCGCGACGGCATCCTGGCGCAGGTCCGTCAGGTGATCGTCGGGCAGGACGAAGTTCTCGATCAGATTCTCACGGCGCTCTTCGTCGGCGGCCACTGCCTGATCACCGGCTTGCCCGGCACCGCGAAGACGCTGATGGTCCGCACCATCGCGCAGACGCTTGGCCTCGTCTTCAAGCGCATTCAGTTCACGCCGGACCTGATGCCCTCGGATATCACGGGCACCGACATCATCGAGGAAGATCCCACTACCGGCCATCGCCGCTGGACGTTCGTGCAGGGCCCGATTTTCGGCAATATCCTGCTTGCCGACGAAATCAACCGCACGCCGCCGAAGACGCAGTCCGCGCTGCTCGAGGCCATGCAGGAGCTTTCCTGCACGGTTCGCGGCAATCATTACGAGCTGCCGTCGCCCTTTTTCGTTCTCGCCACGCAGAACCCGATCGAGCTCGAGGGCACCTATCCGTTGCCCGAGGCCCAGCTCGATCGTTTCCTCTTCAACATTCTTCTCGATTACCTCAGCGCCGAGGACGAAGTGAAGGTGGTCGATCTGACGACCACCACGCGCGTCGCGCAGGTGCAAGCCGTCACCAGCGCCACGGAAATTCTCGATTTTCAGCAGCTCGTGCGCATGGTGCCCATCGCGGAATCGCTCGCGTCGTACGTCGTGAATCTCGTCCGCGCCACGCGCCACAATAGCGGCGCCGCGCCCGACTTCATCAAGAAGTATGTCAATTACGGCGCGAGCGTCCGCGCCGCTCAATTCATTGTTCTCGCAGCCAAGGCGCGCGCCCTCGCTCGCGGTCGTTACCACGTCGCCTACGAAGACATCACCTCGCTCGCCATTCCCGTGTTACGCCATCGCGTGCTGCTCAATTTCCATGCCGAATCGGACCGCGTCGATTCCGATGAGATTCTCGGGCGCTTGCTTCAGGCGATGCCGCCGCCGGCAGGAGCGTAAACGTGCAACGTTTCCTCGATCCCACGGTGCTCGCGCGCATTTCGGGCCTCGACCTCGTCGCCAGGACGGTCGTGGACGGCTTCGTCGCGGGGCTGCACCGCTCGCCCGATTTCGGCTTCAGCCAGGAATTCGCCGAATATCGCGCCTACACTCCGGGCGACGATCTGCGCCACGTCGATTGGAACGTCTTCGCCCGCACCGAGCGCGCCTACCTCAAGCGCTATCGCGGAGAGACCAACAGCCTGCTCACCATCCTGCTCGACGCCAGCAATTCGATGAATTACGCCTCCCACGGCGTCAGCAAAATGGACTACGCGCGCTTCGTGGCCGCTTCGCTCTTCCACCTCGCGATCCACAATCAGCGCGACGCTGCCGGCCTCATCGTCTTCGATGATGAAGTCCGCAATTACATTCGCCCTTCCACGCGCCAGGGTCAGCTTCATCGCCTGCTCAGCGGTCTCGAGCTCGCCGAGCCGCGCGCCCGCACCGATTTCTCGAAGCCCCTGCGCCATTTCCAGGAATTTCTCCGCCGCCGCGGCTTGGTGCTGATCATTTCCGATTTCTTCGAGTCGCCCGAGACGATCGTGCGCACCATCGAGCCTCTGCATTTTCACGGCAACGAAGTCGTCCTGTTCCATGTCCTCGATCCGGTTGAAATTCAGCCGCGCCTCGACGCGCCCGTCATCCTTGTCGATCTCGAAACAAAGGAGCGCCTCGAAGTCACCCCCGAATACGCCCGCGACGAGTATCTGCCCAAAATCACAGCGCACATCGACGACCTCCGTAGCCGCGCTCAGGGCGCCGGAATGGATTATTTCGTGCTTCCCACCGATCGTCCGCTCGACGAAGCCTTGGCGGAATATCTCACCATCCGCCAGCGGAGAAACTGATGGGCCTCCTCGCTCCATGGTTTCTCGCAGGAGCCGCGGCGCT
>Ga0335074_10013948_pt1 | contig 11283 bp, 12 predicted proteins | sample Lox_Sample_23_FD_206715 | JGI IMG/M metagenome (GOLD analysis project Ga0335074, IMG submission 206715) | Soil microbial communities from Loxahatchee National Wildlife Refuge, Florida, United States - Lox_Sample_2.3 | ecosystem: Environmental > Terrestrial > Soil > Wetlands | place: USA...
GGCCTGGACGCGCCCGGCAAGCTGCCGCCCGAGCAGGCCGGAGACCCGGCCGGGCTTGCGCCCGATGAGCTGGCCCGGCTCGGCATCCGCCGGCTCCCGCAGTCGCTGGCCGAGTCCACCCGCCAGTTGCAGCAGTCCCCGATCTTTCGCGAGGCGATGGGCGATCCGCTCTTCTCGGCGTTCATCGCGGTCCGGCAGGCCGAGACCGCGCTGTTCGCCGAGACGAGTCCGGACGAGATCGTCGCGCAGACCCGCTGGCGGTGGTGACGACGGAGACCGGGGTCACGGTGGCCGAGCGGCTGCGGTTGCGGCTCGGCGATCTGACCCACGCGGAGCGCAAGGTGGCGCGCGCCCTGATGGCCGACTACCCGGTGGGCGGGCTCGACCCCGTGGCCAAGCTCGCGGCCGCTGCCGGAGTCAGCCCGCCCACCGTGGTGCGGCTGGTGGCCAAGCTCGATTTCGACGGCTATGCCGAGTTTCAGCAGTCCCTGAAGTCCGAGGTGTCGGCCCGGCTCTCCTCACCGCTGGAGATGCACGCCGAGCGCCCGGGATCCGGCCGCGAGGGTGCGCTGGCGCGCAGCGAGCGGCTGCTGTGCGATGGCATCAGGACCAGCTTCGCCCGGCTGCCGCCGGGCGAGTTCGAGCAGGCCGTCCGGCTGCTGGCGGACCCGCGGCGCAGCCTGACCCTGATCGGCGGCCGGTTCAGCACCTCGCTCGCCGAGTACCTGGCCGAGCACCTGCGGATCCTGCGCCCGCGAGTGCAGGTTCTGTCCGCGTCGGGTCCCGACCGGGTGAGCTCGATGCTCGACGTCGGCCGGCGTGACGTGCTGGTCGCGTTCGACTACCGTCGCTACCAGCACGACACCGTCCGCCTGGCGATGACGGCCAAGGACCACGGCGCGACCCTGATCGCGTTCACCGATCCCTACCTCTCGCCGCTGGCCGCCCGGGCCGACGTGATCATGACCTCGAGCGTCCGGTCGCCGTCGCCGTTCGACGCGCTGACCCCCGCGGTGGCCCTGGTCGAGGCGATCATCGCCGCGCTCGTGGACCGGCTCGGGGACGAGACCCGGGCGCGAATGGCGCGCTATGACGCCCTCACCGGCGGAAGCGTCGACGGCGAGACAGGCCGCTCCCGGGATGAAACGGAGGCCCCGCAATGACCGCAGAACCGCTGGCGCTGATCGACCATCACTGTCACGGCGTCGTCAACGTCCAGCTCGACCGGCCCGGGCTGGAGGCGCTGCTGACCGAGGCCCCCGGGCCGCCGCCTCCGGGTACGTCCATGTTCGACAGCCAGCTGGGCATCGCGGTCCGCCGCCGGTGCGCCCCCGTGCTCGACCTGGACCCGTCCGCGCCCGCCGGCCAGTACCTGGAACGCCGCGCCGAGCTCGGCCCGGCCGAGGTCAACCGCCGGCTGCTGCACGCCGCGGAGGTGGACGTGTGGCTGGTGGACAGCGGCTACCAGACCAGCCAGGTCCTCACCCCTAGCGAACTCGAGCAGGTCAGCGGCACGCCCGCACACGAGATCGTCCGGCTAGAGGCCCTCGCCGAGCGGGTGGCCCGGGACGGCGCCGACGCGGCCGGGTTCGCGAACCGGTTCGCCGAGGCGCTGACGGCAGCCACCGCCAGCGCGGTCGGGCTGAAGTCGATCGCCGCCTACCGCTACGGCCTGGACTTCGGCCCGGACCGCCCGGGCGAGGCCGAAGTCCGGGCCGCGGCCGGGCGCTGGCTGCGCGAGCTGGCCGCCGACCCCGCGGCGCGGCTCGACGACCCGGTGCTGCTCCGGCACCTGATCTGGACCGGGGTCGACACCGGCCTGCCACTGCAGTTCCACGTCGGCTTCGGCGACCCCGACGCGCGGCTGCATCGGTCCGACCCTTCGCTCATGCACGACTTCCTGCTCGCCACCGAGGACCTCGGCACGCCGATCATGTTGCTGCACTGCTACCCGTATCACCGGCAGGCGGGCTACCTGGCCAACGTGTTCCCGCACGTGTACATGGACGTGGGGGAGGCGCTGAACCACGTCGGCGCCCGCTCGGCTGCCGTCCTCGCCGAGGCGATGGAGCTCACGCCGTTCCACAAGATGCTCTACTCCTCCGACGCCTTCGGCCTGCCCGAGCTGCACTACCTGGGCGCGACCGGGTTCCGCCGCGACCTGGACCGGGTGACCGGGGCGTTCGTCGCCGACGGCGCCTGGTCGGCGGCGGACGCGGAGCGGGTCGGGCATCTGGTGGGAGAGGCGAACGCACGGCGCGTTTACCGGCTGAACTCACGTGACGAGCGCTGATCTGGCGGCCGCGCTGCAGGCCGCCCTAGCCGGCGAGCTCAAGGACGCGGTACGGCTTCGCCACGACCTGCACGCGCACGCCGAGCCCTCCGGAGCCGAGCACCGTACGTCAGCCACGGTGGCGGCCGCGCTCGATGCCGCCGACGCAGCCGTGATCGCCGGCACCGGCCGGATCGTGCGCATCGGCCCTCGGTCCGGGGCGTGCATCGCGGTCCGGGCCGAGCTCGACGCGCTGCCGGTGGCCGAGCAGACCGGCGCGCCGTGGGCGTCGCAGACCGGGGCGATGCACGCCTGCGGGCACGACGTGCACCTGGCCGCGCTGGTCGCGCTGGCCCGGGCCGCTCGGCAGGTGGATCTTCCAGCCAGTCTGCTGGCCGTGCTGCAGCCGCGCGAGGAGGCCAGTCCCCTCGGCGCGCCCGACATCGTGGCTTCGCAGGCCTTTACCGGCCAACAGCCGCGCGCGGTCATCGGGGTGCACCTGCAGCATCAGGTGCCGCCGGGCACGGTCGCGGCGACGCCGGGCACCGTGAACGCAGCCGCCGACGAGTTCGAGATCAGGGTGGAGGGCACCGGCGGGCATGCCGGCTACCCGCATCTGGCCGCCGACCCCATCCCGGTCCTATGCCAGGCCGTGCTCGCGCTGCAGCAGATCGTCAGCCGGCGAACCGACCCCACCCACGCGGTGGCCGTGTCGATCGGGATCCTCGAGGCCGGGCAGGCGCCGAACGTCATTCCCGCTACCGCGACCGCCCGGGGCTCGCTGCGCGCGCTCGACGAGGCCGACCGGCCGGCGATGCACGCTGCGGTGCGCGAGATCGTGGACCACACCTGCAGGGCGCAGCGATGCCGCGCCACCGTCACGATCGAGGAGGGCGAGCCCGCCCTGGTCAACGACGAGGCTCTGGCCGTCGCGAGCTGGCCCTGGCTGCGCGCGGCCGGGTTCGGGGTCGACACGTCGTTCCGGTCCTGCGGGGCCGACGACTTCGCCTATTACGCCCGGAGCGTGCCTTCCCTGATGCTCTTCGTGGGCACCGGCGGCCCGTTCGCCCTGCACCACCCGCGCTTCCTGCCCGACGACGCGGCGGTGGGCCAGGTCGCGTCTGCCATGCTGGCCGGATTCCTGGCGGGCCTGGACCGCATGTAGTCATCGCCGCCGGCGGCCGTGTGCAGACCGTCGCGGGCGGGTGCGGGCTCCTGCCGCGCGCGAGGATCCGCTTGCGGGCAGGAGCCCGGCTTTGGTGGCGAGTGACAGTCAGGGCGTCCACTCGGGGTTTCGGCCGAGGTAGCGCAGCAGGCTCGCGGCCGGGTCGTCGGTTACCTGGCCGGGCAGGGCCGGGCCGTAGGCGAAGCCACGCAGCGGTTCGACCGTCGCGTCTGCTGCGGGCTGTAGTTGCCCGGCCAGTTCAGCGGTGAGCGGTGAGGGTTGTCCGGTGGCGACGGCGATGTCCCAGGCGTGGATCGCTGCGTCGAGTGCGCAGGCGGCGGCGGCGATTTCCGCCGTCATGGTCGGGAAGGGCGGCAGCGGGGTGGGCACCGGCTCGGTGACGGGGCCGATGCCGGCCCACGCTGCGGTTGCTGCCCGGATGGCTGGCTCAATCAGATCATCGACGGTGCTGTCGATCTGCCTTGCCGGGGTGAACGGGTTGTAGGGCGGCGGCGGGCTGGCGCTAATCGATGACGCCCAGGCGTGCTGATCGCCGGCGGCGTGGAGCAGGACCTGCGCCACGGTCCAGTCCGAGCAGGGGGTTGGGTTGTCGAGCTGGCCGGATGGGACATGGACGGCCACGTGACGCAGCAGGTCGAGGGCGGTGGTTAGCACGGGGAAGGTCATGACTGAGCCCTTCAGGAGAGGCCGGCGAGGAAGCCGCGGCGGCGGATCGATTTGGAATCGGAACGGAATGACCTGTTCCGTAAGAGTATCAGAACGGAATGAACTGTTCCGATGGTACCCTCGGGGTCATGCCAGAACCTGAGACCACCGGCCCGCTCAGCGGCCGCCGTGCCGAGGCGGCGCGCAACGACGGGCGCATCCTCGACGCCGCCCGCGCGGTGTTCCTCGCTGACCCGGAGGCACCCATCTCCGCCGTGGCGGCCCAGGCTGGCGTCGGGATCAGCGCTCTGTACCGGCGCTACCCCAGCAAGCAGGACCTGCTGCGGACGCTCGCCGCCGACGGCCTGTCCCGCTACATCGCCGACCTCGAAGCGGCGCTCGCCTCCGACGCCGAGCCGTGGCCGGCCTACGTCGAGTGCCTGCACCGCGTCATCGACGGTCGCAGTCAAGCGCTCGCGCAACGATTGGCCGGCACGTTCACGCCCACCCCGCGGCTGACTGCCCTGGCCGAGAAGGCCGCCCGTCTCGCCGACACCCTGTTCCGCCGCGTAAGCAAGTCCGGGGACCTCCGCGACGACGTCAGCGAGGCCGATATCGTCCTGCTACTCGAAGCGATCACGCTCGTTCAGCTGCCTGGGGCAGACGACGGCGCCGCCCTGCGACACCGATACCTCGCCCTGCTCCTCCAGGCACTCCGCACACCAGTCGAGGCAAAACTGCCGGGACCACCCGCGCGACGGGCCGACCTCGCCGCACGCTGGCGGCCATGATCCCGCCCGGTCCGCGACTGAGCGCACACACTTCTCGGCGGCCAGCAGGGCCAACCCCATTCCCGGGCGATGACGGACTTACCCGTGCTCGGGCGGCAAGGGTTCGAGGCGCGACGCCGCTCGCGCGGCCAGAGCCGTGGCCACGTCGGGCGGCACCGGCACGTTCGAGCCCTGGAAGCCGTGGAACGGGCGGAACGATCCGAGCACGGCGTCCTCGAGCAGCTCGGACCTGAGCAGCGGCGGGCGGATGCGGTAGTCGAACCGGATGTCGGTCCGCCACCGGAAGTGCTCCGGGTCGGATGGCTGGACGGGGTGCTCGTACGTCTCGGAGACGATCGTCGCGGCGTAGTAGATGCCAGGAGCCTTCGGCCCCACAACCTGCAGCCAGACCCGGTCGCCGACCGCCATCTGGTCCCGGTAGCGAGGCGTGCCCCACCACTGTTCCGGGGAAGCGGTCACCGAGGCACCCAGGTCGTGGTGCCGGGGATTGCCCTGAAAGATCCAGTCAGCCATGACCTCTTACGCTAGCGATCCGCCCGATCGGCGTGTCGGCGAGCCGACGTGCCGGAACGAAAGTGGTGGTCTGTAACGTCTAACCCGATAGTTACCTATACGAGGAGACGCCACGATGACGTTCCAGCTGGAAGAACGCCGGAACCCGACCGCTTTACCAGGAGGCCGCGGCCGAGGACCCGGCGGCCAGCCCACGGGCTTAGTGCTACCCGCAGGCCGCTGCCCGGTGCCGGGCTGCGAGGAGCAGATCGATCGAAGCCGCCTGATGTGCAGGCGCGACTGGTACGCGGTCCCTAAGCGACTGCGTGATCGCGTATGGAAGACCTGGCGCTCCGGGCGCGAGGCCAGCAGCCGCGAGCACCGAGAAGCCGTGCTCAAGGCCATCGCGGCGGCCCGTGCCGCCCGGCTGCCGCGAGGACGGCGGCAGCTCGCCCGGGTGCGGCTGCTGATCAGCGACTGATCAGTCCCCCGGCACGCCCACCGGGGCCCTGGAGTAGACCTCGAGATCTGTGGCCTTGACCGCCAGCCATACCTTGCTGCCCGGCTGCAGGGACAGCTCGGCCACCGCCGCCGGCGTCACGTCCGCCAGGGCCGGCGGGGTGCCCGAGAGGTCCAGACGGATCCGGTCGGCCAGCAGTGTCAGGCCGGCCACCCGGGCCGGCCAGACGTTCCGCGGACTGCTCGCCTCCGGCGGCCCCAGACTGACGGCGAAGGCGGACGGCCGTACCGAGATGAGCACGTCGCCGTGCTGGCCGCGGTCGGGGATCACGAACGTCCCGCCGTCCGCGAGCTTGACCGTCGAGCCGTCGGCGTGGCCCGCGTAAAGATTCAGCCCGACGAGCTTGGCCACGTACTCCGTGGCCGGCTGCCGGGCCACCCGCGCCGGCGCGCCCTGCTGAACGATGCGCCCGTCCTCGAGCACGGTCAGCCGGTCCGCCAGAACCAGGGCCTCCAGCGGGTCGTGCGTCACCAGCAGGCACGGCCCGGTGAACTCCGACAGGTGCATCCTGAGCTCGGACTGCACGTCGAGGCGGGTGCCGGCGTCGAGCGCCGACAGCGGCTCGTCCAGGAGCAACAGCCCCGGCTCGCCCGCCAGTGCCCTGGCCAGCGCGACCCGCTGCGCCTGCCCGCCGGACAGGGCCGAGGGCTTGCGCTGCGCGAGATCGGCCAGCCCCAGCCGGCCAAGCCAGCCCGCGGCCGCCGACCGTGCCTCCCGCTTGCCCCACCGCCGGGCGCGGGGCGCGAACGCCACGTTCTCCAGCACGCTCAGGTGCGGGAAAAGCCGGTAATCCTGGAAAACAAACCCGACCGGCCGTGCCGCCGGCTCGACGAACGTTCCGGTCCCGGCGTCATCGAGGACCCTGCCGCCCAGGGTTATCCGGCCGGTCGTGACCGGTATCAGCCCGGCCAGCGCCTTGAGCAGGGTGGACTTCCCGGCTCCGTTGGGGCCCAGCACGCCGACCACTTCGCCAGGTGCCACCGAGAGCACCACGTCCAGCAGAAACCCGCCGCGTCGCACCTGGGCGCCGACTGCCAGGCCATCCGCGCGTTCGTCTGTCACTGCGTTGAGCCGCCCCTAAGCCATCGATCACGCAGGGATACCAAAACGGCTATCGATACCACCAGCAGGATAAGGCTGAGCGCGATAGCGGCATCGGGGTCGGTTTGCAATGCGTAATACACCGCGATCGGCATTGTTTCGGTCTGTCCGGGGAAACTTCCGGCGAACGTGATCGTGGCCCCGAATTCCCCCAATGCTCGCGCCCAGCACAATACGGCTCCCGCTCCCAGGGACGGCGCGATCATGGGAACGGTCACCCGCCGGAACACCGTCATCTTGCCCGCTCCCATGGTGGCGGCCGCCTCCTCGTAGCCGAGGTTGGCCGACCGCAGCGCTCCCTCGACCGTCACGATCAGGAACGGCATCGCCACGAACGTCTCCGCCATCACGACGGCGACCGGCGTGAACGGGATCGTGATCCCGAACCAGGAGTTCAGCAGCTGCCCGATGAACCCGGCCCGGCCGAACGCCAGCAGCAGCGCGACGCCGCCGACGACCGGCGGCAGCACCAGCGGCAGGGTGACCAGCGCCCGCACCAGCCGCTGGCCGGGAAAGACGGTCCGGGCCAGCAACCAGGCCAGCGGCACCCCGATGACCAGGGCGACCCCCGTCGCGGTGGTGGCCGTCCAGAGCGAGAGCTCGAGGGCTTGAACGGCATCCGTCCCGCTCAGGACCGACGCCATGTGGCCCCAGGGGGCCCGGATGACCAGCCCGATCAGCGGCAGTATCAGGAACGCGAGAGCAACCAGGCCCGGCGCCAGCAGGGACACCGGCGCCGACCTGGAGGCGCCCCGCTCGGCCCGCCGCGCCCGATGCCGGGCCGTCAGCCGGGTGCTGGCCGCCGAGGCGCGCACGGCCCGCAGGCGAGCCAGGCTATGGCTTCTCGAATCCGTCCGCGGCCAGCACCTTCTGGCCCGCCGGCGACGCGACGTAGGAGGCGAACGCCTGGGCGGTGCCGGAGTTCTTCGACGACTTGATCGTGGCGATCGGATAGTCGGTCGTCGCGTTCTCGCTGGCCCGGATCTTGATGCCCTTGACCTTGGTTCCCGCGGCCTTGACGTCGGTCACGTAGACCATCCCGGCGTCGACGTTGTTGAGCTCGACCTGCGTCAGGACCGACTTCACGTCCGGCTGCAACGTGACCGGCTTCACCGTGATCTTGGCGTTGGTGAAGACCTTCTGGGCGGTAAAGCCGCAGGGCACCTGCGGCTGGCAGAGCGCGGTCTTCACCGACGACTTCGCCAGATCGCTGACCGACGTCACGTGCGCGGGATTCGACGGCGGAACCGCGACCTCCATCACGTTCTTGGCGAACGTCACCGGACTCGACGCGTCACCGGCCTTGACGACCGTATCCATGTTCTGCGGTGCCGCCGAGGCGAAGACGTCGGCAGGCGAGCCGGACGTGATCTCGGTCGCCAGCGTGGAGCTCGCCCCGAAGTTGAACTTCACCGTGGTCCCCGGATGCGCCGCCTCGAACTGCCTGCCGAGCGTGGTGAACGCCCCCTGCAGCGAGGCCGCGGCGAACACCGTGATCCCGCCGGACACCGACGTGTCCGCGTTGAGTGACGCGCTGGACGTCGCCGGACTGCTGTTGGCCGAGCAACCGGCCGCGGCAGCGGTCGCCGCCGCGACGGCCAAGATCACGGTGACTGTTCTCCGCATTGGTGAGCTCCTCGTGCGCTGGATCTTCCTCTGGTCGCCATGGGGACATGCGGGAGTTTCAGGGCGCGCTTCGCGCACACCTGGGACCGTGATCGCGCTCCCCCGAGCCCTGCGACGGCAGGTAGTCCTGCCGTTACTACCCGTGCGGCTAAGCCCGAAAACGCCGGCCAAGACGTATTGGGAAGCCGCCGGCAGCCGCGAGCATGTCCCGGGCCCGCGGTCTCGATGAGGCCCGTACCAGCCTTTAACGGCGGTCTTTTACAGGCGCAGTCTTTTACGCCCCGTCTCCCCGCCAGCCGGTCTCGTCGGCCGGATCTGGCCCCGGGCGTGCGGCGCATCCGCGGCGGGTCCGAGCGTCCCGGTGACCATGGCGCGGGCGAGGGCCAGGGCGCCGTCGCGGGTCACGGCCTCGGGCGGCGCGGTGACCAGCGTCAGCAGCGTGCCGCCGAACATCGTGATCAGCGCCTGAACCTGCTCTGGTGATGTGGCCAGGCCGAGCGCGCCGTGCTCGGCGACGGTGGTTTCGAGCGCGGCGGCGCCGACCTCGGCCATCGACCGGGCCAGCCCCGGACTGCGGGTGGCCTCCAGGGTGAGCTCGAAGATGGCCAGGTAGCGGACACGGTGCCGGGTCGCCGAGTCGTACAGGGACACGCCGATCAGCTCGGCAAGGACGTCCCGATCGGCCCGGCCGGCCGCGGACCGGTCGGCCGCCGCCATCTCGGCCAGGTGCAGGCCGGCGACCCGGCTGGCGGCCGCGGTCAGCAGGTCGTCGCGGGTCGGGAAGTAGTTGGCGGCGGTGCCGTGCGGCAGCCCCGCCTGCTCATCGACCGACCGGTGACTCAGCCGGTGTATCCCGGCCGTGCCGAGAATCTGGATCGCCGCGTCGGCGAGGGCGTCGCGGCGCCGGGTGTTCCTGGGCGGTGCCATGTCGGTCCCAACTTTACCTGTTCACTACGCCAATAGTACTATTATCGTAGTGACATTGGCGACGGTACGGAGGCGGGCGATGAAGGTCCTGATCATCGGCGCCGGGGTCGGCGGACTGTCCGCGGCCCGGGCGCTCAGCGCGGACGGCCACGAGGTCACCGTGTTCGAGCAGGCGCCCGAACTGCGCCGGGGCGGCGCCGCGGTGACTCTGTGGAGCAACGGCACCGGGATCCTGAACGAGCTGAAGGTGCCGCTCGATGGCGTCGGCGCCCCCATCGACGTGCTCGAATTGCGTGACGACCGCGGGAGGCTGCTTACCCGGGTCGACGTCGCAAGGGCCGCGGCGCACTACGGTCACCCCCACATTTGCCTGCCGCGCTGGCGGCTGCTCGAACGGCTTGCCGATGGCCTGCCGCCCGGCATGATCCGTTTCGGCCGGGCGTGTACCGGCGCCGGGCAGGACGACGACAGCGTGCGGGCCGAGTTCGCCGACGGCACGACCGTCCGGGGTGACCTGCTCATCGGCGCCGACGGGCGCGGCTCGGCGGTCCGTGATCAGCTCTGGGGCGGGGACCCGGCCGAGCCGGCCGGCTGGGGAACCTGGCAGGGGGTCAGCCCGGTTCCGATCGACATCACCGCCTCGCACCGCAGCGTGCTGTTCGTGGGACGAGCCGGCTCGTGCGGTCTGATGCCGGCCGGCGACGGACTGCTGCAGTGGTGGTTCGACCAGCGCTGGGCACCCGGCACGCCCGCGCCGGCCTCGCCCGTGGCCGCATTGCGCGATCGGTTCGGCGACTGGGGGGCGCCGGTGCGTAATGTCCTCGACGTCATTACCGACGCGGAAACGGGGTTCTTCCCGCACTACCGGCACCCGGTGCCGGCGTCGTGGGGCACCGGCCGGATCACGGTGATCGGCGACGCGGCGCACTCCATGCCGCCGACCCGGGCACAGGGCGCCAACCAGGCCCTGGAGGACGCCTGGGCGATGGCCCGCGCGCTGCGCGGGGCGGGCGACGTGCCAGGGGCGCTGCGCTCCTTCGAACGGGCGCGCTCACCGAAGGCATCGCTCGTGGCCAGGCACTCCGGCAGCGAGGATTACAACAGATACGGGCGCCTGCTGTCCCGGCTCATTCCAAGCGCCCTGGCCAGCCGCTACTACATCCGCTGGCTCAGCCAGGTAAGCAGCTACCTCGCCTCCGACCCGCTAGCCCCGCCCCCTGGTTCGCTGGCGCCCTAGCGCGGGGCCGGCCAGTCCGTACACCAGCAGATTGGTGAGCGCGTCCAGGATCTGCGTGTCCGAGTAGCCCGGTCCGGCGGAGACCGGGACGCCTGGGTCCGCCGGGAGCAGGGCGTAGGCGAGCATCGACAGCATCCCGCCGATGGCCGCGCCGATCAGGGCCGGGTCGCCCGGCGGGGTGTGCCCCTGTTCCTGGAGGTATTCCAGGTGCTGGCGGAGCATGCTGGTGTCCGCGGCGAGCCGCTCCCATAGCTCGCCGGAGGCCGGCCCGGCGGCCATCGCCGACTCGAACAGCGCTGTCATCACCGGGCGGTTGTCGCGCATCACCCCCCACGCCGCCGCCAGGTGCTCGCGGAGCTGAGCAGGGTCGGTGAGATCGTGCGGCGGATGGGCGGTGCCGTCGAACGACTCGCCCGCCTGCTCGTGCATGTCGGCGAGCAGCGCCTGCAGCAGGTCTTCCTTGCTGGCGAAGTGCTGGTAGAACGA
>Ga0335074_10013949_pt1 | contig 11283 bp, 12 predicted proteins | sample Lox_Sample_23_FD_206715 | JGI IMG/M metagenome (GOLD analysis project Ga0335074, IMG submission 206715) | Soil microbial communities from Loxahatchee National Wildlife Refuge, Florida, United States - Lox_Sample_2.3 | ecosystem: Environmental > Terrestrial > Soil > Wetlands | place: USA...
CCCGGGGCGGGGCGCGCGCCCTCGGGCTGGACTCCGTCACCGGGAGCCTGGAGCCGGGCAAGAAGGCCGACGTGGTGCTGCTGCGGAACGACTTCTCGCCGGTCAGCTTCCCGCTGCTCAACCCGTATGGGCACGTCGCGTTCCAGGCCCAGCGCGGCGATGTGCACACAGTCGTGGTGAACGGCCGGGTGGTCAAGTACGACGGCCGCCTGCTGGGTGATGGGCTGAGCCGCGCCCGCGAGGAGGTGGCCCGGACCGTCGAGTACCTGCAGGGCCAGCTCGGCGACGAGGCGTGGCAGGCGGGCATGCACCCGGACGTCCCGGAGACGAAGGTGCTGGACAACCCGTACACCTACACGACGTGGGACGCGGGCTCGGCGCAGTGGAAGGGCGGCGCCGCCCCCGACCAGTCCAGCTGACCTCGCCTGCGGGCGGGTGGCCAGGGCCGGGGATGGTGCATGTCGGCCGCGGCCGGGGGGTTGTGCGTTGAATAGGTGTGGGAAGCCAACGACTGGACTTCGCGGAGTTCTACCGCGGGTCCAGGGATAAGTGCCTGCGCACCGTCCTGGTCAGTGTCGGTGACCAGGACACAGCCCAGGATCTTGTCGACGAGGCATTCGCCCGGGCTTGTGCATCGTGGCGAACGGTCAGTAACCATCCGGCCCCGGCAGCGTGGGTGGTCCGCACTGCGCTGAACGCGAACATCTCCCGGTGGCGGCGCCACCGGCGGGAGATATCGGTGCCCGACCCCGGCATGGTCGCAGACCGGCCTGCGGGCAGCGGGGCAGCCGACGGCCCCGTCGATCCCAGGATCATGGCGGCCCTGATGCAGCTTCCCGCCCGCCAGCGGCAAGTCGTCGCGCTGCGCCTGTTCCTCGACCTGGATACCAGCCGCACCGCAGAGGTACTCAGCATCGCGCCTGGCACGGTCAAGGAGCACCTGGCCCGGGCCATCGCGTCGCTGCGCGACGACCTTACCCATATCCGACAGCAGGAGACCCCATCATGAACGACGACGACCTGATCGAGGCGGTGCGGGAGTCCTTCAGCGGTGTCCATTCGGCCACCCCGGTGAACCAGATTGTGCAGCGCAGCCGCGCGGTGCGCGCCCGGCGGTTCTTTCCTGGCGTGGCCGCCGCGGCGGCCGTGGCCGCCGCGGCGGCCCTCGCGGTGAGCATGCTGACACCCGCCAGCCACCAGCCCACTGCTCAGCTGGCGGCCTGGACCGTAGTCAGGCAGGCCAATGGCACGGTCTCTATCACCATCCGCCAGTTCCGCGATCCGGCCGGGCTGCAACGCGAACTGCGCGCGGATGGCGTACCGGCCAGCGTCATCTTCAATCCGAAGCTGCCACCTCACGCACCGTTCCGCGACCTCTTCCGCGTCAAGAACAACCCGTGCCAGGCCTACAGCGGCGGGCAAGGCCAGCTGCTCAAGGTGGTGGGGGCTGGGAGCCCGCACCCGCTCCGGAAGGGATCCACCCTCTCGGTCATCCATCCCTCGGCTCTGCCCAGCGGTGCTGGCGTCCAGTTCATCGCCACCCCCAACACCGGTTACCAGGACAGCAGCCAGAAGCGCTTCGCGCTCGGGGTCCTCCTGGTGCAAGCCAGCCAGCAGTGCACCGGTAGCTGAGCCGGCTCGGCGGATGACTGGGAGGGCGGCGCCGCCGGATCAGCCCAGCTAACGGCTGGGCTGATCCGGCGCTAGGTCACTGTGGCCGGGGCTGCCAACGGAAGCGCCAGATGGCGACCAGCGTGCCGACCGCACCCCAGGCGGCCAGCACGGCCAGGCTGTGCCAGTTGACGCCGGTGTGCTGGGCGAACGGGCCGAGCAGCGCCTGATTGAACGGGCGTACCGGCAGCACATTGGCCACCCGGTTCACCGCCGCGGAGTGGATTGGCAGGTAGGTGCCGGACAGGAACAGCAGCGGGAACAGAATGAGCTGCACGACCGCCGGGGCGGCCTCGGCGTTGCGGATCAGTGAGGCCACGGCCGCGCCCAGCGCGCAGAAGCACGCCGCGGCGAGCACCAGGGTCACGGCGATCGCGGCCCAGTGCGTGGGCAGCGGCACCCCGAACAGGCGGCCGACGCCGATGATCAGCGCCACGTCGACCACGCTGACCAGGATGCAGTGTGCCAGCAGGCCGAGGAAGTACCCCCATGCGGGCAGCGGGGTGGCCCGGACCCGCTTGAGGATGCCATCGTGCCGCCGGGTGGCCAGCACGATGGCCAGCTGGCTGTAACAGGAGCCCAGCACGGACATGGCCGCGATCGTGGGCACGTAGTACTGCAGCACGGACACCCCGTAGAAGTACGAGCTCCGCCCCGCGGTGCGGAACAGCGCGCCGAAGATCACGATGATCACGACCGGGAAGACGAACGTGAAGAACGCGCTCTGCGGGTTGCGCCAGAACGACAGCTGCTCGTAGCGCACCTGATGCCAGGCCAGCGCGGCGTCGCGCCGCCGGGGCCGGTGGATTTGGTGGGGCTGGTGGGCTTGGTGGGTGACGGTGGCCATCACTTGCTCCCTTTGCTGGGCCCGGTCTCTTCGGTGAGGCGCAGGTAGATGTCTTCCAGGCTGGGCTGGTCCACGGTGAGCCCGGCCAGCACCACGCCCCGGTGCAGCGCCCACCCGGTGAGAACGTGCAGCGCCCCCGTCGGCTCCGCGGTCTCGACGGTGGCCAGCCCGTCCCCGGCCATGGCCGCGTCGAGCGGCAGGTCTTCCGGCTGGCAGCCGCCAGGCAGTTCGAAGCGGATCCGGGCCTGGGCCTGGTCCCGCCCGCTGATGGTGGCTGGGGTGCCCTCGGCCACCACCTGGCCCGCCGACATCACCGCCAGCCGGTCGGCCAGCGCCTGGGCTTCGTCCATGTAGTGCGTGGTGAGCACGATCGTGGTGCCGTGGTCACGCAGGCCGCGCACCACGTCCCACGCCTCCCGGCGGGCGGCCGGGTCGAAGCCGGTGGTTGGCTCGTCCAGGAACAGCAGTTCCGGGCGGCCGATCAGGCCGAGCGCCAGGTCCAGCCGCCGCTTCTGCCCGCCGGACAGGTTGCGCACCTTCTGCCTGGCCTGCCCGGCCAGGCCGACCAGGCCGATCACCTCGGCGACGTCGCGCGGCGCCGGGTAGTAGCCCGCGTTGCGCGCCACGGTCTCCCGGACGGTCAGGTACGGCTCGACCGCGATGTCCTGCAGGACCAGCCCGATCCGCTCGCGCAGCGCCCGGCCGCTGGCCCGGTCGCCGGGGTCGATGCCGAGCACGTCGGCCCGGCCCGCGTCCCGGGTACGGAACCCTTCCAGGATCTCCAGGATGGTGGTCTTGCCCGCCCCGTTCGGGCCGAGCAGCGCGAAGATCTCGCCGCGGCGTACGGTGAAGCTCACGCCGCGCACGGCAGCCACCGGGCCGTAGCTCTTGCGCAGCCCGGTCACGGTGAGCGCGGCGGGCTGCTCCGGCCCGGCCGGGGCCGGCCTGGTTGGGGTCATCAGCTGCGCACGCACCGGGCCTCCACCGTCACGTCGAGGTAGCGGCCGGCCAGCCCGCGGCTGGCCGTCACGCCGAAGTCGTACCGGTCGATGCGCACCGTGGCGCGGGCAGTGAACGACCCGGGGGACACCTCGGTGACCTCGGTCAGCACACTGACCGGCCGGGTCACCCCGCGCACCGTCAGCGTGCCCGCGAGGACCTGACCATTCAGGCCTTCCGAGCTGAACGCCAGTACCGGGTGCGCGTCAGCGGCCAGGAACTGGGCCGACCGGACCTGGGCATTCCGCATCGGGTTGCGCGTGTGGAAGCTGGCCGCATCGAATTCCGCGTGGATCCGCGAGGCGGTCAGCGGCTCGCTCACATCGACGGTCCCGCCGCGGAGGGCGAAGCTGCCGCGCACCGGGGCCAGCCCGAACAGGTGCCGGGTGCGGAACGTGACGCGGGAGCCGGCCGGGTCGATCTGGTAGCGGCCCAGTTGTGGGATTGCCTTGGTGGGGCTCGATGTCGTCTGCATGTCTGCCAGTGCACCGGAATGGGTGCCGCTCGCGGCAGGGCGAGGAGTTGCCTGCTGGGCCGACGAAAGGTGGGCACCGGCGGCTGGGATGCGACTTTCGTAGGGTCCTCGTCCGACGATGGTTTCGCGGCCCATTGCCCGGCCGCCGTGATGGCATACCGTGAGCTCATGGGGTGCGAAGATCGCTGGTACAACCGACCCTGGGCCGACGTGGCCCTCGCCGCGTTCCTCGTGCTACTCGACACGGCCCTGACGCTGAGCGGCGCCAGCTGGTGGCCGGCCCACCCGGACGCGCTGGCCTGGACGCTGCTGGGCGTGCAGGCGGCCTGCTGCGCCACGCTGGCCGTCCGCCGCCGGGCGCCGATCACGGTGATGTACATCCTGGCCGCGTTCACGCTGGCCGTGACCCTGCTCATCTACCCGGCCGGGGCGCTGACCCCGGCCAACCCCGGCAACATCTGGGCGCCGGTCTCGAGCATCGTGGCCGCGTACGGGGTCTTCTACGCGCGGGACCGGCGGGCCGCGCTGATCGCGGTGGGCGTGCTCAGCGTGATCGCGGCCCGGCCGTGGCAGCCGGTGGCCACGGTGATCGCGCTCGGCCTGCTGCGCACGGCGGTTGGGCCGCTGCTGGGGCTGTATATCGTCGCCCGGCGGCGGCTGGTGCAGGCGCTGCGGGAGCGGGCCGAGCGAGCCGAGCGCGAGCAGCACCTGCTGGCCGAGCAGGCCCGGGCCGAGGAACGCGCCCGGCTGGCCGGTGAGATGCACGACGTGGTGACACACCGGGTCAGCCTGATGGTGCTGCAGGCCGGTGCGCTGCGGATGACGGCCAAGGACGAAGCCACCCGGCAGGCGGCGGAAGAACTGCGCGCGGCCGGCTGCCAGGCCTTGGACGAACTGCGCGACCTGGTCGGGATCCTGCGCGCCGCGCCGGACGGTGACGAGGCGCCGTCGGCCGCGGACTTCGCCGCGCTGGTCGCCGAGTCGACCGCGGTCGGCACCCCCGTAGAGCTGATCGAGGACGGCGACCCGGCGCTCGCCTCGCCGGTGGTCAGCCGGACCGCCTACCGGGTCGTCCGGGAAGCGCTGACCAACGTGCGTAAGCACGCGCCCGGCGCCCCGGTCACGGTGCGGGTCAGCTTCGACCCGGCGCAGTTGCGGCTAAGCGTGCGCAACGGCCCGCCGACCAGCCGTAACGGGAACCTGGCCGGCCCGGTGCTGGCTGGGACGGGTTCCGGGCTAGGCCTGGCCAACCTGCGGCAGCGTGTCGAACTGGTGCGTGGCACGCTCCGCGCCGGGCCGGAACCGGACGGCGGGTTCTGTGTCGAGGTGGTGCTGCCCGCCTACGTGCCGACCGCGGAATCGGTGGGCCTGACCTCGTGATCCGGGTCGTGGTGGTGGACGACGAGCCGATGGTCTGTGCGCATCTGCGCACGATCCTCGGCTCGGCCGGCACGGTGCAGGTGGTGGACGAGGCGCACGACGGCGCGGCGGCCGTCGAGGCGGTGACCCGGAACCGGCCAGATGTGGTGCTCATGGACCTGCGGATGCCCGGCCTGGATGGGATCGCCGCCACCGAGCGGATCGCGAAGCTGGACGACCCGCCCGCCGTGGTCGTGCTGACCACGTTCGACGCCGACCAGTACGTGCTGCGCGCGCTCCGCGCGGGCGCGGCCGGGTTCCTGGTCAAGTCCACCCCGCCGGAGGACCTGATCGGGCTGGTCCAGGTGGCCGCCGAAGGGCACACCGTGCTGTCGCCGGTGGCCGCGCAGCGGCTGGTCGCGGCGTCGGCCGACCGCGACTCGGCCCGGGACCGTGCGCGCCGCCTGGTCGGGTCGCTGACCGAACGGGAGACCGAGGTGCTGGCCGGGCTGGCCGAGGGCCTGTCGAACGCGCAGATCGCGGCGCGGCTGTACCTGTCCGAAGCCACGGTCAAGGGCTACGTGTCGCGGATGCTGGACAAGCTCGGCTGCGCCAACCGCACCCAGGCCGGCCTGCTCGCTCACGAAGCCGGCCTCAGCCACTAGCTCTCAGCCGCCGGGCCGGCCCGGCGCACCTACGATGGGCCGGGTGGGTCAGCCCAGGAGGGTCCGCCGGCGCGGGTTCCCGGTGGCGCTAGCCACCGCGGTCACCGCCGTGCTTGCCGCGTGTTCCGGGTCCGCGGGCCAGGGCCCGGCTGGGGCGTCGGCGGCCGCATCGCCGGTGCCGCCCGTCGCGCCGTCCGTCCGGGCGCCGCTCACTGTGCCGGCCGGAGAGGGCGGCGGGGCGCTGTCCGCCAGGCACACGCTGACCGTCCCGGCCGGCTGGACGGCCCGGGTGTGGGCGCGGGTGCCGGACGCGCGGATGGAGGCCTGGACGCCCGAAGGGGATCTCCTGGTCAGCGAGCCAGACAACGGCAAGATCGTCAGGTTGCGGCCGGACGGCGCCGGTACCGCGACCGCCGCCACCCTGCTGGCCGGGCTGACCTACCCGCAGGGCATGGCGTTCGCCAGGCTCAACGGCACCTGGGTGCTGTACGTCGCGGAGTCGGACCAGATCGACCGGTACCCGTGGCGGGCCGGCCGGATCAGCGGCCCGCGCACCGTGATCGCCCCGAGGCTGCCCGACCTCGACCCGGACGGCGACGATGTGCACCGGGCCAAGGACGTGGCGGTCACCGCGGACGGCACCGTCTACGTCAACGTGGGCAGTTCGTCGAACGCCAACCCAGCCGACCGGACGATGTCGCCGCAGCGCGCGGTGATCATGGCGGTCAGCCCCAGCGGGACGGACCTGCGGGTGGTGGAGCGGGGCGTCCGCAACGGCGAGGGCCTGGCGGTGGCACCGGACGGCACGGTGTGGACGGCGGTGAACGAGCGGGACAACATCCCGTACCCGTCGCACCGCCGCTACGGGACCTACGGCGACGCGTTCGGCCAGGTCATCCAGGGCTACGTGAACAACCATCCGCCCGACGAAGTGGTACCGGTCACCGCGGGCCGGGACCTGGGCTGGCCGTACTGCGACCCGGACCAGGACGGCAGTCATCCGGCCGGCTCACTGGCCGGCGTGCCGCTGGTCCCCGACGCGGTCACCAACTCGGGCGGGAAAGAGCTGAACTGCGCGGCGCTGGCGCCCATCGAGGTCGGGCTCCCCGCGCACAGCGCCCCGCTGGGCATGACGTTTCTCCCGGGCAGCAAGATCCCGGCACCGTGGTCGGGTGGCGCTGTGATCGCCACACACGGCTCGTGGAACCGCCAGCCGCCCCAGCCGCCCGCCGTGCTGTGGCTGCGCTGGAACCCGGCGCAGGGCACCCTGATGCCCGCGGCCACCCTGGTCGGCGGCTTCGAGAACCCCGACCACACCTTCTGGGGACGTCCGGTGGACGCAGTACCCGGGCCGGACGGCGCCCTGTACGTCAGCGACGACACGGCCGGTGCGATCTACCGCCTGGCCCGCTCGGCCTAGCGGCATATGAACTGCCCATTAATTAGATGGGAAGAATAGATTACTGGCCGGTTTGCCCTTGTTCCCCTCATCTGACCGTGTTACGGCTGGACAACGTCACGTTCTACTGGCTGACCAACACCGGGGTTTCCTCCGGCCGGCTGTACTGGGAGAACCCGTACGACTTCTTCGCCGCCAAGAACGTCAATATCCCGGCCGCCGTGACCGTCTTCCCCAAGGAGCTCTACCGGGCCCCGCGCAGCTGGGCCGAGCGAGCCTACCCCAAGCTCATCTACTTCAACGAGGTCGACCGGGGCGACCACTTCGCCGCCTGGCAGGAACCGCAACTCTTCTCCGAGGAGCTGCGTGCGGCATTCCGCTCGCTGCGCTAACCAGCCACTGACCCGGGCGCTGCGCGCCGGACACCCCGCCGCAACGTGTTGATGTTGACTTAGGTGTCGCTCCAGCGACACCTAAGTCAACATCAACATCGCCGGGGGGCGGGGTGGCCGAATCCATCACACGTCCGCAGCCGTGGCTGCGGCGCATGTCCGGCCGCGACCCCGACGAGGCGCACCGGGCGTCCACGCCGCTGGAGCTGCTGTTCGACCTCACGTTCGTGATCGCGGTGGCCCGGGCGGCCAGCCAGCTGCACGAGGCCCTCGCGCACGCGCACGTGGGCCTGGCGCTGGGCGGCTATGCCGCGGTGTTCTTCGGCCTGTGGTGGGCGTGGGTCAACTTCACCTGGTTCGCCTCCGCCTATGACACCGACGACGTGCCCTACCGGCTGCTGACCCTGCTGCAGATGGCCGGCGTGCTGGTCTTCGCGGCCGGCATCCCGGCCGCGTTCCAGCACTTCGACTACCGCACGGTCGTCATCGGCTACGTGATCATGCGGCTGGCCCTGGTCAGCCAGTGGCTACGGGCCGCGCACAGCGACCCGGAACGCCGGGCCGGCACGCTGCGCTACGCGATCGGCGTCACCGTGGTCCAGCTGCTCTGGATCGGCCGGCTCTACCTGCACGGGGCGGCCGGGCTGGCCAGCTTCCTGGTGCTGGTCGTGGCCGAGCTGGCCGTACCGGCCTGGGCCGAGTTCGCTGGCCAGGCCACCCGCTGGCACCCCGGCCACATCGTCGAACGGTACGGGGAGTTCACCATCATCGTGCTCGGCGAGGTCGTCGCGGCGACGGCCGCCGCCGTCCAGGCGGCGCTGGGCCACCGTGGAGCCTCGCCCGGCCTGCTCACCGTCGCGATCGCCGGGCTGCTGCTGGTGTTCGCGCTGTGGTGGTCCTACTTCAAGCACGACGCCGCCGAGCAGATCCGGCAGTCGCTGCCCTGGACGTTCGTCTGGGCGTTCGCGCACTACCTGATCTTCGCCTCGGTGGCCGCGCTCGGCGCCGGACTGCAGGTCGCGATCGGCACCCTTGATCATGAAGCCGCGGTCAGCCCGTCCTTCGCGGCGTTCTGCCTCGCCACCCCGGTGGTGATCTTCATCGTCGTGCTCGGCCTGCTCAACATCCGGGGCAGTGACATAGCCGCCCCCGGGCTCACTCTGCTCACCGCCGCCCTGGTGCTGGCGGCGGCCGCCGCCACCCCGGTGCTCACCCTCCCGGTCAGCACCGTGCTCATGGTCGTGCTGGTCGTCCTGCTGCTGGCCTACCACCTGACCGCCGCCCACCGTGCCGTCCCGGGTTGATGATCAGGCGATTGGTGGGTCGTGCTAGCGGCACCAAACGTCTGATCAGCACGGTCGATGCCAACGTGAGACGGTGGGCGGATGCTGATACGCGAACGCGCCGACGCCGACCTGGCCGGGTGCGAAGAGCTGGCCCGGGCGGTGCATGAGCGGGACGAGTATCCGCATTACCTGCCAGTTGACCTGCGGGACTTCCTGGTCATGCCGGACGCGTACGGGGCGTGGGTGGCCGAGCGGGACGGCCGGATCGTGGGGCACGTCGCGCTGCGGCGGCGCACCGCCCCTGCACCGATGGAACTGGCCAGCGCGGCGACCGGGCAGCCAGCTGGCCAGCTGGGCGTCATCTCCCGTCTGCTGGTGGCGCCAGCCGCCCGCCGGGCCGGGACCGGCCGGCAGCTGCTGGAGCACGGCTGGCAGCAGGCCGCCGGCCGCGGGCTGTGGCCGGTCCTCGACGTGGCCGCCGACCTGACCGCGGCGATCAGGCTGTACGAGAGCTGCGGCTGGGTGCGGGCCGGCGCGGTCACCGTCACCTTCCGCGACGGCAACTCGCTGGACGAACTCGTCTACCTGGGCCCGCCGCCGCCCGATGTTAGCTGGCCGCGGCGCTGACCAGCCCGGCCTGTCCCGATGCGCAACGGCGGCCCGCCGGCCGGCTACTACTGGCCGCAGTACGCGCTCAGCCTGGCCCAGCAGGCGGTCACGGAGGCGCGGGCCGGTCACCGCGCGGCGCTATCCTGGGTGCTGTCCGGGCCGCGATGGGAGACCAAGTAGCCGGGGAGCCGAGCTGCTCAGAGAGCCGCCACCAGCTGCGAAGGCGGACAGCGCGCTCCCGGTGAAGACACCTTCCTAGCCCGGGCCGCTGGCCGCGTAACGGCTGACGAGGCCGGCCCGGATGGCGCCGGCGAAGGTGTGGTGGCACCGCGACCTAGCCCCCGCCCACACCTCCAGGGCCACGTAACGGACTGGAGGTGACGACGATGACATCCGCACCCGCCCGCACGCTGGCGGCCGACCTGCCCCAGGCAGCGCCGGGCAGCCAGCTGCGCATCGAAGGCTGGATTCACCGCCGGAGGTTCCTGGCCACGGTGACGTTCCTGATCCTGCGGGACCGGACCGGCCTGGCCCAGGTGGTCATCCGCCCAGCGGACGAGGAAGCACTCAAGATCGCGCGGGACTGCGGCGAGGAGACCGTCGTCGCGGTCACCGGCCTGGCCACCCAGAACCCGGCCGCACCCGGCGGGATGGAGCTGACCGAGCCGCGGATCATCCCGCTGACCGAGCCGGCGCAGACCCCGCCGGTGGAGCTGTGGCGGCCCACCGTGGACGCCGCGCTGCCCACGCTGCTCGACCACGCCGCGGTGAGCTGGCGGCATCCGGCCCGGCGCGCGGCCTGGCAGATCACCGCCGCGTCGCTGCACGGCTTCCGGTCCGCCCTGGACGGCCTGGGCTTCACCGAGATCCAGACGCCCAAGCTGGTGTCCTCGGCCACCGAGTCCGGCGCCAACGTGTTCGGGGTGGACTACTTTGGCGGCCGCGCCTACCTGGCCCAGTCGCCGCAGTTCTACAAGCAGACCATGGTCGGCGTGTTCGAGCGGGTCTACGAGACCGGGCCGGTGTTCCGGGCCGAACCGCACGACACCGCGCGGCACCTGGCCGAGTACGTGTCGCTGGACGCCGAGCTCGGCTTCATCCGCGACCACCGTGACGTGCTGGCCGTGCTGCGGCACGCGCTGGCCGGGATGACCGGCGCCATCCGCGAGCAGGCCGGCCCGGCCGTCGGGCGGCTCGGCATCACCGTGCCTGACGTGCCGGCCGAGTTCCCGGTCATCCACTTCCGCGACGCGCTGGACCTGGTCGGCGCGCCGCCGGACGAGCCGGACCTGGCCCCCGCGCACGAGCAGGCGCTCGGCCAGTGGGCGGCCCGCGAGCACGGCAGCGACTTCCTCGCGGTCGAGGGCTACCCGATGCGCAAGCGCCCGTTCTACACCCACCCACAGCCCGGCGACGAGCGCTGGTCGAACAGCTTTGACCTGCTGTTCCGCGGCGTGGAACTGGTCACCGGCGGGCAGCGGCTGCACCGCTACCCGGACTACCTGGCCGCCATCGCTGCCCGCGGCGAGGACCCCGCCACGTACGCCGGCTACCTGGACTGCTTCGCGCACGGCATGCCCC
>Ga0335074_10013950_pt1 | contig 11283 bp, 7 predicted proteins | sample Lox_Sample_23_FD_206715 | JGI IMG/M metagenome (GOLD analysis project Ga0335074, IMG submission 206715) | Soil microbial communities from Loxahatchee National Wildlife Refuge, Florida, United States - Lox_Sample_2.3 | ecosystem: Environmental > Terrestrial > Soil > Wetlands | place: USA: Florida...
TACGAATGAAACGCCAATCATTCGATATACGTATGAAAAATGCATGAATTTCGTGTTCTCTCCTCCGGAATTAATTCATGTCAGCGAAGCGGTGGTACGTAGGCACGAAGAGTACCATTGGTACTAAGTGGTACGCATGTAACCGCAAATTCGGGGTAAGTAGATGATCCGAGGTAAGTAGAATGCCCGGGAAATTTACCCGGCACAATTCCGGGGAATCAGCGATGCTGCAAATATTTCCGGAGAAATCATGAGAACTATGAAAAATTTTCGATCTACCGCAATATGACTTTCGTAAGCCCCGCGTTGCCCGCCGTGTCGTAAACGCGGATGACCACCAGATGCTCGCCCGGGGGCAATCCGCGAAGATTGATATGGAACTGCTCGCGCGGCGAATCGGTTACTCCATCAGCCGCTTCGACCGGCGACCATGGTCCGGCATCGACGGAATATTCGCAGCGCTTGAGCGTTCCTCCCCGATCCTCGGCGGCCACGTCCAGCGCGACGCCCGCGGCATCGCGCCGCGGCGACGAAACGGTTACAGCCGGCGGCGTGTTGTCGATGATCACCGGCGCGCTGATCAATTCCGCCTGCCGCGCCAGATCGGCGGGATTCGAGGGAAGGTCCGATGCGGTCACTTTAAACAGGTAGCGGCCGTCGGCCAGAACGTCGCCGTCGAGAAGATAGCTGTTCTCGGTCATGTTGGCGCGCAGCAGGATCCAGTCGCGCTCGCCGTCGCCGCGGAAATAAAGGTTGTAGAGCAGATGATCGCCGTCGGGATCGTCGGCCTGCCAGGAAACCTGAATTTTCTGCGACCCTCCGCGCGCGAGCATCTGCGATTGTGTGCCGGGCGTGGCCGCTGCGTCGCCCGAATCGCTGACCGTAATCGAATAGCTGGCAGTCGCGTTCGTGGCGGCCTGCTGCGCCTGCGCGGTGCTCGAAACGTTGATGCTGTGCACCACCGGAGGATTGTTCTGCGGCAGAAACGCGATGGACACGTCGTCGATGCCGCGGCTCGACGGATTCAGCTCCGCGCGCCACTGGATATAGCGCGCGTTGGGGCTGGTGATGTTCGAATGATCGAGCGAAGTGATCGCGCCCGACCAGTCGCTCCAGGTGGAATCCGGCCGCGCGGAATTTCCGCTGCGCGTTTTGAAGGACACGCCGCTGGTGTCGCCGTGCCACGTCAGCCGGCCCCAGCGCGCCACCGTCCCGCAATCGTGCACCGGCGATTGGAACCAACCGCCCGCGCCGGCCGATGGCTCCAGCCGCAGAATTTTTCCGAGATTCCCGGTGGCCGCGATCAGATCGCCGTGCGACTCCACCAGGCGCGTCGCCTCGCCCTGATTCGCCTGCGCGACAAGCGTGGTGCGCCGGTCGCGATCCAGGCGGTAAATGCGGCCTTGCGCGTCGGTCAGGAACAGCAGATCGGAGCCGGAAACGACCAGGTCGTAGGCGTTTTCATCTTTCGAAGTCCATAGCGTCTCGACGGTATTATCCGTATTGATTTTATACAGCGCCGATTTTTCGACCCCCGGCGTTTCCGTAGTCGTGGTCGCGACCATGGGAGCCGATTGCGTCAGGCCAAGCTTGGACGTATCGACTTTCGGCGCGGGATTGAGGCCGCCCTGCTGCGAATCGGTGACGGTGATGCTGATCGGCGGCGCGGTCACCATGGGAGTATTTGAAACCGACGCCGCCGGAACCGCGTTCACCCGTCGCGCGATGCTTCCGCCCAGCGCCGCCGCGTAAATCGAGCCGTCGGGCGCGGGCACGATCGCGCGAATTTCCGGCAGATTGGCGTTATATAAAACGAACGCCTTGTTCGGTGCGGTGATGCGATAGAGAATGCCGTTGGGCTCGCTGCCGGCGAGCAATCGTCCCTGGCGATCGAAGGCCAGCGCGGTGACGTGCGCCTGTCCGGTGTCGTAATAAACGGTTCCACGTCCCGCCGCGGTGACGCGAAAAATTTTCCCCTGATCGCCGGTGGCGGCGAATAGCGACCCGTCGGGCCCGAATTTCAGCGCCCAGATGTAGCGCGCGTTGGGTGAAAAATATTCCGTCGCCTGGCCGTTTTCGATGCGATAAATTTTGCCGCCGGGCGAGGTGCCGGCGTAAACCACGCCTTTGGAATCCACCGTCACCGCGAAAAGTTCCGGCTGATCCGCGGTCCACAGCAGCGAGCTTTTTCCGGAGGGATCGATTTTGTACAATCGTCCGCGATTGCCCGTTCCCAGATACAGCGAGCCGTCGGGCGCCTGCGCGAGGCTCCAGATTTCAGGCTGATCGGAGGTAAATAAGGTGTCGATTTTCGGACCGGCGATCAGGCGGCCGTCGCGGGTGAGCGAAAGTCCGTTCAACGTGCCGCGCAGAAAATCCTGGTAGCCGTTGAGCTCCCAGGTGGTGGTCGTCGCGGCGAACGCAGGCAGCGCAGCGAGGGCAAGCGTTAAAAGCCGGGCGACGGCCGCTCTGTGGAAAATAGAACCCCCGCCATGACTGGCGGGGCTGGAGCGCGCGAGAAACGGGTCGCCATTTTCATACCCCCGCTTCATTCCTTCACCTCGATCTGCGCCGTTTTCGATCCGGTCACCACCGCCGCTCCCAGGGGAATTTCCATTTCCGCGAGCTCCGAGCCGCGCCAGTTCAGGGCGTTGGCGCCGCTCGACTGCGCCTTCAAAAAAATCAGCGCGAGCGACGGCGGAGGGTCCGGAAGATCGCGGCCATCGACGCTATAAGCCCCTTCGGCGCGCCAGACGCGCAGCCACGCGCTGGCATTCGACCGCTGCTTGCGCAGATAATCGAGCACCTGCTCCGCGGAATTCGCCGGCGCGCCCATGGCCGCCTGCATTTCCATCATGTTGGTGTACGCCGCATCAGAAACGGTAACGTAGATCGTCCCCGGCTGCGCGCCGAGCGGCACGCGATAATGCAGAATTCTGGAGGTTTCCGCGCCGTTTTCTCCGGTGAATCCGACGATCATTTCCACATTGTCGCCGGGCCGGGCCTGGCGGGGCAGCGAAATGTCGCCGATCTGGATCTGGTTGCGCTGGTCGACCGGCGTCACTGCGACGTTTACGCTTTTCAGTTTCAGCGCGTCGAAGCCGCTCGCCAGCGCGTACGCCAGCGGATTGCCGACGCCCATGGCCGCCATCGCCGCCACCGAAACGTCGCCCGAATAGGCGTTTTCGATGGGCACGCTGCCGTCGGCGAAATCGATCCGCCCGCGCACGGTGTAGGTGGAATCGCCGAGAGCGCGCTCGGTTTCATCGATCGCCGAATAGATCGCCATCTGCGCGATCAGCGGCGTCATCACCCGATTCTGAATCATGCGCATGTGATAGACATTCGGCCCGACGCGCAGATCGAGCGGCACCGTCGGCGCGCGCCGTCCCAGAATGCCCGAAACGGCGTTGTTGCGATCCTCGGTGATGGCCCCCATCCATTCGCGCGCGGCGGAAATTTTGAAGGACGATTGCAGATTCGGCAGCAGCGCCAGAACCTCGCTGCGCGCAAACGGCAATTCGGTCGAGCCGGCGGCCAGAAATCGATGCCCGAAGGCGTAAATGCGGTTGCCGTCGATGGCGGTGACCGTCCCGTCGGCGCCGGCCGACATGTCTCCGGAAAGAAGCTCGACGCTGATCATCGACCCGGGTTCGAGCAGCGAGGGATTGCCCAGTTTAGCCGGCGGATCGCCGCCGCCGGAAACGCCCTGCCGCGGATCGAGTCCCAGATTTTTCAACTGCGCGGAAAAATGGTCCAGCGCCGCGGCGGTGAATCCGGAAAAAGAAACCGGCGTCGCTAGCTCTTCCAATCGTGCGTTCCCGGCGGTGACTTTGCGCGGCGCCGGGGAAACGCCGGGATCGACTCGCAGCATTTCTTCAATCGGCCGGATACCGCAGATCGGCTCCTTGGCCAGCGGAAATCCCAAGGCGACCGCGCCGGCGAGTTTCCCGTCGATATAAACCGGCGATCCACTCATGCCCTGCATCACGCCGGTTTCGGCCAGCGGTCCGCCGCTCAACCGGGCCAGAATAATCGATTCTTTGGGCCCGATGTTTTCGAGCACACCGAGAATTTCGACTTGAAATTCCGCGACGCGCGATCCGGAAAAAACGGTGCGTCCGACGCCGTGCTGGCCGGGCCGGATATCTTTCAGCGGAAAGATGGCGGGAGCAGCGGCCGTGATCAATGAGGACGCCAACGCGGCGAGCAGAAGAGCCGACAGGCGGGGGAACACATTTACATTGTAGGCCCACCGATAGCCGGCAACGTTGGCCTGGTCCCGTCAGTGGCGGGGCCCGCGCGCTCACGCCGGCCGATTCGAGCCGCCAGCCGTAAGGCTGCGGGCTTTCGAGTTTTCACACCGGCTCCGGCGGCTTACGCCGCTTGCGTCCGCCCGAGGTATACTCCGAAAAATGCGCTTGATCGCCCTCCTTACGTTTATTGCCTGCGCCGCCGCGCAGCCGAACGCTTTTGTCAGCGTCAACGATCCGGTGATTGCTCTCGAACACGTGCGCGTCATCGACGGCGCCGGCGGTCCGGTGAAAACGGATCAGACCATTGTGATCGATCACGGAAAAATCGCCGCCATCGGCGCCGCAGCCGCCATTCCCGCCGGCGCGCGGCGCATGGATCTGGCCGGCGACACCGTCATTCCCGGCCTGGTCGGCATGCACGAACATCTTTTTTATCCCTCCGGCGAAGGCATTCCGATTTATAACGAACAGGCGTACAGCTTCCCGCGCCTGTATCTTGCCAGCGGCGTCACCACCGCGCGCACCGCCGGCAGCATGGAGCCGTATACCGACCTGAACGTAAAAGCGATGATCGATTCCGGCCGCGCGCCCGGTCCCGATTTCTACATCACCGGACCGTATCTTGAAGGCGCCGGCTCGCCCATTGAACAGCTCCATCAACTGAGCGGTCCGGACGACGCGCGGCGCACCGTCGATTACTGGGCTGCTGAAGGCGCGACGTCGTTTAAAGCGTATATGCACATCACCCGCGCGGAGCTTTCCGCCGCGGTTCAGGAGGCGCACAAGCTGGGGATTAAAGTCACCGGCCATCTCTGCTCGATTGGGTTTCGCGAAGCGGCGGCGATCGGCATCGATAATCTGGAACACGGCATGGAAGTGGATACCGAGTTCGATCCCGGCAAACAGCCCGACGTTTGTCCCTCACAAGGGCTGACGCGCGATACGCTGGTGAACCTCGACATCAAGTCCGCGCCGGTCGAGGAAATGATTCGCGACCTGGTGCGGCACCATGTCGCCGTGACCTCGACGCTGGCCGTGTTCGACGCCGGTGCGCCGCACCGTCCGCCGTTCGATCCGCGGATGGTGGATGTGCTCACGCCGCAAGGCGCGATCACCTATCTGGAAGCGCGAACGCGCGCGACCGATTCGACCAATCCCGCCGCGCTCGAGGCGCTCCAAAAGGAAGAGCAGTTCGAGTACGAGTTCGCCAAAGCCGGCGGAATGCTGATGAGCGGCGTCGATCCGACCGGCAACGGCGGCGCGATGGCCGGCTTCGGCGATCTGCGCAACCTGGAATTGCTGGTGGAAGCCGGTTTTACGCCTGCTGAAGCTGTCAAAATCGCGACGCTGAACGGCGCGAAGTGGCTGAACGCCGAGGCGCGAATCGGGTCGATTGAGACGGGCAAGCAGGCGGATCTGGTGGTGATGCAGGGCGACCCGTCAGCCAGAATTTCTGATGTCCACAGGGTGCGGATCGTGTTCAAGAATGGCGTCGGCTACGATCCTGAGAAGTTGATTAAATCCGTGAACCACACGGTCGGGTTGCATTGAGTATTCGCGGTACCTCGCCGGGCGTCCAAATAACATTTCCTGGAGCGCGATGAGTTGTGAGATTTAACGCGTCGCATCCCCTTGCCTCGACGAACCTGGCTCCGCTGGGTCGCAAGATTAGCCTGATCGAACCTAAGGCTATGCTAGCATCGGAGTGAGGATTCCGCTTTTCGAAATTTCCCGAGCTTCTTCGCACGCACGGTGCGCCAAGCTGGGCCTTGAATGGCAGCAAAGAAGAGCACACTTCGGACCAGAGCGCGTCGGGCCAGGGCAAGTTACCGTTACGATGTGTGCCTGTCATTCGCGGGTGAGGACCGCAGGTATGTCGGACTCGTGGCTGACGCCCTCCGGAGGGCTGGCATCCGCGTTTTCTACGATCGCTACGAGCACGTGGCGCTTTGGGGCAAGGACCTCTATACGCACCTGAATGATGTTTATACGAAGGCGGCGCGCTATTGCGTGCTTTTCGTCTCGAAACACTACGCCCGGAAGGTTTGGACGAATCACGAACGCTCAGCCGCGCAGGAGCGCGCGCTCTTCGAAAACCGGGAGTACATATTGCCTGCGCGGTTCGACGAGACAAAGCTGCCCGGGGTTCGAAGCACGACCGGCTACGTCGATGTCGCGAAGACCAAGCCCGCCGAACTCGCGAGGATGATCGCCAGGAAACTCGGAACGCCCAAACGCTCCGCCTATCTTCCACCGGAGCCCGACCTCTTGTTCCGAAGTTACGCTGAGCAATACGGCGAGGCTAACCTCGAACAGTTGCGTGATTCGGCAAATCATTTCCTCGAATCACTCCGCCGGACCAATTCCGAAGAGCGCGACGCCATCATTCACCTCTTCGCGCATGGCTGCCCGGCGGGTCTTCCGGAAAACATGCATATCAACACCGACCTTCTCGCACGGTTGACGGGGGCTAGCGAGCGAAGACTTCTGGAATTGTTCGAGGGCCTTCGAAGCCTGGGCTTTTACACGTACTCCTACAAACGGGGAAGGGACCGTCGTCACGTCGGTGAGGATAATATTATCGCTGTCGAGTGGCACGACATGAACACGAGTTCCGGCGTTAACGGCAACGCAACCGACATCGCCGAGCAAATGCTGAACACCCAGGATTTCGCGCACTGCGAAGACTGCGCACTGGCGGCGTTACGCCGCCTCGACTTCTCGCACCTGTCCACCTACTCGCTCAACGCGGATGTGCGAGACGCCAGAACGGGAGGGCAGATTCCGAACGTCGGGGCCGAGCTCCGGAAATTGCACCCCCTTCGATCAGACCAGACTGGTCCCCGAAGGCGTACACGCTAGCGAGTGCCCCCCCGTTCAAATGGGTCGTCGCAGGCGCCAGCCCGCTGCACTTGGAATAAGACACAACTGCACGCCTCGACGAGGTTTCGCCTCGCAGACGGAGCGCTGATCTGCGATGGGATCGCCGCAACCCGACGAGTCTTTTTTGCTCTAATCAACAGTAGCCCCTAATCTTGACCGACATTACGGTAAAATCTGAAAGTGGGTTCTATGACGGCTCCGTTTTTAAAGCCTGAGCTTGCGTCTAAGTCTTCTATCCTCAGCCAGATCGGCAATACGCCGCTGATTCGGCTCAGTAAACTTGACGCGGAATTTCCCGGGGTGGAAATGTACGCCAAGGCGGAATTTTTCAATCCCGGCGGATCGGTGAAGGATCGCGCCGGATTGAATATGATCCTCGACGGCGAGCGCAGCGGCCGGCTTACGCCCGAAAAAATCATCCTGGACGCGACCAGCGGCAACACCGGAATCGCCTATGCCATGATCGGCGCGGTGAAGGGTTACAAAGTGAAGCTGTGCCTGCCGGCGAATGCCTCGCATGAGCGCAAGCAGATCCTGAAGGCGTACGGCGCGGAGATGGTTTTTTCCGATCCCGGCGAAGGCTCCGATGGCGCCATCCGGTTGTGCAAACAGGTTTACGAAGCCGAGCCGGAAAAATATTTTTATCCGGATCAGTACAATAATCCGGCGAACTGGCAGGCGCATTACAACGGCACCGCGCTGGAGCTGCTCGATCAGACCGGCGGCGCGATCACGCATTTCGTCGCGTGCATGGGCACCAGCGGAACGTTCATGGGAACGTCGCGGCGTTTGAAAAAAGAATTGCCGGATGTGCGGTGCGTTTCCGCGCAACCGTCCTCGGGCTTTCATGGTCTCGAGGGATTGAAGCACATGCCGACGGCGATCGTGCCGGGAATTTATGACGCCTCGCTGGCCGACGATAATCTGTGGATCGAAACCGAGGACGCCTACGCCATGACGCGCTGGCTCGGCCGGCATGAGGGTTTGCTGGTGGGGATGTCGTCGGGCGCCAATGTTCACGCGGCTCGCGAGGTGGCGCGAAGATTGGCGAAGGAAGGCAAGAGCGGCGTGGTGGTGACCGTCCTGTGCGACGGCGCGACGAAGTATCTGAGTGAGCCGTTTTGGAACGATGAAGAATAGTTTTGGTGGCGCACGCACTCCTGCGTGCCGCGTCGAGACTTTCTCGACGCCTCGCCGGGCATCGACTGAAGTCGATGCGGCACGCAAAAGTGCGTGCGCCACAGCGGACGCGAGATGATCAAAATCGATAAACAGGCATGGGACGTGATGGTCGCTCATGCGCAGGAAAAATTTCCGAATGAGTGTTGCGGAGCGATGATCGGACGCATCGACGATCAGGCGAAGAACGTGACGTCGGCGGTGCCTTTGGAAAACGCCTACGCCGGCGCGCAGGGCGCGCGATATGAGTTGCGGCCGGAGGATTTGCTCGAAGCCGACCGCGCGGCGCGCGCCGCGGGGCTGGACCTGATCGGGATTTTTCATTCCCATCCCGATTGCGACGCCTATTTTTCCAAGACCGATCTCGAAAATTCCTGCCCGTGGTACTCTTTCGTCGTACTATCGGTGAAGGGCGGCAGGTTCGATCACGCGGCCAGTTTTCTGCCCAACGCCGATCAAACCGCCGCCGAGAAAGAAGAATTGATATGGCCAAAGTCCTGATTCCGACGCCGCTGCGCCAATACGCCGAAAAAAAAGACGCGATCGAGCTGCACGGCTCGACCGTCGGCGAAGTGCTGGGCGCGCTGACCACCGAGTTCCCCGACCTGCGCAAACAGCTGTTTAACGACGAAGGCCGTCTGCGCAGCTTCGTCAATGTGTATCTGAACGACGAAGACATTCGGTATCTCAAAAAAGACGCGACGCCGGTCGCCACCGGCGACACCGTGTCCATCGTGCCGAGCATTGCCGGTGGAAGCGCGGTCGCCGCGCCGCCGGAGACGCTATCCAAAGACGAAATCCTGCGCTATTCGCGTCACCTGATCATGCCCGAAGTGGGCATGGAGGGTCAGTTGAAATTGAAGAACGCGAAACTGCTGCTGGTGGGCACCGGCGGATTGGGCGCGCCGCTCGGCTTGTATCTCGCCGCGGCCGGCGTGGGACGGATCGGCATCGTCGATTTCGACGTGGTCGATTTTACCAATCTGCAACGGCAGGTGATTCACGGCACCAGGGACGTCGGGCGGAAAAAACTCGATTCAGCGGCCGACCGCATGAGGGATATCAATCCCAACGTGCAGATCGATAAATATGAGGTCGCACTTAATAGCGATAATGCGCTGGATATTCTTTCGAATTACGATATTATCGTCGACGGCACCGATAATTTCCCGACGCGCTATTTGGTCAACGACGCCTGCGTTATCTTGAAAAAGCCGAACGTCTACGGCTCGATTTTCCGCTTTGAAGGCCAGGCCAGCGTGTTCGCCTATCCCGGCGGGCCGTGCTATCGCTGCCTGTATCCCGAACCACCACCTCCGGGTCTGGTTCCGAGCTGCGCCGAAGGCGGCGTATTGGGAATTTTGCCGGGGACCATCGGCCTGATCCAGGCCACGGAAGCGGTGAAACTGATCCTGGGCGCGGGCGAACCGCTGGTGGGACGTCTGCTGCTCTATGACGCCCTGGCGATGCGTTTCCGCGAATTGAAACTGCGGCGCAATCCGGAGTGCCCCGTTTGCGGCGACCATCCGACCATCACCAAACTAATCGATTACCAGGAGTTTTGCGGCGTGCCACAGCATCAACCCGAGCCGGTCTCGGAAAAACCCGGAGAAATTTCGGCGGTCGAGGTGAAACAGAAAATCGATCGCGGCGACCCGTTCGTTCTGATTGATGTTCGCGAGCCGCACGAATGGCAGATCTGCCATATCCCGCAGGCGAAGCTGATCCCGCTCGGCGAATTGCCCAAGCGAGTGAATGAGTTGGACAGCGCGGTGGAAATCGTGGCGCATTGCAAGAGCGGGATGCGCAGCGCCAAGGCAGTCGATTTTCTCAAGCAGGCGGGATTCAAAAAGGTCAAGAATATGACCGGTGGAATCCTAGCCTGGAGCGACAAAGTCGACCCCAGCGTACCGAAATATTAATCGCTTCAAAAAAGCACTTGCGTCTTTTCGCGCCGGGAGCGCTTGAAGCGTTAGCGATTTTTCGCGCCTTTTCGCGACAAATCTTTCGCTCAGCCCGCCATCTTATAGAAACATAAACAAAATCCACTGCGGAATTTCGCCTGCACCGTTCGTTGCAGCCGGCCTGCTGCGGCCGCGCTCCGTTCCGATCCCACCGGTGCGCGCCGCGGGGCCGCTTGGGGGATTTTTTCTATCGGCCATTCCACAAATCGAACGGCCGCCCAAAGAAGCCAAAGGCAGAACAGAGGACTTAACTCAATGAAACGGCTCTCTCTTATCTTCCGAGTCGCGGCGTTTGTCGCGCTCGTTGCCTTGTGTCTGACCGCGCAGAGTAAAAAGTTTGCCTACGGTCCGCGAGACAAGGCGTTTTATGCAGATCCAGCCCTGGTCGCGTTCGTTAATCCGGGCCTGGCGATCAACATCACCTCCGCGACCATCAACAGCGCTGGCGCGATTACTGTCAATTACACCCTTACTGACCCGTCCGGCCTCCCGTTGGATGCCGCCGGCCAAAATACTCCGGGAGCGATCTCGCTCACCTATTTCGCCGCCTATATCCCCAAGGGTCAGGAGCAATACGTTTCTTACACCACTTCGACGGCGACCGGCGCCGTGTTGGGAACGGTGACGCGTCCGACGTTTGAAGAAGGCGGAGGCAAGGTCACTTCGTTAGGAAACGGGCAATATTCCTACGTTATGCTGACGACGGCTCCGGCCGGATTCGATCCGACGGTGACCACCACCATCGGCATGAGCGGCAGCCGCAATTTGACGATGTTCAATCTCGGCACCGACTACGCGGGCGCGTCGTTTAACTTCGTCCCGAACGGTTCGGCCGTCACGGTGACGCGCGATGTGATTCGCACCGCGACCTGCAACCGCTGCCACGATCAGCTTGCCTTCCACGGCGGCCACGCGGTCGGCATCAATGAATGCGTGATGTGCCACCAGCCGCAGAACGTCGATCCGGTGACGGGAAATTCGCTGGACCTGAAGGTGATGGC
>Ga0335074_10013951_pt1 | contig 11282 bp, 13 predicted proteins | sample Lox_Sample_23_FD_206715 | JGI IMG/M metagenome (GOLD analysis project Ga0335074, IMG submission 206715) | Soil microbial communities from Loxahatchee National Wildlife Refuge, Florida, United States - Lox_Sample_2.3 | ecosystem: Environmental > Terrestrial > Soil > Wetlands | place: USA...
CGTCACGCGCAGGACCAGCACGCACAGCACGGCGTACGCGGCGACGGCCAGCGCCGCCTCCAGCCAGTCCAGGCCCGTCCGTCGCCCGCCGGGCCGTCCACCGCGGCGAGCCGGCGCTGGCTCACCATGCGCAGCGCCGGCGGTCACCGGATGTCCTTGGTGCGCCACTCGCCCTCGCCCCATCCCATGGTGGCGCACCAGCATCGCCGCCGGACCTTCGGGCCATCAGCAGATTACCTGTGAGTTCCGCGTGAGTCCCTGAGCGATCGAATGATCGGCGATGACGCCCTTCGGCAATAACCGCGTGCCGGATTTACCATGCCTGTCATGGGCGGGGATACTGCCGGGCTGGTCGTGGCCCTGCTGGGCCCAGTCGAGATCGGCCAGGCGGGCGAGGCGCTGACGCCGGTGCCGCAGCCGCGGCTGCGGGTGCTGCTCGGGCTGCTCGGAGTGGCCGGCGGCCGGATGGTCACCACGGAGTCGCTCGTAGCCGGGGTGTGGGGGGAGGAGTGGTCGCCGGAGCGCGAGAAGAACGTGCACGCGCTGGTGTACCAGCTGCGGCGGCGGCTGGCCGCCCTTGAGCCGGGCGGCAAAGCGCGGCTGGTGCGGGCCGGAGCCGGATACCGGCTGGTCCTGGGCCTGGCCCTGGAGAGCTGGATACGGCGATGTTCTGGGACCTGGCGAGGTGGCCGGGGAGCTGGCCGGGCTGGTGGCAGCACTTCCGCCGGGCCGGTGACCGAATGGGCAGGGCTGGGCGCACCAGATCGCCGCCCTGGCGTACGCCATGATGGGCGACTGGGCCGAGTCGGCCGCGCAGTCCGAGCTGGCCTTGGCATTGTTCCGGCAGGCCGGGGACCAGACCGGTCAGGCGTGGGTCACGGCCACCATCGGCGAATACTACGTTCGCCTGGGGAACTACGACCTGGGGCGCGGCTACGCCCGCCAGGCCCTGGAGGGTTCCGCGACGGGCGAATCCACCTCGCTGGCCATAGCGTGGGACGCGCTCGGTGTCGCACACTTCCAGCTCGGCGAGCCCCGCGAAGCGATCGGCTGTTTCCTGCGGGGACTGGCCCTGGTCCGTGACCTGAAGAATCCGCTGGCCCGCTTGATGACGGCCATCATGCTGGCCGGGTTCGGCGACGCCTCCCTGGCCGCCGGTGACCTGCCAGCCGCCGTCAGGGCGTGGCACCAAGCGCTTCAGGTCCTCGACGACCTGGGGTGGCCGGACCTCCTCGGGATCGGCGCCCGGCTTGAGCAGGCCGGCCACCCGGGCGCGCCAGGCTGACTCGTCAGCCTCCCGCCCGGCCGCCGCGACCTGCCGCGATATCGCCAGCACAGTGGCAGAACACCGAGGATCGGCATGGTGAGACCCGTAGAAAGGGGGGGTCTCCATGTCCGCCACCTCGCAACTTCTCGGCACGGCAGCGACCGCCTACGGCGTGATCGCGCCCCTGTCAGCGCTCCTGCAAGCGCGGCAGATGCTGGCCCGGCGCTCCTCGCGCGAGATCTCGGTGCGCTTCTTCGCCTCCTACGTCGACGCCGTAGGCGTACTGTGCGGAGGGCTGACGCTCACCGTCGCGCTGGCGCTCCGGCGGATCGCCCGGCCGCCGTCGGCCGTGTGAACGCCCGCCGTCAGTCGTGTGAAGTGCACCACTGAATCGGTGTTCGGCGGCGTGGCATCGCACCGCGCTGCCTACACTTGTGGGTTCGGGTAAGGACGATCGGCAGAACGGGGAGGCGTATTGACGGGCGCGATCGCACCACTGGACGATTTCAGTGTCTGGGCCCGCAGCAACCTACTGGTCATCATCCTGCTAGTCCTCGGAGCGCTCCTGGTCACGCGGCTGGCGGACTGGGCACGCGGCCGGATCATGACCCGCATCGACGCCCGGTACGCCGATTCCGATGAGCTGGTACGTTCCGAGGCCGCTAAGCACCGTCACGTCGTGGCGCAGGTCGTCACCTGGGGCGCCGTAGCGATCGTCTACACCGTGACCGCCGTGCTGGTCGTGCAGAACCTCGGCATTCCGACCGCGGGCCTGGTAGCGCCGGCCGCGCTGATCAGCGCGGGACTCGGCTTCGGCCTGCAGCGCTTCGTGCAGGACATCGGCGCCGGGTTCTTCATCACCGGGGAACGGCAGTACGGCTTCGGTGACGTCGTCAAGATCAACGTCAGCGGCGTGACGGAGCCTGCGTTCGGCACGGTGGAAGAGGTCACCCTCCGGGTCACCCGCATCCGGTCGGTCAGCGGCGAGGTCATCATCATGCCGAACGGCCAGATCACCCAGGTGACCAACCTGTCCAGAGACTGGGCGCGGGCGGTGATCGACATCCCCGTGCCCACCGCGGTCGACGTGGGCCACGCGACCGACGTCCTCGAGCAGGTCGGCAAGGAGGCCTACAGCGACGAACGGCTGCGCAAGATGATGCTCGACCAGCCCTCCGTCATGGGCGTCGAACGGATGGACGTCGACACGTTCTCGCTGCGCATGGTGGCGCGGACGCTGCCAGGCATGCAGTTCGACGTCGGCCGGGAGATTCGCGCGCTGGTCGCGGCGGCGTTCCGCACCGAGGGCATCATCGTGTCGGCCGACGTCGACACCGGCCGCGCTACCGGGGATGAGGCGCCATGACCCGGGAACCGCGGCACCGCAACCGCCCCGCCATCGGGCACATCGGCCGTCTGCGCACATCGACCCTCGTGCTCATCGGACTGTTCCTCGGCTTTCTCACGCTCTACGTCTGGGTTCGGCCGACGCCGGTGAGCACCGCCGGGAACGTCCAGCCGGGGACTCCCGCGCACAGCCAGACGCCATCTACTCCGGCCACCACCCCGACCCCCAGCCATCACACGCTGTCGCCGTCGCCCTCTCACTCCTCGACGCCCAGCGTGACCCAGACGCCGAGCCACACGCCGACGCTGGGCACCTCGTCGGGCACGGCCACGCCGATGCCGACGACGTCCTGATCGGCCGTGACGGTCCCGTCGCACAGCGTCTCATCCTGGTAACAATCACCCGCTGCGCGCACCATCACGGGCGGCCGAGCGTCTTATCCGATGGTGAAATAAGGGATGCGGAGGCTGATTTGTAATGACCGGGGCTAGTCTCATGAAACCCCTGACCTTTGCCGTCTGCGCTGCCGTCGTCGCCGCCCTGGCCGGATGCGCAAGCTCCTCATCCACCAACCCGCTGGCCGAGCACACCCTGACTGGCACGCTGACCTGCCAGTCGGTGCTGGTCAGCGGCAACACCCTGGCCAATGACGTCAGCAAGCTCTTCACCGACGACCAGGCGATCAACGGACAGTGGGCGAACGCCGAGGCCGCGGCCACGGGTGCCGACACCACGCCCACGGCGGCGCAGGACCAGGCCATCACCGACCTGATCGCCATGCTGAGCGACCTGGGCACCGGAACGGGGGCTACCGGCAACCTCGTCCCCTCGGTCACCTCGCTGGACAACAACGCGAACAAGCTCACGACCGGCGCCTCCGGCTGGCGAGCGGCCGGCCCCGCCGTCAGCGCCGACATCACGACCCTGAACAAGGCCTGCGCCGCGGACGCGACCGGCTCCTCCCACGCGGGAGGCTGAGCCGGGCCGAGACGATCCGCGTCACGCCGCCGCGGCGGCCAGGAACCCGAGGGTGGCGTTCATGGTGCGGGCCACGTCCGCCTCGGTGTGCGGCTCGAGGCCCATCTCCCAGCGCACCAGCTGCATGGAGTTGCGTACCACCAGCTCAACCCGGGGCATCCGGCGCCGCATGAACGCCGGCAGCGCCTGCTCAACGGACAGCTCGCCGGCGACGAGCTCGGCGAGGACGACGGCGTCCTCAGCGCACATGGCGGCCCCCTGGGCGATCAGCGGCGGGCAGGCGTGCGCGGCGTCGCCGATCACGATCACCCGGCCGCGGAACCACGGGTCGTCCACCAGCAGCCACTCGATCCGCGTGTGCGACACGGTGGAATCCGGGCCGATGGTCTCCCGGATCTTGCCCCAGGTGCCGCCGTACCCGGCGGACCGCTCGTACATCAGCTGCCAGGCGGGCGCGTTGCCGAAGTCGCGCTGCGCGCCGTCGACGTCCAGCACGTAGGCGTAGCACTTATCGGCCGAGATAGGGCTGTAGCCGGCCTTGTACCTGGGGCCGTTGTAGTAGACCTCGGCGCAGTCGAGCCCGGCGGGCCGGCCGGCCACCACCCGCCAGATCGACATGCCGCTCGGCTGCGGCGTGGTGGTGATGCCGAGCAGCTCGCGGACGGCGGACCTAATGCCGTCGGCCCCGACGATCAGGTCATAGGAACCAGTGGTGCCGTCGGTGAACTCGGCGTGCGCCCGGTCGGAGTCCTGGGTGATCGCCCGCACGCTCCGCCCGAGCCGGACCGCAACTCCCGCGGCGTAGACCCGTCGGCAGAGCACATCCTGCAGGTCGGACCTGAGGGCGCCCATGGTGGCCGGCAGCCCCGCGCCGCCGGTGCGCGGGGTGGGGACCTCGGCGATCAGCGTGCCGTCGGCCTGCCGCATCCGCAGCTGGTTGAACGGAACGCCGCGCGCCAGCACCTCGTCGAGCACGCCGACCTGCGCGAGCGCCGCGAGCAGGTTGCCCTGCACGGTGATCCCGTGCCCGACGCCGTGCCACACGGGGCTGATCTCGACGAGATCCACGCTGACCCCGCGCTGCGCCAGCGCGAGGGCCAGCACGCTGCCGGTGATCCCGCCGCCGACGACCAGGACCGACGACACGGTCACGATGCACTCCTCATGGGTCCTCAGGCCGGCGCGATCATGCCGGCGGACAGGTCGATATCCGCGCCGCACAGGCCCGGCATGCGGAGCATGGCCAGCACCGCGCGCGCCACCTCGTCCTCCTCGACGAGCCGGTGCAGCGCGGCGCGAGACACGAACGCCTCCTCCGCCTGGGCGTAGGACGTCCCGGTGGCAGCGGCCTCGGCGGTGAAGTTCCTGGTCATGCGCGCGCCCCGGCAGGGACCCGGGGACAGCGAGTTGACCCGGACGCCGCGCGGCCCCGCCTCGAAGGCAAGGGTGCGGGTCAGGCCGAGCACCGCCATCTTCGACGCCGCGTACGGGGTGCGCCGGGTGAGCGGGCGCTTGCCGGTGACCGAGGCGATGTTGATGACGTCACCGCTCCCCCGCCGGTACATGGCAGGCAGCAGGGCCCGGCACATCAGGTAGACGGACCGGATGTTCGCGCCGAACACCTCGTCCCACTCCGCGGGCTCGATCTCGGTGATCGCCTTGACCGGGCCGCCGGTCCCCGCGTTGTTCACCAGCAGGTCGACGTCCTCGCCGGCCAGCGAGTCCCGCAGCGCGTCAACCGGCCCGGGGGACGCGACGTCACAGGCCGCGATCAGCACCTGCCCGGGGCGCCCAGCCAGGTCCGCCGTCTCCCGCAGCGTCTTTTCCGTGCGGCCGACCAGGATGACCCGCGCGGCGGCCGCGGCCAGGGCGAGCGCGATCGCCCGCCCCAGGCCATTGCCCGCGCCGGTCACGAGGGCGGTGCGCCCGGCGAGTTCTCCGGTCACTGCTTGTCCAGCGCCGCGGCGAGCCAGCCGGGCCGGGGGCCGTCGACCTTCGCGGCCCGGATGTCGCCGGACCGGGCGTGACCCTCGAACAGCTCGACGCGGGAGGCCCGGCCGCAGACCTCCCCGAGCAGCGCGCTCGACTCCGGCGAGCGCACTTCCTGGTACGTGACGGTCTTGAGGTACTTGCCCACCCACAGGCCGCCGGTGTAGCGGGCCGCGCCGCGGGTGGGCAGCACATGGTTCGTGCCGATCACCTTGTCGCCGTAGGAGACGCAGGTGCCCTCGCCGAGGAACAGCGCGCCGTAATTCCGCATCGCAACCAGCGCGTCCCGCGGCGCGGCCGTCAGCACCTCCACGTGCTCGAACGCGAACGCGTCGGCGGCCGCGAACGCCTCGTCGAGACCGTCAACGACGACGACCTGCCCGTGGTCCCGCCAGGCGGGCCCGGCGAAGTCGCTGGTCGGCATGCCGGGCAGGATCTTCTCGATGTAGCCGAGGACCGTCTCCCCCAGCGCGCGGGACGTGGTCACCAGGACCGCCGGGGAGTCCGGGCCGTGCTCGGCCTGGGAGAGCAGGTCGACGGCCACGACCTCGGGGTCCGCGGTCGAATCCGCGATCACCAGGATCTCTGTCGGCCCGGCGAGCAGGTCGATGCCGACCTCGCCGAACAGCTGCCGCTTGGCCTCGGCGACGTAGGCGTTGCCCGGGCCCGCCAGCAGGTCGACCTGGCCGATCGTTTCCGTGCCCAGGGAGAGCGCGGTGACTGCCTGCACCCCGCCGAGGAGATAGATCTCGTCGGCTCCGGCCAGGTGCGCGGCGGCGACAGTCGCCGCCGGAATCTGGCCGCGGATCGGCGGGGTGCAGGCCACGACCCGCTCAACGCCGGCCGCTTTGGCGGTGAGCACGGTCATGTGCGCGGAGGCGGTCAGCGGGTAGCGACCGCCTGGGATGTAGGCGCCGGCCGAGGAGACCGGCAGGTGCTTCTGGCCGAGGAACACGCCCGGCAGGGTCTCGACCTCGAACTCGCTCATCGACGCGAGCTGCGCCGCCGCGAAGCCGCGGACCTGCGCCTGGACGAACTCGATGTCCTCGATCACCTGCGCGGGCAGCAGGCCGACGATCTCCTCGATCTGGGCGGCAGGCAGCCGGAAGTGATCAGGGGACCAGCCGTCGAACTTCGCCGAGTACTCCCGCACCGCCGCGTCGCCGCGCTCGCGGATGCCGGCGATCACGGACGCGACGGTTTCCCGTACCCCGGCGAGATCGCGCGCGACCCGCGCCGCCGGGACGGCCTCCTTCAGGTACGTCTTGCTCATTGGATCGGCACTCCCCGTGGTCGGTCGGCCCGTGGTCGGTCGGCCCGTGGTCGGTCGGCCCGTGGTCGGTCGGCGGCGGGCATGTTCAGCGCGGCTTCGTCCGCGCAGTCGTAGCCGGCGAACAGCCGGCCAGGGTCCCTGGCGGCGCGGATCTCGCGGAACCGGTCCCACGCCGCGTCGCTCATGAACCGGTCCGGCCGGACGGTGAAGTCGCTGTCGCCCAGGTAGCAGCCGGCCGAGAACGGCTCCAGCCGGCGCATGGTGCCGTCGACCCAGGACCGGCACAGCGCGTCGTCGGAAACGGACTCGCCGACGACGTAGCTGGCGAAGTAGATGTCGCCCGGCAGCGACAGCGCCATGTCGGGCAGCCGGCGGCCGGGCAGATGCGCGAGGTCGAACCACAGCGAGAACGACTTGGCGGTCGGCAGGTCCGTGAACGCGGGCGCCAGCGCCGGGATCAGCGACCCCGGTGAACCGGACAGGTAGGCGTTGTCGACGGTGTACCGGTGTCCCTCGGGGTTGGCCCGCACCTGTTCGGCCCGCAGCTCGCCGATCGTGACCGGCCGCGCGATCTTCCGCACCAGGGCCTTGCCCGCCACCGGGCACGTGCCGAGCGCGCGCAGCGACGGCGGGCCCCCGTCGAAACTCACCCCGTCCACCACCAGCACCGGCCCGGAATACCCAACCTCCGGCGGCAGCGGCGGGGTGATGCCCACCGCCACCAGCTCGACCGACGGCGGTACGTCGTGCCGCGCGGCATGCAGCCAGTCCAGGACCTCGGCCGCCGCTTCCGCGGGATACACGTACGTGGTCTGGGTCAGCTCCCGGTAGCGCGGCCTGGTCCGCAGCCTGAACGCGGTGACCACGCCGAAGAAGCCTGGTCCCCCGCCCCGGGCCGCCCAGAACAGGTCAGCGTTAGCCGACTCGTCGCACCACACGATCTCGCCGGACGCGGTCACCACCTGCATCGCGTCGATCGACTCGGCGGCCCAGCCCCAGCCGCGGCAGTTCCAGCCCATGCCGCCCTGCAGCAGGAAGCCGCCGATCCCGACCGTCGGGCAGTGGCCGGCCGCGAAGAACCGGTCGAAGCGGGCGAGGAACGGGTCGAGGTCGGCACCACCGCGCACCGCCGGGCCCACGGTGGCGATGCCCGTCTCGTCGTCGTAGCTCAGGTGGGTGAACGCGGCGAGGTCGATGAGCAGCGTGTCGTCCCGCAGCGACCAGGCGGCCCAGCTGTGCCCGCCGGCGCGGACCGCGACCCGCAGGCCCTCGGCCCGCGCCAGCCGCACCCCGGCCGCGACGTCCTCGACGCCGGCCGCGCGCAGCACGGCGGCGGGCCGCCGGGACGGCCGCCGCTGGTTGAAGATCCGGCTGACCGCGGCGTCCGCGAACCCGGTGTCGCCGGGGCGGAGCAGCTGACCGCTGAACGTCCCTGGCATCAGTGCGGTATCCCGAGGTCGGTGGCCGCGCCGTCGAGGCCGGTGTAGATGAAGCTGTTGTAGGCGACCTTGATGTCAGCGAACTTCTCGTCCGCGCGCAGCCGGTACATGATCAGCCCGTGGAAGTCGAAGGTCTCGCCGGCCTGGATCAGGCCGAACGGCGACCCGGCGTCGTCGGCGAGCACCTCGAAATGCGTGTGCATCTGGATCGCGACGGTCTCCGCGTCGCTGACGAACCGCTCGACGTTCAGCGACTCGCGCATCGCCCCCCAGATCTTCGCGTAGTGCTCCTTGACGTCGCCGACGCCGCTGAGCAGCAGGGTGCCGTTCAGCATCCGCACGTCCGGCGCCATGTAATCCTCGAAGGCGCCGGGGTCCTCCTGGTTGAACCGGCGGATGTACTCGTCGAATCGCGCTTTGTCCACGGCCGCTCCTTTCACAGGCTGGCGTGCTACTTCACGGCGATGGGATTGACGGGGGCGCCGACGCCGCCGGTGATCGGCAGCCCTGAGGCGACCAGCAGGAACTCGTAGACCCCGTCCGCGGCGCAACTGGCCGCCAGCATCTCGAGGTCGAACATCTCGCCGAGGAAGAGGCCGACGTTCGGGATCGCGATCTGGTGCAGCGGCAGCACGCAGGGCAGCTCGAACTCGTGCGGCCTGACCTCGACGGTGAAAGTGTCGGTCGCGACGGCGGCGATCTCGGTGCCGTGCAGCCAGGCGAGCGTGCCGAACGACAGGCCGGGGGCCGGGCCGGACATGTACCCGCCCCAGCCGGCGAGGCCGCGGCAGCGGGCCAGGTGGCCGGTCCTGACCAGCACGATGTCGCCGCGCTCCACCCGTGCTGACGGCCCCTGCGCGGCGATCGTGGCCCGCAGGTGCTCCTCGGTGATCGCGAACCCGTCGGGCAGCCCGCCACGGCCCGCGGGTCCGGCCGCGGTCCCCAGCGTGCGGCCGACGTCGAGCAGCACGCCGCGGCTGACGAAGGAAGCCGCCTGCTGCTCCGCGCCCGTCACCTGGTCGCCGGCGCCGGTCACCACGTCCGCGCAGCGCCGTCCGTTCCAGGCGAGCGCGTTGTCGTAGACGTGGCCGAGGCCGTCCCAGTGGGTGCCGGCCCGCAACGGCATGAACACCACGTCGTCGGCGTCACCGAACCCGTGCGGGAAGCCCTGCGAGCCCGCCGCGGCTTCCAGGCCGGACTCGAGCATCGTGTGGATGGGATTGCCCTTGCCGCGGGCGCCGCTGCGCGGCCCGTCCCGGTTGAACTCGATAGCCAGCGAGAACACGCGCCCGGTGCGCGCGAGCGCGGCCGCGGCGGACCGCTTGGCGTCGTCGATGTAGTTCAGCGTGCCGAGCACGTCGTCGGGACCCCAGCGTCCCCAGTTGCGGTACTTGCGCCTGGCCTCGGCGAGCGCGTCCTCCACGGTGGTCATCGGGCCGCGGTCACGTCCGCGACGGCGCCGGTCTCGACAAGCTCGACGAGGTTGCCGTCGAGGTCGGCGACGAACGCCATCCGCACCCCCGGCTCAGGAGAGGGCCGGGGATCCCACACGGGCGTGGCGCCGCGGGCGACGATCTCTGCGTAGTCGGCGTCCAGGTCGCCGGTATCGAAGGCGATGTGCCCGTAGCCGCGGGTGAGCAAGGCGGCCGGCGGGAGGTGACCGCCGATTCCTCCCGCCGACCCGGCCCGCTCGAGGAGCTCCACCCGGGTGCCGTGGCCCGCCATGAAGCAGCCGCGCACGCCGAAGGGCGGGATCTCGAACGCGTAGCCCTCGGTCATCCCGAGCACGTCCGCGTACCACTTCCTCGATTCGTCCAGGTCCGATACCGAGATCCCGACGTGATGGTGCAGCAGGTTCATACCCGGTCCCTTATCCTCCGCTCGCGGCCGTAGCAGGCGACCACGATCATGATCAGCAGCCCGTAGACCATCTCCTGCACCCCGGTGCTGTAGTTGTGCGCTTCGAGCAGGTACGTGACGACGGTCAGGATGAGCGCGCCGAGCACGGTGCGCCAGTAGTCGCCGCGCCCGCCGAACATCGTGCCGCCGACGATCACCGCGGTGAGCGCCTGGAACAGGTAGGGGTCGCCGGCGCCCAGGTTCCCGCCGCCGTCCCCGGCGAGCAGCACGCCCGCGAACGTGGCGAGCATCGCGCTCACGATGAACCCCGCGGTCCAGGTCCAGCCGGTCCGCACCAGCGCGCGCTTCGCGGCCACGGGATTGGTGCCGTTGAGGTACAGGCTGCGTCCGGCCCTGGTCCTGGCGAGCACGATCCCGGCGATCACCGCGAGCACGATCCAGATGCTCACGATCGGCGGGATTGGTATTCCGAACGTGCTCGTGGTGACCGACACAGCCGAACTCGTCCACGACGGGGGCGTGCCGTTCACCGCGCCGCTGACCCAGCCGGTCAGCACCCCGCTCAGCAGCGCGCCGACGCCGAGGGTCACGACCAGCGGCTCGATGCGGAACCGGTAGGAGACCACGCCGTTGAGCGTGCCGCCCGCGACGGCCACGGCCAGGGCGAAGACGATCGCCGCCCATACCGGCCAGTGGTCCACGCTGGGCAGCACGGTGATGAACACGCCGCCCGCGGTGATGAACGCGCCGACAGAGAAGTCGATGCCGCCGCCGAGGACGACGATCGTCTGGCCCGCTCCGGCGAGCCCGAGCAGCGCGGCCATCACCAGCATCGACATCAGCGTGGAGTGCGTCGTCCAGCCGGGGACGGTGGCCGCGCCGATCACGTACAGCACGATGAGCGCCCCGACCTGCACCAGCGGGAACCGCCGCTGCAGGTCGGCGACGTGGTGCCGGGAGGGCAGCTGCCGCGGCAGGCTGATCGTCGTCATGCGGTCCTCGCCTGGGTCGCGTTCGCCAGCCCGGCGCCGAAGATCACGGCGACGAGCAGCAGGCCGCCGTAGACCGCGTCCGACCAGGTGTCAGGCACCTTGGCGGCGCTGAGCACGTTCGTGATCAGGTACATGC
>Ga0335074_10013952_pt1 | contig 11282 bp, 8 predicted proteins | sample Lox_Sample_23_FD_206715 | JGI IMG/M metagenome (GOLD analysis project Ga0335074, IMG submission 206715) | Soil microbial communities from Loxahatchee National Wildlife Refuge, Florida, United States - Lox_Sample_2.3 | ecosystem: Environmental > Terrestrial > Soil > Wetlands | place: USA: Florida...
TGCTCGTCGATCTGGCCGTGATACTTCCGGTAGAGCTGTTGCCAGGCCAAGTCTCTGCGGCTGGGCACGTAGGGGATAAAATCCGGATCGCCCCTGGGATCGGGATAGGTTTCGAGGCGCACATCGAGGTCCTTGGCGTTGTTGTCGCCCCAATAGAATCCGGGGGTGTCGCCGAACCACTCGTTTTTGGAGCTGCGCCACAGTTTTGTGTGGTGGGTGCCGAGGTCGAAGATGGCGATCTCGTTGGTCTTGGCGTCGCCCATGATCCACTCGTTGGTGTACAGTCCGTTGTTCTGCGCGCTGAGAAGGCGAACCACGTCATCGATGTTGTTGCTGTACTGGATGGCCATGCGCGCGCGGAAGGCAACCGGCGTGCCGGCGGGGTTGAACGGAGTCTGATCGATGGTGGTCTCGGTCAACACGACTCCCGCATCGTTTTGATACCAATCGGTGCCGCTCTCGATGCCGCCGGGATAGCTCTGCAGCAACATGCGATGGCCCGAAGCAGGCTTGATGTCGAGCATGACGTTGGTCTGCTCAGCCAGGGTCAACGGCCACCAGGTGACATGACCGATCACCATTTTGCCGTCGCGAGTCGCCGGCCCAGTGGCGGCAAAGGCGCTGCAGTGGTCTCTGGGCGAGTTGCGTCTGGGATCGGAATAGGGCGGCGCATCCAGGCTCAACCCTTCCAGGCCGGTAGGCGTGGCGGAAACGGCGTACGCCAGTTCGCCCATCTCCACGGTTGTATTGGCCACCACGATATCGAGAAGGTCGATGCGGCGGTCTTTCCATTGCGCGCCGGCATCGGAGGCGCCGTCCGCGATGCCGCGCATCTCTTCCAGAAGCTCGCGATCGAAGCCGCGCAGGAAGAGCGCGTTGGCGGTGGTGCGGTAATCGTCCCAATGGTCCTTGGAGCCCAGAAGGGCCGCACACCTTGCCAGATATTCCGGAATCTCGCGGGACATGAGATGACCGTGCTGATAGCCGCGCTCGTACGGCTGGCCCTCGATATGGAGGTAGATCCATCCGGCGGCGGGATAGCGGTAAGCCGGGCCAAATGTCTCAACGGCCTCGCGTGCCGGCCATTCCTCGCTGGAAGAGGGAATCTCATCCAGATGCACGCCTTCAAACCATGCCTTGCCGCGGAACGACCCGCCAGCACCCACTGTGAGGAGAATCTGGTCCTGGCTGCGGCCGGCCACAAATTTGAGAGAGACGTGGGTCCAGTCCTGCGTCCCTCCCAGGGAGGCCGAATGCACGTCGAACGGCATGGAGGCCATGGCCAGAGCGGCGCCGACGGCAATCGGGGAACGGTCGACGTCCTGGACGCGGAGGTCTTCCGTCCTGACCCATCCGCTGAGCTCGTAGCGCTTGCCGATGGCGAGGGTCACAGGGGCCAGACGAACACACGAATCCTGGGTTGCCGCGCCCGGCTCGAGGCGAATGGATTTGTGCCCCTCGTGCAGGACGACGGAATCGACCACCGCAGACCCGCGGTCCACGGTCCAGGTCTGTTGCGCATCCTCAAAGGTTCTGGTGAAAACGGGCGTGGCGGGTGCGGCGGCATGCGCGGTTGCGACCAGCAAAAGCAGGAAAGGAACACGAAGCATTTTCGTTCCTCCGAGTCTGACTTGAGGGCCCGCGGTGAGTGAGAATCATACTGGCTCGCGAATGCTCGGGTAAAGCGCTCAAATGCAGCGCCGGCGGCGTGGTCTCGATGGACAAGCGTCAGGAAGCCCTCGGGCTACGGCCATACGCGTTCTTTTCGCTGGCGCAATGCCTGCGGTTGAGGGCTGGTCAGGTGACGGCCCCTTTCCGGCATTGTTGCATTAAACCATGATCCTGCAAGATTTTCCCGCTACCTCGGGGGCTCTTCGAGCGTCGGATATACTGGCTCAGGTTACGGAATGGCGAAAGAACGCAGGCAATTGAGCTGGGGCTGGGTGTGGCTTGGAGCAGCGATCATTCTAGTTCTGGTTTTTATGGCAGTACGCTCGCTGACACGCGAGCGGCTGGATGTGCGCGTGGCGCAGGTGACGCGTGAGTCGCTTTCCAGCACGGAGAGCACCAACGGGCGGGTTGAGCCGCTGGTGCCCTACCAGATCACCAGCCCCCTGGCGACCACGGTGAAGGCAGTCTATGTGCAGGCCGGAGACGTGGTGCCTGCGGGCAAAGTGCTGATGCAGTTGGACGATATCGACGCGGTTGCCAGGCTGGCCGGAGCCGAGAGCGGGGTAAGGACGGCACAGGCGATGCTGGATGCCGCGACGCACAACGGAACCCTGGCGCAGCAACAGGCCTCGGCCGCGGAAGTCACGCGGGCGCGGATCGATCGCGACCAGGCACAGCACGACCTGGATGCGCTGACCAAGCTGCAAGCGGCTGGAGCAGCGTCAGCCAGCGAGGTGGGGGCGGCGCGGCAGCGGCTGGACTCAGCCAACGCTGCCCTGACCGCGGCGGAGACGAGCGCGAAGAACCGGTATTCGCCGGCCGAAGTGGCGCGGGCGCAGGCGGCACTGAACGATGCGGAAGCGAATCTGGCCGCGGCACGAGACGTGGAGAACCGGACCACGGTGAGGGCGCCGATTGCCGGCACAGTGTACTCCGTGAATGTGCGAGCCACGGATTTTGTGGATCAGGGCAAACCGCTGCTGCAGATCGCCGACTTGAAGCACGAGCTGGTGCGCGCCTACTTCGACGAGCCGGATATCGGCGCGCTGGCGGTGGGCCAGGCGGCGCTGATCAAGTGGGACGCGCGGCTGGGGCAGATCTGGCACGGACATGTGGAGCGGGTACCGGTGACCGTGACCCAGTACGGCACCCGTTATGTGGGCGAAGTTCCGATCGGCATCGACGACAACGACGGCCAGTTGCTTCCCGACACCAACGTGACAGTGACGGTGACCACGTCCACGCAGACCAACGCGCTCACGGTTCCCAAGGAGGCGTTGCATGTGGAAAATGGCAGGCCGTTTGTGTTTCGCGTGCAGGGCGATGAGCTGAAACGGACGCCGGTGAACTACGGCAACATGAACATCAACCAGGTGGCGATCCTCTCCGGATTGGAGGAGGGAGACTGGGTGGCCACGGGAACGCTCAGCGGACAGCCGTTGCAGGAAGGGCTTCCGATCAAGGAAGTGCGGTGACGGGGAGGATGAGCGTCGAGATGGGCACGGTGCGCCGGCGACTGAGCTGGCTGCGCCGGGGAATCCGCATGGGGTGGTCTGGTTTTCACAAGAGGATTTCCGCGGGGGCTAAAGCCCGGACCAATTCGGGGACGCTAGCGGCACGAGTAAACTCGTGCCCTGACACTTTTCCGACACGCCGAGGATTGTTTAAGCGAACGATATTGTTTAAGCGAACGATCATATCGTGGCGATGGCCGAGGGAAGTCTCAACGATTGCGGCTGTGCTGGTGGCGGCGCTGGTGGCGGCTCCGGCGTTTGCGGACCGGGACAGCCTGGCCGATGCGGATGCGGCGTTGCAGGCAGGGCGCACCGACGCCGCGATGGAAATTCTGGCGGGATTGCCGGCGGAGCAGGCCAACTCCGCATTGGCGCATAATCTGCGCTGCCGGGTTCTGTTTGTGCTGGAGCAGTGGGACGGTGCGGCCAACGAATGCCAGCAGGCGGTCAACCAGGACGGCAATGACTCGATGTATCACCTGTGGCTGGGACGGGCGCTGGGCGAGAAGGCCGACAATGCGCCGTTCTGGCAGGCCTATGGCTTGGCGAAACGCGCGCGGGTCGAGTTCGAGCGTTCGGTGGAACTGGACTCGCGCAACGCAGAAGCGCTGGCGGACCTGGGCGAGTTCTACGAGGAAGCGCCGGGCGTGGTAGGCGGAGGCACCGGCAAAGCGCAGGTGGTGGCGGCAAAGCTGGATCGCGTGGACCCGGCGAGGGCGCACGAGCTGCGCGGAGGAATTGCGCAGGAGAACCGCGACTTCCCCACCGCCGAGCGCGAGCTGCGCGCGGCCGTTGCGGCAAGCCCGCATCCGGCGTTCCAATGGATGCGGCTGGCCAGCTTCTATCGCAAGCAGAAGCGCTGGAACGATATGGAGAGCGCGGTGCGGGCCGGCTATGCCGCGGCGGAACGCGACCGGCACGCGGGCGTGGCGCTGTTCAATGGAGCTTCGGTGCTGATCGGTGCGCATCGCGATTCTCCGTTGGCGGCGAAGATGCTGCGCGACTATCTGGCCTCGCCGACGCAGACCGAGGAAGGGCCCACGTTTGTGGCCCACGTCTGGCTGGCGCGGCTGGAGAAACAGATGGGCGACGCAGCCGGCGCCGACCGCGAGCGCGAAGCGGCGCTGGCAGAAGCCAGCACCTACAAACCTGCGTTGGAACTGAACCTCATTTCGGATTCGCACACGTGAGACGCGGCGACAATACGGGATTGTGGCGGATGGGTTTGCCCGCAATGGCGGCGCTGGCCATTGTGCTGCCTGTGACAGCGCACGCGCAGGTCTCGCTGCGGACGGTGGTGGACCTGGCGCAGCGGAACTCGACGGCGGTGCGCGCAGCGCAGGCGGATGTGATGAAGGCGCGGGCGGTGATGTCGGAGAGCAAGGATGTCTACATTCCTGCGGTTTCGTTCAGTACGGGAATTCCGGCGTTCCCTGAGGAGGGATTCACCGGACAGCCGCCGTCGTTGTACAGCTTCACAGTTCAGTCGCTGGTGCTGAGCATTCCGCAGAAGTACTACATCGAAGCGGCGCGCTCCGGGATCCAGGCGGCGACGACCCGAATGAAAGATGCGCAAGAGCAGGTGGCTCTGGATGCTTCGACGGCGTACATCGAGCTGGACACGGTGGACCGGGAGCTGGAAGCGGCGCAGGCGCAGGGAGAGTTCGCCGCGAAGCTATTGGAGATTGAGCAGCAGCGTGCGGAAGCGGGCGTGGATTCGCAGCGGGATCTGCTGGAGGCACAGCTGGCCGCCGCCAATGTGAACCTGGCGCACGTTCGCCTGGAGTCGCGCAAGGCTACGCTGGAAAAGCAGCTCTCGACGCTGACTGGGCTTCCTGTGGGTTCGATCGTTCCCGATCCCGCGAGTATTCCGGAGATTCCCAAGGTTAGCGGCGACGATCCGCCCGTGACTATGGCCGGCGTGACGGCGGCGCGGCTGATTGCAAATTCGAAGCAGCGTTTAGCCAAGGGCGACGAGGAAACGAATTACATCCCACAGCTTAGCTTCTTTGCTCAATACAACCGCAATACAACGATTCTGAACGACGTGAATACGTTCTTTGTAAAATCGCTGCCTGCGAACAATTTCTTTTCCGGCTTTTCGATCAACATTCCCCTCTTCGACATGGGCCATCGCGCCAAGGGACGCGAGTCCGATGCGGATGCGCTGCGAGCCACGGTAGAAGCCGACGAGGCACAGCGGCAGAACGATGTCGAGATCACGCAACTGAATGCGAACCTGCGGGAGCTGGATGCGCAGGCGGAGGTCGCCTCGCTCAAGCAGCAGATTGCGGCCGAGGATCTGAAGACGGTGGAGACGGAGCTCGAGAACGGCAACGGCGCCGCGGGTCAGCCGGGCGCGCCGGCGCAGGTGTCGCCGAAGGCCGGCGAGCTGGCGCATATTGACGAGCGGCAGAAGTACGAGGATGCGCAGGAGGCAGGCCTTGAGCTGGACAAAGCGCGGCTGGGGCTGTTGCGGGCGCTCGGGCACATGCAGGACTGGATCAACGAAGTACACACAAAATAAGGCACTTACCGGCGCAGCGCGCGGCCGGAAAACGCATCAATGGTAGACTGGAAGGGATGCCTATGCCCCTGAAAACACTGTTTCTGAACCCGCCCTCGTTTGAGAATTTCGACGGCGGAGCGAGCTCGCGGTGGCCAGCCACGCGCGAGATTGAGTCCTACTGGTACCCGGTGTGGCTGGCGTACCCGGCGGGCATGCTGGAGGGGTCGCGGCTGCTGGACGCGCCACCGCACCACGTCTCCGCGGAAGAGACGATCAAGATCTGCAAGGACTACGAATTCCTGGTGCTGTTCACGTCGACGGTGGGCTGGGAGGGCGATCAGCGGCTGGCCGAGGCCATCAAGGCGGCGAATCCGTCGATCCGCATTGCGTTTGTGGGGCCGCCGGTGACCACGTCGCCGGACAAGGCGCTGAACGAGTGCTCGGCGCTGGACTTCATCTGCCGGCGCGAGTTCGATTACTCGGTGGTGGAGTTTGCGCAGGGCAAGCCGCTGAACGAGATCCTGGGCATCAGCTACAAGCAGGATGGCAAGGTGGTGCACAACCCCGACCGCCCGCAGGTGGAAGACCTGGACGCGATGCCGTGGGCCACGAAGATTTACAAGCGCGACATGGACGTGACGCGCTATAACGTGCCCTTCCTGCTGCATCCGTACATCGCGCTGTATTCCACGCGCGGATGCCCGGCGCAGTGCACCTTCTGCCTGTGGCCGCAGACCCTGAGCGGGCACGCGTGGCGCAAGCGCTCCACCGACGACGTGGCCGCGGAGTTGAAGTGGGCCAGGGAGAACTTCCCGCACGTGAAGGAGTTCTTCTTCGACGACGACACGTTCAACATTCACGCGGGGCGCACCATCGAATTGTGCTCCAAGCTGAAGCCGCTGGGATTGACGTGGAGCTGCACTTCTCGCGTGACAACCAGCTATGAAACGTTGAAAGCGATGAAGGAGGCAGGCTGCCGGCTGCTGATCGTCGGATTCGAGTCGGGCGATCCGCAAATCCTCAAAAACATCAAGAAGGGCGCCACGGTGGAGAAGGCGCGCGAGTTTGCGAAGAACTGCCACGATCTGGGCCTTGTGATTCACGGCGACTTTATCCTCGGACTTCCAGGCGAGACGAAGGAGTCGATCCGCAACACGATCAACTTTGCCAAGGGGCTCGATTGCGAAACCATCCAGGTGTCGATTGCGCACGCCTATCCGGGCACGGAATTCTACGAGTTTGCCGCGGCGAATGGCTTTATCACCAATCACAATATGCAGGACGATGGCGGGCACCAGATGGCGCACATCGAGTATCCGGGCCTGCCCACGGACTACGTGATGGAGATGGTGCACCGGTTCTACGACGAGTACTACTTCCGTCCCAAGGCCGCGTTCCGCGTGGTGTGGAAGGCGATTGTGAACCGCGACGTGCCGCGCCTCTACGTTGAGGCCAAGTCGTTCCTGAAGCTGCGGGCGCAGCGCAACAAGATGGTGAAAGAAGCGCGCAAGAGCCAGAGCAAGCCGCAGGCGCCGGCCAGCGCAGGCGCGTAGTTGAACAAGACGATCTGAACCGTAGGGCGGCGCCGAGTGCGGCCGCCCTTCTCTTGTGTGTGAGGAAGCGCTCGCGTTCATGCCGCAACATCGACTCTCTCCGCATCAATGGCTCATCCTGACCGTGGTGGCGCTGTGTGCGCCGCTCGGGGACACGTGCCTCTCGCGCGGCATGACGCACGTGGGCGCGATCACGCTGCACGATCCGGGGGCGCTGGTGAGGGCCGTGTTCACGCCGTGGGTTGGTGGCGGCATTGCGCTGCTCATCTGCTTCTTCGCCAGCTATCTGACGGCGCTGTCGTGGGCGGACCTCACATTCGTGCTTCCAGCCACGGCGTTCGGCAACGTTATTGTCGCCCTGCTGGCGAAATTCTGGTTGCACGAAGCGATTTCCTGGCAGCGCTGGGCGGGGATCGCGCTGATCACGGTCGGGGTAGGTTTTGTGGCGCAGGGTCCGCCGCGCACGGAGCGGCCTGGAGGGGCGAATACAGCGCAGCCTGTCGAGGCAGCGGAAGAGGAGCATGCCCGATGACGATGCTCTTTATTGCTCCAGGGACGGGGGCGTGGGCAGCGGCGGGAATGATTGCCACGACCGTGATTCTGTCGACGACCGGTGAAGTGCTGACCGCGGCGGCGATGCAGAAGATCGGCGACCTGGACGTGATCCGCGAACGCTCCGGAATGAAGGGCGCGATCAAGGCTGTGGTTACTTGTCCTCTGTTCTTCGCTGGAGTGTTGTTCCTGGCGCTGGCGTTCTTTTCGCTGCTGTTCGCGCTGAATCACCTGGACCTGAGCCTGGTGGCGCCGGCGGCGGCATCGCTGACGCTGGTGACGAATGCGGTCGCGGGGAAGATCTTCCTGAAAGAGAATGTAGACCGGCGGCGATGGGCTGCAGCGGTGTTTGTGTGCGTGGGGGTGTATTTGCTGGCGCACTGAGCGAAAGCGAGCCGGCAGGTCAGCGAGTCAGCAAGTCAGCGGAAAAACCGCATCAGTCCGCGTGGCTTGAGGTCCGGCGCAAGGAACTTACGTGCTTCGCCGGCCTCTGCGCATACTGCCTCCGCGGCTAAATGCCCGCTGCGGGCGGCGCTTTCCATGGTCGAAGGCCAGCCGGTTGCGGTCCAGTCGCCGGCGAGAAACACGTTGGGCCAGGGAGACTGCGACGCGGCGGGGCGGTCTGCATCGATGCCCGGCGGGACGCCGAACGTGGCGCGGACTTCCTTCACCAGCGCGGCCTTCACCAGCTTCGCCGACTTCGCGGCAGGAAAGAACTCGGCCAGTTCACGCAGCGTCAATGCAATGGCCTCGTTGCGCTCGCGTGCTGCATAGACGCGCGAGGCGCTTACCTCTATCTCGATGTAACTGCCCTCAGCCTTGCGCCAGGGCTGGAGCTTGCTGCGATTGAAGAGCCAGTGAACCTCGCGGTCGAGCATCACTGCGTGGTCCAGCTCGGTGATCTCGCGATCGAACCAAAGATGGGCGCTGCAGATGGGCCAGTGTTCGTGGCGGGCGATCTTGCCGGCGAGCGCGTCCACGCCTTCCGCAGGCGGCATCTGTGGAAGCATTGTCGCCATGGCCTCGAACGGGAGTGCAAGCACCACGAAATCGGAGACCAGCGTTTCCGCGCGGGTGACGACGGTCCACTCGGAAGTTTCCTCGTCCCAATCCAGCCGCTCGACGTTACTGTTGAGGTGCACCGAAGAGCCGTTCTTGCGAAGCAGTGGATCGACTCCGGCGTAGAGCTGGCTCAGCGGTACCGTGTTGATGCCCATGCGACCGGCTTGGGCGGAGTTCATGAACAGCTCGCGGATGACCTTGGCTGCATACGGCACGGCGATGCACTCAATCTCAGCGTTGAGAGCGCTGGCGATGACCAGCTTCCAGAATCGCTCGACCGCGCCGCGGGATTGCTTGTGGCGCGCGAGCCACTCCGCCAGAGTCTCCCTGGAGTCGGCCGGAACCGGGCGCAGCATGGCCTGGAATGCGCGAGCGAGCGAGAGCTTGTCTTCGAACGTGAATAGCGAAGACGTGAGCAGGCGCGGCAGGCCGTGCAGCGGCGCGGGCAGCGGCATGGGGCCAAGCTTCGAGCGCCGGCCGCCCGGCTCGATCATCACCATGTCGCTGCTCCAGCGAATCTTTTCGAGCGCGCCGATGCGGCGATAGAAGCCGCTGAGGTTGGTGCAGCAACCGAAGAGCACATGCTGGCAGTTGTCGATGATCTCGTTGACGCCAGGATGCAGGTAGGACGATGCGCGGCCGCCGAGGTAGCCGCGGCGCTCCACAAGCTGCACGCGCAAGCCGGCCTCAGCCAGCGCGCAGGCTGCGCTCATGCCGGCTACGCCGCCGCCAATGATAGTGACCGTGCGGCGCAGCGGATTGTCTTGGGTTGCAGGTGGCAAATCGTCCCTCAGGGGCTAAAGCCCCGATTATTTTAGCTACTGGACCGGCACGGCTAAAGCCGTGCCCCTTCAAAACACTCCTTCATCGGTACAACGAAAGAACCTGGGTATTGCCGCAGTCAGGAAACGACGCGCGCCCAGGCCATGCGCGCCATGCCCGCGGCGAGGATCGCGACCTTCTGGATGGTGGGAACGCTGGCTCGGCGCGAGAAGACGTCGTAATCGGCTTTTTCAATGCGCCGGAGCAACCTGTGATAGATGGAGACGAGGACCCACAGGGCGGGACGGCTTTCGCGGTCGATGAGGGGAAGGAGCTTCTGCGCGGAGCGGTAGTAATGTTCGGCGCGCTCCGCGGTCGCTTCCATCAGGGCGCGCTGACTGATCGTGGGAGGCACGCCGGGCTTGCTTTCCAGCAAGGAATCGAGCGAAACGCCATATTTGGCGAGATCGTCAAGGGGCAGATACACGCGGCGGCGCGCGGCGTCCTCGGCTACGTCGCGCAGGATATTGGTCAACTGGAAGGCTACCCCGGTTTCTTCGGCCAGTTTCTCGGCGCTCGCATCGGAGTAGCCGAAAATGCGGATGCAGACAAGGCCGACGACCGATGCGACCAGATAGCAGTAGCGATAGAGGTCGTCGAAGGTCGCGTAGGTGTCGGGCGCATCGGAAGCCGCATGCTCCAGATCCATGGCGGTGCCCGTCACCAGCTCATCGAGCAGGCTGGCCGGAATGCGAAAGCGCGCGATAGCATCCTGCACGGCAAGGAACACCGGATCGCCGGTGTCCGCGCCGCGCAACACGCCGTGCCAGGCATCGAGCCATGCGGCGATCTGACGCCGCCGCTCTTCGCGCGGGATCGTTTCGTCGTCGGCAAGATCGTCGGCCTTGCGCATGAAGGCGTAGATGGCGCAGATGGCGTTGCGGCGCGGTTCAGGCAGTGCGAGAAATGCGTAGTAAAAGTTCTTGGCTTCGCGCCGCGCGATCTCGCGGCAGGTTGCGTAGGCCCGCTCGAGGGTGAGCGCATCGATTGCCACGGCCGTAGTCACGCTGCCTTCTTTGCTGGTGGCGGACCCAGGCGCAAAAACGGAAGGAATTTGCCACTGAGGGCGCGAAATGCGAGTTGCATTTTGGTCGTCTTTGCGATGGACGGGCGGGCGCTGAGCACGTCGTAATCCTGGCGCTCAATGGCGCGCAGGATCTCGAGGCCGCCGCGGCTGAACAGATCGAGATCCAGCGCCAGCTCGCGATTGACGCGGCCGATCAATGGCAGGCCCTGTTCGAAGAGACTCCGCGTCAAGTCAACTTCATGGCGCATCAGCGCGCGGAACTGCGGCGTGGCTACGCCCGCGGCGATTGTCGCCTCGGACACGCCGTAGCGTTCCATGTCAGCTTGCGGCAGGTACACGCGATCCTTGCCGTAGTCCACGCGCACGTCCTGCCAGAAGTTGGCAAGCTGCAGCGCGGAGCAGGTCGAGTCGGAAAGGCGGAAATTCTCTTCGCTCACCTCGTTGCCGACATAGAGCACCAGCCGGCCGACCGGATTCGCCGAATAACGGCAATACGCGAGCACTTCGTCCATCGTTGGAAAGCGGGTGACGGTCTGGTCCTGCCGGAAGGCGACGAGCAGATCGGCGAACGG
>Ga0335074_10013953_pt1 | contig 11281 bp, 10 predicted proteins | sample Lox_Sample_23_FD_206715 | JGI IMG/M metagenome (GOLD analysis project Ga0335074, IMG submission 206715) | Soil microbial communities from Loxahatchee National Wildlife Refuge, Florida, United States - Lox_Sample_2.3 | ecosystem: Environmental > Terrestrial > Soil > Wetlands | place: USA...
GCATCCTGATGCACATCCAGGAACTCGAGACCGCGGCCCGGCTCGGCATCCCCCTGCTCATTCTCGTGCTGAACGACGGGGCGCTCGGGGCCGAGTACCACGGCCTGGTCGCCGACGGAATGGACGCTAGTCCCGCGCTCGCCGCCACCCCGGCTCTGGCCCGCGTGGCCGAAGCCTTCGGCGGGGCCGGGATGGACGTCGCCGGTCCCGGCGCCGCCGAGAAGATCATGCGCTGGTACGACCCCGCACGGGGGCCGCACCTGGTCGACGTCCGGATACCGCTGTCAATCGTGGCGCCGTAGGCCGTCCTGTTTCAGGTGGCCAGGGGACGCAATCGGAGATCAGAAGGGGATTGAGCACCATGATTCACGCTCCAGGCCGCCACGAGAACGCACCGAGATCGGTAAGACGCTTCTCTCGTGTCACGGGTTTTGGCGCAGTTCTCACCGCGGCGGCCATGCTCATGGCTGCCTGCGCCGGATCGTCCACGGGATCAAGCTCGGGCGCTGCGGCCGGGACGCCGAAGACCGGCGGGACGTTCACCGTCGAGCTGGCCTCATCACCCGACGGCCTGGACCCGGGCGCCATCGGCACGCACGCGGCCGAAGAGGTCACGAACCAGATGTACGCGGAGCTGGTGTCGCAGTCCCCGGCAGGCGCATATGTGCCCTGGCTGGCGACGAGCTGGTCCAGTAACTCCGACGCCTCTGTCTGGACCCTCAACCTGAGGCACGGCGTCACCTTCCAGGACGGGACGCCCTTCAATGCCGCTGCCGTCTGCTTCAACTTCGACCGCGCGATAAGCCCCTCGGAGCAGTCCAAAGGCGCAGGCATTCTGCTGGCGCCGATGAAATCCTGCACCGCGGTGTCGACATACCAGGTGAAGGTCACGTTCAAGCAGGGCTACGAGCCGTTCCTGAACGCGCTGACGACCCCGCTGCTCGGAATGGTCTCGCCGACGGCCGTCAAGAAGCAGGGAGCGAACTTCAACCTGAACCCGGTCAAGGGCGGCTCGGGACCGTTCGAATTCGTCAAATGGATACAGAACGACGAGATTGAGCTGAAGGCCTGGCCCGGCTACAAGACTCCGCCGGCCGGCGCGAGCCACAAGGGCGCCGCCTACCTGTCGAATATCACGTTCAAGATCGTTCCTGAGACGTCCGTGCGGATTGGTTCCGTCGTCAGCAAGCAGTTCGACGCCGCGGAGACGATCCTTCCGGCGGAGTACGCGTCGCTCAAGAAGAACCCGGCGGTGAACGTTTACAACGTTGCCGAGGCCGCCGCCACATATCAGCTGGCCTTCAACACGGCCAAGGCGCCGTGGAACAGCCTGCAGATGCGGCAGGCGGTCCAGGACGCGATCAACGTGCCGCAACTGCTCCAGGCGATCTATTTCGGGGTCGAGAAGCAGGCATGGTCGACGATCGCGCCGAACGTCCAGTACTACGACTCCAGCCTGGAGAACTCGTGGAAGCATGACTCGGCGAAGGCGGGTCAGCTGCTGGACAGCCAGGGCTGGAAGATGGGCCCGGGCGGCTACCGGGAAAAGGATGGCCAGACGCTCACCCTGCAAGATGTCGACACGTCGCCCGACGCCAACAGTGACCAGCAGGTGGACGTTTTCCTGCAGCAGCAGCTGAAGTCGGTCGGCATCAACGTTGTCATCAAAGACATGACGCAGGCGCAGGAGGACAGCGCCATTCAAGCCGGCAATTACGACGTCGTCGGCACCAGTCTCGGGCTCAGCTCCCCGAACGTCATGAACTTCCTGTTCAACTCCGCTTTCATCCCCTCGGCCACGTCGTTCGGTTTCAACTGGGCGCAGGTCAACAACCCCCAGCTGGACTCGCTCCTGTCGCAGGGACAGGGGACCACCAACCAGGCGCAGCTGCAGTCGATCTACGCCAGGGCTCAGCAGATGGTCGCGAGCAACGTGTGGACGATCCCGCTATATGTCACCGCCTACACGTTCGTGGCCGGGTCGAATGTCCACGGGATCTCGTTCGAGTTCGCGGCCTACCCGGACTTCTACTCGACATGGCTGTCCTGATCCGGCCGCAAGGCGCGGGACGTTAGGCGACGATGGGCCTCTACGCGCTGCGACGGGTGCTCGTCGGGATACCGCTGGTGGTCGGCGTCTCCGTCATGGTGTTCGTGATCCTGCACCTGGTGCCGGGCAACCCGGTCGCGGCGGCACTGGCGGGCTCGCCGGCGACACCGACCGCGGTTCGCAATCTCGAGGTGCAGTACGGCCTGAACCGGCCGCTTTGGACGCAGTACTGGGATTTCGCCGTGCATGCCGTGCACGGCGATCTCGGTCAGTCGTACACCGACGGCCAGAGCGTCACGAGCCTCATTGGGTCGCAGCTGGGCGCGACGGTGCAGCTGACCGTCGCTGCGCTGATCCTGACGGCCGTTCTTGGCATAGCCGGCGGGGTCGCCGCCGCCGTTCGCCAGGGCGGTCGCCTGGACCAGCTGCTGCGGTTCCTCAGCATCTGGGGAAGCTCGATGCCGCAGTTCTGGACCGGCATCATGCTGATCATCTTGCTGTCGTTCACGGTTCACCTGTTCCCCGCATCCGGCACAGGCGGCATCAGCTACCTGGTCCTTCCGGCGGTGTCGCTGGCGCTGCTGAGCAGCGGGATCGTCCTGCGGGTGGTGCGGAACGCGACGCTCGAGACGCTGAGCCAGCCGTACGTCACGGCGCTGGAGGCGAAGGGCCTGTCCCGGCGGGCGATCATCAGAAGGCACGTGCTCAGAAACGCGCTGATCCCCGCCGTCACGGTGCTCGGCGTGCAGGTGGGCAGCCTGCTATCGGGCGCAGTCATCGTGGAGAACGTCTTCGGGCGGCAGGGTATCGGCAGCCTGCTCGTCACGGCGATCGAGCAGAAGAACTACCCCCTCGTGCAAGGGCTGATGCTGTTCATCGCGGTCACCTACGTGGTGGTGAACATGATCGTCGACATCAGCTACGGCTACCTCGACCCGAGGGTGCGCACGACCATGTCCGAAGGCAGGAGGTAGCCGCAGCGGTGTCGCAGACAGCGGAGCTGGCCGACCGGCCGGCGCAAGGCCACCGCGAGCGAGCGCGTTCGGTATGGCGCGGGCGTCGTCCGCGGAACGTGGCGGTGTGGGTCAGCTGCTTTTTCCTGGTGCTGGTCGCGTTTGCGGCCGCCTTTCCCGGGGTGGTCGCGCCCGGCGACCCGCTGGCGCTGCACCCGGCCGTGGTCCTGAAAGGGCCGGGTGCGGCGCATCTGCTCGGGACCGACGAGTACGGCCGCAGCGTCTTCGCGCTTCTTGTCCACGGGACCAGGGCAGCCCTGACCGTCGGTCTCGTCTGCGCGGCCAGCGGCGGGATCATCGGCAGCGTCATGGGCATGGTCGCGGGGTTCTTCGGCGGTATCGCCGACCAGTCGATCATGCGGCTGAACGACATTCTGATGTGCTTTCCCGGGATCCTGCTGGCCCTGCTCGTTGGCGCGGCACTGGGGTCGAGCCTGGAAAACGAGATCATCGCCGTGAGCGTCGGCCTGGTGCCGATGTACGCCCGGGTCGCCCGCGGTGAGACCCTCAGGGTTCGCGGGATGCTGTACGTCGACAGTGCCCTCGTCGCCGGGCTTCCGCGGCTGCAGATCATCAGGCGGCATGTGCTGCCGAATGTGCTCGCGCCCCTGGTCGTGATCGCCACCCTGGCCGTCGGCGTGTCGATCGTCATGGCAGCCTCGCTCAGTTTCCTCGGGCTGGGCCCGGTCGGCGGCGTCCCGGACTGGGGCAGCCTGCTCGCCGACGGCGAGACCAACATAAGCGTCGCCTGGTGGATCAGTACGTTCCCCGGCCTTGCGATCACCCTGGTCGTGGTCGCGACCAACGTCCTCGGCGACTGGCTCAGGGACCGGCTGGACGTGGCGGCCCGATGACGCCGACGGGTTCCGGATCCAGGGCAGCGGTGCCGCCTGACGGTCACGCAAGCCAGGCATCTCCGTTGCTGGCGGTGCGCGGTTTGCGGATAAGCCAGGAGCGCCCGTCGGGACGCCGTGACCTGGTGCGTGAGGTGAGCTTCGATGTCGGCCGCGGCGAGATCGTGTGCGTGGTGGGTGAGTCCGGAAGCGGCAAGTCGCTGTCGGTGAAAGCAGTGATGGGCCTGCTGGGCGACCGCGGCTCACTGCGGGTCACGGGTGACATTCAGTTTGACGGTCGCGAGGTTCTTGCGCTTGCACCTGAGCAGCGCCGTGCGCTGCGCGGCAGGGACATGGCGATGGTGTTCCAGGAGCCGCTGGCGAACCTGGACCCGGTGATGCGGGTGGGCGCCCAGGTGGCGGAGTGCGTCCAGCGGGCCGAGCAGCGGACCAGGCAGGCGATGCCTCGCGTCCTGGAACTGCTCCGCCACGTCGGGCTGCCGGACGTCGAGCGGGTGGCGCACTCCTATCCGCACCAGCTGTCCGGCGGCATGTGCCAGCGGGTCATGATCGCGATGGCCCTGGCGGCGAGGCCGAAGCTCCTGATCGCGGACGAGCCGACATCAGCTCTCGATGTGACCGTGCAGGCCCAGATTCTCGACCTGCTGACCCGGATGAAAGACGACGAAGGGATGAGCATCCTGCTGGTGACCCACGACCTGAGCGTTGCGGCGGCGATCGCGGACAGCGTGATTGTGATGTACGCGGGCCGGACGGCTGAGGTGACGCGGACCTCGGATCTGTTCGGCCACGCCCGGCATCCGTACACCGAAGGGCTGCTGCGGTCGCTGCCGCAGCGCGGCCAGGCGGCCGGCAAGGACAGCCGGCTCGTGGCCATCGGGGGGACCGTTCCCGAGCCCGGCCAGCTTCCCCTTGGGTGCGCGTTTTCGCCGCGCTGCGACAAGGCCATCGACCGGTGCTCGGAGCAGGACCCGCCGCTGGAGTGGTCTGGCGGCTCGGCCGTCGCCTGCTGGGTGGCGAACGGCGATGACTGACCCTCGCGGGCGCCACGGCCCTGACGTGCTGGCGGGCACCCAGCAGACTCCGGTGCTCGAGGCAGAAGATGTCGTGCGGCACTTCACCTCGAGGACGCTGACCGGCCGCGGCATAGAGAAGTCGGTCGTCCGGGCCGTCGATGGGGTCAGTCTGAGCGTCGGTAAGGGTGAAACCCTCGGCATCGTCGGCGAGTCCGGTTGCGGGAAGACCACCCTCGCGCTGATCGTGCTGGGCCTGCTACGGCCGTCGGCGGGACGGGTTCTCATTGACGGCGTGGACCTGGCGGCCGTCCGAGGCGCCCAGCGGCGCTCGCTTCGCCCCCGGGTCCAGGCGGTGTTCCAGGACCCTTACAGCTCCCTCGATCCGCGGATGAGGGTCGGCAGCGCGATCACCGAGGTCGTCGCGCACCACCACCGCTCCTGGGACCGGGCGAGGGTCCGGGCGCGGACGGCCGAGCTGATCGAGATGGTCGGCCTCGACGGCAGCAAGGCCGATGCGTACCCAGCGCAGCTGTCCGGCGGCCAGCGGCAGCGGATAGGGATCGCGAAGGCGTTCGCCACCGACCCGGACCTGATCGTGGCCGACGAGCCGGTCTCCGCGCTGGACGTGTCAGTGCAGGCCCAGATCATTAACCTGCTGATGGACCTTCAGGCCGAGAACGGCGTCAGCTACCTGGTCATCGGTCACGGCCTGGCGGCGATGGAGCACATCTGCGATCGGGTCGGCGTGCTGTACCTCGGCAAGCTCGTCGAACTAGGCCCAGCTCGCGTCGTCCTCTCCGAGCCCAGGCATCACTACACCGCCGCGCTCGCGGATTCAGCTCCCGCCCTCGCCGCCGACGGCCGGCGTCAGCTGTCCGTGCTCACCGGGGAACCCGCCTCCGCCAGGGCGGTGCCATCTGGCTGCCGGTTCCGGACCCGGTGCGCCGCCGCGCAGACACGATGCGCGGAGCAGGAGCCCCCGCTTGCCGAGCTGGCCCCCGGTCACTTCGCCGCCTGCTTCTACCCGAAGGCCGGCGTTGCCCGGACCGTTGAACAGGCCAGATTGGCCCCGAACGGGTAAATGCGCTGACTCCGAACCGCTAATAACTTGAAATCGCTTACCAGCAATGCGACGTAAGGACTCATTCAGTGACTGACGGACTCCAGCTCATCGAACTATTCCCGCAGCACGAGGACTGGTCGCTGCAGACGATGCGCCTGCTCGCCCAGGTCGCCGTCGGCGGCGCTGACCTGTTCGAATGCGCCAGGACCGCGGCCCGCATCGGGGACTCGACCGATGACGAGGTGTGGCAGCGGGAATGGAGCCGAACCGCGCAGGAGGTCGCTGAATGGGGGATGCGCGAGGCGGCCGCCGGGCACCGGACGACCGGTGCCCGCGCCCTGCAGCGCTCCTGCAGCTACTGGCGGCATTCGGAATTCTTCCTCGGCACAGACGATCCGCGCCGTGAGGTCGCCTACCGCTCCGGAACCGCGAACTTCCAGAAGGCCGTCGAACTGTCCGACGGAGTGATCGAGCGCATCCACGTCCCGTTCGAAGGGCAGACCCTCGACGGCTACATCATGCGCCCCGACAACTCGGGCGAACGCCGGCCCACGGTCTTGTTTCTCGGCGGCGCCGACTCGTGGGCCGAGGAGCTGGTGTTCCTTGGCGGCAACCAGTTCCCGGCGCGCGGCATGAACCTCGTCGTCGTCGACACGCCCGGCCGCGGCAGCTCACTGCGGTTCAAGAAGATGTACAGCAGGCCCGATTACGAGAAGCCGGTCGCGGCCATTCTGGACTTCCTCGGCGCGCGCGAGGACGTGGACTCGGACCGGATCGGGCTGGCCGGCGTCAGCTTCGGCGGCTACTACGCCCCGCGTGCCGCCGCGTTCGAGCCCCGGGTGAAGGCGGTGGCCGCCTGGTGCGGGACCTGGAGCATCCTGACCGACTTCTATGAGTTCTACCCGCCGCTGCAAAAGCAGCTGCAGTGGCTCTCGGGAACGGCCAGCGACGAGGAAGCCCGCCGGAAGCTCGCGGAGTTCACGCTGGACGGCGTGGCGGACAAGATCACCGTACCGGTGTACGTGATGCACGGGACCCGTGACGTGATCATGGACATCGCTGGCGCCCGGCGGTTCGTCGACGCGCTCACCGTCGAGGACGTGACCTTCGACGTGTACGACGGAGCCGGCTCGCTGCACTGCAGCTACGACCACCTCGCCGTCGCGGTCGCTCGCATGACGGACTGGTTCGCCGACCGGATCTGATGCGAGCTTCCGAGAAGCCCTGGCAGCCAGGAGGGAGGTCGGCATGTATGCGGTGCACAAACTGCTGTGGGACATCCGCCGCGAGCCCGCTCTCGCGGACCGGTTCCGAGCCGATCCTGACGATCTGCTCGACGACTACGGCCTGACCGGAGAGGAGCGTGACGCGATGCGCAGCCTGGATGTGAAGCGCCTGTACGACGCCGGCGCGAATCCGTACCTCCTCTACTTCTGCGCCCTGCAACTCGGCATGCCCCGTAACGAGTACTACGCGCGCGTCCGCGGGGAACGGCGATGACGGCGACGGCCCCGGCGGCGGCGCAGACCCAGGGCTCCCTGGTCGGCGTGTTCGCGACCTCGCATTCGCCGGGGATGACCGGATTCCCCGAGCGTGCCGAGGCCGCGCAGCGCAACGCCGTTAACGATGCCCTGGCCGGCCTGCGGGCCAGGATCGCGGCACTCCGTCCGGACGCGATCATTGCCGTATCCGTGGAGCACTTTTCCAACTTCTCACTGGCGAACCTGCCGGCGTTCGCGATCGCCACGGCCGGGTCGTACCGGGGGCCGGTTACCGCCGAGATGGCCGCGTTCCTGAACATCGGCCAGCGGCACTATCCGGGGCATGCCGGCCTCGGCGAGCACCTCTACCGGTTCGCGCTCGAGTCCGAGTTCGATCCGGCCCTCGTGCAGGGCGACTTCGAGTTCGACGAGAACTTCTGCGTCCCGCTGCAGTTCCTCGACCCGCAGGCGCAGGTCCCGCTGGTCCCGGTCGTGGTCAACGGCGTTAACCGGCCCGCACCGACGGCGCGCCGCTGCTACGACTTCGGCCGGATGCTGCGGGCCGCCATCGAGGCACAACGCCTGGCGCAGCGGGTGGTCGTGCTCGGCACCGGAGGGCTCTCGCACTGGGTCGGGATGCGCGAGTCCGGCGACATCAACGAGGCCTTCGACCGGGGGTTCCTTGAACGTCTCTCCTCCGGCGACGCCGCCCGGCTGACGGACTACCGGCAGGAACAGATCGACGAGGCGGGAAACGGGGCGGATGAGATCCGCACGTGGCTCGTCGCGGCCGGCGCAGCCGGGACGGGCTTCGACATTCTGGCCTACGAGCCCATCCCGGCGTGGCTGACCGGTACCGCCGTCGCGGCGGCGCGATTGCCCTGATTGCCCGCCCAAGCCATCACCATGCACCAGCTCAGACACCAAAGGAGCTCTTGATGAGCAAGCTGCCGAAGGTCACCGGCGCAGACATGCGCGGGGTCATGGCCTACCCGCCCACCCCCGCCCTGCCGGGCGCTGAACGGGTTGACGCGACCGACACGGTCGACCTCGCCGAGAGCGAGCGGATGATCCGCGCGCTGATCGCCGACGGGGTGGACGCGATCGCGCTCAACGGCACCCTGGGCGAATGCGCGACGCTCACCCTCGAGGAATGGAAGGCGTTCGCGGCCTGCGTGGCCGAGACCGCGAAGTCGGTCAACCCTGACTTCCCCGTCTTCATAGGCACGACCACGCTGAATACCCGCGACACCGTCGCCCGGATGCGGTACCTGGCGGACCTGGGCATCGCGGGGACGCTGCTGGGCAGGCCCATGTGGGGCAACATGGTCGCCCCGGTGATGGAGCGCTTCTACCGGGACGTGGCCGAAGCCGTCCCGGAACTCGCGATCACGGTCTACGACAACACGGCCGCGTTCGGCGGGGTCATCCCGCGCTCGGTGTACCGGACGCTGGTGGAGCTTCCCCAGGTCGTCGCCGTCAAGTATGCCGGCGGTGCATCGGTCGGCTTCCGTTACCACAACGACATGGCGCACACCGGGACCGCGTTCCCGTTGATGCCGATCGAGACAGACTGGTTCCCCGCCTGGGAGATGTACGGCGAGGAGCTCGTGGGCATGGCGTGGTCCTCGACCACCGCGTGCGGGCCCGGGCCGGTGCTCGCGCTGCGGGACGCGCTGCGCGACGGCCGCACCGAGGACGCCCGCTGGCTCACCGAGCGGCTGCGCTGGGCACACGAGCCGTTCCTCGTGGGGCAGGACTTCATGGAGTTCTCGAAGTACAACATCCCGCTGGAGAAGATCCGGGTGAACGAGGCCGGCTACATCCGGGTGGGACGGTGCCGGCCGCCTTACACCGAGGACCTGGTGCCCGCCAAGCACGTCCAGGACACCAAGGAGCACATCGCCCGCTACCAGCTGCTGAAGAAAGAGGTCGCGGAGCGCTTCGCCGCCGCCCCCGCGCCCGCCGGCCGGTCATGACGACCGAGCACGCCCGTGGCGGCGTCGCCGAGATGCTGGAAAGAATGCGGGCCGGCATCGGAGAAGGCCGGGTACCCGCCCGGATCTTCAACGACCAGGAGGTGTTCGACCTCGAGCAGGAGAAGCTGTTCGGGAAGGCGTGGTGCTTCCTGGCCCACGAGAGCGAGATCCCGAAGCCGGGCGACTACGTCACGCGCAACATCGCCGACAACAGCATCATCGTCGTCCGCGACGAGCGGGGCGAGATTCACGCGAGCCTGAACATGTGCCGGCATCGCGGCAACCAGATGTGCAAGTCAGAAATGGGCAACGCCTCGCACTTCCGCTGCTCGTACCACGGCTGGGTGTACAAGAATTCCGGCGAGCTCATTGGCGTGCCGTACTTCAAGGAAGCCTACGACGCGAAGCTGGATCGCTCGCAGTGGAGCCTGGTCCCGGTTCGGACCGAAACATACTCCGGGCTGATCTTCGGAACCCTCAGCCCGGACACGCCGAGCCTGCCGGAGTACCTGGGGGGCTTTCAGTTCTATCTCGACATCTACCTGAAGCAGGGTGCGGGCGGGAGCGAGGTGCACGGCGCGCCGGACCACTGGGTGGCGAGCACGGACTGGAAGATCTGCACGGAGAACTTCTCCGGCGATGGCTACCACACTCCCGTGGCGCATCAGTTCGGCTTTCACCTTGGGTATTTCCCGTCATCGGGGGCCAGTCACAGCCAGGGCTGGGCGGTCACCATCCCCGGCAAGGGCCACGGGATAGGACTGGGGCACACGCCGGGCATGCCGGCGTTCGCCGGTTATCCGCCCGAGCTCGTGCAGAAGATGCGGGAGAGCCTGAGCCCGGAGCAGCTCGAGGTCTTCTCCAAGACCCGCACAGCGGTCGGCTCGGTGTTCCCGAACCTGTCGTTTCTCATCCAGCCGTTCAGCCTGGTGCCGGGGGAGCCGGGCGTGCGTTTTTGCACCATGCGGCTCTGGCACCCGATCGGCCCCGGGCAGATGGAGATGTGGTCCTGGTGCCTGGTGCCGAAGGACGCGTCGGACGAGTACAAGCAGGCCGCCTACAGCGCGTACACGCTCACGTTCGGCCAGGCGGGCACCTTCGAGCAGGACGACTTCGAGAACTGGGTCAAGGTCACGCGCCAGGCCGGATCGAGCATGGCCCGCGGGATCGAGTTCCCGTACCTGATGGGCCTGGACCGGTCGCCGCTGACGGACTGGCCCGGTCCCGGGCACGCGGTCAGCCCGTACGTCACGGACACGAACTTCCGCAATCTGTGGAGCACGTGGCTTGAGTACCTGACCCGTGAGGGATGAGACGATGACTGCAGCGGATCCTGTCAGCAGGGAAGACAAGGAATCGATTCGGGAATTCCTCTATCTCGAGTCGCTGGCTCTCGACGAGCGCCGGTTCCGGGACTGGCTGGCCCTGTTCGCCGAGGACGCGCGTTACGAGATGCCGGTCCGGGTGACCAGGGAGAAGCTCGCTGACTGGGATCTATCCCCGGTGTCGCGCATCTTCGACGACACGAAGCAGACCCTCGAGGTACGGGTCAGAAGGCTGGAGACCGACTTCGCCTGGTCGGAGCAGCCGCCGTCGCGGACCCGTCACTTCGTCACCAACGTCCTGGTGCAGGCGACGCAGACGCCGGGGGAACTCCGTGCCCTGTCAAACTGCCTCGTCTACCGCAGCCGCGGATCCGAGACCACCCCGAGCGTCTTCTCCGTCCAGCGGCGGGACCTGCTTCGGCGAGATGACGACAGCTGGCAGATCGTGCACCGGTGGGCGGCGCTCGACCAGGCCCTCGTCAACGCGCACAACATGTCCA
>Ga0335074_10013955_pt1 | contig 11280 bp, 9 predicted proteins | sample Lox_Sample_23_FD_206715 | JGI IMG/M metagenome (GOLD analysis project Ga0335074, IMG submission 206715) | Soil microbial communities from Loxahatchee National Wildlife Refuge, Florida, United States - Lox_Sample_2.3 | ecosystem: Environmental > Terrestrial > Soil > Wetlands | place: USA: Florida...
CGAGATGCCGGCAAGGATGGCCCCGGTCGCTCCAGTAAAACCGACATGCGCCAGCGCATGCCCGGCAAACGCCTGGCCGCGCAACACCAGAAAATACCCGACCAGGCCCGCGACGACCGCGACAATGCCCGCCGCAGCAAAAGCGTGGCGCATAAAGTCGTAGTCAAGCATCGCCATCAGCCGCACCGAAAAGCGCATGGGCCGGCCCATGGTCGTGCCCGTCGTCGTGCCGGTGGACGTCATGCTCGACGTCCTGGCGGCCAGCCATCACGAAGATCCGCCCCTGGAGCCGGACGACGTCGATTTCGGTTCCATAAAGGCGCGACAGCACCGGGCCGGTGATGACGTCGTCGACCGATCCGATCGCCGCCTGGCCACGCCCGAGATAGAGCACCCGGTCGAGCGTGCCGAGCAGCGGGTTCAGCTCGTGCGCCGAGAACAGAACGGTGATCCCGAGTTCGGCGCGCAGAGACGCGGCAAGAGCGACGACGCCGGCCTGAAAATTCGGGTCCAGATTCACCAGCGGCTCGTCCAGCAACAGGAGCCGCGGGCGGCCGACGAGTGCCTGCGCCAGCAGCAATCGCTGACGCTCCCCGCCGGATATTTCGCTGAGCGGACGACGCCCCAGTTCGCGCGCTCCGACCAGATCGAGGACGCGCTCCACTTCCATGCGGACCGCCCGGCCGGCGAAAGGAAGGCCCAAACGGTGACCGTTGACGGCGGCGGCGAGAAACGCCTCGCCGGAAAGCCGCAAATCACCGGCGCTGCGCGCCTGCGGCAGGTAGCCGATGGCCGAATTGCCGCGCATCGGGGTCTTGCCCAACACACGGACCTCGCCACTCGCCCGCAACAAACCGAGGATCGCGCGCATCAGCGTGGTTTTGCCCGACCCGTTCGGACCGAGCAGACCGATAAATTCGCCAGCGGCGATGTCGAAGCTCACCCCAGCCAGGACCTCGCGGTCGCCGACCCGGACTCGCACATCGCTGAATTGGATGACGTTCACGAATACCGGGTCAATGGTTCGACGGGGGCAGCGCGCGGTCGATCGCGTCAAGCTCGCTCATCATCCAGGCCTGATAATTCTTGCCCGGCGGCTCGGTCTCGGTAGCGCCGACCACCGGCACGCCGACCGTCTTTGCGAGGTTGCGCATACGATCGGCGATCGGGTCGGTGGCCTGGCTGTTGTAGACGAGAAGCTTCACGGCGTGCGATTTAAGGTCGGTCTCGAAAGCCTCGACTTCCGAAGCGCCGGGCTCGGTATTGTTCATAACAGCAAGCTGGAACGCGCCGTTTTTGACCTGCATGCCGAGCGCGTCGAACATATAGCCGAAAACCGGCTCGGTCGCGGTCACCGGTGTTCCAGCCAGGCGTTGGTGCAGCGCCGCGATCTTAGTCTCGATCGGCTGTAGCGACTGCTCGAAACCCAGCAGACGCTGCTGGTACGCCTCCCGGTTTTCGGGATCCGCCACCGCCAGAATTTGCGAAAGCTTCTGCGCCAGCGCCAACATGGTCTCAGGGTCGTACCAAATATGCGGATTGTCGCCAGTTTTTCGACCGACGAGCCGCGCGACCACGATCGTTTGGCGATCCGTCGACCGAACAGCACCGAGTATCCTCTCCATCCATGGGTCGTAATCGATGCCGTTGTAGATGACAACGCGCGCCGCCGAAACGTCACGGCCGACCGCGGGGCTGATCTCGAACAGATGCGGATCCTCATCGGGGTTGCTGAGAATGCTGCTGACGACGACGGCCGATCCGCCGATCTGCATCGCGACGTCGCCGTAAAAATTCTCGGCGGCGACGACCTTGAGGGACGCCGCGAGAGCCGGCGGGAGGCCGGCGACGCTCAACAACAACCCAGCGATAATGAGCAAGCGCATTGGCCCTCCCTCGCGAGGTAGAGGTCGATGAGACGTCTCCTCGCACTTTGATCCTTAGCAACATCGCGCAATTTCGCAAGTAACTTGTGCAAACCGCTTGTAGAATCGAAAAGTGGGCTTTAAGGTGGCGTGATGGCCCGGAAAGCATGGATACCGACCGCACTACTCGCGCTCGTGAGGAATGGCGAACACCACGCCTGGACGCTGGAGGCGCTGCAATCCGGCTTGGCGAGAAGCGGGGTTGCCGCCGATTTCTCGTCAGTCTTCCGCGCTGCCGAAAAACTTGTCGCCGAAGGTGCGCTGATCAGGGTGCCGCTTGATGGCGGGCGCGCCCGTTTCGAATTGGCGGCGTCGCATCACGACCATCTTCATTGCACCGCGTGCGACGAACTCGTCCCGCTCCCTTGCGTGCTCGAAGGCGGGCGATCCGCCGCGCTCGAAGCCGAGACCGGCGTCGCGATCAGCGAGCATCACATCGTCTTCAGCGGCCTATGCGCCGATTGCCGCTCGGAGCCGACGGCCGATCGGGGTTGCTGATGAGACACCCGCGGGCACCGCCTGACGTTTGAGGGCAGACCGGTCAACGACCGGCCACGCTGACCTGAACATTTTTGACACAGGTGACCGATGCAAGTCCCCTTTGCAGCGGGCGGAAGGACTATTGCCGCGCGCACAACCGCAGCTTTCCTGCTGATCGCCGGCCTGCTACCGGCGATTGGCCCGACTTCCGCCATCGCCGACGACCGGGATTGGCCGTTGCAAATCGCGCAAACCCTGTCATCGCCCGACCTGCCCGCCGCGCAATCAACGACGCCGAACCCAAAAACAGGGGGCGCGCCTTTACCGCCACAGGCGCCCGCCGCCGCGGGCTCGCCCTTGCCGCAGGCGTCTGCCGCGCCAGCCTCCGGAACGCCGTTGCCGCGGCAAGCCCAGGCGCCGGGGCTCGACCTGGTGCCCAATACCTCGTTCGACGTCGAGGTGGTAGCCAAACAGCTGAATGAGGCGCGGATCAATATCGAGCCGAAGATCGGCGCGTCGACCTATACGCTGAGCCAGCCGGCGATCCAGGACCTGCCGAACGGGTCCAACACGCCGATCGACGACGCGATCCTGCAGATGCCCGGTGTCGACCAGGACAATGCCGCCAATGGCGGGCTGCACGTCCGCAACGAGCATCTCAACGTCCAGTATCGTATCGACGGCGTGATCCTGCCCGACGGGGTGAGCTTCTTCGGCCAGGATCTGAGCACGCGCTTTGTCGATTCGATGCAGCTCATCACCGGGGCGCTGCCGGCCGAGTACGGGCTGCGCACCGCGGGGATCGTCGACATCCAAAGCAAGAGCGGGTTGTTCCAGCCGGGCGGCTCGGTAACTTTGTTCGGCGGCAGCCACGGCACGATCAACCCGAGCCTCGAATACGGCACGTCCGTCGACGGCTATAATTTCTATTTCTCGGGCGACTATCTCGACACCCAAGAGGGCGTGCAAAACACCACCGGCAGCTACCGGCCGATCCACGATCACAGCGAGCAGACGCACGATTTCGCCTATCTCGAAAAAATCCTCGACCCGTACAACAAGATCAGCGTCATGTTCGGCGAGTTCAACTCGCAGTTCCAGATCCCCAACACCCCGGGTGTGGCTCCTTTAGGCGGGATCAGCGCGATCAATGGCACGCCGATTTCAGCCTTCAACTCGGCGAACCTCAACGAGCATCAGACCGAAGGCGCACAGTTCGGCGCGCTCTCCTTCTTGCATTCGGAGGGGCCGCTCGATTTTCAGATTTCTGTGATCTCGAAATACAGCTTTCTCGATTACCACCCCGACCTCTTGGGCGACCTCGCCTTTGACGGGATCGGCGAGACGGCTGAGCGCACGAGCTGGGCCAACAACCTTCAGGCCGAGGGCAGCTATCGGCTCAACGACGACCACACACTGCGTGGTGGTATCCTCGTCACCGGCGAGCATGTGACGTCGGACTCGACCTCCGACGTGCTCGCGCAGACAGGCACCGATGCCTCCGGCAACCCGATCTTCGCGACCGCCACAACGACGATCGTCGATAACAGCGCGAAGGGAAGCTACAGCGTTAGCGCCTATCTCCAGGACGAATGGCACGCGCTCGACACGGTGACCGTCAATCCCGGGATCCGCTACGACCTCGTCAACGGCTATACGAGCGGTAGCCAGTTCAGTCCGCGCCTGAACGTGGTGTGGAAGGCGACGCCGTCGACGACCGTTCATGCCGGCTATGCGAGCTATTTCACTCCGCCGCCGCAGGAGCTGGTGTCAACCCAGGACCTCGCGCTCTATGCCAACACCAGCGCCGCGCCTGCGGTCACGCAAAACGATCCCATCAAGAACGAACGCGCCCAGTACCTCGATGCGGGAGTGACGCAGGATTGGCCGTGGCTGCCGGGCCTCAAGACCGGCGTCGATCTCTATTACAAATATTCGCGCAACCTGCTCGATGAAGGGCAGTTCGGCGCACCGGTCATCCTGACGCCGTTCAACTACCACATGGGCATCAACCAGGGCGTCGAGCTGACCGTCAATTACACCGCCGGCGCCTTCGACTTCTACGGTAACCTGGCGCTCGCCAAGCAGAAGGCGGAAGGCATCAACTCGGCGCAATTCAACTTTGCCCCGTCCGATCTTGCTTCCGCCGACAGCATGCTGGTCAACACCGACCACAGCCAGCTCATGACAGCTTCGGGCGGCGTCGCCTATACCTGGTACGGCACCCGGTTTGCCGTGGACATGCTCGCCGGATCGGGATTGCGCGCCCAGGAGCCGAACAACCTCGTCTACAACGGCAGCACCGTTCCGTCCTATGAGCAGGTCAACCTGTCGGTCTCGCACCGTTTCGACCAGGCGCCGGGCGGCCCGATCACGCTTCGCCTCAGTATCGTCAATTTGCTTGACGAGGTTTACCTGCTGCGCAGCCAGACCGGGATCGGCGTCTTTGCCAACCAATACGGGCCGCGGCGTTCGGTCTTTGCGAGCGTCACAAAGGAGTTTTAAGGTGACGCCGCCCACCGGCGGCGGCACGCTCCGCGCGACGGCGGCATAATACGGATCGGCTGGCAGCCCTCGAGGATGCGCGGTTGAAACTCACGCTTCCCTTTTCCGCCGTCACGCACCTGCTGCTGATCGCGCTGCTTTTTCTGATGCCGATAGCAGTGACCGTGCCGCCGCATATCGATCTGTCGAATGCGGTCTCGGTCGTCTTCGCGCCGCCCCCGCCGCAACCGGCGCCACCCGCGCCACAGCCACCCCCTCCACCCCCGCCGCAGGTCGTCGAGCAGCCGCCCCCACCCCCGCCGCCAATCGTGCAGCCGCCACCGCCGCCGGCTCCGGTCGCCGAGACACCACCCCCACCCCCGCCTAAGCCTCCCGAGCCGAAGCCGATGCCAAAACCGCGCCCGCGGCCGCAACCGGTGCAGCAGACGCAGCAGCCAATGCCGCAGCTGCCCTTGCCGCTGCCGACCCAGCGAGAGGCGCCGCAAATGGCGTCGATCCCCTCGGCGCCGCCCGCCCCCACAATCAGCCCCGACTACCGCACCCTGCTCAGCGGCTGGCTCGAAGCGCACAAACGCTATCCCGAAGATGCGCGACAGCGCGGCGAGGAAGGCCGCGCGGTGCTGCGCTTCCGCGTCGACCGCTATGGCCGGGTGCTCGATTATCAGGTGGTCAGCAGCACCGGTTATGCCGATCTCGACCAGGCGGTCGAGAACATGATGCGCGGCGCGACCATGCCGCCCTTCCCGCCGACCATGACCGAGCCGGAGATCGAGGTGTCAGTGACGATACGCTTCGGCCTGTCGCGCTAGCCCCCGGTTGCTTCACACGAAAATGCCCTTCACACGAAAATGACCGGCGGCCGGTTGCAAAAAGTGGCAATTGGCGCCGGTAAGTCTCAAAAATGCCAGCCATGGCCGCTTCCATTCCGCGTAGCTACTCGTTGTGGCGGCTGATCCCGCTTGTCCTGCTATTCATCGCGGCGGGCGCGTTCATGCTGAGCGGCGGCCGGCATTACCTGACTTTCGCCTCGCTTTCGCAGAACCGCGAACTTCTCACCGCCCTGGTGGCGCGCGGCGGCGGACTGACGGTTGTTGCGTTCGTCTTCCTCTACGCCGGGCTGACCGCATTGTCGGTGCCGGGAGCGATGCTGATGACCCTGGCGAGCGGCTTTCTGTTCGGGCCGTGGCTGGGCGCGCTCTACGCACTCGTCGGGGCGACGGCCGGCGCCAGCGCGGTCTTTCTCGCCGCGCGCGCCGGGCTAGCGAGCCTCGCCGACCGCGCCGGGCCGCGCGTGCAGCGGCTCAAGGCCGGGTTCCGCGAGGACGCGCCGAGCTATCTGCTCGTGTTGCGGCTAGTGCCGGTCTTTCCATTCTGGCTGGTCAACCTCGTCGCCGGGGCGAGCGGCATGAGACTTCGCGTCTATGTCACGGCGACGTTCTTCGGGATGATCCCCGGCACGCTGGTCTATGCCGGGATCGGCAGCGGGGTCGGCGACCTGATCGCGGCCGGCAAACATCCGGACCCCTACACGATCTTCCGCCCCGGCATCTTGTTGCCGCTGATCGGGTTGGCGGTGCTGGCGCTGTTGCCGGTCATCTACAAGCGCTGGATCGGGCGGCGGCGCGAAGCGGCGCATCGATGACACCGTTAACCGCCCACCTCTGCGTGATCGGCGCCGGCGCGGGCGGGCTGGCGGTCGCCGCCGGGGCCGCGCAGATGGGCGCGAGCGTCGTCCTCGTCGAGCGTGGCGAGATGGGCGGCGATTGTCTCAACGTCGGCTGCGTGCCGTCGAAATCGCTGATCGCCGCGGCGCTGCTGGCGCACCAGTGGCGGCGGGGCGCCGAACTGGGCATCGCCTTCGCCCCGCCGGCGATCGACATGATGGCAATCGGGGACAGCGTCGCGCGGGTCGTCGATCGCCTCGCGCCGAATGATTCGGTCGCGCGTTTCGAAGAGCTTGGCGTATCGGTGCTGCGCGCCGAAGCGAGGTTCGTCAATCCGCAGACGGTGCGCGCTGGCGATACGATGATCCGCGCCCGGCGGTTTGTCGTCGCCACCGGCTCGTCGCCGCTGATCCCGCCGATCCCCGGGCTCGACACGGTGCCGTATCTCACCAACGAGACGATCTTCGCCAATCGTTGGCCGCTGCCGCATCTGATGGTGATCGGCGGCGGCGCGACCGGCATCGAGCTGGGGCAGGCCTATCGCCGGCTCGGCAGCAAGGTCACGGTGCTCGACGACCGCCCCCTGTTGTGGCGCGAAGAGCGGGACCTCGTCGCCATACTGACGGAAAGACTCGTCGCCGAAGGCATTCAAGTACGCCCAGGGGCCGGGATTGCAGCGGTCGAACGCGATCGCGATGGCGTCGCGGTGGTCCTGGCGACCGGCGAGCGCATCGCCGGCTCGCATCTGCTGGTCGCCGCCGGCCGGCAACCCAATACAGCCGCGCTCGACCTCGCCGCCGCTGGCGTCGCCGAGACAAGCGCCGGCATCGGCGTCGATCGGAGGCTGCGCACCACCAACCGCCGCGTCTTCGCGATCGGCGACGTTGCGGGCGGGCCGCAATTCACCCATGTCGCGCTCTACCATGCCGGCATCGTGATCCGGAACGCGCTGTTCCGCCTGCCGGCCAAGACCGACTACCGGGCGCTGCCGCGGGTCACCTACAGCGATCCCGAACTCGCCGCGGTCGGCCTCGGCGAAACGGCGGCCCGCGGGGCGCATGGCGCCGGTATCCGCGTGCTGCGCTGGAATTTCGCCGAGAATGACCGCGCACACACCGAGCGCGATACCGTCGGCATGGTCAAGGTGGTGGCTACCGCCAGAGGACGCATCCTCGGCGCGTCGATCCTTGGGGCGGGCGCCGGCGATCAGATTACGGCCTGGGCGCTGGCGATCGCGCAGCGGCTCAAGATTAACGCCATCGCTAATCTCGTCATGCCGTACCCGACCCGCAGCGAAGCCGGCAAGCGCGCCGCCGGCAGCTTTTACACCCCGACCCTGTTCTCCCGGCGCACGCGCCGGCTGGTCCGCCTGCTCGCGCGCTTCGGCTGAGGGAGTGACCGCGATGTTCCTGCGCAGCCTGTCGGCCCGCCTGCTGGTGCTGACCGCATTCTTTGTGATGCTGGGCGAGGTGCTGATCTTCGTGCCGTCGGTCGCGCGCTACCGGATGACCTATTTCGAGGACCACATCGCCGCCGCCCATATCGCGACGCTGGCGCTGCTCGCCAGCCCGGCCGGAAAGCTCAATCAGGCGCTGACCGATGAGCTCCTCGCCGAAGTCGGCGCGCATTCGGTGACCTTGCACCGGCCGAACGGCATGGTGCAGATGCTCGACGGCCCGACACCGCAGGTTCCCGATATCCGTATCGTCCTCGGCAGCGGCGGCGGCAACGTGCCGATGATGATCGGCCGTTCGTTCCGGACGCTGTTCAGCAAAGGCAACCGTGTCATCAGCGTCACCGGGGCCTCGCCGTTTGAGCCCGACACCAAGGTCGAAATCCTGCTCGACGAGGCGCCGCTGCGCCAGGCGATGTGGGAGTTCGGTGGACGCATCTTCAAGCTGTCGATCATCCTGTCGCTGATGGCGGCGGCGCTCGTCTATCTGAGCCTGCGATGGTTCCTGGTGCGGCCGATGCGTCGAATTACCGCCAGCATGGCGCTCTTTAGCCAGGACCCGGAGGACGCATCGCGTGTCATCGCCCCGCGCGGCGGCCGCGACGAGATCGGCCAGGCCGAGAAGGAGCTCGCGGCGATGCAGGAGACCGTGCGCCAGGCGCTCGGTCAGCACGCTCGGCTCGCGGCGCTCGGCACCGCGGTCACCAAGATCAACCACGACCTGCGCAACATCCTGGCAACCGCGCGGCTGGTGACCGACGGGTTGACGACCAGCGCCGCACCCGAGGTGAAGCGCGTCGCGCCACGCCTGATCAACGCGATCGACCGCGCGATCGCCCTATGCAGCCGCACGCTCGACTTTTCGCGCGAAGGGGCGCCGCCCTTCGCGCCGAGCCGCTTCCTGTTGCGTCCGTTGATCGAGGAAATCGGGCCGGCGCTGCTGGTGCCCGACGAAAACCTGGCGATCGATCTCGACCTGCCGGCCGATCTGGCGGTCAAGGCCGACCGCGAGCAAATCTACCGCGTGTTCCTCAACCTCGCGCGCAATTCGATCGAGGCCGGCGCGCGCCGGCTGCGCATCGGCGCCGCCCGCGAAGACGGAAACGTCATCATCGACATCGCCGATGACGGACCGGGGCTGCCGCCGCGCGCCCGGGAGAATCTGTTTCGGCCGTTTGCCGGCTCGGCGCGGCCCGGCGGCAGCGGCCTCGGCCTGGCGATCGCGCGAGAACTGATGCGCGTGCAGGGCGGCGACCTGACGCTCGTCGCCTCGACCGGCAACGGCACGACCTTTCGCATCACCATGCCGGCGGCAAAGCGGTCTGCGACAAAGATCGCGAGCCGCGCCGCGGCGGCAGCGAAATGACTAATCGAGCGCCAGGGTCAGCGACTTGAGGTAGGCGCTTTCGGGCAGCGCCATGTGTACCGGGTGATCGGGACCGGCGCCGGCTTCGCGCAGCATGCGGCCGGTGCGCCCGGCATCGGCGAGCCCGCGCCGCGCCGCCTCGACGAAATCAGCGGCGGGCACGTTGTGCGAGCATGACGCGAGAAAGACGATGCCGCCCGGCGCCGCCACGCCGGCCGCGAGCCGCGCCAGCTTGCGGTAGCCGCGCAGCGCCGCCGGCACATCGCGCCGCGAGCGGGCGAACGCGGGCGGATCGGCGATCACGACGTCAAACCGCTCGCCCGTCGCGGCGAGCGAGGCCGCCTCGGCAAAAATTTCGGCGCGGCGAAAGTCGCAGATGTCGCCGGCGCCGTTGCGCCGGGCCGCGTCGGCGGCAAGCGCGAGCGCGCCTTCCGAACGGTCGATCCCGGTCACCGACACGGCGCCGGCGCACGCCGCCGCGACCGCGAACCCGCCGGAATAGCAGTAGAGATCGATGACCCGCGCACCGCGGCTGAGGCCGGCGACAAAGCCGCGATTGTCGCGCTGGTCGAAAAACCAGCCGGTCTTCTGCCCCCCGAGCAGGTCGGCGGCGAAAGTCACACCGTTCTCCTCGACGGGCACCGGTCCCGCGACCGTGCCGAGCGCGACCCGCACCTCCGACTCCAGCCCCTCCAGCGCACGCGCCGGGCTGTCGTTGCGCAGCACAATCGCCTCGGGCGCGAGCAGCGCGCCGAGCGCCTCAATGATGACCGGCTGCAGCCGGTCCATGCCGGCGGCATTGGCCTGCACCACCAGCACCTTGCCGAAGCGATCGATCACCAGCCCCGGCAGCCCGTCGGCCTCGGCATGCACGAGCCGGTAATAGGGCTCCCGGTAAAGCTGCTCGCGCAGCTTCAGCGCCCGCTCCAAACGCCGTAGCAGAAACCGCCGGCCGATCGGCCGCGCCGCGTCGCGGTCGAGCAGCCGCGCCGCCAAGAGCGTGTGCGGGTTGAACATCGCGACCCCGAGCGGCCGCCCGTCGGCGCGCTTCAGGGTCACGAGGCCGCCGGGCGCCAGCGCCTTCGCCGCCGCGTCCATCTGCACCTCGTTGGAATAGACCCAGGGATGCCCGCTTTCGGCGCGGCGATGCCCGCCCGGCAGCAGCGTCACCACCGGGCGCGTGGCGGGATCATCCTCCGGCGGCGCAGCGGCAAGTTTTTCAGCGGTGTCGAGGCTGGTCATATCGTTCTTCCGGCGCGGCGGAGCCGGCGATTAGGCCCGCGGCCCGCCGAAGTCAAACGCAATCGCCAGCGAATGGCTGTCGCGCGGCCTTCGATCTTGCGTTCCGGGGCTGCGGTAGAGTAGTTGTTCCCGCCCTTGCGGCGGACAGCCGCCGATATGCGCCCGTAGCTCAACTGGATAGAGCGCCTGACTACGGAACAACTTTTACGGGTGCCGCAAGGTGCCCCATAGCGCCTCAGTAACTTACTGATCCAGTTGACACTTTGGCCTCGCAACCTAGGTATGCCGCTTCACCGCGGCACACCGCTACTCAGCTACCTCTGGTAGCAAAAGCGAGGCTAAAATGAGGTTATCCGATCTTTCCATTCGTGCTCTACCGGTCCCTGCCAAAGGTCAAAAACTGTACTACGACAGCACGTCGATCCCGGGCTTTGGCGTCCGCGTCAGCCAGGGTGGTGCCCGCACGTTTGTTTTGGTCCATGGCCGGCGGCGACAGTTCACGAAAATCGGCCGCTACCCGATCATCACCCTCGCGCAAGCCCGTACGCGGGCACGCGAGATCCTGGCCAAGCAGACACTTGGCCTCGATCGCCCCGAAGCGCCGCGTTTTGCCGACGCCATCGAGCTGTTTGTTACCAAGCATTG
>Ga0335074_10013956_pt1 | contig 11280 bp, 11 predicted proteins | sample Lox_Sample_23_FD_206715 | JGI IMG/M metagenome (GOLD analysis project Ga0335074, IMG submission 206715) | Soil microbial communities from Loxahatchee National Wildlife Refuge, Florida, United States - Lox_Sample_2.3 | ecosystem: Environmental > Terrestrial > Soil > Wetlands | place: USA...
GCGGCTTTCACGGTGGCGATCTGGTCCTCGTTCAAGCCCGGCGGCATGGTGGCAGTCATGGTTTTCCAGTCAATTGACAGGCCCGCCATGCTGCGATCGGTCTCCACGTAGCCGTAGGTCCAGAATTCGAAGAACTTGCGGTCGAGGGCCACCTTGCCAAGCCGCCATTCAGGATGGGCCAGGAAATCCAGCACGTCCGCCTGGAAGACCGTGCCTTTCCAAATGCCGCTGCGGAAGGCCTCCCATTGCAGAGCAGGGCTTTCGAACGAGGTGGCGAATTCCCACACGTCGCGCAGGCGCAATCGCGCGATTACATAGTGGAGGGCGCGGATGTCATCGTTGGGATTGAAGTCCTCGTCCTCGTCGTCGTAGTCGTCCATGCCGATGACCACCGCGCGGTAGCGGCGGCGAGTCGGGTCGAGGTCGCGCATCATGTAGTACCAGGCGCGGGCATCGGTTCCGGCCACCCCGGCGTGGCGGAAAACGTAGCCGGTCTGGGCCGTGATCTGGTTGGAGAGGCGTGGGGAGTAGGCAAAACGGGAATCGCCCAAGGTGACCACCAGGTTGTCGCCGTTATGATGCTGGGCGTCCCGCTCGCGCGCCAGAACCTGTTCAAAGAGGCCCGTGGAGGAATCCGGCTCCAGATGGGAGAGGTACCAGGGTGTGCGGAACACCAGGGCATCGAGGGCAGTGGCGCCCGAAACCGCCAGCGTGCACGCCACGACGAAGGGAACCCATTTGGGAACTTGCATCCGTTTCCAGAAGACCTGATGACTAAGACCCGCGAACAGTCAGTTTAAGCTACAGGCAGGGGCGCCTGCGCGGCGGGTTGGTTTGGGAGCCGAGGGGTAGACGTGGGCGGAGCGGCAACACTTGGGTGGTCCGGCCGACCGGGCTGCCGCTGCGAAGGGGATCACGCGGCGGTAAAACGCTTGGGACCCGAGGATGGTGGACTGAGTGGGCTGGCAGGATCGGGTGCGGATTGGCACACCTGGGCTCGGCTGGAGGCAGCTCACCGCCGCGGGATTAGCGGTGGGTCGGCGAATCGAAGGCGGTGGTCACGGCGCGGGCGGGCGAACGGAGGAACTTGATCATCCGGTCGCAGAACTAATTCGACGGCGCGTAGTATCCCAGACGCCAGTAGGCTTTGAGCGGCGGCAGGCCTTTGGGCGGCACCAGTTTGACCGTCACGTGATGATAACGGCCGTCGCGCTGGTCGTCGGTGGGGGCGTAGCCCAGCACATACCGGTTGCGCAATTCAACGCCGATTTTGGCGGCGATATCCGGCATCTCCATAGCGTTGACGGCGTACTCGCGGCCGCCGGTCTGCTCGGCGAGCTCGCTCAGGAGACCGGGGCCGGCAGCTTCCTCGGGCGAGCGGCCGCGGGCGCCGGGCGCTTCGTAAACCCCCATGGCGTAAATCAACACATCGGATTCCCGCACCGTATTGCGAATCTCGGTTTCGGTGTAGCGGCTGGCATTGTCGCCGCCATCGGAGATGACCAGGAGCGCTTTGCGGTTCTTCTGCGAGCGCTTCAACTCGTGGAGGCCCAGGAAGATGGCGTCCAGCAGCGCGGTGCGGCCTTTGGACTGCGCGAAGGTGAGCTGGTTCTGAATGTCCTCATAGTCGCGCGTGAGCGGCACCACGACCTTCGGCTGGTCATTGAACTCGACCAGAAAAAACTCGTCGTCGGGATTGGCGGTGTCGAAGAACTTGGAGGCCGCCATCCGCGAGAGACGCAGTTTGTCGCCCATGCTGCCGCTGATATCGAAGACCAGGCCTACGGCCACGGGTTCGTCCTCCATGCCGAACTGGGTGATGGTTTGCTCGACCTTGTCGTCGAAGATTTTGAAGTGCTCCTTTTCGAGACCGGTGACGGGGCGGTTCTGGGGATCGCAGACCGAGACCGGCACCAGCACCAGGTGGGAGTCTACCCGCAGATTGGTGACCGGGTGCGGGGAATCCGGGGGTGTGGGAAGCGGCCGGGGAACCACGGCGACCTGCGCGGAGAGACGGCCAACCGTCAGGGCGGCAAGGCCCAGCGCCAGGGCAAAGATCTTTCGCGAACCGCCCAAACCAATCCCTCCGCCTTGTATTCTACTGCGTCGGGCGATTGCGCCGAAGCAGTGGTGGCGCAGCGGCGGCCGGCCGGGTACCGAAAATGTACCAGGTATTCCGCAGATGGGGCGTTGTCCTCGGCGCAGGCGGCTACTCGATGGTGGCGCGCTTCGAGGTCCGCTGCTGGGTGTGTGAGGGCTGGTTGAGCGGTGAATCGCCGCGATTGGCGAACCGGCAGACGGGGACACCGCCCGACCTGCCCGTCTGTTTGCACAGGCAACGGGCGGAGGATGCTGAGCGGAGGGTGGCGTAGGGCCGCGGAGGGTCATAGGAGTACCGCCGACCCGCAAAATCGGCTACAATGGGGATTCAGTGGAGGTGGGTCTTCTCGAGTCGTAACCGAGCTGCAGCCGCCAGCAATCGCGTTCCGTTCCTTCGAGCAGCCCTGCGCGCCCTTTTTACCCTGCTGTTTCCCGACGATTGCCGCGTCTGCGGCCGTCCCCTGAACGAAGTCTCGCGCATTCCGGTGTGCCGCAAATGTCTGGAAGAACCGGCTCCGCTGAATGCGGAGTTTTTCTGTAGCAGTTGCCGGATGCCATTTGAGAATGGTTTCCCGCTGGACGCCGAAGGCCGTTGCGCGCTTTGCCGCAGCGGCCTTCGTGGTTTTGATGCGGCATACGCGTACGGATCGTATGAAGGCGTGCTGCGCGAGCTGATCCACATTTATAAATACGGCAAGGTGCGGACGCTGGCCCGGCCGCTGGGCGATCTGCTGTGGACGGCGCTGGCCCGCGATGAAGCCTGGGACATGATCGCGGCGGTTCCGTTGCATTGGCGGCGGCGCTGGCAGCGGGGCTTCAACCAGTCGGAGTTGCTGGCGCGGGACCTCGCGCGGCGCTGCGGAGTCCCATTCGTCTCGCTGTTGAAGCGCGTCCAGCCCACCACCGCGCAGGCGGGCTTGAGCAACCAGAAGCGGCGGCGCAACGTGGCGTCGGCTTTCGCGTGCCGCCGGATGGTTTTGCGCCGGGACCGGCTGGCGGGCAAACGGGTTTTGCTGATTGACGATGTTCTGACGACCGGGTCCACGGCAGCGGCGTGCGCGGCGGCGTTGAAAAAGGCCGGCGCCGGCCGCGTGGGGATTCTGACGCTGGCACGGGTCGACCGGCGCTGGGATGTGCGAGTGGCGGCCCAAAAGAGCCAGGATGGCGAGATGGCGCTGGTGGGAAAGACCGGTGGCGAGGCTGCCGGGACGGACGAATGGGGGGTACGATTCTGAATGGCGAACGATCGACTGCAGAAGCCCGTCCTGGTGCTGAACGCCAGCTATGAGCCGATCAACATTTGCGCCGCGCGGCGTGCCCTGGTCTTGGTGCTCAAAGGCGTAGCGGCGGCCGAAGAGGAGTCTTTGCATGCGGTACACTCGGCGCGCAACGCGGTACGGCTGCCCAGCGTGATCCGGCTGCTCGAATACCGGCGCATTCCTCACCAAACGCGCGCCCTGTCGCGCAAGAACATCCTGATGCGCGACCGGTACACCTGCCAGTATTGCCATCGTATTCTTCCTTCCGGAGAATTGACGCTGGACCATGTGATTCCACGGTCGCGGGCGGGGGAATCGGCGTGGGAGAACCTGGTGGCGTGTTGTCATCCGTGCAACAACCACAAGGGAAATCGAACGCCTGAAGAGGCGGGCATGAAACTGGCGCGCCAGCCGCGGCCCTTCAGCCTGCACACCAGCCGACACCTGATGCGCATGCTGGGCAAAGGCGATGCACAGTGGCGCAAGTATCTGTTCTACTGATCCCAGGAATGGGCTGGCCGGCGCCCCGCAAATTAACAACTGCAAAGGCCGCCGCCGACGCCCGCCCGCCCCCGCCCGCCCCATCCAAACTTGCGGCGGGTGCGTAAGTGGAGTATAGTCAGGAAGAACCAGGTTTTTCAGAGGAGGGTGCCATGAGGAAGCTAGTTATTGCGTTTGCCTTCACGACCAGTCTGTCATTGTGCGCTTTGGCGGCGGACAGTTGGACGGGTTACATTGTCGACAAGAACTGCTCGACCAACAAGGCAATGTTGGGAAATGAAGCCTGTGCCAAGCGTTGCATCGGACGCGGAGCGCCGGCAGTTCTCGCCACCGAAGACGGGAAAGTTTACCAGATTAAGGAACAGGACAAGGTGAAGGACGAGGCCGGAAAGAAAGTGACGATTACCGGCAAGATGGATGGCGACACCATCAGCGTCGAAAGCCTGAAAGCGATGTAATTTCGAGGGGGCCGGCTCAGCCAGCCGGCCCGCTCAGTTCGATCCAAACATTGCCTGGACCTCCTGGACCAGTTCCTGGAGGTTTTGGACTTCACTATTCAGTTCGTGGCCGGCAGCGGCTTCGGCCTCTGCGCTGGCTGCGGTGGTCTGTGTAACTTTCTCCATTTGCACGATCACGCGAGCGATCTGATCCATCCCCCGAGCCTGCTCCTGGCTCCCCAGATTCACCTCATCTACAAGGGTCTTGACCTGTATGGAACTCTGGGTCATTCCGCGGACTGCCTGGGCCACGTGGTCGAGATGAGTGTGACCGTCGCGGGTGGTCTCGATGGAATCCTGGATCAGCGTGGCAGTGTCTTTGGCGGCCTGCGCGCAGCGCTGCGCGAGGTTGCGGACTTCGTCGGCCACCACGGCGAAGCCCAAACCGGCCTCGCCGGCCCGCGCCGCCTCCACAGCCGCATTGAGCGCCAGAATATTGGTCTGGAAGGCGATCTCGTCGATAACCTTGATGATCCGCGCAATCTTGTTGCTGGATGCGTCGATTTCCTTCATTTTGGCGACCATGCCATCCAGCGTGGCATTCACTTCGGTGGACCCCTGGGCCGTCTGCTGCATCAGATCAGCCACCTGGTGAGCGCGATCGGCATTCTTATGAGTGATGGAGGAAATCTCTTCCGCCGAGGCGGAAGTCTCCTCAAGCGAAGCAGCCTGTTCGGAAGCTCCCTGGGCCAGCGACTGGCTCGAGTTGCTGACATTGGATGCCGCCCCGCCCACGTGCCGGGCAGCCTCTGCCATGCGCTCCGCCAAGCGGCGTAGCGAACTATTCACCTGGCGGACAATCCAGAGCACTACGCCGCCGAAAAGAAGGCCCAGCAGCGCCAACCCCACCGTCATCGCCACGGCGCGCGTGGTTTTGGCCGAGGCTGCCGAAGATTGGGCCGACAGATCGCGATTCTGCTGTTCGACCAGCGAAGAAGCCGCCCGGCCGATTTCGTCCAGATGCGGCTGCACCTGCCTGGCAAAAATATCCAGAGCGGCGTCAAGCTGTTGGCTTGCCATAGCGCGCTTGAGATCCTCGTGAGATTGCTGAACCTCGCTGTTGCGGGCCACCAGGTTCTGCAGCAGGGTGTCCGCTTCCCCGGCCAGCGCCATGGGACGAAGTTCGTCGAGAGCCTTGCGAAGACGGTCGGCGGGCTGCTGGAACTGCTGCTGATAGGCGTTGGCGGGTCCCGACTGGCCCAGCACCGCCGCCAGCACGCTGGCCCTTTCGAGACTGGTCATCTCCGCCGCCGCGGAATTGATTTCTCCCGCCAGGTACTGCTGCCGGGCAGTGGAGTTGACCGCACGGTCCAAATCCCCCTTCAAATCCCGAATGATCCACACACAGGACCCGCTGAGCACGATTACCAGCGCCAGCATTACGGCAAAGCCGCCCAACAGCTTCTTGCTGAGACTCATTTTATTCTTCTCCAAGCCTTACATATTGAATGTGAATGAGAATGTCGCGACGACCTTGATGGGTTTGCCATCCTCGGTAAACGGCTTGAATTTCCACTTCAGGAGCGCATCGCCGGCGGCCTTGGTCAGGACCGGGCTGCCGCTTACGGTCTTGACGTGCTCCACCGCACCATCTTCGCCGATCACCGCTTCGACTTCGACAACTCCTTGAATTTTCAACTGCTTGGCAATTAACGGATAATCCGGCGCGGTTTTGTGGGCGATCGCCTCCATGGCATCGTGCTGGGTTATCTTTTTGGGACTCCCCTGCGGAAAGGCTTGCGTCGTGAATAACATCAACGATAGGGCAAAGAAGAGAAATCTCATTTTGGGTTTCCTGGGCAAAAATCCGTTACAGGTTGTATATCGGCAGAATGGGACGAAAGTTTATGGGCAGGAGAAAATACGTTTATGGCAGTTTATGTGGCTGCCCGCGGAAAGCGGACCCCAACCCGTCAACGATGAACCGGGATCGGCGTTTCAAAAGCTGCCGCTTATTGGGGTACTGCGTGCGAGAGACCGCCCTGGAGGTACACAAACAGCAGAATGGCCAGGGCCACTATGGCCACCAGCACAATGATCTGTATCACGGACGCCTTGGAAACTTCCATATGCTCACCCTTTAATGGCGGTGCACGCCAGCATCCATTCCAACTCTGCCAGGGCCGGCGGCTACCCCGGCGTGAGCTTCGGCAGGGGCGATGGTGGTGGCGCCAACGCGCTGCGTTATCTGCATATTTGGATACACTTCAGCAGGCTTGCTGGCACGGCGATTGCACACTCACTGTTAGCCGGATCACTCCGGCCAACTACGGGTTTAAAAGGAATACTATGAGCACTTTTGCAAAACTTGGTATGGGCTTGTGTCTGACGGCGGGGCTCAGCTTTGGCATCACCATCATGTACACGGGCCAATTGATGGACGCATCCTGCTACAACCAGAATCGAACCGAAAATGGCGGAAAGCCCTGGGTGCAGTGCGTTCCTACCTCCTCCACCACGAATTTCGCGATTCACACGGATGGCAGGGTCCGGATGCTGGACGCGGCCGGCGACACCAAGGCCGAGGCGGCACTCCAGGAGGGCGCCTTGAAGCTGAATAAGAAGGGCGACATGCCAGTGGTCATCGATGGCTCGCGACACGGTAACACCATTGACGTGGAAGGCATTCGCTCGCCGGGCTCGGATACTTCGGTTCATTAGGGGTAACCAGACGGCCGGAGTGGCGCTCCGGACGCAGGTGTGCAGTGGTGCCCGGCTTCGGCCAGCGACTCCGGCATAGGCGGGGCCCACTCATCCGATGGTGGCTTACTCTTCGGCGCGATTTTTCATGGCGGGCGCCGCGGTGACCGAATCGGTGATGGCGTTGCCGGTAATCAGGCGGGCGCCGCGGCTGAAGGTCAGGTACTCTAAGCCCCACTGCACAAACACCAGCACCCGGTTTTGAAAATCCACCAGGTACATCAGGTGGACGAACAGCCACACCAGCCAAGCCGGCAGGCCGGAAAGATGGAATCCGAAGATGCGCGCCACCGCCGAGCCGCGCCCGATGACGGCCAGGTCGCCCTTGTCGAAATAATGGAAAGACGGCAGTGTGCGGGGGCCGTCCAGACGCTGGACAATGGCTTGGGCGGCATATGCCCCGCCTTGCATGGCCACCTGCGCCACGCCGGGTAACGGTTTGCCGTGCGAATCCTTCAAGTCTGCCAGGTCGCCCACCACATAGATCTGGGGGAAGCCTGGGATGGTCAGGTCGGGCGCAACCAGGATGCGTCCATCTTTACCGGTGGGCGCGTGGGTACTGGCCGCCAGCGTCCGTCCGAAAGTGGTCACCGTGACACCGCCTGCCCATAAGACAGTTTTGGCTGGCTGCCACTGCGGAGCGCCGCCGGCGGCTTGCAACGAAAGGCCGTTCCGGTCCAATCCGACGACCCGTACGCCGGTGCGCACTTCGACGCCCAGGTGAGCCAGGGCAGCCTGGGCGCGCCTGGAAAGGTCTTCGGGGTAGGCAGCGAGCAGGCGTGGGCCGCCATCCAGGATGAGAATGCGGGCATCCGCGGAATGAATCGAGCGGAAATCATGCTTCAGGGTCTGGTGGGCGATCTCCGCGAGCGCCCCGGCCAGTTCCACCCCGGTGGTCCCGCCGCCGACGATGGCGAAGGTCAGCCAGGCGCGCCGCTCGGCGGGCTCGGTGACCCGCTCGGCGGCCTCGAAGGCGTACAGGATTTTGTGGCGGATGGCCGTGGCCTCCTCGACAGTTTTCAGACTGGGCGCCCACTCGCGCCACTCGTCTTTGCCGTAGTAGGAGGTTTTCGATCCGGTAGCCACGATGAGCGAATCGTACTCGAATTCTCCGCCGTCCAGGAGCTTCACGCGGCGCGCGACCGGATCGATCCCGGCGGCCTCTCCCAGCAGGACGCGGGTGTTCCGCTGGCGGCTCAGGATGGAACGCAAGGGAGCACTGATTTCGCCCGGGGACAATGATCCCGTGGCTACCTGGTACATCAGCGGTTGGAAGAGGTGGAAATTGCGCCGATCGATGAGCGTCACGTCCACTTTGGCGTGGCGCAAGGACCGCGCGGCGTACAACCCTCCGAATCCGCCGCCGAGAATGAGAACCCGATGTGCGATAGCTTCAGGATAACGGAGTGGGCCGATTGGCGTCGACGGATGAGCTGGCCGGATCGAGCGGCGCCACCGTCTGGATCGACCTGGCCTGCGCCAGCACGTCAGCCAGTTGATCCCTGATGTCCTTCCAGCGGGCCTGGGTTTCGCAAAGCGAGCGCACCGACTTGCTGACTTCCAGCATGGCCGCTTCCTGGCGGCCGATTCTCTCGCGCAGGGTGGCCTCTTTCCTGCCCTGCTCGTAAAAGCCGGCGATCAACCAGTTGATCTTCTTCGTCATCTCGGGCAACCGGCCGAGGGTGGTGACCAATTCCCGTCTTTGCTGCTGAATGCCCTGTTCCAGGGTCAGGATCTGCGCGCCGAAGCGTTGCTGCAGCTCCACCAACTGGATGAAGAGGGAGGACAGGTTGACGGCCGGCTTTCCGGGCGCGTGTTGGCGCGAGGTGCGGCCGCTGACGATCTGTAATCTGGGGGCTGTCGCCGCGGCGCCGGACAGCGGAAAGCGGCAAGTTTTGCCACCGTTGGTCGCCGTTGGGCTGCTCATCGGTTGGTCCTCTGCGCCTCGATTCACGCGATCCTCCGGTCTCGGCCAGCTTGACTCGCTGCCGGGAGCGGTTCCAATTGTAAGAGTAAGTACTGGAAAAGGCAAACGCGGGGAAAGCGGGCGCGGCGTAGGCGGGAAGCGGACTGAGCGGCTGGCCCGTGGCGCCGAGTCACGTCGCCTCCGTAAGAGCCGCCGGTGCCGGCTGGGCCGCAACGTTTTGCTAGAATCGAGTCCGCATGAATCGCGCCGCAATTGCCCGGGCCGCCGCCTTGATTGCCCCTTACATCCGCCGCACGCCGGTGATTGAAGTGGATGGCGCGGATTTCGGGCTTCCCGGTCACCGGCTGGCATTCAAACTGGAACTTTTGCAGCATGCCGGGTCGTTCAAGACCCGCGGCGCCTTCTCCAATCTGCTCACCCGGAGCGTACCGGCGGCTGGCGTGATCGCCGCTTCGGGCGGCAATCATGGCGCGGCGGTGGCATACGCGGCGCAGCGGATGGGTAAGCCCGCCACCATCTTTGTGCCCAGCGTCTCCTCGGAGGCGAAGATGGCACGCATTCGCGGCTACGGGGCGAACCTGGTGGTTTCGGGCGACCGCTACGCCGACGCCCTGGCGGAAAGCGAGCGCTTCGCCGCGCAAACCGGCGGGTTGCCCATTCACGCCTACGACCAGCCGGAAACTCTTATGGGCACGGGCACCGTGGGCCTGGAATTCGAAGCTCAGGACCCGGCCCTCGATTCCCTGCTGGTGGCGGTGGGCGGCGGCGGACTGATCGGCGGGATGGCCGGCTGGTACGAGGGGCGCGTGCGGCTGATCGGCGTGGAGCCGGAGGCTGCCCCTACGCTGACGCGGGCCCTCGAAGCCGGCCATCCGGTGGATGCGGAGGCTGGCGGGATTGCGGCCGATTCGCTGGCTCCCAAACGGGTTGGTGCGCTGATGTTCCCCCTGGCGCAGCGCTTTGTGGAGCAGGTGGTGCTGGTAGAAGACGACCACATCCGGCAGGCCCAGGAGAGGCTTTGGGAGGTGTTGCGGGTGGCCACCGAACCTGGCGGCGCGGCGGCCTTCGCCGCCTTGCTTTCCGGCCGCTACCGGCCGCGAAGCGGTGAGCGCATCGGAGTGCTGATCTGCGGCGGAAACAGCACGGCAGTGAAGTTCGAGTAGTCGGGCCGTCGGCTCTTTATGGCCCGCCGCGGCCCGGAAGAGCGGGGCGTCCGATGAGGGCCGCCGCAGTGATGGAACTGGCGGCGGCCAGCAGGGCTGCGATCCAGGCCACCATCCGAAAGCCGGCGACGAAAGACTCTTCAATGACCCGCCGGCCTTGCGGATCGGGCGGCTGGGCGGCGGCGAGCCGTGGTTTTTCCGCGTCGATCTGGCGGCGAACCGAAGCGGGCAAGTGCAAAAGATTCAGCCGCTGGTCCAGCGCGCGGCTAAATACGCCGTTCAATACCAGCCCGAGCACCGCAATGGCCAGGAGCGCGGCGACCCGCGCCACGGCGTTGTTGATTCCCGAGGCGATGCCGGTGCGCTCCGGGGGGACGGCATTCATCACCGTAGTGGTCAGCGGCGCCACACTGATGGCCATCCCGAAACCCAGCATCAATACCGCCGGAAAAAATGTAGTCCAATACGAACCGCCGATGGCCGGCCGGCTCATCAATATGAACCCCGCCGCGGCCACCAGTGGGCCGATGATCAGAGGGAGCCGGGCACCGTAACGCTGCAATAGCCCGCCGGACCAGCGCGAAAGCAGGAACATCAGCAGGATGAGAGGAAGCAGGGCGCTGCCGGCTTCGGTAGCCGTATAGGCCTGCACCTGGATCAGGTTCAGCGGGAGGAAGAACAAGAGGCCACCCAGCGCGAAGTATAAGAACAGCGTCAGCAGGTTGGCTCCCAGAAAGCTGGGCGAGCGGAACAGGCCGAGCGGCAGCATGGGGGTTGGCGATCGGGCTTCCAGGAAAACAAACGCGATCAGCGCCAGGGCGCCGATTCCGCCCGCCATGGGGACGCCTTCGATGGCGGCGTAGACGATCCCTCCCAAGCCAATCGCCGTCAGCAGGGCGCCCACCCAATCGATCGGCGCCGCCCGGCTGGCCGAGGCGCATTCCGGGATGCGCCAGGTGAGGAGCAGCGTCGCCAGCGCGATCGGAAGATTGAGAAAGAATGCTAACCGCCATGACCCGTGCTGCACCAGCCATCCGCCCAGCACCGGGCCGGCAGCCGCGGTAATGGAGGTGAAGCCAGACCAGGTGCCGATGGCGCGGCCGCGCTCCGCGGGGGAGAACGAGATGCTGATC
>Ga0335074_10013957_pt1 | contig 11280 bp, 8 predicted proteins | sample Lox_Sample_23_FD_206715 | JGI IMG/M metagenome (GOLD analysis project Ga0335074, IMG submission 206715) | Soil microbial communities from Loxahatchee National Wildlife Refuge, Florida, United States - Lox_Sample_2.3 | ecosystem: Environmental > Terrestrial > Soil > Wetlands | place: USA: Florida...
TTCATGGGCGCGCGACTGCGCGGCCTGTCCGTGATATACATGGCGCGGACAATATGGATGCGCGCGCACCATTTTCGTCGGAGTGTCCCACATGCGGACACGACCGCGTGCAGACTGCGTACACACGCGATGAGCTCATCGAATTACTCCGCGATGGGTCTGAAATCGAGGCGTACTGCGTGAGCTGTGACGAGCATTGGCAGGTCTCGACCGAGGAGAAAGCCGATCTCCTCGATGCGCTGGCGGGAAAATGAGCGCCCCGCGTTGCCATGGGTCATGCGTGATGGCTGATCCAGTGTTGCGCAATGGCCGCCCGGGTGCAGAGCCAGACACCCTCACGGCGATGGATGTGCTCGAGTAAGCGAGCGAGCGCCCCCATGCGGCCGGGGCGACCGATGATCCGCCCGTGAAGGCTGACGGTCATCATGCGTGGTCGTCCTTCGGCTCCCAGGCGGTACAGCCAATCGAATGCATCCCGGCAATAATGATAGAAGTCATCGCCGGTCGCGAAATCGCCTCCGCGCTGCAAGCGGCTGTCATTGTTGTCGAAGCTGTGTGGAATGATGAGATGCCGCCGCCCGGCCACCTGCGTCCAGTAGGGGAGATCATCGTTGTAGGCGTCGCTGTCGTAGAGGAAGCCGCCGGTCTCGATGAGCAGGCGCCGCGTGTTCGGGCTCGGTCGGCCGGTGTACCAGCCCACCGGCCGGCGGCCGATCAGGCGGGTCACGGCTTCGATATTGCGCAGCATGTGGGCGCGTTCCACCTCCTCCGGAACGCACTGATAGTCGATCCAGCGCTGCCCGTGGCAGGCGACCTCGAAGCCACTCTGTGCGAGCTCCGCCGCGAGCTCGGGGTTACGCTCCAACGCCATTCCGACGGCGTATACGGTCCCCTGCAACTGCATGCTCTTCAAGAGCCGCATGATCTCCCAGAATCCCACACGACTGCCGTATTCGAAGAGGGATTCGACGTTCAGGTTGCGTGCGCCCGGCAGGGGCTCGGCGCCACCGAGGTCGGTCAGCACCGACTCCGAATGGCCATCACCGTGCAGCACGCACGCCTCGCCGCCTTCCTCGTAGTTGAGCACCAGAGAGACCGCAATTCGTGCCCCATCCGGCCAGCGAGGGTCCGGCGGCCGGGATCCGTAGCCGACCAGATCACGGGGATACGGTTCGCTCGCGCTCATCGTGGCTCCTGCGGGGTGTGCGCCGCGCGCTCGGCCCCGATCCAGTCCATGTAGGCGAGGAACGCCGTGCGCATCGGTCGTGGCGTCCAGCCGGTTTCGCTGCCGATGCGCGCAATATCGTACGCGCCCCACATGCCGTCCTTGAGGGAAGGGTCCTGCACGATATCGGCGTGCTCGGGAGGCACCACCTCGGCGCCGAATCCGGGCACTTTCGCGGCGGCCCAGTCGATCATATCGCCGACGGTCGCCGTCTCGCCGCACGCAATGTTGTAAGCGCTGTAGCGTAGGGGTGGCGCATGGAGCAGCGCGCTGATCGCATGCGCCACGTCCTCGACGTGGATGTAGTCGCCGACCGCATCGAGCGTATTGACGCGCACACGCCGCGCCCCGTCCAGGGCCAGGTGAGCGATTCGGTTCGGCACGTGGCGGAAACTGCGGCTCGCCGTCGGGCGATCCATGGGGCCGTATACCGACGAGGGACGTACCGAGGCCGTCGATAAGCCGAACAGCTTGCCGTACCGCTCCGTGATCAGCTCCGAGGCGAGCTTCGAGATGCCGTACAGACGGCGTGGCATCACGTAGCCGTCCTCGGGGAGGGGCTCGCCGGCACAATCCGGTCCATGATCCTTGTAGACCGCGCCGGAGCTGACGTAGATGAAGCGCTCGAGGCTCGGGCGCGTGCGCGCCCACTCGAGCAGCATGACCGTTCCCATGACGTTCACATCGATGATGCGCGCCGGATATTCTGCTTCGGGCTCCCGCCTTGCCTCGGCGACCGTGCCGCGCGCGATGGGCGTTACGGTCGCGCCGTGGACGACGTGGGTGACGTTGTGGCTGGCAAGCGCCGGCTGCCAGATGTGCGGCTCCCTGACATCCGCCACGACGACCGTGAGCCGCTCCATCACCGGGGCGAAGTAGCGCCGCGCCGCTGCATCGAGCGGCGCGGCATCCAGCACGACGAGGCGCGCGGTCGGATCGCTCTCGAGCCAGAGTCGGCCGAGCACACTCATGACGAAGCCCGTTCCCCCTGTCACCAGCAATGTCATGGCAGGCTCCTGCGAGAGGCCGGCTCAGAGCGGAAAATTCAGCAGCAGCCCGAGGAGGCATTGGGTGCCGACCGCGAAGTCATCGAGCGACATGGCCTCGTGCGGATTGTGACTGCCGTTGTCGTTACGGACGAAAATCATGGCGCTCGGAATGCCAAGCTGCGCAAAGACGGCCGCATCGTGCCCCGCACCGCTCGCCATCTCGAACGGCTGATCGAGGAGGCTCATCAGCCGCGCGCGTAATCGATTGTCCAGCGCGGCGGGCGGCGAATCACTCGCCACACCGAGGTCGATCTCCACACGATAGCGATCACCAATGCGCACCGCGGCAGCGCGGGCTTCGTCCGCGACCGCATTCATCGTCGTCTCGGACAGGCTGCGCAGGTCGAGCACGAAGTGCGTCTCGCCGGCGATCTTGCTCGGTCCGTGCATCCGGGGATCGGTGTAGAGCTCCCCCGAGGTGAGTACCAGGTCGGCCCCGGCCTCTTCGTGCTGCTGCCAGAGGCGCTCCATGTGGTGAAGAAAGGCGACCGTCGCCGCGACGGCGTCCCGCCGGTCACGGCGAGCGACGGCGCCCGAATGGGCGTACTCGCCGATGCAGCGCGCATGGCGGAACCGCTTGCAGCCGCGGATGCCGGTCACCACCGCCGCAGGCAGCCCGCGAGCGACCAGCGTCGGACCCTGCTCGATGTGCAGCTCGAGATAGGCGCGGATGCCGGACGGCTCGAGGAGCCGCCGCCGTTCGCGGATCGGTTGCGGATCGAATCCGCGCTCTTTCAGGATCGACTCGAGACTGCGGCCGTTGTCGGATCTCGGGGTCGAGAGGCAACTCGGGTCGAGCAAGCCGAATGCACCCGCACTTCCGAGATAAGGGATGTCGAACCAGGCGGATTCCTCGGCGCGAATCGCGATCACCGTCAGATCGCAGCTCGGCACGCGCTTCGCGCGCCGCAGGGCGGACGCCGCGCACAGGCCTGCGACGACGCCGGCGGCGCCGTCGAAATTGCCGCCTTGCGGTACGCTGTCGAGGTGCGAGCCAATCATGATGCGCGGGGCGCTGCGGTCTCGTCCGGGCAGGGTCATGGCGAGGTTGCCGATCGCATCGACGGAGACCTCGAGTCCTGCGCAATCCGCGGCCGCCCGGGCAATGTCGTGGGCCGCCTGCTCGCCATCGCCGTAACTGTCGCGAACGATGCCCACGCCCCGGCGCGTCGCCCGACTCAGTGCCTCAAACAGGGTCGCGGCCAGTTCGAGGTCAGGTTGGACGACTCCGGACATCGGAATATTCTTCACACAACGCGCGTTGTCGGGAGAGGCGAAGTCATGTCGAGTCTACTCGCGGGAAAGATCGCTGTCGTCACCGGCGCGAGCTCCGGCATTGGTCGGGCGATTGCCGTTAGCTTCGCGAGCGAGGGTGCGAGTGTGGTCATCGCCGATATCACCGAGGAACCGCTCGAGGGCGGTGCGAAAACGCTCGAGATCATCACCGGCGCGGGGGGTATCGCCTCGTTCCACAAGACCAACGTCGCGCGCTGGGACGACGTCGACGCGGTGGTCGCGCACGCCGTGTCACGCCACGGGCGGCTCGACATCATGGTGAACAACGCGGCGACCTATTCGGGCACCGCGTTGCTCGAGACCGAGGCGCAGCAGTGGGACGATGTCCTGCGCGTCAATCTGACCGGGATGTTCTACGGCTGCAAGCGCGCGATACAGCAGATGGTCACGCAGGACCCTCGCGAGGAAGTCCGCGGACGTGTGATCAACCTCGGATCCCAGCACGGCATCGTCACCTCACCCGGCGACATGCCGTACGGCGTGACGAAAGCCGGAGCGATCTACCTCACGAGACAGATCGCCGTCGATTACGCGCAGCACCTGATCGTTTGCAACTGCATCTCTCCGGGCAAGATCGCGACGGGCGCGCCGGGACCGGCGCGCGATACCGCGCGACTGGAGAACGCGCGCCGGCGCACGCCGTGGCCACGCTTTGGCCGCCCTCAGGATGTCGCCAATGCGGCCGTCTTCCTGGCGAGCGACCGCGCGAGCTTCATCACCGGATCGAATCTCGTGATCGATGGCGGCTGGCTCGCCGGCTGACGGGCGGCCGGCCGGGCCGCTTGCCGCGCATCAGCGGTTCGCAATCGCGTAAACCTTGCCGTGGTAGGGCGGCGCGTCGAGCTGATCGAGCGCCATCACGTAGACGGTCTTCTCATCCGGGCTCAAGGCGAGATTCGGTACCCCGGGTGAGGGGAGCTTCAGCGTGCGGAGCAGCCTTCCTGCGGCGTCGACGACGAAGATGGTGCCCGCGAGCAGCGCGTGTGGGTCGCGCGGATTCTGACCGATGTAGAGATGTCCCTGGGAGTCGCTCTTCATGCCATCCGGAAAGAGATGAACGACATCGTGCGTGAGGTCATCGAGATTCAGAAAAACCCGGCGATCGGACAGCGACGCATCGGCGGCGATCTTGAATTCGATCAGCCGATGGTCCTCGGTTTCGATCACATAGAGTGTCTTACCGTCATTCGAGACCAGAATGCCGTTCGCGCTGTGCACGTCGGTCGCCTCCTGGGTGATCGTGCCGCCGGGTGCGATGTAGAAGACCTTGCCGTCGATCACCGGGCCCGGCGCGGTGCCCGAACAGGTGAAGTAGATGCCGCCGCGGTGATCGGGCGCAAAGTCGTTCGGACCCACGAAGCGATTTCCATTCCGGTCGTGCCTGTAGGGTGGGAGATCGGCGCCGGCGGCCGAGATGCGGCCGATGGTGCCGCTGTCGTAGCACGTCGTCAGGAATTCACCGTGGGCCGTCGTGATGACCGCGGAGGGCCCGCAGCCCTTCTTGGACCAGAAGATGGTGTTCTTGTGACCGTCCCAGGTGGTCACGGAGTCGCGGCCGTATTCGACGTAATAGAGCTTGCCGTGATACCAGACAGGTCCTTCGGGGAAGTGCGCATCGGCATTGAGGACCTGGATGTCGGCTGCGCGCGCGTACGACGCCGCGGCGGCGGCGACGATGAGCAGCACGCGCCACGGGAGGTTGCGCCAATGGTCTCTCACGAGGCTCTCCTTCATGGGTGACTGTCCGCGGTCGCGCACGCGCTCGCGTAGAGGGCTGCGCGATGCATGTCTCCGGAGACGGTTCGGGCCGCGAGGTAGAAATGCCAGGTCGCCCAGAAACCCGTGGGCGCGAGCAGCAGCAACGCCCAGCGCAGCGAGGCGGCGTCCGCACCGTGCGCACCGGCAAACAGGTCGCTCAGGATTCCGACGAACTGCGGCGCGACGATCAGATTGAAGACATTGCCCACCAGGACCGACCAGGCGGTGAACGTTGAGCGCATGTGACTCGGGGCGAGATTGAGGACGAGCGCCATGCAGGGTCCGATGAAGAAGTAGATCGCCGGGATGTAGGCCCAGAACATGACCTTCGCAAGCGCGAGCGAATGCGTCCAGTACGCGAGCAGCGAGGGAATGGTCGCGCAACCGGTGACCAGCCCGAGCGCGAGCAGGACGCGATTCGGGTCTGCCATGCGCCGGCGGGACATGAGCCACGCCGCGGCGACTGTCGCCAGGATGCCGCCAACCAGGTGGATGCGACCGGTGATGGCGCCGGCCTGGGCGACATTCAGGCCGTAGGTTCTGAGCAGGAACGTCGGTGTCCACCAGACGAGACCCCAGCCCCACAGTGAGCAGACACCGCTCGCCATGATGACGTGGAAGGCGGCGCGCTGATGCCACAGGAAGGCGAGGGACTCCCATAGGGAGGCTTTGCCGGTACTGCCGAGGGCATCGAGTCGCCCGCGCTTGGGCTCGCGGATGGTGAGGAAGACCAGCATCCCGAGCAGCATGCCCGGCACGCCGAGCGCGAAGAATGCAGCACGCCACCCGTGGGCCTGCGCGACGGCGCCCGCCATGTCCGCCCCGAGCCAGGCACCGATCGGTGCGCCGAGGGCAAACACGCTCAAGGCCATCGGTCGGCGCTGCGCGGGGAAGTAGTCCGACACGATCGCGGTCGAGGGCGGAGTCGCTCCGGCCTCGCCGACGCCCACACCGATGCGCCCGCTGAGCAGCTGCCAGTAGGAGTGCGACAGACCGCAGAAGACGGTGAAGCCCGACCAAAGGATTAACGATGCCGCGACGATGTTGCGGCGATGGGAGCGGTCGGCGATCCAGGCGACCGGAATTCCAAAGGCGACATAGAAGAAGGCGAGGGGAACGCCGGTGAGGAATGCCGCCCCCGAATCCGTCAGTGCCAGCTCGAGCCGGATCGGCTCGAAGACGGTGGTGACGACGTAGCGCGCTGCGATGTTGATGGCGTACACCGCGCACAGCACGATGAGGACGTACCAACGCTCGATCCCAACGCCGGGCACGTCGGGTTTGTTATCAGTGCGCGGCTGGTGAGACCGAGACAATCGACTGAGAATAATTCAATATACTCGCGGATATCAGTATGCAATAGTTGCCCGCGGCGAGGCAACCAGAAAGACCGGCGATAAAGCCGGCGAGTAGAACAGCACGGGGGAGATGCGCGAATGACGATCAATCGCAAGTGCGCGGCTGCGGTGGCCGCCATCCTCGGCACGCGATTCGGGTTGGCGATCGGCGCAGACGATGCGACCGCACCACCGACTCCAGCCACGAGCCCGTCCACTACGGATACCTCCGCGTCCGGCATTCAGGAGGTTGTCGTGACGGCACAGCGGCGCAGCGAGAATGCGCAGAACGTGCCGATCGCGATTCAGGCATTCACCGGCGATACGTTGCAGCAGCTGAATGTCACCAGCTTCGATGATCTGCTCAAGTACCTGCCCAACGTGAGCGGCGCATCGGCGGGCCCCGGCCAGACACAGATCTTCATGCGGGGTCTCAGCACGGGGGACCAGGGAACGCAATCCGGTGGCTCGATCAACGGCTTTCCGAACGTCGCCATCTATTTGGACGACCAATCCGGTCAATTGCCCGGCCGAAACCTCGATGTGTACGCGGCCGACCTCGCGCGCATCGAGGTACTCGAAGGACCGCAGGGGACTCTGTTCGGCGCCGGGGCTCAGGCCGGTGTGATTCGCTACATCACGAACAAGCCGCAGCTGAACGTGACCGATGGTTACGTGACCGCCGGCTACGGGACGACCGCCGGCGGTGACAACAACTCCAACGTGACGGCCGTTCTCAATCTGCCGGTGATCACCGACACCCTCGCGGTGCGCGGGGTGATCTACGACGATCACCGTGGCGGGTACATCAACAACGTCCCGGCCACCTTCACACGCGAGAACACCGACATCGGCATCCACTACGCGAACTATCCCGCCGTCAATGGACAGTGTCCGAACGGCCAGCCGCCGGGCACGGCGGGGCGATTTCCCGGGTATTGCGTGCCGCCCGATAGTGCCGTGATCAACAACTACCAGATTGCGGCGAATGCGATCAATCCGGTGACCTACCAGGGTATCCGCGTGTCCGCGCTCTGGGACATTCGCGATGACTGGACGGCCCTGCTCACCCAGAGCTATCAGGACCTGGACGCCGAGGGCGTGTTCTATCAGATGCCCAAGAGCTCCGATGGGGAGCCGCTCCCGCCGCAGTCGGTCACGCTGTTCAACCCCTCCTTCAACGAGGACAAGTTCGAGAACACGGCCTTGACGGTCAATGGAAATGTCGCAGCGCTCAAACTGGTGTACGCGGGCTCGTATCTCGTGCGCAACATCAGTCAAGTGCAGGACTACACCAATTATGCGCGGGGCGTGTACGCGGATTATTACCAGTGCCACGGTGCCGAGCCGCAGCACGGCTTGAGCTCCACCTGCTACTCGCCGAGCACCACGTGGAACGAGACCGAGGAGATGACGCATCAGAGCCACGAGCTGCGGCTCAGCACGCCGGATGATTGGCGTATCCGCGGCATCGCCGGCGCCTTCTGGGAGGATTTGCGAATCTACGATCAGCTCAACTGGCTCTACAAGACGCTGCCGGCGTGCACCGAGAGCGTGATGTACGGCTGCTTGACGGATGTGGGACCGGCGCCGGGCTCGAGCGTCAACGACCCGGCGCCCATTCGCAACGATGACGTCGCCTTCTTCAACGACGTGAAGCGTGGCTATACGCAAACCGCCTTCTTCACGTCGGTCGACTTTGACATCCTACCCAAGGTGCTGACGCTCACGGGGGGGACTCGCTATTACGATTTTCAGAATTTCGAGAAGGGCTCCGTCGTCGGCAGCTTTACCTGTTACGAGGCGGGGCTGCCGCCGTGCCTGACCTATGCGACCAACATCGACGCCGAGCACCTCGAGAACTCATACAGCGGCTTCAGAAGCCGCGCGAATCTCACGTGGCACATCCTGCCGGATGTGCTCGCCTACTACACCTGGTCGCAGGGCTTTCGTCCCGGTGCGTTCAATCGGGACTCCGGCTGCTATATCCCCGGCACAAACGGCGTCAACCTGTACTGCTCGCCGCTCGCCTACAAGCCCGACAATCTGACCAACGACGAGCTCGGTTGGAAGACGGAATTTCTCGACCGTCGGGTGCAGTGGGACGGGGCGGTGTATCAGGAGAACTGGGACAACGTTCAGATTCCGATCTTCGATCCGGCCGTGCTCGGGAATGTCGGCTTCGGCGTGAACGGCCCGAGCTACCGCATTCGCGGCGTCGAGACCTCGCTCGTCACGCTGGTCACCGAGGGTCTGTCGCTCCGGGGCGCGGCATCGTGGAACAGCAGCACGCAGACCAACTCGCCGTACCTCATCGCGAACAATCCCGAGCTGCTGACCAGTGCGGCAACCGCGGCCGAGTACGGCAAGCCGATCCTGTCCGCTCAGAACCCCTTCGGTCCTCCCGGCAGCCCGAGCGCCAACTCGCCGCCGTTTCAGTTCAATGCGCGCGTACGGTACGAGTGGGTGTGGAGCACGGTGAACCTGTTTGCGCAGGCCGGGGCGACGCACAGCGCGCATTCTTACACGCAATCCGGCAACAACCCGGTACTCTCGACGGGTGGGAATGTCAGCACCACGCTGGTGCGGTTCGAGAATCCCCCCTGGACCCAGTACGACCTGTCGTTCGGAGTCGCGAAGGACGCCTGGTCGGTCGAGTTCTTCGCTCAGAACCTGACGGACGTGACCCAGAGTCTGTTCACATCGACGTCGCAATTCGCGGTGGCGGAGACCATCACCCGACCGCGGGTGATGGGCGTCAAGATGGATTACAAGTTTTGACGGCGCGCACACCGTAGAGCTCGAAGGCCATGACGTGCGGTGAGGCCGTAATGAAGTTGCTGTCCGCCTACGAGGTGGACACGGTGTTTGGCATGGCCGGGACGATGACGCTCGAGCTGTATCGAGGCATCGCGCTCGCGGGGATCCGCCACGTGCAGTGTCGCAACGAGCAAGGCGCGAGCCTCATGGCGGACGGCTACGCACGCGCAACCGGTAAGCCCGGTGTTTGCACGATCATTGCCGGCCCGGGCGTGACCAACGCGGCGACCGGGGTCGCCCAGGCGTACTGCGATTCGCAGCCGATGCTCGTGCTATCCGGAGCATCCCCGACGCTCACGCAGGGCAAGGGTTGGGGGGCGGTCCACGAGCTCGATGATCAGGCGGCGGTCACCGCCGGATTCACCGCCTTCAGCGCCATGGTCCGCGATCCGGAGGAGCTACCCGAGCTCATGGCTCGCGCCTACGCGGTGTTTCGCAGCACCCGGCCTCGGCCGGTTCATCTGTCCCTGCCCCGTGACATGCTCCCGCTGCCCGTCGAGACCCATTGGAAGACCCGTCGCGCGCCGTCCCTGCCCATGCCCGATCCGGTGGCCATCGAGGAAGCCGCGGATCGCCTCGCGCGGGCGGAGCGCCCGCTGATTTTGGTCGGTGGCGGTGCGGTCGGCACGCGCAAGGCGCTGACCGAGATTGCCGAGCGTATCGGGGCGGCGGTGCTCAGCACCAATGCCGGTAAGGGGATCCTTCCCTACGCCCACCCGCTATCGCTCGGCTGCTCGGTCCTGCAGGACGCAAGCCGGCAGGCACTGGCCGACGCGGATGTGGTGTTGCTCGTGGGCTCGGAGGTGTCTGCAGGCGACCACTTCCTGTCGAGCCTCGAAATAGCAGGCGACATCATTCGGATCGACATCGATCCGGCGGAGCTGACATCGCTGTACGCTGCGGCCGTGCCGATCCAGGCCGACGCCCGCGCGGCGATGCTCGCCCTGTCGGCCGCTCTCGCCACCCGCACCCCGCCGGCGCGGCGCTCGCAGGGTGAGATCCGGGTCCGGGAGATCCTCGCGCGCAATGCCGGCGGAATGACCGACGTTGAAAAGCAGCACGCGCGCGTATGGAAGATCCTGCGCTCAGCGCTGCCGCCGGACGCCATCGTGATGGGCGACCCTTCGCAGATCGTCTACACCGGCTGTTTCGCAATGCCGATGGAAATGGAGCGCTGCTGGTACTACTCCGGCACGTATTGTTCCCTGGGCGTCGCCTTGCCGATGGCCATCGGCGCCAAGATCGGCGCACCGCACCGGCCCGTCATCGCCGTCGCCGGCGACGGTGGGATGATGTTCACGGTCAACGAGCTGGCCACGGGAGCGGAGGAACACCTCGCGCTGCCGGTCATCGTGTGGAACAACGACGCCCTGAAGGAGATGGTGGACCAGATGGACCGGCGGCAGATTCCGCGCATCGGGGTCGAGCCGAAGAGTCCGGACTTCCTGCGGCTGGCCGAGAGCCTCGGCTGTCATGCCGCTCGCGCCGCAAGCGCCGAGCACTTAGGGGAGGCCGTCCGGGGTGCGCTCGTCGCCGAGCGGCCGACCCTGATCGAGGTTCGACAGGACAGCTCGTGGTTGGCGGGTTAGCACTGGGGTGGTGGGATTCTCGCGCGGACCGGCGTCAACTCGGATGCAGCGCGCGGGGGCGTCGCACCGGGTTCTGATCGTTGATCTCATCGCGCGGCCGGTAGGGCGCCTCGAGGAAGGCTCGCTCGCCGGCATCCAGCTGCAGCCGCAGCGCGTCCACGGCGACATCGACATGCCTCGCGCTCGCAGCTCCGACGATCGGCACG
>Ga0335074_10013959_pt1 | contig 11279 bp, 8 predicted proteins | sample Lox_Sample_23_FD_206715 | JGI IMG/M metagenome (GOLD analysis project Ga0335074, IMG submission 206715) | Soil microbial communities from Loxahatchee National Wildlife Refuge, Florida, United States - Lox_Sample_2.3 | ecosystem: Environmental > Terrestrial > Soil > Wetlands | place: USA: Florida...
GGCGGTTGCGGCGGATCAGCAGCCAGTGGCAGCCGGGCTGGCCGGGGCCGGTGGCCGCCCAGGCCCAGTCGTAGTAACGGTGCCCCTTGGCGCCCCCCCAGGTGATCCACGACGTAGACCCGTCCATCGTCGCGGACCGCGTCAGCGTCCCACCGGGCCGCGGCTAACAAGTGCTGCATCCCGTCCGGGCCCGGCGCCGCGGCTCCACCCGAGCGAACCGCCCCGCGATCCGCCCCATCAGCTCATCAAACTGCTCCTGCCACCGGGCCGGGTCTGCGCTGAGCGCAGCGGCCACTGCCGGATTGTCATGAGTCCTCACAAACCATGAGCATCAAGCGGTGGCCGTTCCGCGTCCAGCCCTGTTCCGCAGGTCACGAAGTCCGGTTGGAGTACTAACGGGCGGGACACGTCTTGACCCGTCCGCTATTCCCCAGCTGAGACACCGCCGACGCGGCCGGGCCGCCAATTCATAGCATGTTGATCTGCGCACCGCACTGGCGAATACCTATCTAAACAGTAGACATTCCTATTCGGCGGTCCGGCTGGGAATGCGTGGCGAAGGCTCGCCGAGATCGGACACGCGTCCAGAAAGGCGGTGAGGAACTCGGCGAGCCAGCGTTCTGATTACGCTCAGCGATTGCCGCTGGTCTGCAGCCATGGCGTGAGATCCGCCTGATCCTCTGCGCGGCCAAGATCGGCGATGCTGGCGGCTGCACCGGTCAGGTGATCTGCGCTTAGCTGCCCGGCTGGATGCGTTCTGCTCGGCGGCGTAGGCAAGGAAGTCCCCGGCCTGCGATGGAGGGCTCGACTGCCGGGTCACTCGCGTCCACGGCGAGTCCTGGCTTAGAAGAGCCGGCGGCGCCACTACTGGACTAGTCCGTCCAGAAGATGGTAGCGTCTGATTGTACTGTTCAGTCCAGAAAATCGGTCAAGTCCGCCTGGTCCAGGCGGTGGAAGTCATTGTCAGGAGATCGGGTGAAGTACATGCTCCAGGTACGGTTCAACGGCGCTGATAAGGTGATCCACACGCTGCCCGCCGATGAGCAAGAGAGGCTGACCGCCGAATTCGTCGCGATCCGCGAGTCTTCAGGCGTCCTGGATGGCAACCAGCTCCAGGCCGCGAGCGCGGCGGCGACCGTCCGCGTGAACGGCGGGCAGACCCAGGTCACCGGGGGTCCCCCAGTCGAGGCCGGGGCCGAGGTCAACGGCTACTACATCTACGACGCGCCAGGCCTCGACGCGGCGATCGCGTTCGCGGCGCGGATCCCCGTCGCCCGGATGGGCGGGACCGTCGAAGTCCGCGCGCTGATGGAGCGCTAGCGATGGCCGAGTTCCCGAGGCCCGCCGAAGGCATCGCGGTCACGCACTTCATCGTCACCTCCGATGTGGGCCGGTCGCGGCGCTTCTACGCCGACGTACTGGGCGGCGAGGTGCTGCTCGCCGGGGAGCCGACGATCGTCGCGCTCGCCGGCAGCTGGATCGTCATCAACGTCGGCGGGCCGCCCACCGATGACAAGCCGACGGTGACACTTGAGCCGCCGCACGATCCAGATCACGTCAGCAGCTTCCTTAACATCCGCGTCGCCGACATCAACGCGGTCTACGAGCAGTGGCGCGCGCGAGGAGCTGAGTTCCTGACCCCGCCGACAGACCGGGGCGTTGAGCTCCGCTGCTATATGCGCGACCCCGACGGTCACCTCATCGAAGTTGGCCAGACAACGATGATCCCTGCGCAGGGATCGCCCGGCTGAAGCCCGCCCGCGCTAGTGCCAGTAGCAGCCCTGTTCCGCGCGATGCCGGCAGGTCCACCACTTGTTGAAGGCGAACGGCCAGGCCTGCCAGCAATTCCGCACGCGGCCATGAGCTCGCCGGGCGTACTGGACTGCCTGGTACATTCCGCGGTTATCATGGGCGCATGCTGGGTGAACCGAAAACCGAGCGGGGGCGCGCCAGCCGGGAGCGGATCGTGGAGCGGGCAGCGGAGCTGTTCGCCGAGCACGGGATCGCGGCCACCAGCGTCGATGAGGTGCTAGCCGCCGCGGGGGCGGGCAAGGGCCAGTTCTACCACTATTTCGGCGGCCGGGACGAACTGGCGGCGGCGGCGGTCGGGTACCGCTGCACGCAGGTGGTGGCCGGGCTGGCCGAGGCCCTCGGTGGCGTGTCGTCGCTGGCCGGGCTGGAGCAGGCGCTGGCAGCGTTCATCGCCGGGTTCGAGCAGATGGGCATGCCGGGGTGCCCGATCGGGACGCTGGCGGCCGAGGTCGCCGGCCGCAACGAGGGCGCTCGACTGCAGGCCGCCGCCGGGTTCGGCGCCTGGGAGCGGCTGCTGGCGGACGCGCTGGAACGGATCCGCCAGCGCGGGGAACTGCGCGCGGATACCGAGCCTGCCACGCTGGCCACAGGGCTGCTGGCCAGCATCGAGGGCGGCATGGTGCTCAGCCAGGCCCGCAAGGACATCGCGTCGCTGCGCATCGCGGTGGAGGCGGGGCTCGGGCAGGTGCGAGCGCACCTGAGCTAACTCTGTACCAAACGGTCCCATTTACTGTTAGCCTCAGAACCGTACTAACTGGTCCCGTACGGTGACAGCGGCGCGAGGCGACGGCGCGCGAGATCCGCCGTTCTGTACTGGAACAGCCGCTTCGGTCCGATCGGTTCGGGGCGCGCAGAACGATATCTTCTGTTGCAGCTGCCAGCTGGGCCCGGCTCATGCTTGCCCCGGCCTGTCGGTAGTGTTGGCGGCAAGCGGGTGAGCTGGCCTGCTCCCCAGGCTGCCTCGCGTGCCGTGGAGAAACAGGGATGCTGGCATGAGGCAGAAGAACTGGCCCTCCGGCGCAGAACGTAAGGCTGGCAGCAGCAGTGATCCGCAGCACACTGAGCTGGCGCCCCTGTTGCCGAGAGGCGAGCCGGTCGAGTCGCTGTTGCGGAAGGCGCAGTTCTTCGCGCCGGGTGCTGCGTCGGACGATTACCGCGAGGTGCACCGGCGGGGCGGGCGGGGCGCTGACCAGTTCTACCGAGAACAGTGGCGGCATGACCGGGAGGTGCGCTCGACCCATGGGGTGAACTGCACCGGCTCGTGCTCGTGGAAGGTGTACGTCAAGGACGGGATCATCACCTGGGAGACGCAGCAGACCGACTATCCGTCGGTGGGCCCGGACTCACCGGAGTATGAGCCGCGCGGCTGCCCGCGGGGGGCGTCGTTCTCCTGGTACACCTACTCGCCCGCGCGGGTGCGCTACCCCTATATGCGCGAGCCGCTGCTGGAGATGTGGCGCGAGGCGCGGACCCGGCTGGGTGATCCGGTGCTGGCCTGGGCGGAGATCACCAGTGATCCGGAACGGACCGCGCGTTACAAGGGGACGCGCGGCAAGGGCGGGTTCGTGCGCTCGGACTGGGACGAAGTAAGCGAGCTGATCGCCGCCGCGCACGTGCACACGATCAAGACCTACGGGCCGGACCGGGTAGTGGGTTTCTCGCCGATCCCGGCGATGTCCATGGTGTCCTACTCGGCCGGGACCCGGTTCCTGTCGATGATCGGCGGCACCATCTTGTCGTTCTACGACTGGTACGCGGACATGCCGATCGCCTCTCCGCAGGTGTTCGGCGACCAGACCGACGTGCCCGAGTCCGGTGACTGGTGGAACTCGGCGTACCTGATCATCTGGGGGACGAACCTGCCGATCACCCGGACCCCGGATGCGCATTTCATGACCGAGGCCCGTTACAAGGGCCAGAAGGTGATCGTGGTCAGCCCGGACTATTCCGATCACACGAAGTTCGCCGACGACTGGCTGCCGTGCGCGCCGGGTACCGACGCCGCGCTGGCGATGGCGATGGGGCACGTGATCCTGAGTGAGTTCTTCCGGGACCGCCAGGTGCCCTATTTCACTGACTACGTGAAGACCTACACCGACCTCCCCTTCTTGGTCACGCTGCGTGAGCGCGAGGATGGCTACGTGCCCGACCGGTTCCTCACCGCCGCGGACCTCGGGCACCGGGGCGACGATGCCGCGCATCAGACCGTGCTGCTGGACGCGGCGACCGGTGAGCCAGCGCTGCCGAACGGCACCTTGGCCTCGCGCTATTCCGAGGCGGGTAAGGGCCGGTGGAATCTGGACCTCGGCGGGGCCGACCCTCTGCTGACGCTCCTTGATCGGCGCGAGGGCGCGGTCGTCGTCGACTTGCCCCGGTTCGATGTCGGCGCGACCGAGGGCGGCGCCGTGATCCGCCGGGGCGTGCCGGTGATCCGGCTCGGCGGCCGGCTGGTGACCACGGTGTTCGATCTGCTGCTGGCTCAGTACGCGGTGGCTCGTGACGGGCTGCCGGGGGAGTGGCCGTCCGGTTACGACGACCCGGCGTCGCCGGCCACGCCGGCCTGGCAGGAAGCGATCACCTCGGTGCCTGCGGCGGCCGTGGCGCGGGTGGCGCGGGAGTTTGCCCGCAACGCCGAGCTGTCTCGCGGGCGGTCGATGATCGTGATGGGCGCCGGGACAAACCACTGGTTCCACTCCGACCAGATCTATCGCACGTTCTTCACGCTCACGATGTTGTGCGGCTGCCAGGGCGTGAACGGCGGCGGCTGGGCGCATTACGTGGGCCAGGAGAAGGTGCGGCCGCTGACCGGGTTCCAGCAGGTCGCGTTCGCGCTGGACTGGCAGCGGCCGACTCGGCACATGACCGGCACGTCGTTCTTCTACCTGCACACCGACCAGTGGCGGTACGAGGCCTTCGGCGCGGATGAGCTGGCCAGCCCGCTGGGACGCGGCCTGTTCCGCGGCTGCGCGTTCGCCGACACGCTCGCCCGGGCCTCGCGGATGGGCTGGACCCCCTCACACCCCGCCTTCGACCGCAACCCCCTTGATCTGGCTGACGAGGCGGCAGCGGCGGGCAAGAGCGTCAGCGACTACGTGGTCGGGGAGCTGACGGCCGGGCGGCTGGGCTTCGCCGGCGAGGATCCGGACGACCCGGCGAACTTCCCCCGGGTGATGACCGTCTGGCGGGCCAACCTGCTGGGATCATCCGGCAAGGGCATGGAGTATTTCATGCGGCACCTGCTGGGCATCGATGACGCGGTGCGAGCCGAGGAGTCACCCCCGTCGCTGCGGCCGGCCGAGGTGCGATGGCACGAGACCGCGCCGCGCGCCAAGCTGGACCTGATCACCACCATCGATTTCCGGATGACCAGCACCTGCACCTACTCCGATATCGTGCTGCCCGCCGCGACGTGGTATGAGAAGCACGACATCTCCAGTACCGACATGCACCCGTTCGTGCACTCGTTCAACCCGGCGATCGCCCCGCCGTGGCAAACGCGCACCGATTTCGACGCGTTCACGGCCATTGCGGGTCAGTTCTCCCGGCTTGCCGCTTCCCACCTGGGTACTCGCACCGACGTGATCGCCGTGCCGCTGATGCACGACTCACCCGACGAGTTGGCCCAGCCCGGCGGCGTGGTGCGGGACTGGAAGCACGGGCAGTGCGACCCGGTCCCGGGCGTGACGATGCCGCGGCTGGTCAGCGCCGAGCGGGACTACGCCGCGGTCGCGGAGAAGATGGCCGCGCTGGGCCCGCTGGCCGAGTCGGCTGGCACCGGCGTCAAGGGCATCGCGTGGAAACCGGCCGCCGCCGTTGACTATCTGGGCCGCACGAACGGGCGGATACGCGGCGGCGTCGCCGGCGGACGCCCGGCGCTGTCCCGCGACATCCATCTGGCCGAGGCGATCCTGGCGTTGTCGGGCACCACCAACGGCGAGGTCGCCATGCAGGGCTGGCGGGCGCTGGAGGAGCGTACCGGAGTGCGGCTGTCGGACCTGGCCGAGGAGCGGGCGGGTGAGCGGATCAGCTTCGCCGACACCCAGGTGCAGCCGCGGTCGGTGATCACTTCGCCGGAATGGTCCGGCAGCGAGACCGGCGGGCGGCGTTACTCGCCGTTCGTGGTCAACGTCGAACGAAAGAAACCATGGCACACGCTGACCGGCCGGATGCACTTCTTCCTCGACCATGACTGGATCGCCGAGTATGGTGAGTGGCTGCCCGCCTACCGGCCGCCGCTGGACTACGTGCGCCACTACGGCGAGCAAGGGCTGCGCGAAGAAGGCCACCCCGAGGTCACGGTACGCTACCTGACGCCGCATTCGAAATGGTCAATCCATTCCGAATACCAGGACAACCTGCACATGCTGCGGCTGTTCCGCGGCGGACCTGTGATCTGGATGAGTCCCGCCGACGCGGCCAAGATCGGCGTCGCGGACAACGACTGGATCGAGGCGTACAACCGCAACGGCGTCGTCGCCTGCCGGGCCGTGGTCACCCACCGGATGCCCCAGGGCACCGTGTTCATGTACCACGCCAAGGACCGCCACCTGATGACACCAAAATCAGAGGTGTCGGGCTGGCACGGCGGCGGCGACAATTCCCTGACCCGGCTCGTCATCAAGCCCACGCACATGATCGGCGGCTACGGCCAGCTGTCCTACGCATTTAACTACTACGGGCCCACCGGCAACCAGCGCGACGAGGTCACCGTGATCCGCCGCCGCGCCCAGGAGGTCGAGTACTGATGCGCGTGATGGCGAACGTCGCGATGGTGATGAACCTCGACAAGTGCATCGGCTGCCACACCTGCTCGGTGACCTGCAAGCAGGTGTGGACCAACCGGCCGGGCACCGAGTACGTCTACTTCAACAACGTCGAGACCAAGCCCGGCATCGGCTACCCGCGGCGCTACGAGGACCAGCAGCAGTGGCACGGCGGCTGGACGCTGGACCGCAAGGGCCGGCTGCAGCTGGCGGCGGGCGGCCGGCTGCGCAAGCTGCTGTCCATCTTCTACAACCCGGACCTGCCGACGATCGGCGACTACGGCGACCCGTGGACGTATGACTACCAGACCGTCATCGACGCCCCGCTGGGCACGCCGAACCCGAGCGCCCACTCGATCTCCGCGCTGACCGGCAAGGACATGACCGTCAAGTGGGGCAGCAACTTCGAGGACGACCTGGCCGGCGCGCCCGAGTACGCCGTCGCCGACCCCAACCTGGCCGGGCTCGAAGAACGCGTCAAGATGGAGTTCGAGCAGGTGTTCATGTTCTACCTGCCGCGCATCTGCGAGCACTGCCTCAACCCGTCTTGCGTCGCGTCCTGCCCGTCCGGGGCGATGTACAAGCGGGAAGAGGACGGCATCGTCCTGGTCGACCAGGACCGCTGCCGCGGCTGGCGGTTCTGCGTGTCCGGCTGCCCGTACAAGAAGGTCTACTTCAACCACCGCACCGGCAAGGCGGAAAAGTGCACCTTCTGCTACCCGCGCATCGAGGAAGGGCAGCCGACGATCTGCTCGGAGACCTGCGTGGGCCGGCTGCGCTACCTGGGCCTGATCCTCTATGACGCGGACAAGGTCCTCGACGCCGCTGCGGCACCCGGCGAGCAGGACCTCTACCAGGCCCAGCTGAACGTCTTCCTCGACCCGCACGACCCCCGGGTGCAGGCCCAGGCGAGCGCGGCGGGCATCCCGTACGACTGGATCGAGGCCGCGCAACGCTCGCCGGTGTACGAGCTGGCCGTGCGGCACCGCGTGGCGCTGCCGCTGCACCCGGAATACCGGACCCTGCCGATGGTCTGGTATATCCCGCCGCTGTCGCCGGTGGCCGACATCGTCCACGCCGCCGGCTACGACCCGGACCAGCCAGACCGCGTCTTCGCCACCATCGACTCGCTGCGCATTCCCGTCGAGTACCTGGCCAACCTGTTCACCGCCGGCGACACGGGTACGGTCCGCGCGGTGCTGCGCAAGCTCGCCGCCGTCCGCGCCGTCCAGCGGGCCGGCCAGCTCGGCCTGGACCTGGATGAGGACCTGCCCGCCTCGGTCGGCGCCACCCCGGAAGATCTCGACGATCTGTACCGGCTGCTCGCGATCGCCAAGTACGACCAGCGGTACGCCATCCCGCGCGCGCACGCCGAGGAAGCCGGCCGCCTCATGGGCCAGCACGAGCAGTTGTTCTGCAGCCTCGACACCGACGGGGGACCCGGCATGGGCGGCACCGGGCCGCACGGCATCCAGTCCTACCGCCCCGGCGGTACGCCCGGCTCGGGCCAGACGTTCCGGGCCGACGACGGTCGTACCCACTTCAACCTGCTCGGGTGGGACGGCCAGGGCAGCGCCCCGCACCTGTTCCCGGACCGGGGCACGCCATGAGCGAGGCGGCTGCCTGCAAGCTCGCGTCGGTGCTGCTGCAGTACCCGACCGGCGCATTGTTCGACGGGCTCGGCGAACTCGACGCGTTCGCCGCGACCACGTCCCCCAAGCCGGCCCGGGCCGCCTTCGCGCGGTTCCTGTCCTGGCTGCGCGCCACGGCTCCGGCCGACGTCGCGCAGCACTACGTGCAGACCTTCGACCTGCGCCGCCGTTGCGCCCTGTACCTGACCTACTACCGGTACGGCGACACCCGCAAGCGCGGCCTGGCGATGGTGGCCTTCAAGGCCGCCTACCGGGACGCGGGGTTCATCCCGGCCGAGGATGAACTGCCCGACTACCTGCCCATGGTGCTCGACTTCGCCGCGCTCACCGATCGCGGGCAGCGGCTGCTGCGCAGCCGCCGGGCCGACCTGGAACTGCTGCGCCGCGCCCTCGCCCGGGCAGAATCCCCGTACGAGGACGTCGTCGCCGCCGTCTGCGCGCAGCTGCCCAGGCTAAGCCGGCGAGAACTCAGCCAGGTGCTCACCGCATGGCAGTCCGGCCCGCCCCGCGAGGAGGTCGGCCTCGAGCCGTTCGCGCCACCGGACTACCTGGCCGGCTACCGGGCGCAGACATGAACGCCACCGCCGCGCAGCTGTTCTGGTGGGTGGCCCTGCCCTACCTGGCGCTCGGCGTGTTCGTCGTCGGGAATGTGTGGCGGTGGCGCTATGACCAGTTCGGCTGGACCAGCCGCTCCACCGAGCTGCAGGAGCGCCGCCTGCTCAAGTGGGGCAGCCCGCTGTTCCACTACGGCACGTTCGCCGCCATCGCCGGGCACATCATCGGCATACTGATCCCGGAGCGGTGGACCAGGGCGACCGGCATCCCCGAGGAGGCGTACCGCTGGTTCTCCGCCGCCGCAGGCACGCTCGCCGCCGTGCTGATCATCGGCGGAGTGGTAGTGCTCGCGAGCAGGCGCCTGTTCGTCGCGCGCGTCCGGGCCACCACGACCCCGATCGACTACGTGACGCTGATCCTGCTGCTGATCGTCATCCTCACCGGCATCGCCCCCACCATCTTCGTCAACCTGTTCGGTCACGGCTACGACTACCGCACCACGGTCGCGCCCTGGTTCCGCGGCCTGTTCGTCTTCTCCCCTGACACGAACGCGATCGAGCACGCGCCGTTCATCTACCAGCTGCACGCCACCGCGGCCTGGCTGATCTGGGGGCTGTGGCCCTTCAGCCGCCTGGTGCACGCCTTCAGCTACCCGCTGTGGTACCTGTGGCGGCCCTACGTGGTGTTCCGCAGCCGCGTCCCAGCGCCCCCGAGCGAGCCAGGCACCGGCGGGCGCAAGTGGCGCAAGATAGGCGTCCCGTACTGATGGACACCGGCACCGCCGCCGCTGGCAGCCAGCCGCGACCCCTCGGCCGGACCGCCACGGCCATAAAGGACCTCCACCCTGGCTACTTCGCGTTCGTCATGGCCACCGGCATCATCTCGACGGGCACCTTCCTGCTGGGACCGTCCTGGCTGTCACGGGCGCTGCTCATCATCGCCTCGGCCGGGCTCGCCGTGCTCGGCACGGCCCTGGTGATCCGGCTGGCCCTCTTCCGCCCGAGGGTGGCGGCCGACGCCCGGGCCCCGGACCGGGTGTTCGGCTTCTTCACGATCACGGCCGGGATGGATGTGCTCGGCGTGCGGCTCGCGGCCGCAGGTCATCCGCTGACCACGGCGATCCTGGCCGCCCTGGCCGCCGCCGTATGGCTCGTGCTGACCTACGGCGTGCCCGCCAGCCTGCTAGTGGCGCGGACGCATGATTCGGTCCTCGGCGGTGTCAACGGCAGCTGGCTCCTGTGGGTGGTCAGCACGCAGTCCCTCTCCGTGGCGGCATCGACCCTGGTTCCCGTATGGCCCTCGCAATCCGGACTGCTGGCGCCGGCCGCCGTCGGGCTGTGGAGCGTGGGGCTGCTGCTGTACCTGCTGCTCGTCTCGCTGATCCTGCTGCGCTGGCTGACCGTGCCCATGACCCCGGAGACCCTCGGCCCGCCCTACTGGATCTTGATGGGCGCCACGGCGATCAGCGTGCTGGCCGGCGCCAAGATCCTGAGCCTGCCCGCCGCGCTGCCCGTAGTGCGGGCGACGGCCGGCTTCATCGAGGGATGCTCGTACGCCCTGTGGGCGTTCGGGACCTGGTGGATCCCGCTACTCGTCGTGCTCGGCCTCTGGCGGCATGTCTGGCACCACTGGCCGCTCACCTACGAGCCCACGCTGTGGAGCGTGGTCTTCCCGCTCGGCATGTACAGCGTGGCCACGCTGTCGTTCGGCAAAGCTGCCCATCTGTCGTTCATGGAACCCCTCAGCCGGTTCATGCTCTGGGTGGCGGTCGCCGCGTGGGCAGCGGTGGCCGCCGCATTTCTCGTCAGGCTCACGCGCCAGTCCCGCGAATCCGCACCCGGGCCGTCGGAGGCTTCAGCGACGACCACAACTACTGCGACATGAGGCCGCGCTGACACCGGACCCGGCGTTGCGAGAGGGCGGAATCGGGCTGGAACTCGCGTTCACGATTACCACCTAAATGGCTCTTACAGTAACTTGCCTTCGGCACGACGAGACGTTCTGAAGATAGCCTGGTCCGAGCGAGCAGAACGGAATGATCTGTACGCGAGCTACTTGTTAATAATTGTCAACCAACCTTCGCAAATAGTCGGCGATATGCGCGAATTACCATCAGTTGGTAACAGGTTGTTCGTTGCGTTCTGTTATCGCCACCTGTCGCCAGTCAATTGCAAAGAGATCGCCAACCCGGTCACGGACCGCAATTTGCATTCGGCACAAGCGCTGCTCGGCCGCCCCTGGCAGGGTCCAGGATCCGTCGTACAGCAGCGTGTCTCACGATGGCGAGACGGCTCGTTCCCAGTCCGCGGCAGGCTCTGAACTCGGTCCTTTGGCTCCCCGGTTGGCTCCCCAACGGCGGAAAGGGAGCAGGCGTTCGTATGCTGAGCTGCGCCCCGAGTAGGACTCGAACCTACGGCCTACTGCTTAGGAGGCATTCCCGTGGCACGGCCTGAGATCGCCGAGCATGGCCTTACGTGCCGTTTCGATGAAGTGATAA
>Ga0335074_10013961_pt1 | contig 11278 bp, 13 predicted proteins | sample Lox_Sample_23_FD_206715 | JGI IMG/M metagenome (GOLD analysis project Ga0335074, IMG submission 206715) | Soil microbial communities from Loxahatchee National Wildlife Refuge, Florida, United States - Lox_Sample_2.3 | ecosystem: Environmental > Terrestrial > Soil > Wetlands | place: USA...
AGATCTTCTGTTCATTCGGCTACGGCGTGGTGTATTCGAATCCGCGCGGCTCGGGCGGCTATGGTTACACTTTTCAGCACGCCAACTACAAAGATTGGGGCGATGGGCCGATGGGCGATGTCATGGCTGTGGTCGATGACGCCTCGGCTAATTCGCCGCTGATCGATAAAGACCGGTTTTTCGTCACCGGCGGCTCTTACGCGGGATATCTGACGGCCTGGATCGTGGGTCACACGAACCGGTTCAAGGCCGCGGCGGCGCTTCGCGGGGTCTATGACCTGTCGACGTTCTTCGGCGAAGGGAACGCGTACTCGCTGGTTCCGTGGGAATTCGGCGGCTATCCGTGGGAGCCGGAAACCCGGCGTTTACTCGACAAGGAATCGCCTATCACTTACGTGACGGATATCCATACGCCGCTGTTGATTATTCACGGCAGCCAGGACAACCGCACTGGCGTGGTTCAGAGCCAGATGCTGTTTCGCGCGCTGAAGCAGTTGAATCGTCCAGTCGAATACATCCGCTACCCCGGCGCCGGGCATGAGATCACGCGCTCCGGGCCGCCGCAGCAGCGTATGGACCACATGCTGCGGATCATTGAATTCTTCGAACGGTACTCGCAGAATGCCCGTCCGGCGCCCGCTGTCGAAACAGCGGCTGTTCAGTAGCTGGAATTAGGCGTACAATCAGCACAGGGATCAGAGGAGTTGCAATCATGAAACGCGTATGGCAAGCAGCAGCCAAGGTGGTGGCTGGAGTAGTGGTGACCGCCATGTACGCGATGCCGCAGGGGTACACGATCTCCGCGCGCCCTGGCGCACTCAACTACATCGAGGGGGACGTATTTCTCAATGGGAAGCCAGTTTCGGACAAAGGGCTGAAATCCGTCTTTCTGGGTGCGAACGATACGTTAACCACGGACGTGGGCAGGGCCGAGGTTTTGCTGACGCCCGGCGTCTTTCTTCGGATCGGCGACAACAGCGCCGTCAAGATGGTGTCTCCCTCGCTGACCGACACGCAGGTGGAAGTGAGCCGCGGGGAAGCGATGGTGGAAGTGGCGGGCCTGGTGAAGGATAACGACATCACGATCCTGGATCATGAGGGCACGATCAAGATTGAGAAGGAGGGGTTGTACCGCTTCGTGGCCGACAACCCGCCGACGGCGGCCGTGCTCGATGGCAAGGCCGAGGTTTTCTTCGAGGGCCAGAGGATTGAGCTGGGTAAAGGACACGAAACGGTGGTCGGTGCGCAGTTGAGAGCCGAGAAATTCGATCCGAAGCGCGGCGACGACCTCTACGCCTGGAGCAACATCCGGTCCGAATACGACGCCGCGTCCAGTTATCAGGCAGCGAAGAACGTAAACATCGATAACAACGGTGGGTGGTGGGGCTACGGCTACGGCGGCTGGTACAACCCGGGGTGGTTCTGGAATAACGGCTTCGACTCGTGGGCTTGGCTGCCTGCCTATGGCGCATTCTACAGCCCGTTCGGTTACGGCTTCTATGCTCCCGGTTTAATCGGGTATGCGCCTGTGGTGACTGTCCCTGTGTATGGCGGCGGGGGGACTTATTGGAAGAATCATCCGAAGCCCGGAACGCCTGTGCCGGTGAATCCCAAATATCCCCCGGCTACCGGCGCGGTGGCGTCGAGGTCTCCGGCTGACTATGCGGCGGCACGCGTGCAAGTGGCCCACTCTTTCGCGGCTACGGGATTTAGCACGTCCAACGGGGGGCACGTCTCTGCTGGTCATGCGGGATTGTTCGGGGGTGGGAGCAGCGGCGCTGGACATGCCAGCGCAGCTAGTTTCTCGGGTGGCGGACGTGCAAGTGGCGGAGGTTTCAGCGGCGGAGGCGGTCACGCGAGCGGTGGCGGGTTCAGTGGCGGAGGTGGCGGAGGCCACGCGGGTGGTGGCGGGGGCGGTCACAGATAGTCGCAATCGGGCTTGACCGACACAGCTTCAGGCTGTGCGGTTCCCATTTCTCACCGCGCGAAAACGCTCAACAGACCGGCTATGCGGTCGCTTCTTATCTCCGAGCAACGGCGGCCTATGCACTGCTAGACCGTGAAGATGTCGCTGCGCGACACGAGCAGCAATCCGGCACGGTTCGGGCGGCTGTGGCGCTGAACCCTGATGTCGGGCCGTATGGGTTGACTACTTGTCCAGGTAGTCGTTCTTGAGATGTTTCGCTATCGCTTCGGCCATCGACTGGCGATTCTTGTTCGCCCTTTGCTTCGCGACGTTGTAACCCCATACGACGGTATTGGTGTGGGAATCGACCATCTGAACTGAAACGTCACCGCTATCATCGATGCCCGCACAATAAGCAAAAAGACATCGGGCTATTTTCCCACCCGCCGATTCTTTGTGAATTTCAACGCTGGTCGCAGTAAGGACGTAATCCGCTTGCGTCTTTTCCGTCACGATCTGTACGGGCACGTGTTTCTTTTCGAGTGCGGCGATGATGTTCGTTTCGAATCCATTGTCGGGCATGACGTAGATCGACGGGCCTTGACCCGCGAAGGCAACTATGGTCGCAGCCAGTGCAATGGCGGCGGCTTGTTGAGCAGTCTTGAATATCGGCATCGGTGTCTCTTAGTGCTCTTCGGATAGATATACGCCGGGCTTGAGACTTCCTTGAAGCTTAAGCAGATTTCGCCGATAAGGATTTTAGGATTCATGAAGCGCTCAATTCTCACGGCGCTATTTTCCCTTGCCTTGACCAGTCTTATGTGTTCGGCTGAAGGGAACCACAAGTATCTGTTCCTCTGTAGATCGCCTCTCCTGGCCTTTGATTTTTGGGAGGCGTTGGGGAACATACAGAAGAAGGGCGTGACGGTAACAGCGAAGATAGCCGAACAGGTTTGCAACGGAATGCGAGCTGGAGAAGAGCCGCAATGTATTCGCGTCGACCGCGAAAGCTTTAAGCCCATTGCGAGCGGTTGGGGCGGCGCACTTGCCATGACTGACGGCAACACAAGATTCTGGTTCCACAATCCAGATGCGGGCGGTTGGGTGCATCCTGACTACTATGTCTTGTACATGAATCCGAACTCGAAGTAGCGCCGCCTGGTCGTCAGTGCGTCCGGCTGTGTTTCCGTAACAGCCTGGCAGAGACTGCTCTCCTGCGAATCACCACACCCGGGAGGCTGCCCGGCTCGATCGAGGTGCCCAGGCTACGCTGCTGCCGGAACGGTACTGTTGCTGCACCTGATGGACCTCACTCGCGATAAGATAGCCGCAATCATGCCCTACCTGCTCAAGTCCGAGCCTGATGCCTACTCGTTTGCCGATCTGCAGCGAGATCACGAAACTGTCTGGGATGGCGTAACTAATCCGGCCGCTGTGAAGCATCTTCGCGAAATGAAGTCTGGCGAGAAGCTGCTGATCTATCACACCGGTGATGAGCGCCAGGTTGTGGGTACAGCGAGCGTGGTGAAGGTTGACGCGAGCGATCCCAAGACTCCGCGCGTCACCATCAAAGCAGGCAAAGCGCTGAGCCAGCCACGAACGCTGGCCGACATCAAGGCGCACAAACTGTTCGGCGATTCGCCGCTGGTGAAGCAAGGCCGGCTGTCGGTGGTGCCTCTGACGAACGAGCAGTACGAGTGGCTGACGAGGGGCTGAGCTCAACGCCGGCTCATTTCGTCCAGTGCGTCGTGTACTCGATTGAGCCCTTCCAATAGCACGCTCGTCTCACCGCCGATGCCGATCCGAATCCGCTCGGGTGCACCAAAGAAGTGGCCGGGCGTGACGACCGTTTCATAGCGTTCGCGGAGCAATCGGCAAAATTCCTGAACCGGAAAATCGATGCGGGGAAACAATACGGTTCCCACTTGCAACTGGTCACAATCGAGCTCCGGCGTGGCGACTATGAATTCATTTGCAAGCGCGCGATTGGCAGCCAACAGCTCTCGCGCCCATTGCCCGATCTCTTTCAAACGCCCTAGCGCGATGCAATTCAATTGATCTGTCACGTACGGGTTATTGACGCCAAATAGATCGTTCAGGCGATAGATCTTGCGGATCAGATCCGGCTCGGCGAGAATCCAGCCGCATCGCAGCCCGCTCAGGCCGTAGACCTTGGTCAGGCTATTCGTCACGATGAATTGCGGACCGAGGTGGTATGACGTCGGGGGAGCATCCTCAAACAGCAGATCGAGGTACACCTCATCTACCAGCACGCGCGCGCTTGCCAATCGTGCAAGTTCTCCCAATTCACGCAGCGTGGCTTCGCGGGTGTACGCGCAACTCGGGTTGTGCAGATTGGTGATCACGATCAAGCGTGTTTGCGGTGTCAGAGCGTGCTCGACCGATCGAAGGTCGAGAGCGAATTGCGCTTCCGCCGGGCGGTTGAAATACTTTACCTTCGCGCCCAAGTATGCTGCCGTTTCCCACAGCAATGGATACGCGGGGTGTTCCAGCAGGACCTCGTCGCCCGGTTCGATCACGGCTGCCATGGCCAGATGATTTGCCCCGGACGTGCCTTGTGCCGTCGCGACGCAATCTTCATCCACGCCGCATTTGGCGGCAATCGCCTTGACCAGCGGCGCATAGCCGTATGCGCCCGGGCCGGATAGCGCAAGCGAGCTAAAGTCCGCATGCAAACCTGCCAGCGGGTAATTCCTGACGCCGCTATTCGCCAGATTGAACGCGGCGTGCGACTCCGTCTTGACCCACTCCATATAGGCCGACCTCATCACGCGCATGAGGCTTGAGCCCTCTTCCGCTTGCTCCAATACAGGTAAACCGGGATGCCGATCAATACGAATGCGAGCCCCATGAAGCTGTTTCTTGGCGAATGATAGAACGTTGCCAGGACCACCAGCCAGCAGACACTGACAAAAAATATGGTTGTAAACGGATGACCTGGCGTGCGATGTTGGGCGGCTGGCCCCCGGCGGCGCCGGAAGACGAAGAGCGATGCGGCGGTCAGCCCGAAAAAGAACGCATCCATGGACATGACATAGTTCAACATCTGCTCATACTGTTGCGATAGCGCAATAACGGCGGCCCATACGCCTTGCAGCGCAATGGCCGGTACCGGCACCCTAGTTGTCTTGGGGACCCAGGCGATCGCCCGAAAGAAGAGGCCATCGCGCGCCATAGCGAAGTAGACTCGAGGCGCGGTCAACATGCCTTGGCTCAGGAATCCAAGCGTCGAGATCGCGATGGCGTAGGAGATGAAGACGGCTCCGCGCTCGCCGATCGCCTTCTGCATCACGGTGTACGCCGGGGTGAGAGTCGCGGCCAATCCGGCCGGCCCTAGCGTGCGCAGGCAGACCACGTTCACCGACAGATAGATTGCGGTTACGCCCGCTACGCCGAGCAGCAAGGCGCGCGACAGATCCCGCCGTGGGTCACGCATTTCTCCAGTCATGAAGGTCGCGGTCTGCCATCCACCGTAGGCGAACAACACCGGTACCACGGCGGCTCCGAACGCAAGCAGCAAATGGGGCGAGAATGGCTCGCGAACCGTTGCATGCGAGGCTGCGCCTGGGCTCTGGAAGGCGGCCAAAACCAGGATGACAATGGCGCCGATCTTCATCACCATCAGGGTGCTCTGTACTGTGCTGCCAATCTTCACGCCGAGGCAGTTCACCAGCGTCAGCAGCGCCAGCACGAGCACCGCAACCAGCGAGTCTGACGCATTGGTATGGACGATTTCCCGGAAATAGCGCGCAAAGGTCACGGCGACCGCCGCCATGCCGCCGGTTTGCGTGACGAACAGCAGCGCCCATCCATAGAGGAACGCAACGGCCGGATGATAGGCCTCGCGCAGATAAGCGTACTGCCCGCCGATATTGGGCCGCAACACGGCCAGCTCGGCATAGACGAGTGCGCCCGCCAGCGCGGTGATGCCGCCCAAAACCCAGGCGCCCAAAATCAGCGGATAGGTGTGCACCTGCCGCGCGACAACGTAGGGATTGACGAAAATGCCCGATCCGATCGAGCCGCCCATGACGATCATGGTGGCGTCAAAGAAGCCGAGCTTTCGGGCGAGCGGTGCGCCCGCGTTTGCTTCAGGCAAATGAGCCTAGCCAGTTGCCCTTCGGCGACGGCCCGAGGTCTTCTTGTCGATAGGAGTTGCCTCTGCAGCCTCCGCCTGCCCGGCTTTTGACGCTGGTTTCCGCGGCAACTCGCCCAAGCTCTTCTGCAGCGCTTGCATCAGGTCCACCACCGGCGCGAGTCTCTTTGGCGCCTCGCTCGGCACATGCTGGCCTTCGCGCTTCGCTTCGATCATCTGCATCAGCCGCTGTTGGTATTCGTCGTGATACTTGGATGGATCGAAATCGGCGGCGAGACCTTCCACCAGCTTCTCCGCCAGCGCCACCTCTTGCGGTTTGACGTTCACGTTGTCGTCGCGCCGGAACTCCGGCACCTCGCGCACCTCCTCCGGATAAAACATAGTGTGCAGCAACAGTCCATCGGCATGCGGCCGCACCACCACGGTGTACTCGCGCTGATGCATGGCTATTTTTGCAATCGCGCTGTAACCCGATTTCTGCATCGTCTGGAGCAGCAGGTAATACGCCTTCTTGCCCGCGTCCTCCGGAACCATAAAGTACGAGGCGTCGAAATAAATCGGATCGATGCCTTCGGCCTTGACGAACTCCAGGATCTCCATGTTGTCGCTCGAGGCGGGCGCAACGCTTTTGACATCCTCGTCGTTGACGATCACGTAGCGTTCTTTTTCCACCTCGTAGCCCTTCACCAGCTCACTGCGCTCAACCACGCGATCGCAATGCGGGCAATAGGTCTGCTGCTTTATGCGGCTGCCGCACACCTGGTGAATCTGGTTGAAGCTGACCCGCTCTCCGCGCGCGGCCGCAAACAGGCGCACCGGAATCGTGATCAGGCCAAACGTGATGTAACCCTTCCAGACCGTCGACGCCATCGCGCCTCGCTTTCTAAGATCGCGCACAACGGGCACAGACGCCCTGTGCGCTCCCGGATTTCCAGATTTGAGACCGCTTCTAAAACAATATCGTGTTGCTATGTCGTTTGCAACCGGCCACTTACGGGTGAAAGTCAGCATGTTGACGGTTGCTCCAGCTTGAGCCATCCTTTCTTTTTCAATTCGTAATAGCGGCCGCTGCGAATGGCGGCATCAATTTGGCTCTGGCGATCCCGGGCGATGATCTCTTCGGTTGAAAATTCAAAGCCAATTTCGGGGGGATCGAAGGCCAGGCGCATTTCCAGGGCGGTTTTGTAGTGATCGATGTTTGGACGCGCACAACGGCCAACAAGCGGCCTGTGCGCTCCGGCGTTGCGCCAGCGCTTTGTTTCGGCGTGCTGCTTTTGCTCGGCCGCGGCGCGGCGCTCGGCGATGAGGCGTTTGAGCTCGGTCTGGTCTTTTTCGTGTTGGCGGCGCAGACGCGCTTCCTGAATAGAAAGATTGTTGAGGTCGCGGCGGTAGGTGAGGAAGACCTGGGCTTCGATCATGGCCTTGCGCACGGTTTCCTCCTGCTCGTCGGCGAAATGGGATGCCAGCTCGCGGCGGCCGATGGCGTAGATGCCGGCTTCGAGCGCCGGAATTCTTTCGAGACGTTAAAGCGTGTCTGCGATGGACTGGGTGAGGCGGTTTTCCTCATCGGTTTCCGGGGAATATTGGAGGAACACACGTTCGGTGTGGGTCTGGTAAGCGGCCACGTCCTCGCTAGGCAGGAGGACGGTGCGGCCAGTTAAACCCGTTTTCAGCGCGTTGTGGGAGACCTTGGCCTTTCCGTCAGACGAGGTGGGGCCAGTGGATTTTTGCGCGTTCACGCGATTGGCGGAGAGTTGTTGCGGTGAAGACATAAGTTATACGCGCACAACGGCACCAACGCACTGAAGCGAAGACGGCCTGTGCGCTTAGACAAGCTTTCAGAGGTGAAAATAGCCGGCGTTGCCGGACGGCCGCGGGCGGGGAACAGGAAAAGGCGGAATTGGCGGAGGGTAGAAAATTTTGATTAGTCGTGACCGGTGTTGATTACGGTGCGCGGAGGGGCGCTCTCGCATTCTCGTTTCGGCTCCGGGTAGGATGCGCGATGCGCGCCGATGTTCCTTCCTGCGCCTACAGGTATTACGAGCGAGACGCGGCGGAGCTTATGCGGTTAGAGGACGACGATGCCTGAAGCGGTTCAGTGGGAGGGGCCGGGTAACATCCCGAATTTTGTGTAAGTTGCTGTTCTCCGGTTCTGTTCCTTTCTTAGATAGTAAGATTGCTCTTCCAAATTTGCTGATGGAAGCCGGAGCGCCGTAGGCGCGGAGGCTTTTCATCAGCGGCCGCCCCTTTCCCTGGCCACATCGATGCGAATTCCCCACAGCAGCAGAAAATGGTTCAACGAAGTGCGCCAGTTCGGGGGCGGCCAGCGCTGCTCGATGTTGCGCAACGCCAGATATAGCAGCTTGAGTGCGGATTCCTCGTTGGGAAACGAGACCCGTGTCTTAATTACCTGGCGCAGCGTCATGTGCAGCGATTCAACCACGTTGGTGGTGTTCGTAAGCGGCTGAGAATCACGTGAGCGGATGGGGTTAGTTATCTCTGATGGAGCGCGGGCTGAGCCTGATTGGAAGCCCAGTTGTGCGGCAAAAGTTCGATGATGCGGTTGATGGAATAGTTTGGGATGCGGGCGAGGATATCCTTGAACCAGGCAGAGGGATCGACATGGACACGCAGACAGGAGGCTACGAAACTGCGCAGCACGGCTGCGGTTCTGCCGCCGAGGTCGCTGCCAAAAACATCCAGTTGCCGCGACCCACGGCCACACCGCGAAGGCTGCGCTGGGTGCCTGTGTTGTCGATCTCCAGGTCTCCGTCTTCCGAGTAGCGGTTCAGCGCCGTCCAGTTTTTGAGAGCGTAGCGCACGGCGCGGCTCTTAGGGCTCTTAGACAGCACCTCGACCTGGATCTCGAGTAGGTACTGATATCGTTTTTCTAGAATGGGTAGCTATTTATGCAACCCGGCCATGCCGTTTACACACCGGAGGACGATCTCGTGAAATTTCCGTGGCCCAGGCGGGGCCGTGATATCGGTTATTGGGGTTGGCGGGCGCAGCGGCTAAATAAGGCGCAGAAATGCCAGTTGCACCAGACGTCAAGTCCGCAAGTATACACAGCATGAGCTATCTGTCGGCTGGAACTGCGTAACCACAAGCAGCACTCCCACGAAAAACCGGATGTTGGTGAATAGCTCCGCGACCGCGACGGAAGCGCTCCCTTTCATTGTCCTACCCCACGCCGCCACTCTAAGCTTCAACCGACACGAATGCGGCTTCGGGGTCGGCCTCCTCTGGCGGTTGCGTGTCCTTTGCCGGGGAATCCAGATAATCCTTCCAGGATGGAAACAGCAACTGCCTCTCTTCGAGGATCTCCTTCGACCCTTCAGGAGAGGTGAGAAAAGCCAAAAACTTTTCCTGCACGTGAAGGCCGGCGTTGAAGTCGTCGAGCCACAAAAACTGACCCCCTTCGTTGACCTCGAGAAACCACCACTGGCCGTAATTGTCTACCGCAAAATCGAAGCTGCCATATGCGATCTGTGAGCGAGCCGCGAACGCAAGTACGGCCGCCTCTATTTCAGGCGGGGTGTCGATGGATTGAACCTGCACCAGGCCTTGACCGGCATCCTGCCGCCAATCAATTGCTCCTGTTGGATTGTGGAGCGCATAGGAGTACACCGCGCTTCCGAGCAGCACTATCCTGACGTCGAACTGTTTGACCACCATCTCCTGATAAATTGCAGGCGCGTAGGTCAATACTTCATCTTCCGGCAGCATTTCTTCGGTCAACTCGAACGTTTCCGTTACGGCGACAGAAGTCTGCACCTGTTTCTGCCAAATATGCGGGAAGAACGCCTTACAAATCGTCCGGCTCGCAGTTTGCTGGAAGTAGTTACGCACCGCTTCCGGGGAGTTTGTCATCAAGGTAGCGGGAACCTTCATCCCACAAGCTTTCGCAAGCAGAAGCTGAACCGATTTGTTGTTGATGAACCGTGAAGCCGAATACTTGTTAATGCAGCGAACCGGCAGCGTCTCCAGCAGGTACATCACAGAGTGGAAGAACCAGCGGTACTCGGCAACCGCAAATTTCCGGTCCTCGGGAGCGGCTTGCGGATTCAGCTTCGGCGGTTCGGGCCGCCTCACCCATACTACGTCTCCGGGTTCAAGCACATACTCAGCCAATTGAACAAGGTTAGTGCTAGAGAGTGAGATCGCGGCCTGTCTTTTTTGGGCCCAACCTAAGCCGGCCCAACAGGCAACGCCGAATCCTGCCTGCTGCAACGCCCATTTCAAGGGTGCTGCATGATTGTCGTTTTCTGACGCAACAATCAGAATCTTCATCTCGTTCCTTCCTGTAGCACGGATGGGAAAAGGGAAGCGCGGGCGCCGCTCTGCGAGGACGCCCGCTACCGGGTTTACCGATTGAGCCTTCTAATAAAGACTGCTGTCGATGTCGCCACAGCCATCGCCATCCCCAATGCCGGTGTGCGTCTGGGTTGCGAAGGCCCCTGTGCAATTTGTAGTGTGGGCAAAAGCACCACTAACCGCCTCGACCTCTTCCCGAGTGAGTTCCCGAGCGCCTCTGCGAGCGAGTACTCTATCCGATTTGTTGGCTGTTTTTTGATTGGTTTCTTTCATTAGTCTCTCCTTGTAATCACCTTTCTAATCGCATTTGCTAAAACGTGGTGTCCGTGTCGTGGCCGCCGTCGTTATCACCGCAGCCCGTGCTGGTAACGGTCAGACGGGCTAACGATGCAACGTCGGTACAAATAGGGGGTCCGCCTCCGCTCACGGCTTCGGCTTCCCTAACCGTAAGTTCGCGGGCACCCCTGCGAGCAAGGACTCTTTCAGGATTGTTCGTGGTTCTCTCGGTAAGTTCTTTCATGTCGCTGTCCTTACCCATCGCCGTCGCGTTGACCGGTCTTGGGATTGACCGTGATGACATTTGTGATTCGAGGACCAGCGCCCGCTACGCGAGCCATTTCCTCCGGAGTAAGTTCCCTCGCTCCCACCCGTGCGAGGACTCTCCCTTCGTTACCCTTCTTCTCAGGTGTTGACATACATTGCTCCTTTTTCAAATTTCGGGTCGTTCAAGGGCCCAAATTCTTCCGCCGCGTTTCGCGCAGATTCTGTCACTACCGGAGACGCGCTTGTACGAGCGCGAAACATCGCAGCGTTATCCAACGCAATCACCCGGCTGGCGATGGCTACCGTTTCAGGCCGGTGCGCGGCGAATACCCGTGTGATCTTCAAGTCCGCCAGCATAGCGGCGATGGCCTGCTCCGTGGCGATGTCGAGATGGC
>Ga0335074_10013963_pt1 | contig 11278 bp, 9 predicted proteins | sample Lox_Sample_23_FD_206715 | JGI IMG/M metagenome (GOLD analysis project Ga0335074, IMG submission 206715) | Soil microbial communities from Loxahatchee National Wildlife Refuge, Florida, United States - Lox_Sample_2.3 | ecosystem: Environmental > Terrestrial > Soil > Wetlands | place: USA: Florida...
ATGAACTCGGTCGACATCTCGAATTCGCGCGCGCGCCAAGTGAGATAGAACGGATCGACCGGCAGGCAGTGGCCGCCCATACCCGGGCCGGGGTCGAAGCGTGTGAACCCGTAGGGCTTGCTCGCGGCCGCGTTGACCACCTCCCAGATGTCGATCCCCATCCGCTCGGCGAGGATCGCCAGCTCGTTGACGAGCGCGATGTTGACCGAACGGAAGATGTTCTCCAGCAGCTTGGTCAGCTCGGCGGCCTCGGGCGTCGAGACGGGCACGATCTGATCGCACACCAGCCCGTATAGCTCCGCGGCCCGCTCGGAGCACTGCGGGGTGATCCCGCCGATCACCTTCGGGGTGTTACGAAGCGTGTAGTCGGTCCGCCCGGGGTCGACCCGCTCGGGGGAGAAGGCGACGTTCAGCCCCTCGCCGACGCGCAGTCCCGACTCCTCTTCGAGCAGCGGCACCAGTCGTTCGCGAGTGGTGCCCGGGTAAGTAGTCGACTCGAGCACGATCAGCTGGCCACGCTGGAGCACGCGCCCGAGCTGTTCACCCGCCTTGATCAGCGGGCCGAGATCGGGCTCGCGGTTGGCGGTCAGCGGCGTCGGGACGCAGATCAGCACCGCGTCCGCACGCGCCAACGGCGCGTAGTGGGTGCTTGCCTCGATCGCGTCCTTGACCTCGGTCAGCCGCTCGGACGGGATGTCCTCGACATACGAGTCACCCGCAGCGATCGCCTCGATCTTGCGCGCGTCGACATCCACCGCGATCACATGCTCGCCCGCCTCGGCGAACGCGACCGCGAGCGGCAGTCCGACGTATCCCAGGCCGACTATCCCGACTGGCATCGGCGGCGCAGGTTAGCGGTGAGACCGGGTGGCTGTGCCCCGGCGGCGCCGGACTCTTCAGCCGGAATCGGCTTCGCCTGCCTTCTTCCGCTTTTCCTGAAGCTCTTCCTCGTCGATCACGTCCTCGGCCGTGACCGTCCGGATCTCGCGTGGACCCGGGTCCTGCAGGCGCTCCCGCGTCTCGTCGGTGCGCTTGTCGGCGCTCGGTGTCTCAAGTGCGTCAACGTCCTGCACGCGCTTCGAGGGCCCTACCTCCTTGGGCACGAGGGTCGCGTAGGAGAGGTTGTCGCTCAGCAGCTCGCCGTCGCCAACGCCGACCGAGTAGTAGCCACGCAACGCGTGCTCATCTTCCTCGGAGAGATCGTCAGCGGCCTCGACCTCGGGTCCCGCAGTGAGGTGCTCTGTGCTGTAGGGCACAGTCAACTGCCCGTCTTCCTGTTTGAGCCGTGCCAGCGGTATGAAGACTGTCCTCGTCTCCCCGCCCTCCTCGGAACGGACGTCGATCGTTACCCACGTGGGGTGGCCATCGCCGCCGATCGCGTAGATCTCCTTGATCTCGCCGACCGGCTCGTCGTACTGGTCCATGACCGTCTTACCGGGCAGCTCGCTGACATCCTCGACCGGAGCGCTCATCTGTCCTCTCTTCCCGTGGGGGCCTCGAGCTTTCGCTACCCGATCGGCGGCCGTCGCATTCGGCCGGTGGTAATGACCGTGCACCCCCCGTCGAGATCGGTTCCCGGGTCGCATCTCCTGCCGGTGGCTCCGGTCCGGTGCTCCCGCAACGCCTGGAGGTGACCGCTTAAGGCTGCTTCCTTCCGGACCTGACCTGATTCACGGGTCTTCATCGTGGCGGGACCGGACCATCAGCACCGCACGGCGGGGTGCTGACCCGGGGCCTGCATCCCTCGGGGGGGAATTCAGCCCCGCTAAAGCGGATTGCGGGTTCAGGGCGCCGCTACGTCCCCGCCTAGCACGGTCGTGACGGATGCTAGCTCTAGACTCGACACAAGTGTCGACTGGCCCCTCTCTGTACCGCCGCCACCGTCCTCGCACGTTCGCCGACGTAGTCGGTCAAGAGCATGTCGTGCGCACGCTCTCGAACGCCGTCGAGCAGGGGAAGATCCACCACGCGTACCTGTTTGTGGGCTCGCGCGGGACCGGCAAGACGAGCATGGCGAAGATCCTTGCGGCGTGCCTCAATTGTGAGCAGGGACCGACTGTGGCGCCCTGCGGCGTGTGCGATTCCTGCACCTCGATCGCGAACGCCACGTCGCTCGATGTGATCGAGATGGACGCCGCCTCGAACAACTCGGTCGACGACATCCGCGACCTGCGCGAGAAGGTTGCGTACGCACCGGTCTCCGGCCGCCACAAGATCTACATCCTCGATGAGGCGCACATGCTGTCCCCGCAAGCGTGGAACGCGTTCCTGAAGACGCTCGAGGAGCCACCGCCGCGGACGATCTTCGTGCTCGCGACGACCGAGGCGCAGAAGGTGCTCCCGACGGTCGTCGACCGCTGCCACCGGTTCGACTTCGGGCGGCCCTCGGTTGAGCAGGTCGGGACGGTCCTCGGGCGGGTCAGTGCGTTGGAGCACATCGAGATCGACGAGGGCGCGCTGGCGCTGGTCGCGCGGCACGCGACGGGCAGCTTCCGTGACGCGCTCGGCACGCTCGAGCAGCTCCTTACGTATGCCGGCGAGCGGCCGATCGAGACGGCCGACGTGCTCGCCGTCCTCGGTGTCGCCGACGCTGAGCAGCTGTTCGAGGCCGTCCAGGCGATAGTCGAACGAGACGGCGCGGGCGCGTTGCGGGCAGCGGCCCGGCTCGGCGAGTCCGGGCGCGACCCGGGCCAGGTGCTGCGCGATCTCGAGGTTCATGGCCGCGAGCTGCTGACCGTGCAGGTGCTCGGCGACGTGCCGCCTGAGCTGCGGGTCACGCCCGAGCGCGATCGGCGGCTGTCGGAGCAGGCGGCGGCGCTCCAGCAGGTCGACGCGGTCCGGCTGCTTGACCTGGTCTCCGCGGCGCTCGAGGCGACCAGCAACGGTGCCGATGCGTGGATCCAGCTCGAGCTCGTGCTCGTGAAGGCGGCGATGCCCGAGGTCGATCCTTCGACGAGCGCACTGCTCGCTCGGATCGAGCGGCTCGAGGCCGGCGCGGTTAGCCCGCCCGCCCGCCCAGCTGCCGCACCCGCCGCGTCCGCCGCGTCCGCCGCGTCCGCCATGCCCGCCGCGCCCGCTGTGTCCGCGCCGGCTCGGGCGGTTGCATCCTCCGGCAACGGGGGCGGCGCCCAGCCCGCGCGCAAGCTCGAGCCCGAACCGGAACCCGAGGCCGAGCCGGCCGTAGAGCGCGAGCCGATGCTCGCGCCCGCGGCGGTGGCCGTTGTTCTTGACGACGCCGCGCGGCTGTGGCCCGCGGTCGTCGACACCGTCCGGCAGGACAACGCGATGCTCGCGGCCTTGCTCGACGAAGCCCGAGTCGTGGAGATCGGCGAGCGTGAGCTGACGCTCGCGTTCCCGACGGGGGCCGCATTCTTGAAGCGCAAGGCAGAGCAGGACGAGAACCGGCGGCTGGCGACCGCGGCGTGGCGCACGATCTCGGGTCAGGCGCTGAGTTTGCGGTATGAGCTGCGGGACCCCGGCGAGCAGGCCGAAGGGTCGCCGGCGATGTCCGGTGAGGAGCTGGTACGGCGATTCATCGAAGAGTTCGACGCCGAGGAGATCGTGGCGGACGACCCGGTGGCCGAGCAACCCGAAACAGAACAGGACGCGTAATGCCCCAGCCGAACATGCAGCAGTTGCTCAAGCAGGCCCAGAAGATGCAGGAGGACATGCTCCGCGCACAGGATTCGCTGAAGGACGAGGTGGTCGAGGCGTCCGCCGGCGGCGGGATGGTGACCGTCAAGGTCAGTGGCGACAGTGAGCTGAAGTCGATCACGATCAAGCCCGACGCGGTCGATCCCGATGATGTGGAGCTGCTCCAGGACATGGTGCAGGCGGCCGTCAACGAGGGGATGCGCAAGGCGCAGGAGCTCGCGGCCTCGAAGCTCGGCGGAATCACCGGCGGCCTCGGCGGCCTCGGTCTTCCCGGCCTCTAGGTCGAGCGGTCGACAAACTCCTGCTCCTGGGAGGCGTTTGTCGACCAACCACCCCGGGTTGGGGGTCTGACCCCCTCGCTAGAGTCGGCGCCGTGTACGCCCCGCCCGTCCAGAACCTGATCACCGAGCTGTCGAAGCTGCCGGGAGTCGGTGGCCGCACCGCGCAGCGGCTGGCCTTCTACCTGCTGCGCGCGAGCGACGATGATGCCCTCGCCCTGGCGGATGCGATCCGCGAAGTGAAGGCGCGGATCGGGTTGTGCGAGACGTGCTTCAACCTCGCGGACGGACCGCTGTGCAGGATCTGCACTGACGAGCGGCGCGAGCACGACTCGATCTGCGTGGTCGAGGAGCCATCGGACGTGATCTCGATCGAGCGCACGCATGAGTTCCGGGGGCGCTACCACGTGCTCGGCGGCGCGCTGTCGCCGATCGATGGGGTCGACCCCGAGGACCTGAAGATCGGAGAGCTGTACAGCCGCGTCCAGGACGGCGGTGTGCGCGAGGTCGTGATCGCGACCAACCCGACCACGACCGGCGAGGCGACGGCGCTGCATATCGCCGCCGGCCTGCGCGAGCTCGCCCCCGATGTGTCGGTCACGCGGCTGGCGAGCGGGCTGCCGGTCGGGGCGGACCTCGAGTATGCGGACGAGCTGACGCTCGGGCGCGCCCTCGCCGGTCGCCGCAGCGTCTGAGACGGCCGCCGCGGCGTCTGAGGTTTATCTCACCACGTAACCTCCGGGCGGTGAGCGAATCAGTCGTCACCCAGGGCAACGGCACGGTCGTGATGAAGTTCGGCGGCACGTCTGTTGCCGACGCCGAGCGGATCAAGCGCGCCGCGCGGCGGATCGTCGCCCAGCGCGACCGGGGCAACCGCGTGGTCGCGGTGCTCTCGGCGCGCGGTCAGACGACCGATGAGCTGATCGCGATGGCCGAGGAGGTCTCGCCGATCCCGGATCGCCGCGAGATGGACATGCTGCTGTCAACCGGAGAGCGCATCTCGTGCGCACTGTGCGCGATGGCGATCAACGACCTCGGCCACCGTGCGATCTCGCTGACCGGCTCGCAGGCCGGGATCGTGACGGACGCCTCCCATACCAAGGCGAGGATCCTCGACGTCCGCGCGGACCGGATCCGCGAGGCCCTGCAAGAGGACCGAATCGTGCTCGTAGCCGGCTTCCAGGGCGTCTCGACGAGCCGCGACGTGACCACGCTCGGCCGGGGCGGCTCCGATACGACGGCGGTCGCCGTCGCCGCCGCGATCGGCGCGGACGTGTGCGAGATCTACACAGACGTCGCCGGCGTGTTCACCGCGGATCCGCGGATCGTTCCTGACGCCCGCAAGTTGCCATTCGTGAGCTTTGAGGAGATGCTCGAAATGTCCGCCTCCGGAGCCAAGGTGCTCCAGCTCCGCTCGGTCGAGTACGCGCGCAACCATGGCGTGCGAATCCACTGCCGATCGAGCTTCGACGAGGCCCCCGGTACCTTTGTGCTCGGAGAAGACGAAACCATGGAACGACCGCTGGTCACAGCCGTAACCCATTCCACCGACGAGGCGCGGATCACGCTGCTCGGCGTGCCTGACCGTCCGGGCGCCGCGGCTGCGATCTTTGTCGCGCTCGCCGACGCCGGCTGCAACATCGACACGATCATTCAGAACGAGCCGCGCGAGGAGGGCCGGGACGCGGAGGTCTCGTTCACGCTGCCTGAGGAGGACCTGCCGGGCGCAGAGGTGGCGCTCGGACCCGTGATCCAGGAGCTCGGCGTGCAGAGCGTCGACACCGACCGGCGGATCGGCAAGGTCTCGATCGTCGGCGCCGGCATGCGGTCGCATCCGGGCGTCGCCGCCAAGGTGTTTCAGACACTCGCGGAAGGCGGCATCAACATCGAGATGATCTCGACATCCCCGATCAAGATCTCGTGCGTGATCCGCGAGGAATTCGTCAACGACGCGGTCCGGGCGCTACACGCGGCGTTCGAGCTGTCGCCAGGCGCGGTCGAGGCTGAGGCTGGAGGCCCACGATGAGCCGCGACGGCGGGGCGCGCGTCGCGGTGGTCGGCGCGACCGGCGTCGTCGGCACGACGATGCTGAAGTTGCTGCGCGAGCGCGCGTTCCCCGCGTCCGAAATCGTGCCGTTCGCATCACAGCGCTCCGCCGGGCGCGAGCTACACGGCGGCATCGTGGTGCGGGCCCTGAACGACGACGCCGATCTGAGCGGATTCGACATCGCGTTGTTCTCCGCCGGTGCGAGCCGGTCGCGTGAGTGGGGCCCGCGGTTCGTCGAGCACGGCGCCGTCGTGGTCGACAACTCCTCCGCGTTCCGCCGCGATCCGGAGATTCCGCTGGTCGTCTCCGAGGTCAACCCCCACGCGCTCGAGCGCCACCGGGGCCTGATCGCCAACCCGAACTGCTCGACGATGGCACTTGTCGTCGCGCTCGCCCCGATTCACCGCCAGGTGGGAATCGAGCGGCTCGTGGTGTCGACGTACCAGTCGGTGTCCGGGACCGGAAAGGCGGCGATCGATGAGCTCGACGCCCAGGCCCACGCGTCCCTTCACGGGATGTCGATGCCGGCTTCCGAGATCTACCCCGAGCCGATCGGGTTCAACGTGATCGGGGCGGCGGGGTCGTTCGCCGACGGTGACGACCACACCGACGAGGAGCGCAAGATGATGTTCGAGACGCGCAAGATCCTCGAGGATGAGTCGATCGGGGTCGCGGTCACCTGCGTTCGCGTGCCGGTCCGGGTCAGCCACTCGCTGGCCGTGAACGTCCAGACGCGCGATCCGCTGAGCGCTGCCGCTGCGCAGCGGCTGCTCGCCGATGCGCCGGGGTTGACGCTGGACGAGCTGCCGACGCCGCTCAAGGCCGAGGGCCGCGACGACGTGCTCGTCGGCCGGGTCCGCAACGACGAGTCGCACCCGCGTGCGCTCAGCATGTGGGTCGTCGGCGACAACCTGCGCAAGGGCGCGGCGACGAACGCGATCCAGATCGCCGAGCTGCTCGTCGAAAACGTGCCCGCGCTCAGCGGCGAGCGCGAAGCTCGCGCCTAGTGCTGACGCCCAGCTTGCGGTAGATCCGCCGTGCGTGCGTGCGGACGGTCTCGATCCCGACATGCAGGATTTCCGCGATCTCCGCGTTCGAGCGGCCGGCCTGGAGGAGCTCGAGCACGTCCGCCTCGCGCGGTGTCAGAAGCTCGGGGCCCGAAGGCGCGTACGACTCGCTGTCGACCGGCGGAAGCACGTGCAGGCCTCGGGAGGCGAGGTGGATCGCGTGGAGCACGTCGCGTTCCTCGCTGCTCTTCGACAGGCACGCGGTGGCGCCGAACGACAACATCTGGCGCACCTCGGTGGTTGTCGGCCGGTTCGCGAGCACGATCAGCCGCGTGTCGGGATGCGTCCGGTGCAGGTCGCGGAGCTCCGACGCGCTGTGCAGACTGCCGAAGTTCAGGATCGCCACGTTCGGCTTGTAAGCCTCGAGCGCCGGCGCGAACTGATCTGGCGGGACGCCCGACGCGACCAGTTCGAGCGCCGCATCGTTCTCGATCAGCGTCCGCAGACCGCGGCCGACTATGTCCTCGAAACGGCCGAGGGCGACCGTGATCGGTGCACGCTTGAGCATCGCGGGGCGATTATCGCGCGTACGGGTGACGTTCGCATCCCCCGTTTGCTGACGCGGCGTCCCCCGAACATCACCCGGCGGAGGTGACGACGCGGCACGAGTCAATCGTCACAGTGTCCGTACGGCTGGGAGGCCTCGGAGAGTTTGATGGGACGAAGCAGGGGTATGCGAGCGGGGCCTACGGGCCCCGTTCAGCGTTAAGGATCCGGGCCTCAATCCTGCGGGGGCGGGATCGTCGACTTCAGGCGCCGGCGCGCTGCTTCGATCCGCACGCCGGCGTCATCGCGAGTTCGAGCACTGGCGCTGCGACCGTCGCGCTTGTCACGTGGCGCTGGACCCGCGGCAAGCGTCGGGCGGTGACCGAATGCCCCGAGCAGCGCTTGCCTGAGCCGGCTGATCACCAGCCGCCGGACGAGGAGCCGGCTGATGATCCGGCCCCCGCGACGATCGACGTCGACCAGTCGATCACGGAGGTCGGGCGGACGATGTGCTTGCTCATCCCGAGGTCCTTCGGCTCCAGCCCGAGCGCGAGACCGACAAGCTGCGGGAGATGGAGCACCGGCATCCCGAGATCGCGGTTGACGACCTTCGCCGCGGCGGGCTGCTGGAGGTCGAGGTTCAGGTGGCAGAGCGGGCAGGGCACCACTAGACAGTCGGCTTCAGCGTCGATCGCGTCCCCGAGGTGGCGTCCCGCCATCGTCAGCGACGCCTGCTTGTTCATCGTCACGATCGGGAAGCCGCAGCACTTGTAGACGCCCGCGTAATCGATCACCGTGCCGCCTAGCGCCTCGATCACCATCTGCAGGTAGCGGTCTCGCGGGTGGCCTTCATCGATCCCAAGCCGCTCCTGCGGGCGCACGATGTAGCAGCCGTAGAACGGCCCGACGCGTAGATCGGTCAGCGGCTTGCGCACCTTCTGCTTGAGCGTGTCGAGCCCGATCTCCTCGACCAGCAGCCACAGGAAGTTCTTGTTGGTCAGGCCTTTGTCGTACTTGAGGCCGTCGCCGATCAGGTTCGAGTTGATCCGGTCGCGGTACTCGGTGTTGGCGTCGAGCCGCTCCTGGCACTCGGACTGCGCGCCCTGGCACGTCGAGCAGATGTTCATCATCAGCTCGCCATCGGTCCGCTGGGCGAGCGCGAATGTGCGCGCGTTCAGCGTGTCGGCCAGCTCCTGGTTGTGCTCGGCGATCACGCCCGCGCCGCAGCACGACGCCCGATCGAGCTCGATCAGCTCGATATCGAGCAGGGGCGCCACCTTCGCCATCGATCCATGCAGCTCCGGGGTGAAGCCGCGGCTCACGCACCCGGGCCAGTAGGCGACCTTCATGGCGTCTCGCTCTCGCTCGTGGGCTCGGCAGGGTTCTCGGTCTCCCGGTCCGGAGCGCTCAGGTCGGGAACCGTCTGCGGCGTCGGGCTGTCGTCATGCGGCGCGTGCTCGGGATGCTCGTCCTCATCCTCGTAGCCGGTGATGTACAGGTTCAGCTCGTCGCGGTTCTCGTGGCCCTCGACGACGTTGAAGATCTGTGTGACGTTCTTCAGGTCCTCGCTCGGAAGCTTGTGGCCGAGCATCACGGTCTTGAGGTTCATCTTGCCGCGGAGTATCGCCTTCATCGCCGTCCCGATCGAGGACGCCAGCTCCTTGCCCGCGTCGGGATGGAACTTGCCGAACCACGAGTTGCCGCCATAGCTGCGGGGCAGCAGCTCCGCCTCGTGCAGCAGCCCGTAGTCCTTGATCAGGGTTACGAACGCCTCCTCGTGGCGATTGCCGTTGTTCCGATCGTTGATGTGATGGTCAGAGCCCGCGATCCGCCGCAGCCGCATGATCTGGCTCATCGGCGCGACGTCCTTGGGGCAGGCGTCGATGCAGTTGAAGCAGTGGGTGCAGTCGTAGATTCCGTGCTCGTCCTCGGACAGGTCCTTCAGTCGCTCGAGCTGCTCGGCGTCGCGCGGGTCGCCGACGAACCGGTACGCCTTGGCGAGCGCCGCCGGCCCGATGAAGCCCGGATCGACCTCCATCGAGAGGCAGTCCGAGACGCAAGCGCCGCACTGGATGCACGCCATCGTCTGCGTGACGTCGACCATGTTCTCGTGCGGGACGATGTACTCGCGCTCGGGAATCGGCTCCTTGTTGATCAGCCACGGCGTGACGCGGCGGATCTTCTTCCAGTGGACGGCGTCCATGTCCACGATCAGGTCGCGGATCACGGGGATGTTGCCCATCGGCTCGACGATGATCACGTTGTCGCTGCTGTCCTCGTCGTCGGACATCGAGATCGTGTCGGCGCCGCGCGCAGCGGCGGCGTCCAGGTGCGTGTTGCACGCCAGCCCGGGCTTGCCGTTGATGCGGACCCCACAGGAGCCGCAGATGCCCTGCTGGCAGGAGCAGCGGATGCCGATCGAGCCGTCGGTTGTGCCCTTGACCTCGAGAATCGCGTCGAGCACCGAGCGTTTGTCGCCCATGTCGACCGAGTGATCCTCCCAATAGGCCGCCTCGCCAGACTGCGGGTCGTAGCGGCGAATCCTGAGCGTGTACTCGGACACCTAATAAGTCCTTTCCTCGGGCTGCCAGCGCGTGATCGTGACCGGCGAGTAGCTGACCTCCGGCCCTTCGCCGTTGAGCGCAACGTCGATGTGCTTGAGCCACTCGTCGTCGTTGCGGCCCGGGAAGTCCAGACGTGTGTGGGCGCCGCGCGACTCCTTCCGCTCCTCCGCGGCTGCGACGATCGTCTCTGCCACGTCGAGCATGTATCCGAGCTCGATCGCGGCGATCACGTCCTGGTTGAAGACCGTGCCGCGATCGTCGATCGGTGCGATCGCAGCCTCCTCCTTCAAGCGGCCGATCGTCTCGTGCGCCTTCGCGAGACCCTCGGCCGTGCGGAACACGGCGACGTGCTCGTTCATCGTCGCGCCGAGCTCGTGCTTGATCGCGGCGACCCGGCGGCCGCCCGGCTCGCGGTTCAGGATTGCCTCGACGCTCGCCTGCGCGTCCTTGAGCGCGGAGATCGGCGCGGTCGGCATCGGCACGGAGTTCGCGAGATTGGCCGCATGCTCGCCCGAACGGCGTCCGAAGATCAGCGTGTCAAGCAGCGAGTTGGCACCGAGCCGGTTGCCGCCGTGGACCGAGACACATGCCACCTCGCCGGCGGCGTACAGGCCGGGGATCGTGGTCTGACCGTGGACGTCGGTCTTGACGCCGCCCATGATGTAGTGCATTCCCGGCTTGATGTGGATCGGCTCGCGGGTGATGTCGACGCCGGCGAAGTCGCGGCCGATGTTGACGATCTCCCGCAGCGCCTCGAGCGTGCGGCGGCGCGGCACCTTGGTGATGTCGAGGGCGACGGTCCCGTCCGGGAACCCGCGGCCCTCGTTGATCTCGGTCTGCTCGGCGCGCGAGACGACATCACGGGAGGCGAGCTCGAGCTTGTTCGGCGCGTACTTCTCCATGAACCGGTCGCCCTCGGCGTTCAGTAGCCATGCGCCCTCGCCGCGGGCGCCCTCGGTGATCAGCAGTCCGTTGCCCGCGAGCGTCGTGGGGTGGTACTGGACCATCTCCATGTCCATCAGCCTCGCGCCGATGCGGTACGCCTGCGCGATCCCGTCACCGGTCACGATCAGCCCGTTGGTGGTCGGCTCGTATGCCTGGCCGGCGCCACCCGAGGCGAGGATTACGGCCTTTGCGTTGAAAGCTTCGGTGTGGCCGTCGCGGAGATTGCGACAGATCGCG
>Ga0335074_10013965_pt1 | contig 11277 bp, 8 predicted proteins | sample Lox_Sample_23_FD_206715 | JGI IMG/M metagenome (GOLD analysis project Ga0335074, IMG submission 206715) | Soil microbial communities from Loxahatchee National Wildlife Refuge, Florida, United States - Lox_Sample_2.3 | ecosystem: Environmental > Terrestrial > Soil > Wetlands | place: USA: Florida...
AGATGTAGAGCAGCACGACGACCTTGAGGGTGAACCAAAACGGCCCGATCGAGTGACCTGCGATACGAGGCCCGTCCGGGCCGCCGAGGAAGAGCGTGGCGAATATCGCCGAGTTGGTGACGACGGCGATGTACTCGGCCATGTAAAACATCATGAAACCGACCGCCGAGTACTCGAGGTTGAAGCCGCCCGCGAGCTCCTCCTCGGCTTCGACCAGGTCGAAGGGGGGCCGGGTCATCTCGGCAGTTATTGCAACGAAGAAAATGGCAGCCGGGGCACCGAAGGCACGCAGGATGTTCCAGTGGTAGAGGAAACCGCCATGCTGGGCTGCGACGATCGCGCTCGTGCCGAGCGAGCCTGTCAGCACGACCACTGTCGCCACCGTGAGCCCGAGGGCAGCTTCGTACGAGATCATCTGGGCGCTTGCCCTCACGGCCCCGAGGAGCGGGTACTTGGAGCCCGATGACCACCCTGCGAGCATGACCCCGTAGACGCTGATGCTCGAGGCCATGAGCATCAGCAGGATCCCCCAGGGTGGGTCGGCGAGCTGAAGGCGCGTCGTATAGCCGTCGACGGTGATCGTGCCTCCGATGGGGACGATCGAAAAGACGACGAACGCCGGTACGAGCGAAATGAGAGGAGCGGCCCGGTACGCCAGCTTGTCGGCGCCCGCGGGCATGAAGGCTTCTTTGAAGGCCAGTTTTGTCCCGTCGGCGATCGCTTGTAACCAGCCCTTCGGGCCGGCCCTGTTCGGGCCCAGCCTGTTGGCGAGGCGGGCGATCGCCTTGCGTTCGTACATGATCATGAAGATCACCGAGGCCATCACGATCACGAAGACCACGAGCAGTTTTACGAGGATGATGACCCAGGCGGCGAGGTCGAGGCCCTTGGCGAAGACCGGGTCACCGGTGTAGGAGGCGGTGGCGGCAGCGACGATCATGAGCTTGTCCTCGCCGGCTCGGCGACCGGCTCCACAACGACGTCGGTGTAGGGCAGGCCCGCTGCTATCAGCTCGGCTGCACTGCCTCCCGGCAGGTTGAACGGCAACGAGGCCGAGCCTTCGGGCAGCCCGGCATCGACGCGGACCGCCAGGACGACCGCCCCATGGTCGTTGCTCACCCGTACAGCGTCGACCCCTTCACCAAGACGCCTCGCGTCGGCAGGGCTCAGGCCGAGAGCGGGGGACGGGTGGAGGTTGGCCAGCGACGGCGAGTTTTGCACGAGCACCCCACCGTCCCACATGGGCCTGTGCGTCACCAATCTCACGGTGAGCGCCGTAGCTGGCCCGTCCCGTCCTTCCGGCACTTGTACGGGCCGGGCTGCTAGCGCAGCTGCCGGGGGGCGTGGCATCAAGCGCCGAGGTAACGCCCCGCCCTGCGCTTGCAGGTCCTGCGGTCCGGCACTCGGCTCGTTGGCGCGTCCCACGCCGGGGCCCTCGACGGACAGGGCCACGGGTGGCGCCGGGTGGATCTCGGCAGATGCGATGCCCGGGTCGGCCATCGGGTCGAGCGGCGGCGGGACCTCGGCCTCGCTGCTCCTCCCGGGCGGCACCGGGACCACGATGCCGTTGCGGCCCTGGCGCGACTTGAGCAGCGCCGACGTCGCTCCAGCATGGAGAGGCGAGACGACCTGTACCTCCGCCCAGATGTCTTCAGGCGACCGGGCTTTAGCTACGGCCCCCAGCCGCGAAGCGAGCTCCTGCACGATCATCCAGTCCGGTCTCGCCGTGCCGGGAGCAGTGACCTTTTGGCCGAGCCAGGTCACCCGGCCCTCGACGTTGGTGAAGCTGCCTCTTCTTTCGGTGTAGACGGACGCTGGCAGGACTACGTCGGCGTAGTCGAGGCTTTGTGTGCTGAAGGCGTCGATCCCGACGACGAAGCGGGCAGCGCTGAGAGCGCGCCTTGCCAACCCGGCGTCGGGGCAGTCGGCGACCGGGTCCGCGCCCACGAGGAACAGCACGTCGAGGCGCCCGGCGGCGGCCGCCGCCAGCATTTCGATGGTGCCGAGGCCTTTTCGGGGCAACTTGGAGGCCCAATGCTCCTCGTACCAGGAGCGCCCGTCTTCGAGGCCGATGCGTCCGGGTAAAAGTCCCGGTGCGAGCCCCATGTCGATTGCGCCGTGGACATTAGAGCGGCGCAGCGCAGGCAGGAAAATAGCCCCCGGTATGGTCGCAAGGAGCAGCGCAGCCTCGCCCGGCCCGTCGGAGCTCTCGGCCAAGGACGGCCGGCCGACCACTACACCGAGCGCAGGGCGCTCACCGGGCCGAGGTGCGGCTTTGGCGGCGCCACCGGCCTCACTGATGGCGAGCCTGGCGCGCTCGGCGTCGGCAGCCGGCACGCCTCCTACCGCCTCCTCGATGGGGGCGGCCCCGCACAGAGCCTGCACCAACGGCGCGAGCTCGCCTGGCCGGTAACGCAAGGAGTGGGAGGCTCGCGAGGTGAGCCCCGTCGGCACCGGCGAGATCTCCAGGAGGGGCACGCCCTTTTCGACGATCGCGTCACGGAGCCGTAGGTAGAGCACCGGGAGCTCTTCTTTGATGTCGGGTGCGATCGCGACGATGAGCGCCGAAGAGCAGATCTGGTCGATGGTGGCCCGGGGGAGGCTCGCGACCACATCGGCGGGGAGGCCGTCGCCCAATTGCGCGTCGATGTTGTCGGTGTGGAGCACGGTCCTGGCGAACTTCGCCCAGGCGTAGGCGTCCTCGTTGGGGAGCCGGGCGCCTCCTATGACACCGGTACGCTCGCCCGGGACACCTGCCAGCCTGGAGGCGATCTCTTCGTAAGCCGCCGCCCAGCTCGTCCTGGAGAGAGGAGCGCCGCTTGCACCGCTTGCACCCTGGCCCTCCCCGGCAAGGCGCGACAGCGGCTCAGCGAGGCGGAGGGGGCTGTTGAGCGCCTCGAACCCGAAGCGTCCCTTGTCGCACAGCCAGCCCCAGTTGACGGGGTCGCTGTCCACGCCGATAAACCGGACGACCTGGTCAGCGCTGGACTGCGCCGCCACCCGGCAACCAACGGCGCAAAGCGTGCACGTCGTCTCGACTTGTTCGAGGTCCCATGGCCGCGCCTTGAAGCGGTAAGGCTTGGCGAGCAGGGCCCCCACAGGGCAGATTTGCACGATGTTGCCGCTGAAGTTGGACGAAAACGGTTCGCCGGGGTAGATGGCGACCTCGGTCGTGTCGCTCCGGGAGGCGAAGTCGATGCCTGCGTCGCCCGCGACCTCCTCGGCGAAGCGTGTGCAGCGGGCACATTGGATGCAGCGCTCGCGGTCTATGAGGACCAAAGGTGACAACGGCACCGGCTTGTCCCAGTGGCGTTTCTCTTCCACGTAGCGGGTTTCTCCCGGGCCGTAGGCAAGGGTCTGGTCCTGGAGCGGGCACTCTCCGCCTTTGTCACAAACAGGGCAGTCGAGCGGGTGGTTGACAAGGAGGAACTCGAGGACGCCGTCCTGAGCCTTTTTGACTCGCGGGCTGTCGGTTACTGCGTCCATGCCTTCGGTCACCGCGATGAAACAGGCCGGCGAAAGTGACGGCCCCCTGGGCCCTTTTATTTCGACGAGGCACATCCGGCACATGCCCACCGGCTTCATGCGGGGGTGGTAGCAAAAGCGGGGGATGTAGGTGCCCGCCCTCTCGGCGGCAGCGATCAACAGCTCTCCCTTGCGAGCCGTGACCGGACGCCCGTCGAGGGTGATGTTGACACCTTCGGGCTCTATCTTCGGGGTGAGCGGCGTGCCTGTAGCGCCCGCCTCGCCCGGCGCGGCGCCCGTCTTGGCGGGCGGCGTGGGTTCAGGCATAAGCGGGGGCCTTACGGAGCCGGTCGGGCGGGAAGGGGCACTGGCCGAGGCGGACATGCTCGAGGAACTCGTCGCGGAACATCCGGATGCCCGAAGCGACAGAACTCGGTATCGAAGGCCCGAGCACGCAGATCGTGGTCTGTGCCGGCGGCCAGCTCACGCCGGGGACGATGTTGTCGCAAACGTCCATCAAGAGGTCGAGGTCTTCCTCGCGGCCCTGGCCGTCCTCGATCCGGCGCATTATCTTTTCGATCCAGCCCGAACCCTCGCGGCACGGGGTGCACTGGCCGCACGACTCCCGGTGAAAGAAACGGGTGATGCGCCAGACCGCGCGGACGATGCACGTCGTCTCGTCCATCACCGTGACGGCTCCCGAGCCGGCCATCGACCCGGCTTCGGCGATCTTTTCGTTGGAAAGCGAAAGATCGAGGTGTTGCGGGCCGAACCAGGGAGCCGAAACTCCACCGGGGATGAACGCTTTCAAGGCGCGGTCCTCGCGGATGCCGCCTCCGAGCGAGGGGTCATATATGAGCTCGCGGAAGCTCACTCCCGCAAAGGTGACCTCGTAATTGCCGGGCCGGCGCACGTGGCCCGAAAGCGCCATCACTTTGGTGCCCCGCGACCGGCCGTCGCCGAGGGCGAAAAACGCCTCACTGCCATTGCGCATCACCCAGGGCAGGTTGGACAGCGTTTCCACGTTGTTGACGACGGTCGGGGCGCCGTAAAGGCCGATCGCCGCCGGGTAATAAGGGGGTTTGATGCGGGGGAAACCTCGCTTTCCTTCGAGGCTTTCCAGGAGCGCCGTTTCCTCGCCGCAAATGTAGGCTCCTGCCCCCGGGTGGACGACGATGTCGACGGAGAAGCCCGAGCCGAAAATATCCGCTCCCACTGCGCCGTACTCGTACGCCTCGTTGAGCGCGGCCTGGAGGCGCTCGAGGCCCAAGGCCATTTCTCCCCGCACGTAGATGAAGACCTGAGCCGCCCCGATCGCGTACGCGCAGATCAGGCTGCCCTCGATGAGCTGGTGGGGGTCGCCCTCGATGAGGGCATGGTCCTTGAAGGTGGCGGGCTCGCTCTCGTCGCCGTTCACCACGAGGTAGACCGGCTGCGCCTGGCGCAGCATGCCCCACTTCCTCCCGGCGTCGAAGCCGGCGCCCCCCCGGCCGAGGATGCTCGACCCGAGGGTGGCCTGGTGCACCTCCTCGGGCGTCATCGTGAAGGCCTTTCGCAGGCCGTTGTAGCCGTCGTTGTCGAGGTAAGAGCGCAGCGTCCAGCTATCGGTCAACCCCAGCCGTGAGGTGACGAGCCTCGGCCCGAGCTTCGACGGCGCCTGCTCCGTGGTGCTCACGCGGCCCCCTCTCCGCCACCGTTGCCGCTGCTGCCACCAGCCGCGCGGGCCCCGCCGGCTGCACCGGCGTTGTCGAGAACAGTGCTCGCAACTGCAGCGGTCGTGCGTACGGTGGCGAGGCTGACGGCGCCGCCCCCGCCGGACGTGGCGCCATGCTCGCCCGGAGACCCCGCGCTCGTCACAGGCGCCATCGCTGTGGCGGTTGCCGCCACCTCGGGGCGGCTGCCGCCTTCGGTTGCCACAGCTCGCGCGACGGCCGCCCGGGTAGCCTCCAGCGAGCCTCCCGCACGTGACCTGCCACGCCTGTCCCTCTGGCGGGCTTCGCTGCCGGCCTGCGAGGGTGGGCCCGCAGGAGGTCCCGAAGCCCTTGCAGCCGCCTCGGGCAGCCCCGTCCCGCCCCCGCCCGCCCGGGTGGCACCATCGCCGCCTGCGGCCAACAGGCCGACCGATCTCCCGACCCTGCACAACGTCCCGTGCGGCGGCACTTCCCCGTCGAGGCGCCCTTCCCGCAGGTCGTCCGCCAGGGCGTCCCACTGCTCGGGCCCCACGTCCCCGAAGAAGCGCCAGTTGACCGTGAGGCAAGGGGCGTTGCCGCACAGGGCCAAGCACTCGGCCTCCTCGAGCGTAAAAAGGCCGTCCGGCGTGGTAGTTCCCGGGCGGGCACCGAGCGAGCTTTCGATGTGCTCCAACAGCTCGTAGGCCCCCGAAAGCATGCAGGCGATGTTCGTACAGACGGCGACGAGGTAACGGCCCACCGGCTCGAGGTGGAACATCTCGTAGAAACTGGCCGTACCGCGCACTTCGGCCGGCGTGAGGTCGAGCAGCTCCGCCACCTGTTCGATGGCTTCGGCGCTCAGGTAGCCCTCTTGCTCTTGGACGAGGTGCAACATCGGCACAAGAGCAGAGCGCTTGTGCGGGTAAAGGCCGATCAGCGAACGCGCCCGCTCGAGGTTGTCCGTGGTGAGCCGAGCCATATCTAAGGATTTTTGCCGAGGTAAGGGCTTTGGGCCCAATCGGGCGGTGGCGGCGGCACGGCGCTCAACGGTCGACGTCGCCGAGGACCGGGTCGATGCTCGAGATGCAGGCGATCACGTCGGGGATGAAACCCCCCCTGGCCATGGGGGCGAGGCCCTGCAGGTTTGCGAACGAGGGCGCCCGGACGTGCACCCGGTAGGGGCGCGATGTCCCGTCCGAGACGATGTAACAGCCGAGCTCGCCTCTCGGGGACTCGACAGGCACGTAGGCGTCGCCGGGAGCGACCCGGAAACCTTCGGTATAAAGCTTGAAATGGTGGATGAGGGCTTCCATGGACTCGTCGATGCGGTTGCGGGGCGGGGGGGTGACCTTCTTGTCCTGTACCCGGAAGTCGCCCTTCGGCATCGCCTTCACGACCTGGCGGATAATGCGGACGGATTCGCGGATCTCGTTCACCCGGATGGCGAAGCGGTCCCAGCAGTCCCCGCCGGTGCCGACCATTACGTCGAAGTCGACCTGGTCGTAGAAAAGGTATGGGAAATCCCTCCGGATGTCGTAAGCGACGCCTGTCGAGCGCAGCACGGGCCCGGTCAAGCCGAGCCCTACGGCCGTTGCGGCGTCGAGCGCGCCCACGCCGTCCATCCGGTTTTGCAGGAGGGGTTGCCCGGTGAGGAGGTTGTCGTACTCGTCCATCCGCTTGAGCACGACGTCGCAAATTGCCTTGACGTCGTCACGCCAGCCGTCGGGCAGGTCGGCGGCGACGCCTCCGGGCCGGAAGTAGTTGTGGTTCATCCGGAGCCCGGTGACCTTCTCGAAGAAGGCAAGCAAGAGCTCACGGTCGCGCCACCCGTAGACGAGCATGTTGAGCGCTCCGAGGTCAGCGCCGTTGGTCGCCAACCAGAGGAAATGGGATGACACCCGGTTGAGCTCGCACATGAGCATCCGGATCCACTCGGCGCGCTCGGGCACCTCGGCGCCGATCAGCTTTTCTACCGAAAGGCAGTAAGCGAGCTCGTTGAAAAACGGCGCAAGGTAATCCATCCGGGTCACGTTCGTGCAACCCTGGTGGTACATCAGCTCTTCGCCCGTCTTTTCCATCCCCGTGTGCAGGTAGCCGATGACGGGCTTGGTCCTCAGCACCTGCTCGCCGCGCACCTCGACCATTACCCGCAGCACACCGTGAGTCGAAGGGTGCGACGGCCCGAGGTTGAGGATCATCGTCTCGTCGTCGGGGGTGTCGTAATTGAAGTCGTTGGGGTCTACGTCGACACCTTCAGGGAGCCGGAGGACGCCGCCCGACTCGTAACGGAGCTCCCGGATGGTCGACTCCTCGCGCGCCAGCATTTCCTGGGCACCTTCGGACGTTTTTGCCTTGAGGAGGTCGGTGAGAGGAACTGTTTGGGCACTCGCCGCGCGGGTGGCGGGCCTGGCCGGGCTGGTGGCGCCGGCCGGTATGGTCGCCTCGCTCATCGGGGCACCTCCTTGAACTGCACCGGCACATGGCCTGTCGCGTAATCCTTGCGCAGTGGGTGCCCTTCCCAGTCTTCGGGCATGAGGATCCGCGTGAGGTCGGGGTGGTCGCTGAAACGGATCCCGAACATGTCGAAAGTCTCTCGCTCGTGTGCTTCGCTGCCGGGCCAGAGGTCGAAAAGGCTCGGGACCACGGGATCTTCGGCCGGCACCTGGCAGCGGACCCGTAGGCGTTCCTTGCGCGAGATCGACACCAGCTCGACTACGACCTCGAAGCGCTGGGCGGCGACGTCTTCGGGGAGCGACCTACCTGGGTGCGTCAGGTAGTCGACCCCGCAGACCCCAATGCAGCTTTCGAAGCCGTCCCTGTAAAGACCCTCCATCAACGACAGGTAACGGCGCCGGTCCGCATGGACCGTCGTCTGGCCGAAGGCCATGGTGACCGGGCAGCCGTGCAGCGACGTGGGCTCCCCGTCTCCGCCGGGTTGGCCGTTTTGCTCGTCGTCTTGCGCTTGAGGGGCTTGGCTTTCGCTCACCGGCTCCCCGCCATCGGAGCTGTCGGACGGGTTTCGGGAGCCACGAGCTGGCGAGGTTGCCGGGGCGCCTCTTCGACGTGCAGGCCGGCCCCGCCCCCGGTCGCTGCCCGGCGGCGCGTGATCTCGCCCCGGCGTATCTGTTCGTGGAGGGTGAGGATGGAATGGATAAGGGTCTCAGGCCCGGGGGGGCAGCCGGGGGCATAGACATCGACGGGGACGACCTGGTCGACCCCCTGGACAATGGCGTAGTTGTTGAACATCCCGCCCGTCGATGCGCACACGCCCATCGAGATGACCCACCGCGGCTCCATCATCTGGTCGTAGACCTGGCGGAGCACAGGCGCCATCTTTTGGCTGACCCTGCCGGCGACGATCATCAGGTCGGCTTGGCGGGGCGAGGCCCGGAACACTTCCATGCCGAAGCGCGCCAGGTCGAAATTGGCTGCACCGGCGGCCATCATTTCCATTGCGCAGCAGGCGAGCCCGAAGTTGGCGCCCCACGAACTGGCCGCACGCGCCCACTTGACGACCTCTTCCAGCGTCCCGGTAAAGAAATTGTGCCGCAGGTCTTCGAGGCCCATCAGTCCTCCCCCGCCTGCGGACCGGTTGCAGCCCCCACCGCCTGGCGAGGTTTACCCGCACCACCGGCCGGGCTCCCCGCAGCCGGCCTCGCCGGGGCTGGCACACCTGGCCGAGCCACCCGCCGTACGGTCGAAGTGACGGTGCGCGGGACAGGTGCCCCGCTCCGGCTGCCGAGCCGCTTGGCCGGGCCCCAGTCGAGAGCACCCTCGGATATCAGGTACGAGAACGCTATGAAAACGACGACCGCGAACGAGGCCATCTCGATGAATCCGAAGAGTGCCAGTTGCTGGAAGACGACCGCGAACGGGTAGAGGAAGACGATCTCGATGTCGAAGATGATGAAGATCATCGCAACCAGGTAAAACCGGACCGGGAAGCGTGTTGCCGGTTGCCGGCGGGGAGCGATGCCCGACTCGTAGGGCCCGGCTTTGGCCGGGTTGAGCCGGCCGCCTGGCCCGAGCATCTTCGAGGTTGTGAAGGCGCCCCCTGCGAACAGCAGGGAGAGCACCATCAGTAGCAGGATGGGCAGGTACTGGTCCATCGGCGTGCCAGGCTAGCGCCAGGGTGCTGTTCGCCACATATCTGGGACATATCTGAGTAGCATTGCGGCTCGAGCCGAGCCCCAACCAGCTGCGGCCCGCCGGCCGGCCAGGAGGCAGATGAACGGCAACTGTGAGGTGCTGGTAATTGGCGCGGGCCCGTCGGGTTCCTCGTGCGCCTACTGGCTGGCCAGGGAAGGCCACGACGTGGTCGTGGTCGAGCGCAAGTCCTTCCCCAGGGAAAAGACGTGTGGCGACGGCCTCACTCCCCGTTCGGTCCGCCAGCTGCAAGACATGGGCCTTGGCGACGAGATGCTCGGTTGGCACCGCTTCGCCGGCCTGCGGGCGCACGGTTTTGGCCGCAGCCTCGAGCTGCCCTGGCCAGCCGTCGAAGGGCTGCCTCCCTACGGTTACGTCGTCACCCGCAAGGAGCTCGACGCTGTCGTGGCCCACAACGCCGCAAAGGCAGGCGCCGCCATCTGGGAGCACACCGAGGCGGCCGAGCCGTTGCTGGAAGGCACCTCCGTCCGGGGCGCGCGGCTCGTTGCCAAGGGCGACGACGGCCATACCGGTGAGGTGAGGGCGCGTTATGTCGTGATCGCCGAGGGGGCCAACTCCCGCTTCGGGTGGGCGATCGGCAACCAGCGCGCACGCTCGTACCCCCAGGGGATGGCGCTCCGTGGCTACTGGGCGTCCCCGCGCCACGCCGAGCCGTGGATCGACTCGTGGCTCGACCTCGAGGACGAGACCGGGAAGAACATGCCGGGTTACGGCTGGGTGTTCCCTCTCGGCGACGGGAGGGTCAACGTCGGGGTGGGCATCCTGTCGACCGGCAGCATCTGGAAGGGCGTCAACACCACCCAGATGCTCGACGCCTTCTGCAAGATGTTGCCGCGGTCCTGGGGGGTGAGGGCCGACAACGGCCTCTGCCCTCCCACGGGCGGGCGCCTGCCGATGGGCCTCGCAGTCGGCCCCCGTTGGGGGCCGTCCCACCTCGTCATCGGGGACGCGAGCGGCATGATCAACCCCTTCAACGGGGAGGGGATCGCGTACGGTTACGAAACCGGGCGGCTTGCTGCGGGGGTCCTGCACGACGCGCTGACCAACGGCGACCCGGGTGCCCTTGCGGGCTACGAGGAGACGCTTCAAGCCCACTACGGGACGTACTACCGGATCGGACGGGCGTTCGTCCGGGCGGTCAGCCGGCCCAACGTCATGCGTGCGAGCGTGGCCGGCGGGATGCACAGCCGGGCGGTAATGGAATGGCTCCTGCGGATCATGTCGAACATGCTCCGGGCGGACGAGCTCGGGCCCGCCGAAGCGAGTTACAAGCTGCTGACCGGCATTGCCAAGGTGAAGCGGCCTTCAAGCTGAAAGCGTGCCCTAGCGAGCGGCTAGCGCTTCGGCGACTTCCGCAAAGGCCGTGACCGTCGCGTCGAGGTCGCCTGGCGTGTGCGCCAGGCTCGGGAACAGCACCTCGTACGGCCCGGGCGCGATGGCGACCCCACGCTGGAGGAGCCCGTGCATCATCGGCGGGTAGAGGCCCGTGGCGGCGGATGTTTTGGCTCCCTCGTACTCACTCACCGGCCCCGTGCCGAAGAAAATCCCGATCAGAGGCCCGGCGACCGGCACGTTGAGCGCGAGGCCGGCTTCGGCGGCCACGGCGGCGATGCCGGCAGCAAGGCGTCCCGTGTAAGCCGCCAGCTCGGTGTACGCGGCGTCGTCGAGCAGGGAAAGTACGGCCATCCCGGCGGCGGTAGCGACGGGGTTCCCCGACAGTGTCCCGGCCTGGTACACCGGCCCTCCGGGAGCGAGCTGCTCCATGACCTCCCGGCGCCCGCCGAACGCTGCGAGCGGCAGCCCGCCGCCGGCAACCTTGCCGAAGCACCACAGGTCCGGTGTGACGCCGGTCGTGCCCGAAGCGCCCCCGCGGCCCACCCGGAAACCCGTGATGACCTCGTCGAAGATGAGGAGCGCCCCGGCGCGGGTGCAGGCGGCTCGCAAGCCCTCGAGGAACCCCGGTAGCGGGGGTACG
>Ga0335074_10013966_pt1 | contig 11277 bp, 2 predicted proteins | sample Lox_Sample_23_FD_206715 | JGI IMG/M metagenome (GOLD analysis project Ga0335074, IMG submission 206715) | Soil microbial communities from Loxahatchee National Wildlife Refuge, Florida, United States - Lox_Sample_2.3 | ecosystem: Environmental > Terrestrial > Soil > Wetlands | place: USA: Florida...
TGCCGGGGCCCCTCCCGTGCCCGCGAAAACCAGGCCCCCGGTCAAATTCGGAAACGAAGAGTTGCGCGCTGGACTTGCAACCGTGGTGCTGAAGTAGTTCAGCTCATTGTGGCGATCTGTGTAGGGGCTTTCCTCCGCGTATCGGATTCCCAGATTCAGGGTTAGACGATTTGTGAGGCGGATGTTATCGAGCCCGTATACGGCCGCATACCAGTCCTTAAGCTCGTTTCCCGAGCCAATGGGCATCGACCCGGAATTGCCTGCGCCCAGCAGCAGGCTGGCCAAGGCGTTGCCGGCGGTCGCGCTGGCGGTGTTTGGATTTGGTCCCTGCGTCTGCGCCTGAGTGAAGCTGAAGGTGCCGGCACTTGACCCAACGTTGAAAAAATTGATCAGGTGCAGGCGAATATCGGTTCCTGCCATAAACGTGTGGCGGCCGGCAATCTTTGTGAGCGAAGTGAGCAGCGCGTGCGAGTCATTGCCGTTGAGCAGGTAGCTCTGGCCGTTCATCGCGCTGTAGCTTGTTACGTTGATCGTGGGAAACATTGGGATCGTGACCAGGCTTACGAACTGCGCTGGAAAGCCAAGCGTTGCGTTGTTGAATCCATAACTGAGCGTTTGCCTGGACTGAAACCATCGTGCATAGCCATAGTCCACCGTCAGCAAAAGCGTGGGATTGATCGTGATCGTGTTGTCAAAAGCGAAAGACCAGTTGTGGAATTCTGTCGTTCCCACGGCGCCTGAGCCCCCGGTTGCAACGTTGCCGAAGGTATTCGGTTGCGTCAGATTGGTGAGGAACCAGCCAAACCGGCCGAAGAAATGATAATGATCGTTGACGTTCTGATCGATGCGAGCGCTTCCTTCATCCTGGCCCACGGTCAACGGCGCATTGCTGATGAAGTTATTTGCGTTGGTATACTGAGCCCCCTGCGTGTTCGGGGCTGGATAGTACTTCATCAGATTTTGACCGACGGCGTCCAGCATACCCGGGGGGATCATGTTGTTCTGAAATGCGGTGCGAACATATTGCCCGGGATTATTCGGGTCTGGGGCAGTTGAAAACGGGTTGTAGATCGTTACAAGCTGATCTTTGGAGTTGAACGTTTGGCTAAAATCGCCGCCGCGCTGTGCAGCCGTCGGTACGGTTCCAAGAAACGTCGTTCCCTGGATCCGGCTCGTTCCCTGGTAATCGCCATAAAAGAATGTCTTACTCCGGCCGTGATAAATCCTGGGAATGACGACTGGACCGCCCAATGCGCCACCATACTGATTCATTTTGAAGGGTGGGACCTTCACTCCTTTACTGTTGTCGATGTAGTCGTTCGCGTCCAATGCGGAGTTGCGAAGAAACTCGAATGCCGCGCCATGAAGCTGATTCGTCCCGGACTTGGTGGTTACGTTCACCACGCCGCCGGTGAATCGTCCGTATTCCGCCGAAAGGCTGTCGCTTTCCACCTTGAACTCCTCGGTGTCGTCGACAGTTGGAATCGTAGTGATCTGATCGAAGAATCCTGCGGAACTTGGAACTCCATCGATCAGAATCTCGTTGCTCTGTGCCTGGCCGCCATTGATCGAGAAGTTCGTGTCCCAGGTTGTGTTCACAGGAACGTCGCCGAACTGACCGTATGCTGCCTGATTGAATGTCACGCCCGGAGTCAGTTGGATCAATCGAAAGCTGCTGCGGCCATTGAGGGGAAGACTACTGATGGTGCGCGCTGCGATCACCTGGCCGATAGAAGAAGTCTGAGTGTCGAGCAGCGGAGGCGCCCCGCTCACCGTGACGGTTTGCGTTGAGGAGCCCACCGAGAGGGTTATATTCACCTGCGCAACCTGGGCGACCTCCAGCGTAATATTCGTCCGCGTAGCATCGCGAAAGCCCGCTCTCGCTACGGTTACCTGATAGCCGTCGGCTGGCGGCAGCAGCGGAGCCGAGTAGTTTCCTCTGGCGTCGGAGTTGACGGCCACGCTGATCCCCTTTGCCGGATTGGTGATCGTTACCGTCGCGCCTGGAATTACCGCTCCGCTGCTGTCTGTAATCGTGCCGGTTAACTCCGCAGTCTGTTGCTGTGCATGGCAAAACGGCCCTGCCGCAACCGCGAGTATGACGACTGAAGAACAAAGCGTGATTCTGCTGCGCAGCATACAAACCTCCAAAAACCAAGCACCATCCCCAGCTGCTTGCGGCGCCTGGCGCCGATCTGTGAACAACGAGCGTAATACCCTCGCCAAATCTCGCCTTGATCGCCAGATTTCTTGCAGAAGAACTTTAGAGAGAGGACACGAGTGCGGTGCCTCAGCAAGCTTTGATTTAGCAAACTTTAGAATTTACGCGTGTCGTCTTAAGCCGAAATGGGGCGGCATGCAATCGTTTACAACGGAGTCAGGGTAAAGTCGGCCAAGACGCATTGTCAAGGAATTTTTGCGAGAAGTTTGCAATCCCAATACCCGAATTCAGTGGAATCCGCCGGCCACCCGGTATCGATTTCACGCGGTCATGATTTCGCAAGCCGCAATTCTGTGCGCGCCCGGATCCGATTTCGCGTCTCGCACGTTGAGAGGGCGTGTCTGGATTCCTGTCCGCAGAAAAATCTTGACAACACTTTCTGTGCGGTCTTATCCTTGGGTGCGCTGTAAACCATTACATTTCAGAGCGCGCTACCCCCACGAGCTGAAGGGTATTTCTCGCGCTGGACCGGCGGAGTGCAATGAAGGGACCATCAATGCAAGCGTTTTCAAGGCATTCCTCGGCGCTCTGGAGCCAGCGAATCTGATCTGTAATGGTTTGTCGAATCACCGAAATGCAACACACCCTCAACGGACACGTATTCGTCGGGTGCGGGCTCTATTTTCATAGGAGGGCAGTCAATGAGATTCAAAATTCCGTTCGCAATTGCCAGTCTCGCAACTCTCTTGGTTTTGAGTTCAGGGGTAGGGCGGGCTCAAAGCGGCACCTCCTCGGTCCAGGGGGTGGTTACCGACAGCACCGGTGCAGTGGTCCCTGATTCCGACATAACTCTCACGAATAACGCAACCGGCGTAAAGCTGCTTAGCAAGTCCGACAGCGCGGGCAATTATTCTTTCCCGACAGTGTCCCCGGGGTTGTATACGCTTGAGGTCACCAAGGCCGGCTTCGCGGGGTACAAGATTGCCGGATTCAATGTCATCGTTGGCCAGCACGAGACCCAAAACGCGGCGCTGCGCGTTGCTTCTTCGGCCACGACGGTTACCGTCGATGCCAGCGGCCTCTCGAACGTTCTCGATACAGATTCGAACGATCTGGGCGGCGTCATTGGCCCGCGCGCCGTTGAGAATCTCCCCCTCAATGGCCGCAATTTTTTGCAGCTCAGTCTTCTTTCGGGGGCTGCCGTTACACCCCAGGGTGCTGCGGCCGGATCGACCAGCCAGACCGGTCATCCGCTACTCGCCATCAACGTAGCCGGCAACGAGCCGGATTACACGATGTACCTTGTCAATGGCATCGAGGCAGTTGGAAGCCGCGCCGGAAACACATCCTTGAATATTGATACGGGCGCCATCGATCAGTTTGAAGTTCACTACGGTTTCTTCATGCCCGACATGGGGCCGAATCCAGGAATTGTCGACGTGGTGACTAAGTCCGGCACCAATCACATCCACGGCGAAGCGTACGAGTACCTGCGGACAAACCAGATGCAGGCGCGCGATTATTTCGCCATCAACGCCAGCACGCATCTGCCCATTCCTCCCGGCAAGTATCACCAGGATCAGTTTGGATTCAACCTTGGGGGGCCCGTCCTGCGCGACAAGCTCTTCTACTTCACAAGTTATGAAGGTTATCGCCAGAACCAGCAGGTCCTCATCAACGGCGAAGCTCCGACGGCAGCGATGTTCAAAGGCGATTTCTCCGCGCTGCTTCCTAATACGGTCATTTATGACCCTGCGACACTCAATACCACCACCGGCAGACGGCAACCGTTCTCCGGCAACATGATCCCATCCGGGCGGATCAGCAGCAACATCCAGGGACTTCTCGGCTACTACACCGCCGGATCGGGCACCGTGCCGTCTCCGAATAACATCGGCGGGAACCGGCCCTACCTTTTTAACTCCGACCAATTCATGGGGCGAATCGACTATAGCCTGAACCAGAAGAACCAGATCTTCGCGCAAGGCAACTGGCTGAATTCACCGATCTCCTCACCTGGACTCTTTCCCTCGACAGGCATCGCGTATCCCATGGACACTGAGATGGTGAATCTTGGCTGGAACTGGACGGTCAGCCCAACCAGGGTGAACGAACTCCGCCTGGGAATGATGCGGGACTCCGTGTTTGATGAAGGAGCATCGGTTCCCGGACTGCAAAACAAGCTCAACATCACGGGAACCGGCGACCCGAACGGCGTTCCCGCGATCGGCTTTTCCGGAGGCGGCCTCTCCGGCTTCGGTGTTTCAACCGGGCTCCTCGGCGATGTCGACGATACTTACCAGATTCACGACGGCTTCAACTGGCTGCACGGCAACCACCAGATGAAGTTCGGTTTCCAGTTGGTCTATCTGCGTTCCATCCAGGCCAGCGCCAACGCTAACGCGCGCGGCGTGTTCAATTTCAACGGCATGTTTACCGCGCAGACCATCGCCTCCGGCGGCGGCTATACCACCGACAACAATTATCCGGGCGGAGCCGGCGGCTACTCATTCGCTGACTTCCTATTGGGCGATCTGAATAGCGCGCAATCCATCGCCATGCCCTCCACCCACTTTCGCTGGACCACGGCCGAGCCATATGCGCAGGACACGTGGAAGATCACGCCGCGCCTTACCGCCAACCTGGCTCTTGCCTGGTACGGCGCTACACCGCCCAATCCCGTTGGTCCCGACAAGAACCTGATTCACGCCTTCGACTTCAACTCCGGGCTTCTGATCTTCACCGCGCTGGGCCAGGTGAATCCCGAAGTCTATAACATGACGATGACGAATTTTGCGCCTCGCGTCGGATTCGCCTATCAACCGCCGTTCCTGGCCAACTCTGTCCTTCGCGGCGGGTGGGGCCTCTACTATACGTCGCAGGAAGACGTAAATGCGCAGTACTCGATCGTGTCGCAGGTCATTACGGTCAATAACGCGGTCTCGAACGTGCAGGGCATTCCGCAATATGTCCTTGGCGTCAACGCCATGCCCGCGGTAACTGTCGGCCAGATCACCCAGGCGCAGGCCAATGCGATGACCGGCACCGTGCAATATCTTTCCACCCACCAGCACTCTCCCTATGTCGACCAGTACAACCTGGATTTCCAGTACTCATTCGCCAAGAGCTTCCTGGCTGATGTCGCATACCTCGGCAACAATGCACATCATCTCTTCCAGAACTGGAACCCCTTCGACTGCTCGTCGCCCTCCGATCAGTATTGCGTTGACAATCGCAATCCTTATTACGGCCGCTACACCTACATGCAAGAGGTAAATAGCATCGGCAACGGCAATTACAACGCGCTGCTTGCCAAGCTGCAGCATCAGTTCCAGTACGGCTTCAGCCTGATCGCCAATTACATCTGGGAGAAGGGACTTGCGGAAGCGCAGCAGGGCAGCAACGGCACCATCAACCAGGATCGCAGTTGCCTGCAATGCGATTACGGCTTGACCACCTCAAACATTCCGCAGGCGCTCACCATCAGCACGGTCGCCGAGGTTCCCGTTGGCCGCGGTCGCATCTGGGGCAATCACATGAATCCGGTGCTCGATGAGGTCGTCGGCGGATGGAGTGTGGACGCCATTGCTACCATGCAAAAAGGCCTGCCGTACACCATCACCGGCGCAAACTCAACTGCATGGTCACCGGGCCAACTACGCGCCAACCGTTATTGCCATGATCCGCACGCGGCGTCGTACATGTCTGCCCACGGGCTCAATCGCGACATTCGCACCAATGGCAATTTCTGGTTCTGGAACCAGCAGGCCAGTGGAGTCTTCCAGAATGAGACCGGCGGAGGGTGCTTTGTCGATCCCGCCAAAGACCCTGCCAACCTCGTCAACGGAAAGCTCCCGGTCATTAATGGATTGCAGGCCCGCGATGCCTTCGGCGACGGCGGTTTCGATCCTTTCTACGGCCCTGGCTTGAACAACTGGGATCTCGCGGCGCACAAAGAATTCAGTATCACGGAAGGCATCAAGTTCGCAGTCCGCGGCGAGTTTTTCAACGCTTGGAATCACACTCAATTCAACAATCCAAATACCGGCGTCAACGCAGGCACCGGTTTCGGCCAGATCACCTCAACACAGCATGCAGCACGCATCGTGCAGGTAGCAGGCAAGGTCACCTTCTGATCGCGATGATCTCGTTACAACTCGGTTGGGCTCCGGCAAACGCCGGAGCTTTGCCGTGCCATGCAGCTTTTGGTCGATCGCGTTCTCCGGCTTTGCTTTCATTCTTGTGAGGGTTCTCATGCAGCACCGGTTCTTGTTAACGGCCCTTTTCCTTGCAGCTTTCTGCATCCCGGCGGGTGCGCAAATCACCGTCTCGCGCCCCATGCCGGCAACCGTCACGGTACACGTTGGCGACCAGGGAAGTGAGCGCGTGCCCGACACGCTCTTCGGCAGCTTTCTTGAGCCCATCGGCAATTCCATCAACCACGGCGTGGTCGCGGAGATCCTCACCAACGGCAGCCTGGAATCAGGATTGTGGAACCATACAAATCTCGAGGACATGTTTCGCGATCATCCTGAGCTGATCGAATCGTCAAACCAAACGGGAATTCCGCTGCCGTGGGAGCCGCTGGATCTTGCCGCCGGCAACCGGTTCGAGCTCCACGTCGGCAATGCGGCCAACAGCTGGCAATCCCTGGAGATCATGGGAACGCCGAATCAGCAGGTTGGCATCATGCAAAAGGTTTACCTGCCGGTCCAGCGTGAACTGACCTACAAGGTTTCGCTCTACGCGAAGCATCTCGATGGTCCTGACGGTTTAACCGTGTTGTTCCGCGATCCGGAGACCGGCCAAACGCTTGCTGAATCGCATGTGAACGCGCCGGCAGCGGATTGGACCAGGCTGGAAACATCGCTGCAGCTGCCCCGCGGCGCGGTGCGCCGCCTGCAGGAAGTGGAATTCGCAGTCGCTGTCGAGGGAACCGAGCGCGTCGACGTGGACGAAATATCTTTGCTACCCGCCGATGCCATCGGCATCCTCGATCCCGATGAAGTAACCATGGCCAAAGCGATGGATGTTACGGAGTTGCGCTTTGGCGGCAACTTCACCTCTTCGTATCACTGGCGAGATGGCATTGGCCCGGAAGACAAGCGCCCGACCCTCAAAAACATCGCCTGGGGAATTCCTGAGTACAACACGTTTGGCACCGACGAATTCCTCGAGCTCTGCAAGGTGATCGGCGCCACTCCCCAATTCGACTTGAACATGGGCAGCGGCACGCCCCAGGAAGCGGCAGACTGGGTGCGCTACATCCGCGAGCACGACAAGGGGCAGGTCATCTACGAACTCGGGAACGAGCTCTACGGCCGCTGGCAGGTGGGCTACAAAACTGTGGATGAGATCGCTCCCAGCACGCTCGAATTCAGCAAGGCCGTGCGCGCGGTTGCGCCCGATGCGCAGATCATTGCCACCGGCCAGGGCCCGCTTTCTGATGGAAGATGGAATGCCGCGCAGCTCTCCAATCCCGCCGGCACCTTCGACGATCTGTCGCTGCATTTTATTCTCGGAACCAATCACCCTGCGCTCGCAACAGCGACGCCGGACTTCACAGCAGCCGCCGCGTATGCCCTTCCCTACGCAGTCGGGCCCTACTTCGACAAGGTGGAGGCCCAGATTGACGAGCATCCTGACCTGCGCGGCAAGGTCCATCTCGCCGTGACGGAGTGGCTCTTCAACAGCAAGGGATATGGCGAGCGGAACTTCACCGATGAGAGTCCGAGCTGGATGAATGAGGGCGGCGCCGTGATGGCCGCGGGATTCCTGAACACGCTGTTGCGGCATTCGTCTGAAGTGAAAATTGCGGACATGACCGGCCTGATGGAGTTTGCCGGTATCTGGAAGAAGCGTGAGCAAGTCTACGCTGTGCCCGCTTACTACGTCTTCAAAATGTACACCGCAGTGAAAGGCGACACGATCTTGCCGGTTACCACTGACTCAGGAACCTACGACGTGAGAAACGGCATACGGCCGCTGGGTGACGTCGAAGCTATTCCTTACATTGACGTCGTCGCTACACTCAGCCCCGATGCGAAGACCGTAACACTGCTGTGTGTTAACAGAAGTCTGAACCAGGATGTGCCTGTACAGTTTGATTTGAGCGATCGGCATGCGATTGCGCCGTCCAATGCGCTCCAGATCCACGCGGAGAACCGCTACGAACAAAACGACGAAGTGGAACCGGAACACATCGTCCCCGTTCCAGCCACGATTCAGGCGTCGCCCACTGGTATGCTCGCGATCACTCTGCCTCACGAGAGCGTAACAGTGCTGCATGTCCCGGTGAGATAACCAACGGCTCTCCTCACTCGCAGGGCGCGCTGTTGGCCTTCCAAGATAGCACGCAGAGTTGGTAATCTCTCATCGCCAACTGCTTGCCCGCGTCATCGCATTTTATTTGACTCCCTTCGGTCTGCATGCTACGCTCTTCACACCTGACGCAAGCTTCCCCCCAAGGGCCGATAGTCAAGCTTCTCCGAGTGGTCATCCCATGTGGCTGGCAGTCACCTTTGTGTGTCCTCGCGTACGAGGATTCATCGCCGGAGCTTTGATTCTGGGAACTGCCGCGTTTGCGCAGGGCCCATTGAACAATTCTGTTCAAGGGCCATCGGTCACGCTGAATCAGGAACGATCGCGGCTGCCACGCCCTCCTGCGCGGCCGGATGCTGTCGGCGTCGCTGATTCCGGATACACGTGGCCCCTGGTTCAAGGCGTCGCCACGGTTTATTTCCAGATTCAATCGGGTTCCGGCGATAGTACGGGCCTCAATACAGCGATCAACACCTTCGACCATGACTTCAACAATGTGATCCAGTGGGTGCAGTGCGCCAGCAACGCCTGCAGTTCGATGATCACCTACGTGAACATTTACCTGGATCCCAACGATAACAGCGCCGCGGGCGATGTGGACACGGTCGGATACCCGCCCAATCCCCCGCAGGTCGTCAGTTTGAATTGCGCCGGCGGATCGACGAATCCGTGCACGATTGCGACGCTGCTGCACGAGATGGGCCACATTGTCGGACTGTATCACGAATTCGTCCGCACCGACGCCGGCAGCTATGTCACCGTGAATTACAACAACGTGATCAAGGCCACTTGGCCCTATGATTTCCAGGTCAGAACGCAGAACCAGCAACTCCTCACGCCCTACGATTACGCCTCGGTGATGCAGTATCCGCCGTATGTGGACACGCGGAACGGCGCACCGGTGATCGAGTCGATTCCGCCGGGCATTCCGATGCAGGGATCGGAGGGAGTGCCGGGAGCGGGAAACCAGGATTACTCGGCCGGCGACAAAGAAGCCATCATGCGGCTCTACGGCCACGCGCCGACCGAAGTCACGGTGACTTCGAATCCCGTGGGCTTGCAAGTGACCGTGGATGACACGACCATCACGACGCCGCAGACGTATGCATGGGCGCCAAACTCGACGCACAAACTCGCCGTGCCCGAGGTCGTGCAGCAACTGACCGGAGAGATCGAAAACACCGCAACTTCAACGACCTTCTATTACGCCTATGGGAATTGGAACGACTCAGGGGCTCAATCCCATTCCATTAAGGTGACGCCGGGAAACGGCAGCCCGGCGTTTCCCACGAGTTCGCCGGCGGTTGCAACCTATTCCGCGAACTTCATTCAGTTGGTGCCGTATTCAGAGAGCGTGTATCCGTCCGGATCAGGCAGCGTCAGCTTGTCTGCCAGCCCCGCGCTGCAGAGCTGCCCCGCGCCGAGCGGCGAATGCCTGGTGGCGCGCGAGCCGGTGACACTGACGGCCACGCCAAATGAAGGCTACAGCTTCTACGAGTTCAACAATACGAACCTTTTCCTTCCCGGCGCGGTGAGCGCAAATCCGAAGAAATTCTACGTTCCGGATAGCGGCCTTGCAGTCGAAACCACGGCCGAGTTCGCCCCCACGTCCAGCCCCATTTACACAGTGAACGTGGTTCCCGCCGACACAATCGCGAGCGAGTTCAGCGACAATTTGTGGGCCTATGTGGACAACGTATTTTGGTATGCGCCCAAGAACTTCTCTCCCTACTACGACGACTACGTCGGCAGCAGTTGGGATCCGGATAGTATGCACACATTGTCGTTGAGCTATACGTCGGACCCTGATAGTCCTCCAACCCCGCCCCAATACGAGTATCCCTATAGTTCGAACAGCCGCTTTCTGTTCCCCGTCGACGGCACCTGGAGCGATGGCGGGGCGTATTACCACACGATTACCCTGTCGGGCTCAAGCACACCCTATACAGCCACGCTTACACCCGAATACATGCCGGCGACCAATTTCGATTTCAGCCCTGCGCCGTGCGGCGGGGCTTCGCCTGCGGGGTCGGTTTCCGGCAATAATGCCGACGGGGAGTTCTATCCATACGGAACGTCGCTAACCTTTACGGCAGATCCAGACACAACAGATGGATGGTCGTTTGCGGGCTGGAGCTACGACCTGACCGGAAATACACCTTCGGAGAGCCTGACCGCGGACGATGAGACGCTGGTTTACGCCAACTTCAACCCAAGCACGAACACAAGCGGCGCGCCGCTGACCCTGACCGGAATCAGCCCGGCTTCCGTGATGGCCAATTCAGGCTCGTTCACGCTGACGCTGACGGGAACTGGATTCGATTCGGGCACGAGCGTGGACTTCGGGAGCTACAGCAATACGGCCACCGTGACTTCAGTTACCTCGACTCAGATTAAGGCAACGGTGAACGGCGACTGGGTGGAGTCTCCCGGAACGTTGGACGTCTGGGTCGAGAACTCCACCGGCTCGGGCTGCGATGTGTTTGGCTACGACACATTTGCTGTTACGGCGGAGACGGTGCCGACGTTGACCTGGACTCCGGCTACGACCATCATCTACGGCGATTCAGGTACGACCGACGTTCTGAACGCAAGCTCGAATGGAGTGACTGGGAATTTTACCTATGCGGCAACCCTCACCAGTGGCGGATCGCCAATCAATATCACCAGCGGCACGTCCACGCTCGGCGCCGGCTCCTACAACAACACGGTGACATTCACGCCGACTGAATCGGGCTATAGCGCCGCGGGGTGGACGATGCCGCTGACCGTCAGCAGTGAAAGCGTGTGGATTG
>Ga0335074_10013967_pt1 | contig 11276 bp, 8 predicted proteins | sample Lox_Sample_23_FD_206715 | JGI IMG/M metagenome (GOLD analysis project Ga0335074, IMG submission 206715) | Soil microbial communities from Loxahatchee National Wildlife Refuge, Florida, United States - Lox_Sample_2.3 | ecosystem: Environmental > Terrestrial > Soil > Wetlands | place: USA: Florida...
GCGCACATGGGCAGCTTCGTTCCGGCCGAGTGCGCGACGATCGGACCGCTCGACCGGATCTTCACCCGCATCGGCGCCGCCGACGATCTCGCCGGCGGACGCTCGACTTTCATGGTGGAGATGACCGAGGCCGCCAACATCCTCCACAACGCCACGGCGCGCAGCCTCGTGCTCATGGACGAGATCGGCCGCGGCACGAGCACCTTCGACGGCCTGTCGCTCGCATGGGCGATGGCACGCTACATCGCTACTCGGGTGCAGGCGTTCACGCTCTTCGCCACCCACTACTTCGAGCTCACCGCCCTCGCAGCCGAGATCGACGCCTGCGCCAACGTGCACCTCGATGCGACCGAGCATGGCGACGGTATCGTCTTCCTGCACGCCGTGAAGGATGGTCCCGCGAGCCGCAGCTACGGGCTGCAGGTAGCGCAGCTGGCTGGCGTTCCGCGCGAGGTGATCGCGCGCGCCCATGAGTACTTGACCGCGCTCGAGGCCGAGCGCGCCGGGCAGCGCGGAGGCGGGGCGCAGCCCGAGTTGCCGCTGTTCGAGGAGCTGCGCGCGCGCACGCCTGCCGGTGCGCGAGAAGGCCCCGGGCGGACCGGAGAGCGCACCGCCCATCCGGGGGATGCGGTCCTCGGGTCGCTGCGGGCGGCGCTCGAGGCGCTCGATCCGGACTCGATGAGCCCGCGGGCCGCGCTCGAGGCGCTCTACGGACTGCGTGCGCTGGTGAATGGCGGCGCGGGGTCCGCGCGCGACACGGAGAAGTGACCGTCGCGCAGGAAGAAGCCCGTCTGCCGCGCCGCCTCCTCGGAGACGAGCAGCCCCATGTGCCCGGCCGCCACGGTGATGTGATCGGTCGCTCCCGGCATACGCGTCTCGCTCACCGCGATCGTGCCGTCACTCTCCCCGTCGTAGCGCACGATGAGCCGTCCGAAACCGAGTGCCCGGTTGCCGGCGATGATTCCGAGCGGACGATCGCTCCTCCAGCGGCGCTCGCGCTCGACGAGCAACTCCTCGCGTACGCAGCGGCCGACGAGCGCGCGCGCGAGCGGGAGCCGCGCGAACTCGACCGCCGCCCGGCACCCCAGAGCAGGGGTACCCAGGAAGACGACACGCCCGGGCGATTCGAGGGGGAAGCGCTCGAGACAGCGGTAGATGACGAGGCCGCCCAAGCTGTGTCCGATCAGATGCAGCGTTTTCGGGCGCAGTGCGCGAACGAACTCAGCGAGCCGTTCGGTGACCTCGGGCATCGAAGCGCGCACCGAGGGATAGCGGAACACGTGCGCCTCGAGCCCGAAATCGCGCGCGAGCCGCCGGCGCAGCAGGAACGAGTCGGCGTGCGAGGACCACAAACCGTGCACGTAGACGACGGTAGCGCCGGGCATCGCGTCCCGCTCACGCGGGCGGCGGGCGCAAGCGGATGTGCAGCTCCTTCAGTTGCGCCTCGCCCACCGCGGTCGGCGCATCGGTGAGCGGGTCGGACGCGGTCTGGGTCTTCGGGAACGCGATCACGTCGCGAATGCTGTCCGCGCCTGCCATGAGCATTGCGAGCCGATCGACGCCGAAGGCGATACCGCCGTGCGGCGGCGCACCGTACTTGAGCGCATCGAGGAGAAAGCCGAACTTGTCGCGGGCTTCCTCCGCGCCGATGCCGAGCAGCTCGAAGACGGCCGATTGCATCTCCGGGCGGTGGATACGCACCGAGCCGCCGCCAACCTCCGAGCCGTTGAGCGCGAGATCGTAGGCATTGGCGAGCGCGGTTGCCGGAGCCGCACTCAGCGCCTGCGGATCCTCGGACTTGGGCGCCGTGAACGGATGGTGCATGGCCACCCAGCGCTTCTCGTTCCCGTCCCACTCGAACATCGGAAAGTCGACCACCCAGAGCGGACGCCACCCGGATGCGACGCGCTTCAAGTCCTGGCCGATCCTGATCCGCAGCGCGCCGAGCGAGTCGTTGACGACCTTGCGTACGTCGGCCCCGAAGAAAATGAGGTCCTCGTCGCGCGCCCCCGTGCGCTCGAGAATGCCCGCGACGGCCTCATCGCTCAAGAACTTGACGATCGGCGACTGCAGACCCTCGCGCCCGAGCGAGCGCTGGTTCACCTTCACGTAGGCGAGGCCCTTGGCGCCGTAGCGGCCAACGAACGCGGTGTACTCGTCGATTTCCTTGCGGGTGAGCGCACCGCCCTGCGGCACGCGGAGCGCCGCGACGCGCCCCGCGGGATCGTTCGCCGGCGCCGCGAAAACCTTGAACTGCGAGTCCTTCACGAGATCCGCGACATCGGTGAGCTCGAGCGCGATGCGCAGATCCGGCTTGTCGGACCCATAGCGACGCAGCGCCTCGGCAAAGGTCATGCGCGGGAATGGATCCGGCAGCGTCACATCGAGCACCTCGTGGAACACGTGGCGCACCAGGCCCTCGATAATTTGCAGGATCTGATCCTGGTCGAGAAAGGACGTCTCGATGTCGAGCTGGGTGAACTCCGGCTGACGGTCCGCCCGCAAATCCTCGTCGCGGAAGCAGCGCACGATCTGATAGTAACGGTCGAATCCGGCCATCATCAGCAGCTGCTTGAACAGCTGCGGTGACTGCGGCAGCGCGAAGAACTTTCCCGGGTGCGTGCGGCTCGGCACGAGATAGTCGCGCGCGCCCTCGGGCGTCGCTTTGCCGAGCATGGGTGTCTCGAGGTCGATGAAGCCGTTCGCATCGAGATAGTCGCGCATCGCCCGCGTCAGCCGGTGGCGCAGCAGCAGCCGCTCGCGCATCACATCGCGGCGCAGATCGAGATAGCGGTACTTGAGCCGCACTTCCTCGCTCACCGTCTCATCGAGCTGGAACGGCAACGGCTCGCAGCGATTGAGCACTACCAGCTCGCTCGCGAGCACCTCGACGCGGCCCGAGGCGAGATTGGGATTGACCGTGCCCGCAGGCCGCTCGCGCACGCGACCCTTGATGCGGATCACGAACTCGTTGCGCAGCCGCTCGGCAACGCCAAACACCTCCGCTGCGTCCGGGTCGAAGACCACCTGCACCAATCCCTCGCGATCCCGCAGGTCGACGAAAATCACCCCGCCGTGGTCGCGGCGCCGGTGAACCCAGCCGGCAAGGGCGATCTCCCGGCCGATCAGAGTCTCCTCGACCTTGCCGCAATAATGAGTACGCATACGCGACAAATCCTACCAGATGCGGCCTAGCCGCCGACCGCTCGCGGCGGATAGGGCGGAACGACGACACCGCACGTGACGATCATCTTCATCGCCGCATCGACGCTCATCTCGAGAGGGATCAGCTGCGCGCGGGGCACGAGGATGATGAATCCGGCGGTGGGATTCGGGGCGGGCGAGATGAACACGCACACGAGCTCGTGCCCGGCCTTCATGCTCACCTCGGCGACGTTGTCCGCGGTCACGAAGCCGATGCTCCAGATGCCCGAACGCGGATACTCGACGGCGACGACCTGACGGAACGAATGCTGGGTGCTGAGGACGCTCTCCGTGAAGCTCTTGACGCCACTGTAGACCGAGCGCACGAGCGGAATGCGGTTGAGCAGCTCCTCCCAGTAGGCGACGAGCCGCCGGCCGACGAGGTTCGTCACGGCGAGGCCCGTGATGAGCACCACGACGAACGCGAACACGATCCCGAGCCCCGGGATCGAGAAGCCGAAGATCGCCTGCGGCCGCAGGTGCGCGGGCAGAAGCAGGAGCGTGCGGTCCATCACATCGACGATGAATCCGACGACCCAGATCGTGGCGAGCACCGGCAGCCATACCAGGATCCCGGCGACCAGATAGCGGCGCAGGGTCCAGGCGCGCCGTGCCGGCGTCGCAGGGGACCGTCCGCTCGCGACTTCGGGCCGGGTCGCGTCCGGCTCGCTCACCGGCGAGCCTTGCGCGCCGGGCGTGCGTTCGCCTTGCGCTTCCCCCTCGCAGTCGGACGGCGCGCTGCCGGTTTGCGTGAACTCCCGGCGCTCGCGGAGACGGCCGCGGAGCCGCTCGCCGCAGGCTTCGCTGCGCCCGATTTCGGCTCGGCCGGCTTCGCATCCGTCGCCCCACCGGTGGGAGTCTCCGCGGCCTTCGGCTCCTTCGCCTCGCCCTTCTCGGCCTCGGCGAGATTGCGCTTCGACTCCTTCTCCGACTTGAAGTCGGTCTCGTACCAGCCGCCTCCCTTCAGCCGGAAATTCGGCGCCGAGACGAGCTTCTTCAGCGTGTTCCTGCCGCAGGACGGACACTTCCGAATCGGCGCATCCGCGATCTTCTGCATGATCTCGACGTAGAACTTGCAGTTCGAGCACTCGTATTCGTAGAACGGCATGGGATCCCTGAGATTTGTTTGGTTTGCCTGAAGCGTCGCAGTATACCTAACACCGCTCGAAATGCGGCCCGCAACCGGGCCGCCGGGCCTCATCCCGGGCAGCACTCTCAGGCGGCCTTCTCCACCGCCTTCTCGAAGACGAGCTGCCCCTCGCGCGCGCTCACCCGGATCACATCCCCGGGTGCGAACTCTCCCCTCAGGATGGACTGCGCGAGCGCGTTCTCGATCTGCTGCTGGATCACACGCTTCAGGGGCCGTGCGCCGTAGACGGGATCGAAGCCCGCCTCGCCGAGAGAATCGCGCGCCCGGTCGTCGAGCACGAGGTCCATGTTGCGCTCGCTCAAGCGCTTGCGCAGGAACCCGAGCTGAATGTCGACGATCTTGCGGATCTGCTCGCTGCCGAGCGGGTGGAACACCACGATGTCGTCGATGCGGTTGATGAACTCCGGGCGGAAGCTCTGCTGCACGATCTCCATCACGGCCGTGCGCATGCGCGCGTAGTTCTTCACTCCGGCGTATTCCTGGATCACGTTCGAGCCCAGATTCGAGGTCATGATGATGACGGTGTTGCGGAAATCGACGGTACGGCCCTGACCGTCCGTCAGCCTGCCGTCGTCGAGCACCTGCAGCAGCACGTTGAACACGTCCGGATGGGCCTTCTCGATCTCATCGAGCAGGATCACCGAGTACGGGCGGCGACGCACCGCCTCCGTGAGATAGCCGCCCTCCTCGTAGCCCACGTACCCCGGCGGCGCTCCGATCAGGCGCGCGACCGAGTGCTTCTCCATGAACTCCGACATGTCGATGCGGATCAACGCATCCTCGGTGTCGAAGAGAAAATCGGCGAGCGCCTTGCAGAGCTCGGTCTTGCCGACACCGGTCGGCCCGAGGAACAGGAACGATCCGTTCGGCCGCCGCGGATCGGAGAGGCCGGCGCGCGAGCGTCGGATGGCATCCGAGACGATGCGCACCGCCTCGTCCTGGCCGACGACGCGCTTGTCGAGCTCGCTCTCCATGCGCAGGAGCTTCTCCTTCTCGCCCTCGAGCATCTTCGCGACCGGAATGCCGGTCCACTTCGAGACCACCTCGGCGATCTCCTCCTCGGTCACTTGGTTGCGCACCAGATGCGTCTCCTTCTTCTCGGCGGCAGTCGCCTGCGCGAGACGCTTCTCGAGCTCCGGAATGCGCCCGTACTGCAGCTCCGACATGCGGGCAAGATCCCCGCCGCGGCGCGCCGCGTCGAACTCCTGACGCGCGCGCTCGATCTCCTCGCGAATCTGCGCGGCGCCCTGCAGCGTCGCCTTCTCCGAGCGCCACACTTCCTCCAGGTCGGCGTATTCGCGCTCGAGGTTGACGAGCGTCTCCTCGAGCGCCTGGCGGCGCTTGCGCGAGGCCTCGTCCTGCTCCTTCTTGAGCGCTTCGCGCTCGATCTTGAGCTGGATGACGCGCCGCTCGAGCCGGTCGAGCGCCTCGGGCTTCGAGTCGATCTCCATGCGGATGCGCGCCGCGGCCTCGTCGATGAGGTCGATCGCCTTGTCGGGAAGCTGTCGATCCGCGATGTAGCGGTGCGACAGCGTGGCCGCCGCGACAATCGCCGGGTCGGTGATGTCGACGCCGTGATGAACCTCGTACCGCTCCTGTAGGCCCCGCAGGATCGCGATCGTGTCCTCGACCGAGGGCTCATCGACCAGCACCCGCTGGAAGCGCCGCTCGAGCGCCGCGTCCTTCTCGATGTACTTGCGGTACTCATCGAGGGTCGTCGCGCCGATGCAGTGCAGCTCCCCGCGCGCAAGGGCAGGCTTCAGCATGTTGCCCGCGTCCATCGACCCTTCGGCTCGACCGGCTCCAACGACCGTGTGCAGCTCGTCGATGAACAGGATGACGCTGCCCTCCTGCTTGGCGAGATCGTTGAGCACGCCCTTCAGGCGCTCCTCGAACTCGCCGCGAAACTTGGCCCCCGCGATGAGCGCGCCCATGTCGAGGGCGAGAATGCGCTTGTTGCGCAAACCCTCCGGAACCTCCCCGTTCACGATCCGCTGCGCAAGCCCCTCCACGATCGCTGTCTTGCCGACGCCGGGCTCGCCGATGAGTACCGGATTGTTCTTGGTGCGCCGCTGCAGCACCTGGATCGTGCGCCGAATCTCGTCGTCGCGTCCGATCACGGGGTCGAGCTTGGCGGAGGAGGCACGCTCGGTGAGGTCGATCGTGTACTTCTCGAGCGCGCCGCGCTGCTCCTCGGCGTTGGCGTCCGTCACCTTCTCTCCGCCGCGCACTTCATCGATCGCCTTCTCGACCGCGCCGCGCGCGACGCCGGCATCCTTGAGCGCGCGCGCGAGATTGGCGCGGTCCTCGAACGCGGCGAGCACGTAGAGCTCGCTCGAGACGAACTGATCCCCGCGCTGCTGCGCGAGCTTGTCGGCGACGTTGAGCAAACGCACGAGGTCGTTCGAGACGTGGACTTCCCCGGGTGTGCCCTCGACGGTCGGCATGCGGTCGATGAGCGCGAGCAGCTCCGAGCGCAGCTTATTGAGGTTCGCGCCCGCCTTCACGAGCAGCGGGCGGACGGTCCCGCCCTGCTGATCGAGGAGGGCGAGGAGCACGTGCGCGGGCTCGAGGAACTGATGGTCCCGGCCGACCGCGAGTGACTGGGCGTCGGCGAGAGCCGCCTGGAACTTGCTCGTCAGTTTGTCTTGTCGCATGAATCGCCTCGCAGAATGCGCTCTCGCTCTTGTGGGGGCATAACGCGCTTGTTCAAGCGATGGTGCAATGCATCATGATTCGCGCCAAAGGAGCGCGGCCATCCGTCCGCAGCGCCCGTCGCGGCGGTAGGAGAAGAATCGGGTCTCATCGCAGTACGTGCACCAGCCCCCGCCGAGGACGGTGCCGACGCCGAGCGCACCCAGGCGCTGGCGGGCGAGGGCGTACAGATCGCACTGCCAGCGCCCGCGGGCGTTCGGCGCAAAGGCCAGGCTTGCCTGCGCGTCCCGCGCCAGAAAGGCCTCACGCACCTCATCGCCGACCTCGAAGTGCTCCGGGCCGATGGCCGGCCCGAGCCAGGCGATGAGTCGCCGGGGCTCCACGGCGAGCGCCGCAACCGTCGCCTCGAGCACCCCCGAAGCGAGTCCGCGCCAGCCCGCGTGGGCTGCGCCCAGCGCTGAGCCATCGGCGGCAGCGAACAGTACCGGCATGCAATCGGCGACCTGGATCGCGCAGACCCGGTGCGCTCGGTGCGTCACGGCGGCATCGGCGCGGGCCCGGGTCAATGGCACCGTGGCGCCGCTCGCAGGCTCCCCCCACGGCTCGTCCAGATTCGCGACCTGCGTGCCATGGATCTGATCGAGCCAGACAGGCTCGCTCGGGAGCGCGAGCGCCGCGGCAAGCCGCCTGCGGTTCTCTACGACGCGCTCGGGCGGATCGCCGCCTGCGGCGCCCACATTGAGCGCATCGTAGGGTGGAAGACTCACCCCTCCCGCACGGAGTGTGAAGGCGGCCTGCACGCTCGCGGGCACCGGCCACTGCGGGCGGAGCAGCGCGACCCCCGCATCATGCGTGCGCACGCGCGTCATCCTCGAGCGCCGCGACGAGCGCGCGCAGCTCCGGGGGAAGCGGCGATGCCCATTCCAGCCGGCGCCCGGTCGTCGGATGCGCGAGCGCCAATCGCTCGGCATGCAGCGCCTGACGCTCGAGCGCGGACAGGGCCGTAAGCAGCGCGGGCCCGCTCGCTGGCGGAATCCTCCGGCGTCCGCCGTAGACCGGGTCGCCGACCACCGGATGCCCGATGTGCGCGAGGTGCACGCGGATCTGATGCGTGCGGCCGGTCTCGAGCTGCGCTCCGACCAGCGTGTGCGCTCGATAGCGGCGCACGACGCGAACGTGCGTCACCGCGGGACGCCCGTCGCTTCGCACCGTCATGCGGGTTCTCACGCTGCGGTGGCGGCCGATCGGCTCATCGATCGTGCGGCCGCCAGTGAGGACGCCCACCGAGATCGCGAGATACCGCCGTTCGATCTCGCGCGCCGCGAGCGCGGCGGCGAGCCGTGCGTGCGCCTCGACCGTCCGCGCCACCACGAGCAAACCGCTCGTGTTGCGGTCCAGCCGGTGCACCAGACCGGCTCGGGGCACGAGCGCGAGCGGCGGATCGAGCCCGAGCAGCGCGTTCTGGAGCGTGTGCGCGGGGTTTCCGGCCCCGGGGTGCACCACCAGACCGGCCGGCTTGTCGATGACGAGGATGGCAGCATCCCGGTGAACGATCGCGAGCGGCATCGTCTCCGCTTGGACCGCGCTCGCGGGCTCGAGCCGCGCTTCGATTCGCACGTGCTCGCCACCGAGCACCGCCTCGCGCGGCCGCGGTACGCGACCGCCGAGGCGCACGGCGCCGGCCTCGATCCAACTCTTCAGGCGCGCCCGCGAATACTCCGGCAGGGCGCGTGCCAAGGCCTGGTCGAGCCGCATCCCAGCCAGCTCGGGACCAAGCGTGAGCTCGTGCGTTCGGAACTCCGTAGGCATGCGACGGGTCGTAAGGCGCAAGGTGCAGGATTGGCTATACTGCGCTATCCGCTCAAGAGAAATACATCGAGGGGCCCGTATACTCATGTCCCGGTCCGCCATCGCACGGAGCATGGCGCTCGTGCTCTGCCTGGTCTGCGTCCTCGCGTCGGGCTGCCATACATTCCACCACCGCAAGCAGAAAGAGCCGACGCCCGAGGTGCTCTACCAGCAGGCGCACAAGCGGCTCGTGGGCTACGATTACAAGGCCGCCATCAAGCTCTACGAGTCGCTCACGGCCCGGTTCCCGTTCTCCGATCAGGCCCGCCAGGCGCGCATCGACCTCATCTACGCCTATTACCGCCAGGGCGAGGCCGAATCGGCGACCGACGCCGCCGACACGTTCATCCGCGAGAACCCGACGCACCCGCGCGTCGACTACGCCTGGTACATCAAGGGCCTGGTCTACTTCGACCGTCCGCCGAACCTACTCGAGCGGCTGTTTCACGCCGATCTCAGCAAGCGTCCACCGACCGACGCACGCAAATCCTTCGATGCGTTCAAAGTGGTCGTCGAGCAGTACCCGAAGAGCATCTACGCGCACGATGCATTGCACCGCATGATCTTCTTGCGCAATCGCCTCGCCGACTACGACGTCCACGTCGCCGAGTACTACATGCGGCGCGGGGCGTGGGTGGGCGCGGCCAACCGCGCGAACGAGTGCATCGAGGAATACAACGGCGCGCCGGCCGTCCGGCAGGCGCTGCAGATCATGACGGCGGCCTACCAGAAACTCGGGCTCAACCAGCGTGCCGACCAGGCCCACGACGTGTACGCCTACAACTTCCTCAATCAGCCAAATCAAGAGGTGGCCGGCGATCCGGGACACCCCTGGTGGAAGTTCTGGAGCCACACGCCGAGCGATCCACTCGCCGCCGACCCGCCTCCGGCCCCGAAGCCGTGGTGGAAGTTCTGGTAAATCCGCTCGCTGCCCCGCACCGAGGTCAGCGCCGATACCCGTTCGTGATCGGATAGCGCCAGTCCCGCCCGAAGGCGCGCCGACTCACCCGTACGCCGGGCGGCGCCTGACGGCGCTTGTACTCGTTGCGCTTGACGAGGTCGAGCACGCGTCCGACGGTCGCGCGGTCGAACCCGCGCGCCTCGATCTCATCGACGGAGAGATCCTCCTCGATGAACGCCTCGAGAATCGGGTCGAGCACCGCGTACGGCGGCAGCGAATCGGAGTCCTTCTGATCGGCTCTGAGCTCCGCGGAGGGCGGGCGCTCGATCACCCGCTGCGGGATGACCTCGGCATCGCGATTGCGGTAGGCCGCGAGCCGGTAGACGAGGAGCTTGCTGCAATCCTTGATGGGCGCGAACCCGCCCGCCATATCCCCGTAGAGCGTCGCATAGCCGACCGCCATCTCGCTCTTGTTTCCGGTCGTGAGCAGCATCCGGCCGGTCTTGTTGGAGATGCCCATCAGAATGAGCATGCGACAGCGCGACTGGATGTTCTCCTCGGTCGCATCGGGCGCACGACCGGCGAACTCCGCCTTGAGCGCGGAGAGCGTTGCTTCGAACATCGACTCGATCGGAATGACGCTGTAACGGACGCCCAGGCGGCGCGCCTCTTCCGCCGCGTCCTCCACGCTCATCGCGGCGGTGTAGCGGGAAGGCATCATGACGGCGTGCACGCGATCGGCGCCGAGGGCATCGACGGCGATCGCGAGGGTGAGCGCCGAGTCGACTCCGCCCGAGAGTCCCATCACCACGCCCGGAAAGCCGTGCTTGTTCACGTAGTCGCGCACGCCCAAGACGAGGGCGCCGTAGATGCTCGCCTCGTCGGAGAGCTCCGGGGCGATGAGCCCGGCCTGCGGCGCCACGCGCGAGCCATCGCGCACGAGCTCGAAGGTGTAGGTGCCCTCCTCGAACGCCGGGGCGCGCATCAGGAGCTCCCCGCGGGCGTCCATGACGAACGAGTTGCCGTCGAATACGAGCTCGTCCTGTCCGCCCACGGTGTTCACGTAGGCGAGCGGCAGCTGCACATCGGCGATGCGATCGCGCGCGATCCGCTCGCGCTCGCGCTGCTTGTGGTTCTCGTACGGTGAGGCGTTGATCACGACGAGAAGCTCCGCCCCGCGCGCCCGCGCCGCACGCGCAGCCTCGACCTCCCAGATGTCCTCGCACACGAGGAGCCCTACCTTGAATCCGCGACAGTCGACCACCGTCGCCTCGTCCCCGGCACGGAAGTAGCGCTTCTCGTCGAAAACCTTGTAGTTCGGCAGCTCCCTCTTGCGGTGATTCGCGAGAATTCGACCCTCGCTCACGAGTGCCGCGGAATTGAAGATGTTCAGACCGCTGTACTCGGGGTAGCCGATCACTGCCGAGATGCCGTGCACCCCGCGGCGCACCGCATCGAGCCCCGAATCGATCTGGCGGCGAAAGCCCCGGTGAAAAAGCAGATCCTCCGGCGGATATC
>Ga0335074_10013970_pt1 | contig 11276 bp, 11 predicted proteins | sample Lox_Sample_23_FD_206715 | JGI IMG/M metagenome (GOLD analysis project Ga0335074, IMG submission 206715) | Soil microbial communities from Loxahatchee National Wildlife Refuge, Florida, United States - Lox_Sample_2.3 | ecosystem: Environmental > Terrestrial > Soil > Wetlands | place: USA...
GCGCCGCGGCCAAAGCCGAAGACGCAGCGTCCGCCGCAGAGAATGTCGAGCAGCGCGATCTGCTCGGCGACGCGGATCGGGTCGTGCCAGGGCAGCACGATGACCGCGGTGCCGAGCTGGATGCGCCTGGTGCGACCGGCGTAATACGACAGGAGCTGGGTCGGCGCCGGCGACATCGCATAGCCGGTGAAGTGGTGCTCGAGCGCGAACAGGCTATCGAAACCCAGCGGCTCGGCAAGATCGCCCATCGCCAGATGCTCGCCGACCACCGAGGCGTCCGAGCGCCCGTCCTGGCACAGCATGTTGAGCGCGATGCCGACTTTCATAGTCTTCCTCCGCGATTTGCTTTGGCCAAGGTTCGGCCTATCGGGAGGCGGGGTCAACCGTCGGCGATGCGATGGGGATAGAGCGGTCAAACCGCAGGCCGGTTCGCTCTTTCCAAACCTGCTGGGCTGAGCAGCGTTTTGCGCGCGGCTCGCCAATGGCGCGAGCAGCAACCGTGAACGCAGGTTGTGCGTATTTGTGGCGAAAGGGTACTAAGCAGATGCCCTTATCGCATGAAGAGAGCGGTTATGAAACGTATGATCCTTGCCGGCATCTTGGCACTTCTGCCGTTCTGCGCATGGGCCGACGATGCGGTCGGGCGGTATCAGGCGGTCGCGATACCGGAGGCGGCCAACTCCGGTTTTGCCGGGAAAATTTTGTTTCTTGACACGCGTGACGGGCACGTTTGGGTGTGGCGGAACGCGCGCGCCATCGACAGCAGCGCGTATGGTGGGGGCTTTACCTATATAGGCAGGCTCGCTCCTGCCAGCGCAGCGCCCGCGCAACCGGCGCCGCAGGCCGGGGTAGCAAAGTGCTTTGCGTTCAATGGAAAGCAGTTCTGTGAGTAGCATCTTGCGGGAGGGGAACAGATGCGGTTGCTTCTTTGTTGCGGAGCGCTGGTGCTCGTTTGCCTGGGTCTGAGACCAGACGCCGCTGGTGCGACCTTGGACCAACTCAAAGGCATTTCAATAGAAGTCAATTGGAACAGAAGCTCTTTGTTTGGTGGCGTTGCACGGCCTGTTCTGCAAAACGGCAAGATACAAATCTATGTCAGCTTAAACGGTCATATATTCGAGTACAGCGATTTGGAGCAATGGGACGGACGGCGTTCCTATTCCTCCATCAACACGCCGGACAGGGCGACGCCGACAACGGAGAACAACGGCCGCGTCGTGCAGCACGCGTGGACCATGGACGGAGACAATCTGCAAATGATTACCCCGCTGAAAGAAGGGTTTGCGGTGGTCTCGATCGCGGTCGATCCGGCCGCCATGACGTGCACCTTCGACTATGCCGACCGGCCCGATCCCAAGACAGGAAGGGTCGTGACGATCCATCCGCAAAGCGGACTGCCGTTCGTGGTGGTGTCTCGCACGCCGGGTCCGTCTTCTTGCAGCGTCAAGCGCGGGAATATTTTCGCCTCCGACCAGTGAAATGCAGTGGCGAAAACGTAGCGGTGCATCCACTGGAGATGGTCGGCGGCCGCGCAGTCCGATTGCATGGGTGATGGTTCGATGTACTACGTGATCAGCGAGCGGGAAAACCTGGTCTCCTTCCTGCCGCAAGGAGCAGTCGGCGCCGAGATCGGCGTCGCGCAAGGCGACTTTTCCGAGGTGCTGCTCGATCGGGCGCGGCCGTCGCGACTCCATCTGATCGATCCGTGGAGCCATCTGGAAACGGGCAACCTGGATGCCGCCGCTTATCTCCGGGGGATTTCCGGCTTGGCCGGGGAGTTTGGTCCGCCCGCCGACAACGCCGATGGCGACAAGCAGTATCGCGCCGTCCGGCAGCGCCTTGCCGGTCGCCGTGAAGTCGTATTCAACCGGCAATTTTCATATAAAGCCGTAAGGGAGTTCCCGGATCGTTATTTCGATTTTGTTTATATTGATGGAAATCACAGCTACGAATACGTATTCCGCGACCTTCTCGATTTTGCCGCAAAGCTAAAAGACGACGGGCTGCTCATGGGACATGATTTCTTTGAGGATGCCTTTGCCAGCGAGCAGCACTATGGGGTGGTCGATGCCGTTCATTCCTTTTTGCGGCGCGCCGCCGAGGACTATCGACTGATGTGTCTCACCTACGAACCTTTCTCCAGTTACGTAATCGCGAAGAAGAACTCCGGATTTGCCGGCCGCTTCCTGACGAACTTGCTTGAGTCGGACGTGTTTCTCGTCGAGATGGCCGAAGAGCAGGCATTCCGCTATGTCGACAAGCACTATTCGCGGCGCGACGGCAGGGTCAGACGAATCCCCAGCTTCGCATCGTGAATCGCGTCTCGCTCAGATCGGCGGGGCGGGCGGGAAATTCGGCCGGCGCTTTTCGAGATGCGAGGCGAGGCCTTCTTTGACGTCCGGTCCGCCAAACCCGAAGAACTCGAGCGCCAGCGACGCATCGAAGGTCGGGCCCATCGCGCGCAGCCAGTTATTCAGCGAATTCTTGGTCCAGCGGATCGCGCTCTGCGCGCCCTCGGCCAGCTTGGTCGCGACCTCGATCGACTTCGCCTCGAGCTGATCGTCGTCAACCGCGAATGTTACCAAGCCGATACGTTCGGCTTCTTCGCCAAGAATCTGATCGCAGGTCAGGAGATAGTATTTCGCCTTGGCAAGCCCGCAGAGCAGCGGCCAGACGATCGCCGCATGGTCGCCGGCCGCGACCCCGAGCCGCGTGTGCCCGTCGATGATCCGGCAGTCTTTGGTCGCGATCGACACGTCGGCGAGGATGCCGCAGACCAGCCCCGCGCCGACCGCGACGCCGCGCATCGCGCTGACGACGGGCTTGTTGCAGTTGATGACGCCGTAGACCATCTCGCGCGCTTCTTTCCACTGCCGGGCGCGCGCGTTGAAATCCTCGGTGGCGCTCTTGATCATGTTGAAGTCGCCGCCGGCGGAGAACACTTTGCCAGCCCCCGTGAAGATCGCGACGTTGACGCTCTCGTCGCGGTCGAAATCGTGCCAGATCTCGGCCAATTCGGCATGTAGCGCCTCGTCGGCGGTGTTCATCCGCCCGTTTTCCATCGTGATCCGCAGCACCTTGGGGTGCGGGCGATCGAATTTGAGGCGGGTGTAGCGGGCGTAGCGGTCGGTCATGACGGTATGCTCCCTGCGGCCGGTTGCTTTCGCGGCGGATTTGCGGAACCGTGCCGCCAGCCTGCAGCGCTGTCAAATCGGCGCGCACCACTCGGGGAGAACCGCCATGCCCGTCGAAGCCAAAGAATATCCGCGCCCGCTGCCGAGGCCCGAATGGCTCGACAACTTGAGAGAAGACATCCTCGAACCCGAGCTGCCGATCGTCGATCCGCACCATCATCTGTGGGACCATCCCGGCAGCCGCTACCTGCTCGACGAGTTGCTGGCGGATTGCGATTCCGGCCACAACATCATCGCGACCGTGTTCGTCCAGTGCGGCTCGGGCTATCGCACCAGCGGCGCCGAGGAGTTTCGCTGCATCGGCGAAAGCGAGTTCGTGCGGGCGATCGCCGAGGAGGGCGACCGGCGCGGCGGCAAGACTAAGATCTGTGCCGGCATCGTCAGCTTCGCCGATCTGCGGCTCGACAATCTCGACGCCGTGCTCGAAGGCCAGATCGCCGCGGCCGGCGGCCGGTTTCGCGGCATTCGCCAGATCGCGGCCTATGACGCCGCGATCGTCAGCGGCTCGTCCTATGTGCCGACCGCGGGGCTCATGGACGAACCGGCGTTTCGCCGCGGCATGAAGCGGCTGCCGGTCCACAACCTCACCTTCGAAGCGTGGATTTACCATCCGCAAATCCCGACGCTGACCGCGGTGGCGCGCGAATGCCCGGAAACGAAGATCGTGCTCAACCATTTTGGCGGTCCGCTTGGCGTGCCGCCCTATCGGCGCAGCGATGTATTCCCGATCTGGCGGGCCGCGATCAAGGAATTGTCGCGCTGCCCCAACGTCCGTTGAAGCTTGGCGGGCTGGCGATGATCGTCAACGCGTTCGATTTCCACCTCGGCCCGCTGCCGCCGTCATCGGGCGAGCTAGCGACCGCCTGGCGGCCTTATGTCGAGGCGTGCATCGAGGATTTCGGAGCCGAGCGCTGCATGTTCGAGAGCAACTTCCCGGTCGACAAGGGCGCGTGCAGCTATCCGGTACTGTGGAATGCCTTCAAGCGGCTGGCGAACGGCGTGTCGGCGTCGGAAAAGGCCGATCTCTTCGCCGGCACCGCGTCGCGTTTCTACCGCCTCGGCGTGTAAATGCCGAACCCGGCGCGTCACCCGCGGGTCAAGCCGTCCAAGGGCGATTGTGCGCGGCTACCGGAGCGCTCGACGGTGTGTCGGAACGCTGCAGCGCTGCGTTGAGCGCATTCTGGAACGGCCGGACCGGCTCGTGGATCGGCTGCGCCATGTTGCGCCGCGCTTCATCGAGCGCCCGGCGCAGATCGTCGTTCTCGCCGCGCAGGCCGCCGGAAATGCGGCCGTAAGCGCCCTGAAATGTGGTGAGCTGTTCCTCGGCGGCCTCGGCGCGGCGCTCGGCGGCGCGCAGCTCTTCGTCGGTTTCTCTCCAGCGCCGCTCGGCCGCCTTCAGGTTCTGCATTGCGGCGATCCGGTCGGCATCGGCTGCCTCGATCCTGCGTTGCAGTTCGAGGTTGGCGCGGTTGAGCTGGTCGAGGCGACCCAGCAGATGTCCCGGTGCGCTTGCGAATTCCTGACACAGCTCGACGAGGGGCGTCTTTCCGACGGTCCGGCGGAAGCCGCGGACCGCGGCAAGCGCCTCTTCATCGCTGGTGTTGGGGTGGACGGCGATCTCCAGGCAGCGGAGCGCGGTCTCCCTTCGATTGCGTTCCACGGCGCTTCGCCCCTATCCCCTCCGATAGAGAGACGAACCGTTGCCGGTTTTGTTGCAGGGAATTTGCTCAGCGCACCGCAAAAAGCTGGCGGATGTTGTCGAACAGCCGGGGCTGCTGCCGGCTTTCCATCAGCGCAGCCAGGAACGACTCCGCCCAGCGGTCGATGTCGTGCGCAGCAAGATGGCGGTACATGCGGCGGTAGCGCGCCTGGCGCTCGGCGAGCGGCATCTGCAGCGCCGTATCGATCGCCGCGGCGATCCCCTCGGGTTCATGCGGGTTGATGAGGATCGCCCCGTCGAGCTCCTCGGCGGCGCCAGCGAATTGCGACAGCACCAGCACGCCGGGGTTTTCCGGGTCCTGCGCCGCGACATATTCCTTGGCCACGAGGTTCATGCCGTCGCGCAGGGGGGTCACCAGCCCAATGCGCGCCATGCGGTAGAGCGCGGCCAGCGAGGCGCGCGAATAGGCGCGGTTGACGTAGCGGATCGGCGTCCACGCCGGCTCGCCGAAGCGGCCGTTGATCTCGCCGATCAGCGTGTTCACGGTCTGATTGATGTCGGCATATTCGGGCACATCCGAGCGCGATTGCGGCGTCACCTGCAGATAAGTGATTTGCCCGCGCCATCGGGGGTATTTTTCGAGGAGCTGGTCGAAGCCTTGGATGCGGTGCGGGATGCCCTTCGAATAGTCGAGCCGGTCGACTCCGAGGATCAGGCTCCGTCCGTTAAGGCTGTCGCGGACTTCGTTGGCGAAATCCGAGCGCACCGCGGTGCGCGCGGTGCGGGCATAAACGCGCGTCGCGATCGCCACGGGAAATGCCCGCAGATGGACGCGACGTCCGTCGAGATCGAAATGGCTGTGGTTGCGGCCGCCGAACTGGCCGCCTTGCAGCTCGAAATACTGCCGCAAATTCTCCGCGTCGTGCTGGGTCTGCGTGCCGACGAGGTCGTAATGGCTGAGCGCGCCGATGGTGTCGGGGTGCTGCGGCAGGGCGAGAAGGATGTCCGGCGGCGGACAGGGAATATGCAGAAAGAAGCCGATCGGGTTGTCGTGGCCGCGGGCGCGCAGCTCCTTCGCCAGCGGCAGCAGATGATAGTCGTGCACCCAGATCCAATCGTCCGGACGAATGAAGCGTGTCAGCGCGTCGGCGAAACGGGCGTTGACGCGCAGATAGCCGGAAAGCTCGACCGCGGTGAATTCGGCGAGGTCGACCCGGTAATGGAGGATCGGCCATAGCACCCGGTTGGCGAAGCCGTTATAGTATTCTTGGAAATCATTCTCCGACAGATCGATCGTCACAAAGCTGCGCTGCTGGCGCTCGACGATGGACGGCGGATCGTCGGCGCCGTTGCTGCTGATCTTTCCGCTCCAGCCGAACCACAAACCTTCACGGTGCTTGAGGGCGGCGTTGACCGCGACGGCGAGTCCGCCCGCCAGGCGCGGCCCCTCGGGGTCGGGCACCGCGACGCGGTTGGAGACTACGACGAGACGCGGCACCAGACGTCCTCCCACTTCTCAGATAAACGCGTCGCCGCGTTGATGATGCCGGCCATCGAATAGGTCTGCGGGAAATTGCCCCACAGCGCCCCGGTGGCGGGGTGGATGTCCTCGGAGAGCAGGCCGAAGGAATTGCGGCGATCGAGCAGGTCGACAAACAGCGCGCGCGCCTCGGCGCGCCGGCCGATGCCGGCGAGCGCCTCGATGTACCAGAAGTTGCAGGCGAGGAAGGCCGTCTCCGGCGCGCCGAAATCGTCGTCCGCGGTGTAGCGCATGATGCGGCCGCCGCGGACCAAATGCGTTCCGATCGCATCGCAGGTCGCGACGAAGCGCGGATGCGTCTGCGGGATCAGGCCGATCTCGCCGATGCGCAGCACGCTGGCGTCGAGCTCGGTGTCGCCGAGCGCGCCGACAAAAGCGCCTTTCTTCTCATTCCAGGCGCGGCGGAGGATTTCGCGGCGCAGGTAGTTCGCCTTGCGCGACCAGTAGCGCTGGCGCTTGGGGATGCCGATAAAAGCCGCGATCTGGCCGAGCCGGTCGCAAGCCGCCCAGCACAGCGCCGCCGAATAGGTGTGGGTGCGCTTGCGCCCGCGATACTCCCAGATGCCGGCATCGGGCTTGAGCGCGGTGTCGAAGGCGAGTTCGCCAATCGACTCCAGGCGTTTGAACAGCGTCTCGTCACCCATCAGCGGCAGGCGCTCGTCGACAAACATCTGGGTCGCGGCAAGCACGACACTGCCGTAGACGTCGTGCTGAACCTGGTTCGCGGCGTTGTTGCCAACCCGGACCGGGCCCATGCCGAGAAAGCCCGAAAGTCCTTCGGCGACGACTTCTTCCAGGTTCTCGCCCGGCACGATCGAGTAGACCGGGCCGAGAGGCGTGTTGAGCGCCGAAGCGATCGTCGTCACGTAGTTGAGGTAGGACTCCATTGTCTCGGTGTTGCTCAGCTGGTTGAGCGCCTGGACCACGAAATAAGCGTCGCGCAGCCAGCAGTAGCGGTAGTCCCAGTTGCGCCCACTGTCCGGCGCTTCGGGTATCGAGGTGGTGTGGGCGGCGACAATGCCGCCGGTCTCGTCGAAACTGCACAATTGCAGCGTGATCGCGGCGCGGATCACCGCGCTCTGCCACTCGAAGGGCAGGGACAGCGACCGCACCCAGGTGTACCAATAGCCTATCGTTTTGGCCTGGAATTCGCGCGCCGTCTGCTCGATCGCGCCCTCGAACGGCTCGTCGGCGCCGAACGCCAGCGCTAGCGGGCGAGTCAACGGAAAGATCGTTTCCTGCGCGATGTAGGACAGCGGAGCGTCGGTGCTGAGGCGCAGCACCTCGCCGCCGCCACGATAGCGGATGTGGTTGGAGCCAATTGAGTGCGCCGTCGTCGGCCGGCCATAGGCATGCGTCGGCCGCACGCGGATCTGGATGCGCGGCAAGCCCGCCAGCGGCTCGATCCGACGAATCAGCTGCGGCGGGTGGAAGGTCCGCTCGAACATCTGGAAGCGGGGGGCGAAATCGGTGATCCGAACGCGCCCGCCGTGCTTGTCCTCGAGCTCGGTGACGACCACGGGGGCGTTGCGCAGATAGGACGATTTCGACGTCGTCATGTCGGCGAGGACGATGTCGGTAAACCCCTTCTCCTCGTCACCCGCCAGCAGGCGCGAGAACATCGGGTCTGCGTCGAACCGCGGAAAACAGCACCAGACGATGCGCCCGGTGGGATTGAGCAGCGCCGCGATCCGGCAATTGCCGATAAGCGCGAGATCGAGCGCCTGCTCCTTGATCGAGCGGGCGGCTGGCACCGCCGTCGGCTCGGGTTTCGGCCGCTTGAGCGCCGTCGTCGGGCCGGGCCGTTGCTTTGTTCGGCGCGGGCGTATTGCGGCGTTTCCCTTGCCGGCGGGTGCGCTGCGCGCGCTCGCGCTCATCGACCGAGCTCATGTAGCCAGCCGCGGACCGCATCCGGGTTGGCGAATTTGCCTGACACGCCCGGCATATCGATGCCAACGGCATAGGCCAGACCCCCGAGTTTCACGGCAGTCTCGAAACCGGCCTGGTCGATCTTGTCGTCGCCGATAAAGACGGGCCGCCGGCCGGCAAAGGGTGGAAGCTTCATAAAGCGGCGGATCGCCCGGCCCTTGTCGAAGCCGCGCAGTTGCAATTCGAAGACCGCATGCCCGGCGAGCAGATGCAGCGGCTCGCCCGCGCTGGCCAGCCGCCCCATCAGCGAACCCAAGGCGCCTTCCAGTTGCGCGATATCGGTGCCCGGATCGGGATAATGCACGGCGAAGCTGACCCCCTTGTTCTCCGCGTAGCTGCCCGGGAAGTTCGCGAGCAGCCGGTAAAGCTTGTCCCACGCGTCATCGCCGAGCTGGCCCGCGGCGAGCCTGGTGACGGCGCCGTCCGGCCGCCGCCGCAGCTCGGCGCCATGAACGCCGCTCGCCGCGAGGCGCAGCGGCGCGAAGAGCCGATCGAGCTCCGCGATCGGGCGGCCGCTCACCAGCGCCAGCGCCCCGTCGAGCGCGGCTTCCGCGGCGGCGAGGTCACTCAGCAACTCCGCCGTGACCTTGACCGCCTCAGGCCGCGGTGCAATGTCGAGCAAGGTTCCGTCGACGTCGAGAAATAAGCCAATCGTTCCGGGGTTGAGCGTCTCCGGCATTCGTTGCATCGGCTTTGTCGCCGTCAATCTAACCCCCGTCGCCGCTTCGACGTTCACTGTTGCCAACGCGACGGTAGAGGGGAGGGTTCCGGCTCGCGGCCCAAAACGATTTGCCTATCGCGTGAGCAGCATCGAAAATAATCCCGGTTCCGGATCGTGCCGGGAATTCGGCCAACGCATAGATCTTGGGGGAGGACGCAAATGTCGCCGGATCTGAGGCTGTTGTTGTGGACGCTCGTGCTGACCTTCGTCGAGGTGGTGGTCGCGGTGCTTTTCGCCAACGCCCAGGTCGGGCTCGGGATGCTCGCCGGTAATCGCGAGGGACTGCCGCGGCTGGTCAGCTTTGCCGGGCGTGCTCGGCGCGCCCATCGTAACATGCTCGAAAGCCTGCCTTTGTTTATCGGGCTGGTACTGATCGCGCAGATCACCGGCAAGACCAATGGGGCGACGCTTGCCGGTTGCGAGCTGTTCTTCTGGGGGCGGCTCGCGCACTGGGGGATCTATGTGATCGGCATCCCGTGGTTGCGGACGATCGCCTGGGTCGTATCGGTGATCGGGCTGATCGTCATTTTCGGGCAACTCGTGTGACGCTCAGCCCGCGACGGCGACCCCGATCAGCCGGCCGACGCCGTAGGTGATGGCCGCGGCGGCGAATCCGCCCAACAGCTGGCGCATCGCCGAATAGGCGAAGGAGCGGCCGGTAAAGAGCGAGGTGCCGGCGCCGATCGCCATCAGCGCCAGGCCGCTCAAGATGGCGCTGGCCGCGACCGCGCGCAGCCCGTCGAGCACAAAGAACGGCGCCACCGGGAAGATAGCGCCCATTGAGAAGAGGGCGAAGGACGAAGCTGCCGCCGCCCAGGGTGAGCCGCCCAACTCCTCGGGGTCGATCCCCAGTTCCTCGCGCGCCAGCGTATCGAGTGCGGTGTCCTTGCTCGACATCAGCCGGTCGGCGAGTGCGCGCGCCTGCGCCTCATCGAGGCCCTTGGCCTGGTAGATGAGGACCAACTCCTCCTTTTCTTCCTCCGGCGCCTGCGCCAGCTCGTCGGCCTCCAGATCGATCTGGCGCTGGCTCAGCTCGCGCGAGCCGGTGACCGACAGCCACTCGCCGATCGCCATCGAGCAGGCGCCGGCGATGAGCCCGGCGAGCCCGGTCAAGAGGATCGTCTTCCCGGCGATCTCGGCGCCGGCAACGCCCATCACCAGGCTGAAATTGGAAACGAGCCCGTCATTGGCGCCGAGCACCGCCGCGCGCAGCGCGTTGCCGCCGGCGCGGTGCCGGCCTTCGAGGCGCGCCAGCTCTCCGCCGCTCGCGCCGCCGGGAAAGGACGCAGCCAGCGCCTGGACGACGCGATTGTGCGAGCGCTCGGCCATCGCCAGCCCACCGGCCACCGCCTCGGGCTGGCTGTCATACGTGCCGACGTCGCGCTGTTCCAGCGTGCTGAGCGTCGGCAGCACAAAGCCGGGGCCAAAGCGGCGCGCCAGCCAAGCCAGCGCACGCGTCCGCCAATCGGGTCTCAGCTTTTCCACCTTGGCGCCGATCCGGGTGAGCTGGCCGCGCCAGAACTCGGCATGCGCCTCCTCGACCGCACTCAGCCGCCGGTAGACCTCGCTGACCTTGGGGTCCGCTTCCGTCTCGGACAACGCGCGGTAAAGCCCGGCGCTATCGACCTCGCCCTGGAGATTCGCTTGGTAGCGGGCGGCCGAAGAGCGATCGGCCATGGCGGTGCGCCCTTACTTCGCTGCCGCGAGCTGACGCACCAGTTCGTCGGGGGTGCGCCACTCGGCGCCCGGCCGGCCGCGGCCCGGCTGATAGTCGATGCCGCTGCGCCCGCCTTTATTCTCGTAGATGTGGATTTCCTCAACCACCGGGCGGCGGTTACGCTCGGCATCGAGCCACAGGCGGAGCATCAGCCGTTTTTTCTCGGGCTCGGGCCAATCCTCGAACTCGGAGCGCGCGTGCATCACCGTGTAGTTGTTGAGAAAGGTCGCTTCGCCCGCTTCGAGCCGGGTCTCGAATTGCAGGCGCCGGGCGGTCTCGCGGAAGAGGTCGATCGCTTCGATCTCTTCGGGCGCGAAAGCGCGCTTTAGGTCGCGGAACGCCGCGTTGAGGATTTCGCGCACCATAAAGACGCTCATCTCACCGTCCCTCATCGAGAAAGCAGGGATGTCGTACGGCGTGATCGGCGCCGCATCCGGCGCTTCCTCGCCGCGCCGATGATAGGGAAAGCCGCGATAGAGCACGGGCAGCAGGTCGGGTCGCGTTGCCGCGATCTC
>Ga0335074_10013971_pt1 | contig 11276 bp, 8 predicted proteins | sample Lox_Sample_23_FD_206715 | JGI IMG/M metagenome (GOLD analysis project Ga0335074, IMG submission 206715) | Soil microbial communities from Loxahatchee National Wildlife Refuge, Florida, United States - Lox_Sample_2.3 | ecosystem: Environmental > Terrestrial > Soil > Wetlands | place: USA: Florida...
ACCGAATCCGGCCGTGGCGCCTGCGCTGCCGAGATCAGATGCCAGGCCAGGTCGGTTTGCGCGGCCTCGAGGTACTCGAGGGTGGCGTATCCTTGGTTGAAATTCTGGGCGGCGAGCACGTCCGCGAGCAACTCGGGCGGCATCGGCGCGCCGCTGCGATAGTGGTGCGCGTAGTGTACGACGACCGCCGGTTCGCGCGCCCACATCTCGTTGAATTGAGACGGATACTCAACGAAGTCGCGCGGCACGTTGGTGCCCGAGAGGGTCGGGTAGCGCACGTTCGAGAGCATGCCGTGGAGCGCGTGACCGAATTCGTGGAACATCCCGGTAACCTCATCGAACGTCAGCAACACGGGCTGTCCTGGAGCGGGCTTCGGGATGTTGAGATGGTTGGCGACAACCGGCTGCTCTCCGAGCAGGCGGGACTGCTCCACGTAGCTGTTCATCCATGCCCCACCCTTCTTGTTGTCGCGCGCGAAGTAGTCGGCGAGGAATAGTGCGAGCGGTTTGCCGTCCGCGTCGTACACCTCGAAGACACGCACGTCCGGTCGGTAGACCGGGAGATCCGTGCGCTCCCTGAAGGTGAGCCCGTACAGCTGGTTCGCGGCCCAGAACAGGCCGTCGTGCAACACGTGCTCGAGCTCGAAATAGGGCGCCACCTGCGCCTGGTCGAAGTGGTAACGCGCCTTGCGCACCTGCTCGGCGTAGTAGAACCAGTCCCAGGGTTCGAGCTTGAAGGGCGCGATCCCGCGCGTCTTCGCCTGCGTGTCGATGAGCTTCTGCATCTCCGCAGCCTCCGCACGCGCGTGTGCAAGGGCCGCCGGCGCGACCTGCCGAAGCATGTCGTTGACGGCCCCCGGCGTTCCCGCCGACTCGTCGGCGAGCACATAAGCGGCATGATTCGGGTAGCCGAGGAGCGCCGCGCGCTCGGCGCGGTCCTTCACCAGCTCGGCGATCACCGGTCGGTTATCGACGTCGCCACTCAGCGCGCGGCCGACGGAGGCTTTGTAGATGCGCTCACGCAGCGCACGATCGGTGAGGTTGGCAAGCAGCGGCTGATTCGTCGTGTTCTGCAGAGCGATGAGCCACTTGCCTTTGAGTCCGCGGCGCTCCGCCGCAGCCTGCGCCGCTCCGATTTGCACTGGCGTGAGTCCTTCGAGCTCGCTCGCCTTGTCGACGACCACTGCTCCTTCGACGGTCGCTTTGAGCACGTTCTGATTGAAGCGCGTCATGAGCGAAGAGATCCGCTCGTTCAGTTGACGCAGCCGCGCCTTGTTGGTGTCGGAGAGTCGCGCGCCCGCGCGCACGAAGAGGACGTGGTACCGCTCGAGGAGCTCGAGTGACTCAGAATCGAGATGCAGTCCGCTGCGCTGTGCGTAGATCGTGTCGATGCGCCTCCACAGGTCCGGGTTTAGAAATATCGCGTCCTGGTGGGCCGCCAGTCTGGGGGCCATCTCGATGTCCAACTTCTGCATCTGCGGATCGGTGTTGCAAGAGTTGAGGTTGGAGAAGGTGTTCTGCACGCGCTGCAACAGCTGCCCGGAACGTTCCAGAGCCACGATCGTGTTCTCGAAAGTGGGCGGTCGCGGGTCATGCGCGATCGAGGCGATCTCGGCGAGCTGCGCGCGCATGCCCGCTTCGAAGGCGGGTAGATAATCGCGATCGTGGATGCGGTTGAAGGGAGGTAGGCCGAAAGGCAGCCTACTCGGGTGGGCAAACGGATTATCGGCAGCCATGGTGGGGATGATCTCCTGCGCGGCTGTCTCGCCGCCGGCAAATCCGGTGAGTGCCGTCACGGCTGCCACGATCAGCGGCTGCGCGAGTCTCATGTGAAATCTTCCTCCGGGGTCTGGCGCAGAGAGGTGTTAATGGTATTCCGCCGCGGTGCCCGTCGTACAAACGTCGGGCAGGGCAGCGAAGATTTCGCGTAGCTGCCCATCCAGTCGTGTACGCTTTCCCCTCCTCGAGGGGGCGGCGCGGCCTCAGGAGCGAGCCATGATCGGATATGTGACGCTGGGCACGAATGATCTTGCGCGCGGGGCGCAGCTGTACGATGCGATCGCGGCGGAGCTCGGTCTCGGGAGAATGGGTGAGACAGAGCGCCTCATCATCTGGGGTAAGCCCGGGGTGGCGGCTGCGATTGGTCTGGCGCTCCCCTTCGATGGCAAACCCGCGACTGTCGGGAACGGGGTCATGGCAGCCTTCGAGGCGCAAGACGCAGCCCAGGTCGATCGGATTCATAAGCTGGCCCTGTCCTTGGGCGCAAAGGATGAAGGCGCGCCGGGTCCGCGCGGCGAAGGATTCTACGCCGCTTATTTTCGCGACCTGGACGGTAACAAGCTCAACGCATATGTGATGGGCTGAACCGAACGGCAGCGCCGGCGGTCCGACCCACCATCCCCGCGCGGGCACCTCGGCGGTACCGGCCTCGTAATCGACCCTCCCCGCGCTTCGAACCGTGGTGTTCGCGCGCCATCCAATTGACAATGATTCTCGTTTACATCTAGAATATCCAGAAGATGTACGTGTGTGTCTGTAGCGCAGTGACGGATCGCGAGATCCGCGCGGTGATCGACGGAGGGGCGACCTCGCTCACCGAGGTACAGTCCAGACTGCCCGTTGGGATGTGTTGCGGCCGCTGCGAGGATGTGGCGCGCAACGTCGTTGACGAATGTCTCCGCGCGCGCGCCTGCTCCGGCCGCCCATAGGCGCCGCCTCGGGTTGCAGGCAATTCCGGACGTTGCGAACGTCCGGGTCCTCGGCCATGCTCGCGAGATCCCTCGCCCTCGGAGCATCCGCATGAAGGGCAACGCGAAGATCGTCCAGCACCTGAACGCGGTGCTTAAGAACGAGCTCACCGCGATCAACCAGTACTTCTTGCACTCGCGCATGTTCCGCAATTGGGGCCTCGAACGGCTTGGCAAGACCGAGTACGCCGAGTCGCTCGACGAGATGAAGCATGCCGATCGCCTGATCGAGAGGATCCTCTTCCTCGAGGGGCTCCCGAATCTGCAGGACCTCGGGAAGCTCCTCGTTGGGGAGAACGTCAAGGAATGCCTGCAGTGAGACCACAAGCTCGAGATGGCCGCGCGAGACTTTCTGAAGGGGGCGATCGCCGAGAGCGAATCGAGCTCAGACTACATCTCGCGCGAGATCTTCGAATCGATCCTCGAGTCCGAAGAAGAGCACATAGACTTCCTCGAGACGCAGCTGGACCTCATCGAACGCATCGGTATCCAGAACTACTGCCAATCGCAGATCAGTGACTAAATAGAGCGCGGAGGGATGCGTGATCGATCGCAGGCGCCGCCCCCCATTGGACCTCTCGACCGCAATCGCGCTTCGGCCGCGTGGATGATCATCGACTGACGCTCAGGGCTCGCGTTCGGCCATTCCGCGATTTCTCCCCGTGTACGCCCGCAACCGAGACAGACGTCGTCCGGATCTAATCGACACACGCGATTGCACGGAGAGTCCATCGCGTACCTCCCGCGCTAGCGTTATGTGCTCAGACCGAAAATTCGGCAATGGGAGTGAATCGCGGCAGGATAATTCGACACATGGTCGTGCCGGCAGAAGAATGAACCTCGAGCCTGCCACCGTGCGCACGCGCTATGGCCTCGGCGATGAACAGGCCAAGGCCGAGACCTTTCCTGCGATTTCCCTGGCGGTGAGCCGATCGGAACGGCTCGAAAATGTGCGGTAAGATTGCCTCGGGGATCGTGCCCTCGTTGTGGACCTCGACCACGACACACTGCTCATCTCCGGTTAAGAGCATTTGCACCGGAGAACCGGGCGTCCCGTGTTGCACGGCGTTCGAAGCCAAGTTCCAAATCGCTTGGAGGACGCGGTGCTCGTCCCATGCACCCTGACCGTCCGCATAGCATTTGAGCGTGAGCTTGCGATCTTCGGCAAGTGGCTTGAGCTCATCGACGATCTGTCTACACATCGCACCTAGGTCGGCGGATCTCGGCTCAACGGGAATGCCCGCACCTTCGCGCTCACGCGATAGGTCGAGAAGATCAGCAACGATGTGCTCGATGCGATCCACCCCGCGCTGGATGAGCTTCGCGGTCTCCTTCGCGATGCCGGCGGCATCTGCGACATCCTCAAGCCCGAGTCCCGCAAGCTGAATTGAGTTGAGCGGGTCGCGGATATCATGGCTCACGATCGCGAGGATCCACTTCTCGAAATCGCGAGCGAGTGCGAGTTGCTTCTGGCTGCGCTGCTGCTGCGCTTCCTGGCTCTTGCGACGCTCATCGACGTCCACACAGCTGCCGATGAATCCTGCGAACCTGCCAGTCTCGTCCGTGAACGGAGCGCCGCGGTCGAAGATCCATCGGAACACGCCGTCGTATCGGCGAAGGCGATACTCCATCTCGAACGGTTCTCGGCGCTGGAAGTGCTGCATATAGTGCGCAATGCAGCGCTCAAGATCAGCCTCGTGCACGCCTTCAGTCCAGCCGCTGCCCATTTCCTGCTCACGCGTGCGGCCGGTGAATGACAGCCACGTCTCGTTGAAGTAATCGCAGTTCGCATCAGGGCCAGAACGCCAGATCATGACAGGCGAATGCTCGACCAGCAGTCGGTATGCGGTCGAGGTGAGGTCGCACTCCATCCGCCCGGCAAAACTCACGTCGTGCCCGCCGCATCCATGTCGCTATCCTCCGGCCGACCCCTGTTTGGCGTCAATAGCCTGTCAGGCTCGCGCTCCCGGCTGAAAAATGGACGAGGAGCCTGCTTCGGCAGAGTACCAGTGAGGAGAGCCGCGCCTCCAGTTCGCCGTGGGACGAGGGCCGATGCAGGCATGTACCGCCGCCGTGGCCCTACTGAAGGGGTGTCCGCAGCCCTTCCGGGCAATACTCTCCGGGGTCGAGGGGTCCTCAGATGCGCGGCGACGGCCGGGGACGATCCGAGGATCGATCCGCGCTTCGGAAGAAGGGAGTCGGCAGAGCATCGAAGAGAGGGGTCCGCTCCGTAAGAAGAAGCGCATGGAGACGCTTGAGGACGAAACCTCCGCCGCCATCGATGACATGAAGCGACAGCGCGCCGCGGGCAGACCGTTCTTCTGCTGCGACAACTCGACACGGATGCATCTGCGTACCCACCCGCGATGGCGACGACCCGCTCTCAACCAAATTGGGCGATCTATGGGGCCATGGACAAGGGATGGCCGCTCGTTGCTCCATTCAAGTTATTCCCGCCAAGAGCGTAACTACCCGAGCTTCGCGCCCACGACCATCCTGCGGTGCACACTCGACCATCTCCGCGACGCAGCTCCCCTATGTCCGGGCCTCACGGTGACACGTCGGCTCCGAGGAAGTGCCCATCCCCGCTCACAGTCAAGCTGACGACGCGCTTTGCGCTGCGGGCCGGTGAACCTACCAATGACGACATTCGCCCGGCAACCCAACGCGCCAAATGATTGATTGAGAAACGATCAGCTCGCGCTCTGACTCGCGCGAGCCCGGGGGTGCAAAGCGCGGCTCGCACCGACTTGTACGATGGTCCAATTGAGCACGCGGTCCGGCTCTGTTCAGCTGACGTACTTTCCGTACGGGGTTCCCTCAATGGGACGGCGCGTGTTCGTCTGTTATCTCCGGCCCCTCACGGCGCTCACGCTATCCGTGCTCGCGCCAGTTGCGCTTGCGTTTGACTCGGTGGCCGGGAATCCGATCCTCGATCGCTTCAGCTTCGATATAGGCACCTATTTGTACGGGAGCGGAACAACCGTCACGCTGAACGGGCAGTCCGGCGAGCGGGGATTTCCGATCGACCTCGAACACGATTTGGGGTTCGAGAACGTGAACCGGTTCCGAATTGACGGCTATTGGCGTATCACTAAGCACCAACGTCTGCGCCTGATGTATTTTCAAGTCGACCGGCAAACGACCAAGACGCTCCAGCGCACCCTCCAGTACGGCAACTACACCTACCCGGTCAGTGCCTCGGTCAGTGCCTCGAACGATGTGTCAGTGGCGAGTCTCGCTTGGGAATACGATTTCTTCGTTCGCGACCATGTGTCCCTCGGCGCCAACATCGGCGTCCACAACCTCGATTTCAAGCTCGCACTGTCTGGCTCGGCAACCGGCCCGAACGGAACCCGAACGCCGGAAGCCTCGCAGACGGGCTCGGCCGACGGCCCTCTGCCGATGCTCGGCCTAGCAGGCATTTTTCGGGCGAGCTCACGATTCTACTTCACGGCGGACCTTGCTGCGCTGAAGGTAACCGTCAACCCCTATTCCGGTACGTTGACGGATTTTGGTGCGACGGCCGTATGGCGGCCCTTCAACCACTTCGGCGTGGGTGCCGGGTACGACTTCTTCAGGCTGACCGCCAGCGTGGATGCCGACCGTTTCAACGGCAGGCTCGACTGGCGCTACAGCGGCCCGCGCGTCTTTTTCAACGCCTCTTTCTGAGGCGGCCGATCTCAGCGTCGCGCGCACTCGGCTCGGACCGCGGCCAACTCCCGGTGCCTGCCGGTATCCGCTCTGAAGGCGCTGCTTCGCGAGCATTGGAGTGTGCGGCAAAGCTCGTATTCGCTTTAGAAGTCCCACTCCAGCCCCCCAAAGAAGCCGCGGCTCGCGCCCCATTGCGGGGCGAAGACTCCGATGCCGGTGCCGCTGCGGATCTGATACAGCTTGTCGAACAGATTGATCACGTCAAATCGCGCGGTGAGGGGCTGGTTGCCCGCGACTTTGAATGTTCGAGATATGCCGAGATTGACGACCTGGTAGCTCGGGGTGTGGTCCCCGTTCGGGATCGTGGAACCGTCTGGAAGAAGGAGGTCCGAGCGCAATCCCGTTCCGAAGATGGAATCGATGCTGAAACGCGTCTCGCGCCACATGTACGAGACGCCTGCCGAAGCCGACGCGCGTTCCTCGTGATCGAGATGGATGTAGTTGTCCGCAATGTAGGCGAGGTCGTCCGTGCTGAAATTGAACTGCGAGGATTCGACATCCTTGCCCTTGGCGGACTGGAACGCGAGGTTCGCGTAGGCGGAGAACGCATTCGCCGTATAGTTTCCGGTGAATTCGATGCCGCCGATCCGGCCGTAGCGATAGTTGAATGGCGTGAGGACGATGGGCGCGCCGAACTGCCCCTCGTCGATCAGATGCTGCGCGGTTTCCCCATAGGCGTCAACGCCGACCGTCAGGCCACTGGCGAACAGCTTCTGCTGCAACCCGAAGTCGTAATAGTCGGCGCGCTCGGCGATCGGCGGCGTGTCCTCCGTGTTTGTCCCGGGCGGCAGCGCCGTCGTACCCGAGAATCTGGTGAAGACCCCGCTCGCGATGAGCTCGAACGGCGGCGGCGTGAAGTAGCGCGAGTAGCCTCCGTGGACGGTCGTCCCCGTTTCGAACTCCCATACGAAGTTCACGCGCGGGCTCACCTGACTGCCGCTCGAGTAGGCGTTGTAGTGATCGAATCGCAGCCCGTAGTTGAGCGTGAACCCCGTGAACATCTTCCATTCATCCTGCAGATAGGCGCTCTCGATCTCCTGCGCCTGCGTCCCGTTTTGGACGACCGTGACCGGCACGTCGCTCAACTGATTCCCGAGCGCATCGATCGGCAGGGCCTGAGAGGTCGTATCGCTCGTCGCACTATCATGTTGCAGATAGAAACCCGCGCGGACCGTATGCGATGCGCCGAGCGCGTAGGAGCTGTCGGTCTGCCAAGCAAGCGCCGTATCCGATTTGAAAGCGTTCTGGGCGATGCCGTTGTAGAGCAGATCGCCCAACAGGTCCGGACTGAAGTGCAGGCTCGTGTAGCGGGCCGAAAGCGAGCTCTGCACGTTGAAGGCTCCCTCCGAGTGCTGCCAGGAAAAGATTCCATACTGCGCAAGCTCGTGCTGGGTCTCGTTCAGATTGTTGCTCAGGTACGCGTATTGCCCGTTCGCCTGCAGGACCTGCATGTCAGTCCCTTGGCAAGGCGGCGTGTAAAACGACATGCCGTCGCCGCAAGGACCGAGTCCCGTAACCCCGCCGATGCCCGCCGGCTGCAGTCCGCGCTGGTTCGGGATCCGGTAGGACTCGTCCGAACTGCCGACGATCAGCGATAATCGGTTGCTCTCATTGAGGATGTCCTCGAAGTATCCGAACCCGTGTAGCTGCGTCGACTGATCGTGCAGGGGATCTGAGCTTCCGTCCGGTGATTCGATGCCGAGCTGGTTGCGCAGCATGTCCCCCGTTACGTAGTAGCTGAAGTTGCCGGCGCCGCCGCCAACCTCGGCCGCGGGTTGGACCGTCCCGTGGCTGCCGCCGTACATCGACAGGTACCCGCCCGGCTGCAGCAAACCGCTATTCGTGGTGAGGTCGATGATCCCGGCGGTCCTCAACCCGTACTCGGCCGGCAGTGCGCCAGTGATGAGGCTCAACGAGGAGATCAGGCGCGGACTCAGCGTCTGGCTGAACACGCTGATGCCCTCGGGTAGAATCACGCCATTCAGCCGGTACTGCAGGTCGTTGTGATCGCCGCGGACATGGAGCTGTCCGAAGGAGTCCTGTACAACGTCGGGAGCCTGAAGGAGTACTTGATTGAGCTCCACGTTCTCGCCGCCCGGCTGCGCGGCGATCGCCTCACTGGTGATCTTGTAAGTCGATGCGCCCGTCTGTGTTTCGATCTCCGAGCGCTCGGCATTGAGCCGCTTCGCCGTAACCACGACGGTCGGCAGGTTGTTGGCGCCGGCATTGTCCGGGTCGCCGGCATCGCCCGATGCGCCTTTGCTCGCCCCAGCAGGGTTGCCACCCGCAACGTCATCGGGTGCGTCTGCAAGTGCCTGCCGCACATGAAGGATTAGCGGCATGACCGCAGCGAGGACGACCACCGCTGCGACGGATCGCGAATTCGAAATGGACATGGTTTCACTCCGCAAGCTGAGCACGCAGACCGCCCGGTCACGGGCGCTGCGAGAATAGGGAAGGAGAGCGCCCGAGAAAGGGGCGCGGAGCTCAGGTGTGCGGCGGACCGCGGCTGCGGGGGCTCGGCGCCGACGCGCCGATGACGGAGAAGAGCGGATCGGGTGCCGGCGGCATTGCCGCGGGGGCAGGAGGGATAACCGGCGCGAATCCGGGCGCCGAGTGCGCGATCTGCGCGAACGCCTCACAGGTGAGACAGAGGCCGGTGTCTTCGGGACCGGCGATTTCACTTACTTGAGCGGTGAGCGCGCGACCGTCAGACCGTAGATGGCTCAGCTCATGCAACATCGCGCCCTGCTGGGCGGCCAGCAGAAAGGCGAGCAAAGGCAGGACGAGTGGCCGACCAAATCGACGCATATCGATTAGACCCCGGTAGCCCCCTCAGACCAGCGCGAGAATCAGCCCTTAGGATGTCCGGAACGCCATGAGGCGTCAAATCTGATCGAAACGTTGCGCGACATTGTTTGCGGGCACATAGCTGACATCGAGACCTCCGGACTGAGTCGGGCGCTGAGATGGACAGCGCGACTCGGTGCGAGTTCCCGTTCCGCTGACGCTCGAGTCGTCTTTCTGGGCAAAAGTCTTATTAATCGGACAGTTATCTCACACTTCGAATCGCGGGTCTCGCTCGAGAGGGTCGCATCGACGAGAGGACGGCAGGTTATCTCGGCGCTGCGGACGCCTCAGGTGAGCTTCGCGTCGAGGGTAATCTCGGCCTTCAAGAGTTTCGAGACGGGGCAGTTTTTTTCCGCATCGCTCGCCACTCGCGCGAACGTCTCGGCATCGACCTCGGGTACCTTCGCGCGCAAGGTGAGCGCCGAGCGGCTGATCTTGAAGCCCTGCCCTTCGGGCTCGAGCGTGATCGCAGCCTCGGTCGCGAGCTCCGCCGCCGAATATCCCGCGCGCTCCAACTGGAAGGCTAGCGCCATGGTGAAGCACCCGGCGTGGGCCGCTGCAATCAGCTCCTCCGGATTCGTGCCTGTCTCGCTCTCGAAGCGGGTCCTAAAAGAATAAGGCGTTGCGGACAGAACGCCAGAGTCGCTGGACAGCTCGCCTTTACCCGTGCGACCTGTGCCGCGCCAGATCGCTTTGGCTTTGCGGATCACGTGGGCTCTCCCTTTCCTCAAGAATGGGCGGAATGTGTCCCCATACTACTCCCGAGTTGACCCAGCGGGCCAAGGTGGGCGAATCCTACGAGCGTATGATAAAGCGCAAATCCGAATCTCGCGTCACTCCGGCCCTGCGAGGCCGGACGGACGCGAACGGGAATTCACCCCACCTGGTTGGCATGAATGGGAAGGTGAATGGAGCCCTCGATCAACCGTCGGCGTGCGCCCGATGGGACGCTGCACGTGGAGCTCGCCGGCCTTTGGAATCTCCGGACCACCCAGGGGCGCGCGGCGGCACTGCTCACCGATCTTGCGAAGGTGAGCTCGGGGGCAGCCCTTTGGGACCTGACGCGCCTGGAGGACTTGGATGTTGCCGGGGCAAGCCTGCTGTGGCGCACGTGGAATGGAACGCCGCCTCAGCAGCTTTTGACGCGCCCAGAGGATAAGGAAGTCTTCCAAAGGCTTGCGGCGCTGCCCGCCGTAGAGTTAGTCAAAGCCTCGTTCGACTGGGCAGCGCCTCTCCTGACCCTCAACGCGGCCGTTCGCGCACTCGGGATCAATGCGCTCGGCATTGTCGAACTTCTTGGTCAAGTGGTCCTTGCGGCGACGCGCTCCATCCGCACCCCCCGGGCGATTCCCTACAAGCAGATCTCCGCCACCGTCTTTCATGCCGGCGCCCAGGCGCTTCCGATCACGGGCCTCGTGGGCTTTTTGATAGGCATCGTTCTCAGTTACCTCTCGGCCGGGGAACTTCGCGATCTCGGCGCCGACTTTCTCGTCGTCAATCTGCTCGGCATCACCATCCTGCGCGAACTGGGGCCACTGCTTGCGGCGATCCTGAACGCCGGTCGATCCGGCTCGTCAATGACCGCCCAGATCGGCGTCATGCGCGTCACCGACGAGCTCGAGGCCATGGCCGTGCTCGGCATCTCGCCGGTCCTTCGGCTGGTCTTGCCGAAAATACTCGGCCAGATGATTGCACTGCCGCTCGTCGTATTGTGGACAAATGCGCTCGCACTGATCGGGGGGATGGTCGGAGCGAAAATCCAGCTCGGCATATCCTACCCCTCGTTCATCCATCGACTTCCGCAGGTCGTTCCGCTCACGAACCTTTGGTTCGGCCTTGGCAAAGGCGCGCTGTTCGGAGCTCTCGTCGCGCTCATCGCCTGCTTCTTCGGACTGCGCATCCGCCCGGATACCGAGGGGCTCGCCGCCGGTACGACGCACTCGGTGGTCACCGCGCTCACCGTGG
>Ga0335074_10013972_pt1 | contig 11274 bp, 10 predicted proteins | sample Lox_Sample_23_FD_206715 | JGI IMG/M metagenome (GOLD analysis project Ga0335074, IMG submission 206715) | Soil microbial communities from Loxahatchee National Wildlife Refuge, Florida, United States - Lox_Sample_2.3 | ecosystem: Environmental > Terrestrial > Soil > Wetlands | place: USA...
CTGCAGGAGGCGGCGCGGCGGGCGCGGCTGGTGCACGAGGCGCAGCGTCCGGCCGACCCGGTCACCGTCGTTGCCGAAGGAGCGACCGTCACCGAGCGCTATGTGCCGGTGGACCGCGCCGGTGTGTACGTGCCGGGCGGCCTGGTCGCCTACCCGTCCTCCGTGGTGATGAACGTGATCCCGGCTCAGGTCGCGGGCGTGGCCGAGATCGCGGTGGCCTCGCCGCCGCGTCCCGACCGCGGCGGCCTGCCCCACCCCGCGGTGCTGGCGGCGTGCGCGCTGCTCGGGGTGACCGAGGTGCACGCGGCCGGCGGCGCGCAGGCGATCGCCATGCTCGGCTACGGGACAGCGGACTGCGCGCCCGTGGACATCGTCAGCGGGCCGGGCAACGTCTACGTGGCCGCGGCCAAGCGGCTGCTGCTCGGCCAGGTCGGGACCGACGCGGAGGCCGGGCCGACCGAGATCGCGGTCATCGCCGATGGGTCAGCCGACGCGGCGCTGGTCGCCGCGGACCTGGTCGCCCAGGCTGAGCACGACCCGCTGGCCGCCTGCCTGCTGATCACCGACGATCCCGGCCTGGCCGACCGCGTCGACGGTGAGCTGGCCGGTATTCTGCCCGCGGCGCGGCACCGGGAGCGGATCGAGGCGGCCCTGGCCGGCCAGTCGGCTTGCGTGCTGGTGGACGACGTCGACGCGGCGCTGGCGGTCGCCGACGTGTGGGCCCCGGAGCACCTGGAAATCCAGGCCGAACGGGCCAGCGAGCTGGCCTGGCGGGTCCGTAACGCGGGCGCGGTATTCGTCGGGCCCTACGCGCCGGTGTCGCTCGGGGACTACCTGGCCGGCTCCAATCACGTGCTGCCGACCGGAGGGACCGCCCGGCATTCGGGCGGCCTGTCGGTGCTCACCTTCCTGCGCGGCGTCCACGTCGTGGAGTACTCCGCCGAGGCGCTCGCCGCGGTCGCCCCGCACATCGACGCGCTTGGCGGAGCCGAGGATCTGGCCGCTCACGTGAACGCGGTCCGGGCCAGGATGAGATGTCACCGATAGTTAGCCGCGTCGTCATCGCGTAGCTGCCGTTTCTGGCCCTCGCCTGTTGCACCGTGTGAGCGTGAGGATCGCGATCATCACCGAGTCATTCCCGCCCGACGTCAACGGCGTCGCTCACTGCGTCCTGCGAGTAGCCGAACACCTGGTCCGGCGAGGTCACCAGCCTGTGGTGATCGCACCCCGGCCACCAGGACGGCTGCCCCGGCCCGATCACGACGTGCCCTACCCGGTGGTACGTGTGCGATCGCTGCCGATGCCCGGTTATCCCGGCTTCCGGATCGCCAGGGCAGGCTCCAGCCTGCGCGAAGCGCTCACCAGCCACCGGACCGAACTCGTGCACCTGGCCAGCCCGTTCGTCCTGGGCGGCAGCGGCGCCGCGGCGGCCGCCCGGCTGCGGCTGCCCGTGGTCGCGGTCTACCAGACCGATGTGCCCGCCTATGCCCGCGCCTACCGGCTCGGGCCGGTCAGCCAGGGCGTCGCCTGGCGCCGCCTGCGCAAAATACACAACGCCGCCGACCGCACGCTCGCCCCGTCCACCGCGGCCGCCGCCAGCCTGCACGCCCGCGGCATCCACCGGGTCTGGCTGTGGGGCCGGGGCGTGGACACAACCCGGTTCGACCCGGCCAAGCGCAGCGACGCGCTGCGCGCCGAGTACGCGCCAGACGGCCAAGTGCTGGTCGGCTACGTGGGCCGGCTGGCCCCGGAGAAGCGTGTCGAGCTGCTCGAACAGGTGGCGACGCTGCCCGGGGTGCGGCTGGTGATCGTCGGCTCGGGGCCGACCGAGGCCGCAGCCCGCCGGGCCATGCCCGGTGCCGTCTTCCTAGGCCAGCGCCAGGGGGAGGAGCTGGCCAGCATCTACGCAAGCCTGGACGTGTTCGTGCACAGCGGGCCGCACGAGACGTTCGGGCAGACCCTCCAGGAGGCCGCTGCGAGTGGCCTGCCGGTGGTCGCGCCCGCGGCCGGCGGCCCGATCGACCTGGTCAGCGATGGCGTCACCGGGCTCCTGGTGCCGCCGGGCGACCCCGAAGCGCTGGCCGGCGCGGTCGCCCGGCTGGCCGCTGATCCTGGCCTGCGCGACCGGCAGGGCCGCGCGGCCAGGCAACGGGTGCTCGGCCGGACCTGGCCGGCCCTGGGCGACGAGCTGATCGGTCACTACGAGGCGATCCTGCAGACCGTGAGCCCGATCGAGGTGTCAGCATGACGACATTCACAGCCCTGGGCGACTCGATCACCCTGGGCATCGGCGACCCGGTGCGCCAGGAGGGTGACCGGCGTCGCGGCGGCCTGAGCCAGGGCCGGGCCTGGCGCGGCTGGGCCGCACTGCTCGCGGGTGGACTGGCCGAGCCGCAACTGCACATCCTCGCGTCGTGCGGGGCGCGGGTCACCGATGTCGAGCATGACCAGCTCCCGGCTGCGCTGCAGATGCGCCCGGACATCGCCAGCTTTGTCGTCGGGGTCAACGACACGCTCCGGGCCAACTTCGACATCGGCCAGGTCGCCACCTCGGCCGCGCACACGGTGGGCGCGCTGCGCGCCGCGGGTGCCGAGGTGCTGACCATGCGGCTGCCCGACCCGGGCCAGATGCTCGGCCTGCCCGGCGCCATGGCCCGGCCGCTGGCCCGCCGGATGCAGCAGGTGAACGCGGTGATGGACCGCCTGGCGGAGCGTTTCGGCACCCTGCACTATGACGCCGCTGAAGACGAAGAGGCCCGCGATCCGCGGATGTGGGCCGTCGACCGGCTGCACCCGAGCGAGCGCGGCCACCGGCTGATCGCGTGCCGTTTCCACGACCAGCTCACCGCGGCGGGCCTGGCCACCGGGCCCCGGCCCGATCCCGAGCCGTCCAGCCCGCCACCGAGCCGCCTGGCCGAGATCGGCTGGCTGGCCACCAAGGGGACCGCCTGGGTGCTGCGCCGGTCCACCGATCTGGTGCCCGGCCTGCTCGTGCTGACGATCAAGGAGCGCTGGTCGGGCGAGCAGTCCGGCGAGGAATCGCCTAGCGCCACCATGGAACGCGTCGCAGTTGTGCAACGTGCTCGGCAGGCGCGATGATGTCGTGCGCGTGAGATCCGAGCTCCCGCAGGTGCTCGCGGACCCAGAACGCATGCGGTCGGTTCCGCACCAGCGCGGCTTCGCCGCCTTCCACGCCATCCGGGCCGCCCACGCCGACGCCACCCACGCCGACGCCACCCAGGCCGCCGTCCGCGCCAGCGCCGTCCGCGCCGTCTGGCCCGGTAACGGCGAGGAGCGCCGGGACGGCCAGCGGCGTCTGTTCATCGTGGCCCGGGGGCCCGACCCGGGTCGCTACCCGCTGGTAGAACTCGGCCAGGTCCGCGGCTAGCCCGCGCAGCGCCCGCACCGGATCGGGGTGACCGTCCGCGCTCAGCGGCGGGCAGTGGGCGCGCAGGCCGGCCAGCGAATTCGCGGTGAGGCGCAGCCGTATTGTCGCCATGACCAGGCTCCATAGGTCGTGCTTGGACGCCCGCTTGGTCCCCTGCTCGGCCAGGAACAGCCGAAGCGCATCGTCCAGGCGGTTCGAGGCCGCGACCGACGCGACCGCCGTGTCCGGTGCTTCCTGGCGCAGGCCCAGGGACCAGTCCACCGCCTGGGTCAGGTACGCCGCGCCGCAGCGGAAGGCGTCGGCCAGGTCGTCGCCAACCGCGGCCGAGGCGCCGCGCGGCCAGAACAGCACCCCGATCACCAGGCTCACCGCGCAGCCGATGAGGACGTCCTGCACCCGGACCAGGCCGACCTTCCAGCCGGTCGGGACCAGCAGGTTGAACAGCACGATCACGGTGACCGTGAAGGCCGCCTGGCCCACCGCGAACGGCGCCGTGCCTGGCGCGTAAGCCGCCACCAGGACCGCGATGGGCAGCGCAATCCACAACGCGTCCGGCCCGGTCCCGATGGCCAGCACCAGCGCGGCGCCGACCGCGACGCCCAGGACGGTGCCAGCCAGCGCCCGCAGCACCGTCGCGCCCGTGGCCGCCGCGTTGGTGCGCAGCACCGAGAGGGTGCCGAGTACCACCCAGAAGCCGTGCTGCACACCGCTCATGTCGGCAATGGCTACCGCGGCGGCCAGCGCCACCGCGCCGCGAGCGCTGCTGCGGAACCAGACCGAGCGGATGCTAGCGTGCCGTGCGGCGAGGCGGGCCGCGCCGGCCAGGCCGGCCAGCCTGCCTCCGGCCAGCGTGCCGTCCTGGTCCTGGCCGTACCAGGCCCGGCGCTGGGCGGCGACGGTGTCGGGGTCGGCCCGCCGGGTGGCGATCATGGCGTCCGCGACGGCGTTACGCGCCGCCACGGCGATCGCCTGCGCGTGGACCGCGTGCTCGGCCGCGGCCCGGACGCTGGCCGCGTCGCCGGAAAGCTCGTGCTGACTCGCGGAGCTGGCGTCCCGGGCCCGTTCCAGCCGTTCGATGTCGCGCGCAATGTCCTCGGCCGGCACGTCCTGGTCGCTGAGCAGGAAGGCCACGTTCGCGAGCATCTGGGCGGCCGCGCCGAGCAGCTCGCGGTCGGCCGGCGCCGCCTGCCGCACATCCACGTGCCCGTCCAGGGCGTCGGCGGTCAGCGAGGTGACCCACTCGAGCACCTCGGTGATGTTGGCCAGGCCCTGATCGGCGGTGGCCAGCCCGGTCGGCCGGTACGGCGTGGCGGCGAACAGCTCCATGAGCTCCTGCTTGGCCGCGACGGCCGCGTCCCGGCCGGCCGGTGTGGCCTCGCCGCGCCGGGCCGCTTCGAGGTGGCTGGCTAGCGCGGTGGCCAGGGCGGCCGCGGCCGCGCGGAGCCTGTCTCCCGGCGAGCGCGGCGACAGCAGCAGGACCGCCGCCGTGCCAGCCACCGAAGCCAGCCACCAGCCCGCCAGCCGCGACGGGACATCGGAAATCGTGCCGGGGGAGGCGACGGGCAGCACGTAGGCCAGCAGGGCGGCCGTGACGCCGGAGGCGGCGTTGGGCCCCGCCACCCCGGCGAAGAAGAGGGCGAAGGCCACCGGGATGGTCACGATGGCGGCCAGCCAGGTGGTCCCGTGGACCGCCGTCCCGATGATCAGCACCGCGCTGCCGACCAGGGCGAGCCCGAGGTGCGCGATCGCCTTGTCCCGCCTGGTTCCGCCGAACGAGGCCAGGACCAGCGTGGCGAAGCTCCCGAACGCGGCGAACGTGGCCATCTGCAGGTCGCCGATGACCTTGAACGTCAGCGCGAACAGGGCGGGCATGACGATCGTCGCGCGCAGCGCCCGCATCGCGGCCGGGGTGGACCACGTCACCCGCCAGGCGGGAGGGCCGGAGACTCCGCCGGACGAGGGATGGGGGAGTCTGGTGCGCAGCCGCCTGGTGGCTGGCGCTGCAAGCGCGGAGTCGGGCACGTAACAAAGCGTACAAACCCGCGTGGCCAGCGTGAGTGCTCGCGGCGTGGCACGTGGTGCGGCAGCCAGCCGGTTGCGCGGCCGCCAGCCGCTCCCGTGCTGACGGGCATCGCGGGGCGGCCCGGGGCGGTCCGCGCCGTCCGGGCCCGGGACCAGGCCCGTTAGGCTTGGCGCGTGACAACCGGCCAGGTCCTGCCGCTGCGGGACGACCTCGCGGGCCGCGCACCATACGGAGCGCCGCAGCTCGATGCCCCAGTCCGGCTCAATACCAACGAGAACCCGTACCCGCCGTCACCGGCGCTGGTGCGCGCGGTCGCCGCCGCGGTGGCCGAGGCGGCGGGAACGCTCAACCGGTACCCAGACCGGGATGCCACCGGGTTGCGCGATGACCTGGGCGCCTATCTGGGGCACGGGCTGACCAGGGAGAACGTCTGGGCGGCCAACGGCTCCAACGAGATCATCCAGCAGCTCCTGCAGGTCTTCGGCGGGCCGGGACGCACGGCGGTCGGCTTCGAGCCGTCGTACTCGATGCATCCCATCGTCGCACAGACCACCGGCACCCGCTGGGTGCCCGGGGCCAGGGACGCTGGGTTCGGGCTCGATGCGGACCGCGCCGTGGCCGTCGTCCGCGAGGTACAGCCGGACGTGGTGTTCCTTACCTCGCCGAACAACCCGACCGGGACGGTTCTGCCGCTGGCCACGATCGAGGCGGTCTGCGCCGAGGCGCCCGGCATGATCGTGGTCGACGAGGCCTACGCGGAGTTCGCCCGCGACCAGAGCTACAGCGCGCTCGACCTGCTGCCCGCCTACGAGCGCTTGGTCGTGATCAGGACGATGTCCAAGGCGTTCGCGCTGGCCGGAGCCAGGCTCGGCTACCTGGCCGCCGCGCCGGCGGTGACGGCGGCGGTGCAGATCGTGCGGCTGCCCTACCACCTGTCCGCGGTCACCCAGGCGGTCGCCCGGGTGGCGCTCGGGCACGCGGACGAGCTGCTGGCCACGGTCGGCGACATTTGCGTTGAACGGGACGCCCTCGTGGAATGGGTGCGGCGCCGCGGCCTGGTCGCGGCCGACTCCGACACCAACTTCGTGCTGTTCGGCACGTTTCCCGATCGCCACGCGATATGGCAGGGCCTGCTGGACCGCGGGGTGCTGATCCGCGAGGTCGGACCGCCGGACTGGCTCCGGGTGAGCATCGGCACGCCCGCGGAAATGGCCGCGTTCCGCAAGGCGCTCGACGAGGTACTCGCCGATGGCTAACCGCACCGCCCGAGTCGAGCGCATCACCACGGAGACACAAGTGGTCGTGGAGCTCGACCTCGACGGGACGGGCGCAACCAAGGTGGAAACGGGGGTGCCGTTCTTCGACCACATGCTGGCCCAGCTCGGCAAGCACGGCTGCATCGATCTGGCCGTCCACACTCGCGGCGACACCGAGATTGACGCGCACCACACCGTGGAGGACACCGCACTCGCGCTCGGCCAGGCGCTGCGCGAGGCACTCGGCGACAAAGCCGGCATCAGCCGGTTCGGCGACGCGCTGGTCCCGCTCGACGAGACCCTGGCCCAGGCCGCCGTGGACCTGTCCGGCCGGCCCTACGTCGTGCACACCGAGCCCGAGCCGATGGCGCCGCTGATCGGCAGCTACGACACCACGCTGACCAGGCACTTCTTCGAGTCGCTGGCCATCGCCGCGGGAATCTGCGTGCACCTGACCGTGCTAACCGGCCGCAACCCGCACCACATCGTCGAGGCCCAGTTCAAGGCCTTCGCCCGCGCCCTCCGCGCTGCAGCCACCCGCGACCCCCGCGCCCCCGGCATCCCCAGCACCAAAGGGACTCTTTCTTCATGATCCCGGAGGATTTTTGCCATATAGCGTACAAAATCCTCCTGGATCATGAACGGCCCAAACGGCACGACTGGCCACACGGGGTGGGCTGGCCAGTCCAACCACGCTGGCGGAGGACGGCTGCGATCTGAGCGGCGGTCCGGCAGGGGTACTGAGCCACGTCTGGCCAGCTATAGCGCAGCGTGGTGATCCCGTCGGCGGCCGAGGCGTTGTCCCGGGCGATGTCACGCCAGCGTTCGCCGATCGGGTGGGCAGCTTTGCCGTCCAGCTCGATGCAGGTCCGGTAGCGGTCGACTAGGTTGTCCAGGTAAATGCGGCCCGAACTTCTGGTCATCCCAGCCTGACGCCGGGCCCGGGGCAGCCCGTGCGGCCGCTCGACGTCGCGGATGTAGCGGATTTCGAGCACGGAGCGCGCGCCGTCGCCGATGTCGCCCAAGGCGCTGAGCAGGATGCCTCGCCAACGGACCTTGGGGCGCTTGTTCAAGGCGGTGAGCAGCAAGTCCGGGGTGGTGAGCCGGGAGCCAGAGGCCTGGCAGAGCCAACCGAAGGCACCGTCTATGGTCTTCGCGGTCTGGGTCAGGTCCAGGACCGTCTCCTCGATCCTGGTGCGCGGCGGTGTGCGAGAGGGATGCCGTGCCTCGGCGAGCCGCTCCGATCGGTGCAGCCGCACCCCCCGGATGGGGTCAACGCGCGCATTGCCGGGCACCGTGACGTGGATGAGCTCGCTTCGTGTGCTGGTCAGCCCGTCCAGCTCAGCCGCAGTCTGATGACTCAGGGCCGCGTCGGGACCGGCCCGCAGCACGGCGGCCCACAACTCGGCCTCCCGGCTCGGTTCCCCCGTGAAGGTCGCGTAGACGCCCCACTGCAAGGGCCTCCAGCGGCCATTCCGCAACTGCGACCTTATGGTCGCCCACTCCACCTGCACGGCCGACGCCTGCCAGCGGGCTAGGATGCCGCGCTGCAGGTCGATCAGCTGGCGGCAGCCCTCGGGCAGGTTCGCGGTCATGGGACCAGGCTCGCCCGCGCCGCGGGGCCGCCGCGCGGCGATATCGCGGCCTGTGGATAAGCGGCGGAACGCTGCTGGCTTGTGGATAACGGGCTAGGCCTGGTCGCGGGCGATCGCGGTGAACGCCTCGAGCGCCTCGGTGTCGGAGTAGTGGTTCAGCACGTACTCGGCCGCCCACTGCTGGGCGCCGGGATGCCGGCTGGCGCCGATGATCCTGGCCGCCGCCTCGGCGTCGTAGCTGGTCCGGCGCAGCATGACGTCGGGGCCGAGCAGCGCCCAGCCCGCTCCCGGATGGCCATAGGGCATGCCGACGCTGCTGGGATTGACGACCCGGCGCCCGGCCACCAGCCGGTCGAACGGCATGTGCGTGTGCCCGCAGACCACGACCCCGGCGTCGACGCCGCCGAGCGCGCCGGCCCAGCGCCCCGGCGGGCTGTCGACCAGCAGCATCTCGTCATCGCGGCGGGGGGAGGCGTGGCAGAACAGGGTTGGCCCGAGCCCGTCGATGTCCAGGGTGACGGTCAGCGGCAGCTGATCCAGCCGGTCCCGGTGGGCCTGGCCGATCAGGCCCGCGCTCGCCACCGCGTCGGCCCCGTTCGGCCCGGGAACCTCGCCGCCGTCAAATGCGGTGACCATCTCCCGCTCGCAGTTGCCGTGGACCCAGACCGCCCGGTCGCCCAGCGCGGCCAGCCGGTCCAGCGTCTCGGCCGGCATGGGCCCAAGCGCGATGTCGCCGAGCAGCACCACGGCGTCGGCGCCCATCACGTCGGGCTCATCGAGCACGGCGTCCAGGGCGGGCAGGTTTGCGTGGATATCGGCGAGCACGGCAGCCTTCATGCGCACCGATTATGCCCGCCGGCCACGGCCGCCGGCCGCTGCCGACGCCCGTAATCAGCGGAATCTGCTTCTAGCGAAGAAAGCAGCGATCACTCGGGCCAGCGCGGGGGCTGCGGGTTGGTGGGCGTGCGGTGTCGGGTTGGCGGGTGGGGGTTGTGGGCTGGTGGGGTGGGGGTACGGAGGTCGGCGCGGTGGGTGGGTGGCGGGGTCGGAGCGGTGGTGGGGGTGTGGGGTGCGGGGGTTGGGTTGGCGGTGGGAATATCGAGGTGGTCCCGCGGTTGGCGGCAGGTGTGAAAGCCATTGGTGTGACCGAGTTCGGCGGGCCCGACGCGCTGCACGTCGTGGAGCTTCCAGACCCCGAGGCCAGGCCGGGGGAGGTCCGCATCCGGGTGCACGCGGCCACGGTCAACCCGACCGACACCGGGCTGCGCAGCGGGGGCAGAGCGGTGGACGTCCCGCCGCCCTACGTCCCGGGCATGGATGTCGCGGGCGTGCTCGAGCAGATCGGCCCCGGCACGGCCACGGACCTGGAGGTTGGCCAGCATGTCATGGCCATCGTGGTGCCCCACGGCCAAACCGGCGGCTACGCCGAGCGCGTGGTGGTCCCGGCCGAGTCCGCCGTCCGGGTGCCCGCGGGTGCGACCGACGCCGAGGCGTCGACCCTGCCGATGAACGGGCTGACCACCGTGCAGGCGCTGGACCTGCTCGGCCTCTAGCCGGGCCAGACTCTCGCGGTCACCGGCGCGGCCGGCGCGGTCGGCGGTTACGCGGTGCAGCTGGGGAAGGCCGGCGGGCTGCGGGTCGTTGCCGACGCCGCACCGGCCGACGAGCAGCTGGTCAAGGACCTGGGGGCCGACGTCGTGGTCCCCCGGGGCCCGGAGTTCGCCGAGCGGGTCCGCGAGGTGGTCCCCGAGGGAGCGGACGGCCTGGTCGACGCCGCCCTGCTGAACGAGGGGGCCGTCCCGGCGGTGCGCGACGGTGGCCGGATCGCCACCGTGCGCGGGTTCAAGGGGGACGCGGAGCGGGGCATCACCTTTCACCCGGTGACGGTCCGCAGCTACGCCCGGGAGCACGCCAAGCTCGACCGGCTGCGGCAGCTGGCTGAGAGCGGCCAGGTGACGCTCCGGGTGGCCCGCATCCTCCCGGCCGAGCGCGCTGGCGAGGCCCACCGTCTCCTGGAGGCCGGCGGCACCAGGGGGCGGCTGGTGCTGGAATTCTGATCCCATGAGCGAGGAGAACGACGGGGATCTGCTGCCGATCATCCAGTGCGGTGACCCGGTGCTGCGCCGGGCCGCCGAACCGGTCGACCCGGCCGACCTGCACACCCCCGAGCTGCGGCGCCTGATCGCGCAGATGCGGGCAACCATGGAGGCCGCCCCCGGTGTCGGCCTGGCCGCGCCGCAGGTCGGGGTGCCCCTGCAGCTCGCGGTCCTGCAGGACAGCCCGGAGCGCTGGGACCACCTGAACGAGGAAGAGCTGGCCGCCCGCGAGCGGGAAGCGCTGCCGTTCACGGTCCTGGTCAATCCGGCGGTCACCCCGGTCGAGACGGACGGCCTGGCGGGCTTCTACGAGGGCTGCCTGAGCGTTCCCGGGCTCGCCGCCCTGGTCGCCCGGCACCGCGCGGTGCGGGTCGAGGCGCTCGACTCCCGCGGCGAGCCCGTTGACCGGGTGTACTCCGGGTGGCCGGCCCGGATCGTCCAGCACGAAGCCGACCACCTCGGTGGCCGCCTCTACCTGGACCGGGCCGAGACCAGGTCACTGACCACGGCCGCCAACTATGCCCGGCTGTGGGCCGGGAGGCCGCCAGCAGAAGCGGCCGCCGCTCTCGGGTTCACGCTGCGTTAGCGGACCCGGTTACCCTGGGCGAATGCGGAACAAGGTCGTGGTGCTCGACTACGGTTTCGGCAATATCCGCTCGGCGCAGCGGGCGCTGCAGCGGGCCGGGGCCGAGGTCGAGGTGACCGCTGGCCGCGACGCGGCGCTGAACGCCGACGGGCTGGTGGTGCCGGGCGTGGGCGCGTTCGCCGCCTGCATGGCCGGGTTGCGCAAGGTCCGCGGCGACATGATCATCGGCAGGCGCCTGGCGGGCGGCCGGCCCGTCCTCGGCATCTGCGTCGGCATGCAGGTGCTGTTCGAAGAGGGAGTGGAGCATGGCGAGCGGACCGAGGGCTGCGG
>Ga0335074_10013974_pt1 | contig 11273 bp, 7 predicted proteins | sample Lox_Sample_23_FD_206715 | JGI IMG/M metagenome (GOLD analysis project Ga0335074, IMG submission 206715) | Soil microbial communities from Loxahatchee National Wildlife Refuge, Florida, United States - Lox_Sample_2.3 | ecosystem: Environmental > Terrestrial > Soil > Wetlands | place: USA: Florida...
CCGGCCACCGGGTACGGCTGCAAGTGCTCGCGACATCGCTGGCACGTACTGGCTTGACCCGGCTGATGAACGCACGGAGTTGCGTGGCGTCGGTCACGCCCCGCGCTCAGGAACGGCGGTTGGCGCGTGCTGCTTCTGCCCGGTCAGCCAGACTCGGCGCGAAGCCGATCATTGCGAACGACAGCGCGCTCATGACAAGCCCGATCAGCGCTGCAATCGCAAAGATCGGCAGCGCGCCCGACCCAGGGGTGATCGACGGGTGAAGTCCGTTAGCGACGAAGTCATAGGCGAGCTGGTAGGCGACGATGCCGCCGGCGAGCGCAGCCGAGACGGCCGTGACGTCTTTAGGGCTGAAGCCGATATAGAGCGGCAGGAGCATGGAGCAACCGACCCCGGCCAGCAGGAAAAGGGCGATTCTGGCGAGGATGAACTGGTGAGACCCCACCCCTGCCGCGATAAGCGCGGCCAGCATGAGGATCGGGAGAAGGAGGCCGGCGGCTCGCGCCCGAGCTGACCGCCACCGGTCGATGGCGGCAAACGTGACCCGCCCGGCCGCCAGTGTCGCTCCCCAGAGCGAAGCGAGCGCGACCGATGTGTGGAGCTCGGACCCCGGCTGCGCCATCCTTACGGCCGCCACCAGGTGCAAGTGGGTCGTGCTGCTCACCGGGGCTGCCACCATGAACTGCGACCAGATGACGATTATCGAGGCGCACACGGCGTAGAACATGGCACATACGGCGTAAATGAGGAAACGCACGGCGCACGACCGGGCATGCCGTGGCGGCGCGAGCGGAGCGCCGGCGTGCGACGGCAGGCGGGCGCTGCAGAGCAGCAGCACCAGCAGGGCAACTCCCGTGATGACGGCCAGGCCCCACAAGGGAGCGACGTAGGTGAACAGGACAGCGATGCCCGGCGCGGCAATCGCGCCCAGCGCGAGCAGCGCGTTAAGCGCGATCAGCGACCTATCCTCGGCGCCGGCATTAAGGAACCGGGCATATGCCATCAGAACTGGAACTGTCACCCCGAACCCGGCTCCGAGGAACGCGCTGCCGGCCATTACCAGGGGGAAGCCGACGTGCCCACCCACGTAGACGCCCACAAGGAGCAGGGCCATTGACACCAGGCCCAGCGAGACGCCGAGGCGGTAGGCGAATCTGGTTGTGTAGCGGCGTGCGAGCCCGAAGCCGGTGAGCGACACTACGATTGCCGCCGCCACCTCGGGCAGCACCAGCTCTCCGTACCGCACTTCGGACATGCCGAACCTTCGGTGTGCAGTTAGGATTGCAGTGGCTGACGCAAACGAGACCAGGATGAAGCCCTCGACCAGGGCGGTCAGGCCGACGATGCGGCTTTCCGGTGCCGAGGCGATGCGCCGCCAGGAGGTCTGAGGCAGGCGGCGCGGGGCGCCACGGCCCGGCCGCGCCGGCGGACTCTGGCTGGATCCTCCTTGACCGGCCACTTGATTCTCTACCGCGAGAGCTGGCTATCCGTATGACTCGTCAACGGCGGATCCCCTCCATGCCTGACACAATGGCCCCGGCCTTCGATCTTGCCGCATGGGTGTGGCGCGCGAGACTCGGGCAGGCCAGCTGACACCCTTCTGTCCGGTTCGTCTTCGCCAGCCGCTGCCTGTTCCTGGCTACCAACAGCCGGGCCTAACCGCCCATCATGGCCGAGGTGGCACCAAGGTTGTCGGCCCGTTCCGGGGCCTGCTGTCGGCTCCCTTGGGCCGGAACAGAGTGCCCGCTGGTCTGGCGTCGGCGGCGGGGCAGAGAATTCGGCCTTGAGGCACAGCCCGGCCCCGCGCTGCCACCAGAATGTGGTGTCGGTGGACTAGTACCCGGCGGCTCGCAGGCAGTTCTCGATGCGCTAGTACCCGGCGGTGTCCCCCTCGACCGGGGCCAGGCTCAGGCAGAAGTAGAGGTCGGTGGCTCCGACGTGCGCCGGGCGCTCGGGACCTGGATCGAGGACGAGTAGCCCGGGACCGATCCCGCCGATCAAGATGGTGTGGCGGGCTGCGAAACCGAGATGGCGGAGCGGGCGGGCTGCGAAACCGAGATAGCGGAGCGGGCGGCCGGCCTCACCCAGGATCGCGTCGGCGAGGCTGGGATCGTATTCGCCGAAATTGATGCCTTCATCAGGACTTGAGCTGGGCCAGGCCCCGGCGCAGCCGCAGGCAGGCGGTGGCGCCGGCGGCCACGGCGATCCCGCCCAGGATGACCGCCGGGCCGAGTGTTCCGGCGGCATCTCCACGGACGGCGGCTTTGAGCATGCTGATCGCCCAGTAGCCGGGCGACGCAGGTGCGACATGCCGGACGATGGACGGCATCAGGCTCAGCGGCAGCAGTGCCCCGGCCAGGGTGCTGAGCACTATCGCGCCGATGTCGGTGAGCACGGCGAGCTGGCTGTGGCTGCGCACCAGGGTGGCCAGCAGCGACCCTGCCGCCAGCAGCGTGAGGCTCCACACCAGCATCGCGAGCAGCAGCAGGAACGGCGGCCCGGACATGCTCAGGCCAGTGACTGCAACGCCGTAGCCGATCACTACGGCCTGCTGCAGCAGCAGCACTGCGAGCACCGGGACGGCCTTGCCGATGAGCAGTTCGGCAGCGGTGGCGGGCGTGGCTCTCAGCATCTCCCATGTCCGCCAAGTCCGCTCGGACAGCAGCGACATGCCGACGATCTGGAGCGCCAGCGTGGAGGACAGCACGAGCATGCCGGTCACGTCCTGCGCGGTGCCGCCCTCAGGCATCAGGCGGGTAAGCACCGGCTTGAACAGCGTGATGAGGATCACCGGCGTGATGACGTACGTGATGAGGTTCGCCGGGTCGCGGCGCCGGAGCAGGAGGTTGTGCCGGGTCAGTGCGGCCACCCGGAGCGCGCTTCCCCTCGGTCCGAAGCTGTCACGCAGCACTGGCGACCGCCTGGTACAGGTCGTCCAGCGACGGCTCGGTAACCGACACACCGAGCAGCGGCTTGGTGATAGTGGTGAGGAGCTGGGCCAGCGTGGCGGCGGTGTCGACTGCGGGCACCCGGAGCACCTCGTCGCCGAGATCGAGGGTGATCTGGCCAGGCAGGCCGGACAGTAGCTGCTGCGCGGTGCCGCGGGCGATCACCCGGCCGTGCCGTGCGACCGCGAGGGTGGCCTGCAGGTCAGCGAGCTCGGGCAGGTAGTGGGTGGTGTAGACGATCGCGGTGCCGTCGGCGGCGCGCTGGCGCAGCGCGCCGAGCAGCGCCCGGCGGGTGTCCGGGTCGACGCCGGCGGTCGGCTCATCCAATAGAACCAGCGGCGGCCGGTGCACAAGCGCCACTGCCGCTTGGGCGCGCCTTTGCTGACCGCCGGACAGGCTGTCGATCCGCTTGTCCAGGAAGCCGGCCAGGCACAGAGCATCTGTCACCTCCCCTATCGCCGCCGCGAGCGGTTTACGCCGCAGCCCATGCAGTCCGCCAAACATGCGCAGCGACTCCCGCACCGTGACGGCCGGGTAGAGCGAGATCTCCTGTGGTGCCACGCCGATGAGCCGTGCCGCCCGCCTGGGTGCCAGCCCGGCGATGCTGACGTGACCAGCCTCGGGCGCGGCCAGGCCTGCCACGATCCGGGTGAAGGTGGTCTTGCCCGCGCCGTTGTGCCCGACAAGCCCCGTGATCTCGCCGGGCGCCACGCTGAGCGTGAACCCGTCTAGGGCGGTGACCTGCCCGTACCGCTTGACCAGCCCCGTAGCCTCCAGCACGCTAGTCACCCTCTCAGTGGTCTATACAACGTACAGAAACTTTATCGCGTATAGTTAGCGGCGTCCACAGCGAGCCTGGGGAGGTTCCGGGCATGGCACTACGCAAGCCCAAGGCCGAGCGTCGCGCCGAGATCCTTGACGCCGCGATCGCGGTGGCGGACGCCGAGGGCCTCGCGGCAGTGACGCTGCGCGCGGTCGCGCAGCGCGTGGGCGTCACCGCGATGGCGCTGTATGGCTACTTCCCGGACAAGGACAGCCTGCTGGACGCGATGGCCGACCGAGTGATCGGCGAGGTCTTCCCCAGCCCATATCTCGCACTGGCCGGATGGCGGGACCGGCTGCTTGCGGGGGCCGAGCTGACGCGCCTCGTGGCGCGCGAGCACCCGTCGGTGATCCAGTACGCGTTCACCAAGCCCGCCGAGACCCCATACACGATGCGGGTAGTCGAATTCACCTACCAGGCGCTACTGGACGCAGGCGTGCCGCACACGGAGATTCCTCGACTGGAGCGCTTCGCCAGCACCTTCGTCATGGGCTGGGCGCTTTCCGAGGCAAGCGGCCGGTTCACGGCCGGCCGGCTGAGCCGCCCGGAGCGACGGGAGCTGCTCGGGCCAGACGAGATGCCAGCCCGTGACAAGGTCGCCGCCGTCTGCGACACCCGCGCCGACCCGGACGCCGAGTTCCTGGCGGACTTCACCGGCATCCTCGACCTCATCGAGGCGGCCGCCAGCCGAACGGACCCGTGGCTTCCATAGCACGACCTGGCCAAGGCAGACCAGACTCGATTACCCGGTGCCCGCCACGCGGACCAACAGTTCCGGCCCTGTGACGAGTGACTGCGGGCTCGGTGCTGACAACGTTGGGCCCACCCAACCGCTCGAATTGCGGCCTTGATCCGCCGCTCGGCGCGGCTACCATGACTCCGTGAGATGATCGGCCCCGCCATCCTCTGCGAACCGACTGTGCCGCCTGTGGCGGGGCGCGGCATTGGAACGGATTGGTGGTTATGCAACGCAACGGGTATGCGCGGTCGCTCGTAATCGCTGTGGCGGCCTGCGGGTTACTTCTCGCCGCGTGTACGTCAAAGGGGTCATCGGCGCCGAATGCCACGGGTCCTCGAGTCAAAGGCGGCACGGCGACGGTCGCTCTAGCCCCCGGCGACCAGTTCAACTTCATCCTCCCGCTGCTTTCCTACGAGTACGCAACGGGCGCCAACATCGAGTACTCGGAGTACCTGATGTGGCGGCCCCTGTACTGGTTCGGCGGCCCTGGCAAGGTCGGGCTGAACACACAGGAGAGCCTCGCCGATCCGGCGACCCTGACAGCGAGTGGCGGCAAGACCACCGCCACGATCACCCTCAAGCCATACCGCTGGTCCGACGGCAAGCCGGTCACCAGCCGCGACGTGCAGTTCTGGTTCAACTTGCTGAAGGCCGACAAGGCGAACTGGTGGGGCTATGTCGCGGGCGAATTCCCGGACAACGTTTCCTCGTTCAAGATCATCAGTCCCAGCAAGTTCTCCCTCACCTTCACGGGCACCTACGGATCGACCTGGCTCTACAACGAACTCGGCCAGCTCATCCCGATTCCGCAGCAGGCCTGGGACAAGGAGTCGGCGAGCGGGGCCGTCGGCAACTACGACCTCACCTCCGCCGGAGCGAAGAAGGTCTACGCGTTTCTCGCGGCACAGAACAAGGACCTGGCCACCTACGCCACGAACCCGCTCTGGCAGGTGGTCGACGGACCGTGGAAGCTAACCAGTTACGTCGCCTCGACAGGGGACGCCACCTATGTCCGCAACACCGCCTTCTCGGGTCCGGCCACCGGTTCGATCCGCACGCTGCGAGTGCTGAGCTTCACTAGCGACGATGCCGAGTTCGACTCGCTGCTGTCGGCCGGCGGCATCTCCTACGGCTACCTGCCGTTCAACGACTCCGCCGAGGTAAGCCGCGTCACCTCCGACGGCTACAGCGTCGCCGCCTGGCCAACGTGGGGCATCACCTACATCAACCTGAACTTCGCGTCGCCACCTGTCGGTGCCATCTTCAAGCAGCTTTACGTGCGGCAGGCCATGCAGCACCTCATCAACCAGGCCGGCTACATCAGCGCGTTCCTGCACGGGTATGGCAACCCGACGTACGGCCCGGTACCTCTGGTGCCCAGCAGCCAGTTCCTGTCCAGCACGCAGAAGGTGAACCCGTACCCGTACGATCCGTCGGCAGCCATCGCGCTGCTGCGGGCGCACGGCTGGAAGATCGTGCCCAGCAGCGCCGACGTGTGCGTCCGGGCCGGCACAGCCGCGAACGACTGCGGCGCCGGCATCACGTCGGGGGAGAAGCTGTCGCTGTCGTTCCAGTACTCCACCGGCGTGCAGGCGGTCACCGAGGAGGTCGCGGCTCTGCAGTCGGAGTTCAGCCAGGCCGGGATCCAGCTATCGCTGCAAGGCGCACCGTTCAGCACCGTCGTCGCCGACGACGTGCCCTGCACCAAGAGCAGCTGCTGGCAGCTGAATTACTACGGCCAAGGCTGGTACTTCGACCCCGGCTACAACGACCCCGACGGCAGCGTCCTGTTCGACTCCACCGGGGTGGACAACGGCGGCCTGTATGACAACCCGGAGGCCAACTCCCTGATCAGCAAGCTACCCAGCGGCGGCGATCCGGCGCTGTACAGCTACCAGGACTACATCGCCAAGCAACTGCCCATGCTGTGGATGCCCCAGCTCGATGAGCAGATCTCCGCGGTGAACGGCAAGCTCAAGGGCGTCTACCCGCAGGATCCGCTCGGCAACATCTACCCGGAGAACTGGTACTACGTGAAGTAATGCGGGGCGCCGCGCAGTAACGCGAGCACGTGAAGTAACGCAGGCAGGTGGCTGGGCTGGAGGAATGCCGTTGCTCGTGCGTAGTGAGTTTCCCTTTCGTGTGCGCGTCATACGCCACGAGTGGATCCCGATGTCGGACGGCTGCCGGCTGGCCGCCCGGATCTGGCTCCCAGAGGGCGCCGAGCACGAGCCGGTACCGGCGATCTTCGAGTACGTTCCGTACCGGAAGAACGACGGTCTCGCGCTGCGGGACGCCCCTATCCACCACTACTTCGCCGGACATGGCTACGCATCGGTTCGGGTAGACATGCGCGGAACCGGGGACTCCGATGGCGTCCTCGAGGATGAGTACCTCCCGCTGGAGCAGGACGACGGGCTGACAGTCATTCGCTGGCTCGCCAGCCAGCCGTGGTGCACCGGGAAGGTCGGCATCATCGGCAAGTCCTGGGGCGGCTTCAACGGACTGCAGATCGCGGCGCACCACCCGCCCGAACTGGCGGCAGTGATTAGCGTCGCGTCGACCGACGACCGCTACGCTGACGACGTCCACTACATGGGCGGCTGCCTGCTGGCGTGCACCGCGCTGCCCTGGGCTTCGACGATGCTCGCTTACAACGGTCTCCCGCCGGATCCGGCGGTGGTCGGTGACGAGTGGCGCAAGACCTGGCGGGAGCGGCTAGCGAAAACCCCGCCGTACATCGAGGCGTGGCTCACCCACCAGCGCCGCGATGATTACTGGCGGCAGGGTTCGGTGTGCGAGGACTTCGGGGCGATCCGCTGCCCGGTCTACATGGTCGGCGGTTGGACCGACGCCTACCGCAACGCGATTCTTCGTTTCCTCGAGGGGTACCCCGGGCCATGCAAGGCGCTCATCGGGCCATGGGCGCACGACTACCCCGAGGATGGAGTGCCGGGGCCCCCGATCGGGTTTCTTCAGGAGGCCGTCCGTTGGTGGGATCACTGGCTGAAGGGCAAGAGCAACGGTGTGATGGACGAACCAAAGCTGCTCGCGTGGATGCCGCACGCCCGCCGGCCAACGCCCTGGCATCCAACCCAACCAGGCCGGTGGCTAGCCGCTGAGGGCTGGCCCGCGTCCAAGGTAGAGGTGCGCGGCTTGCACCTCGGGCCAGGCTCGGTGAGCGCCGGAACGCTTGGCCCGACCGGCGGCGGCCATGCGGAGCTGCGCATCCGTGCGGGCGAGTCTCCGGCCGGAGACCTCGGGCAATGGGGCGGCCACGGCGGCCCCACCGAGTTTCCGGGCGACCAGCGGGCCGAGGATGGGCTGTCGCTGAGCTTCGACACGGCAGCGCTCGCCGAGCCGACGGAGCTTCTGGGCTTTCCGATAGCCCGCCTCGAGCTTGCTGCGGACCAGCCCCTTGCGCTCGTCGCTGTGCGGCTCTGCGATATCTGGCCGGACGGCGCGTCGACGTTGATCACGCGCGGGCTCAAGAACCTGGCCCACAGGCACAGCGACGCGAACCCTGAGCCGCTCATCCCTGGCGAGCACTACACCGTCGAGGTCACGCTCAACTCGATCGGCTACCAGGTCCCGGCCGGACACCGGATCAGGCTGACCGTATCGCCGACCTACTGGCCCTGGGCCTGGCCGTCGCCTGAACCGGTGACGCTGAGCCTGTTCACCGGCGGTGACTCGACGCTCTTTCTTCCGGTGTGGACCGACTCCGGCGAGCACACTCCGCCCGCCCACTTCGCCGATCCCGAACGCGCGCCAATGCCACTACACGAGCCGCTCGGCGGCGAATCAGGGCGCCAGATGCGACGCGACGTTGCCACGGGCACCGTGGAGACGATCTCGACGGTCACCGACGGTCACCGGCTGCTAGACGACGGCCTGGAATACCGCGAGCACGAACGGGACCTGATGCAGATCACAGACGGCGAGCCGTTGTCGGCACTGGTTCAGTGTCACCGGGTCTTCTCCGTGGGCCGTGGAGCGTGGCAGGCCACGATCCGCACGGAGAGCATGTTGTCGGCGACGGCGAGCTCTTTCCAGGTCACCAACGTGATCGACGCCTATGAGGGGCGCAGCCGCGTCTTCACCAAGACCTGGCACGCCGAAGTTCCGCGAGACTGCGTATGACCGGGCGGTACAGGCGGGTGAGACGGCCGTGAGCGTCCTGGACATTGAGAGCTTGCGAACGTTCATCAAGCAGCGCTCCGGCGTAGTCCACGCAGTTGATGGCGTCAGTTTCAGCATCGAGCCGGGCGAAACGGTGGGACTGGTAGGCGAGTCGGGCTGCGGAAAGACCATGACCGGCCTGTCGATCATGGGGCTGCTTCCCAATGGGGGTTACATTGCCGACGGCTCCATCCGCTTCGGCACGACCGACCTGGCAACTCTCGGCGAACGCGGAATGCGTCGCATACGCGGGAACGAGATCGGGATCGTATTCCAAGATCCGATGACATCGCTGAATCCGACGATGACAATCGGCAACCAGATAGCCGAGGTGGTCAGAAAGCACCGAGGTGCTTCAAAGCAGGACGCGATGGCGCGAGCTGAGGAGGTGCTCGCACTCGTCGGCATGCCCCGGCCCGCGGAGCGCCTGTCGCACTATCCGCACCAGCTATCCGGCGGGTTACGTCAGCGCGCCATGATCGGGATCGCGCTCGCGTGCGAGCCCAAGCTGCTCATCGCCGACGAACCGACGACTGCGCTCGACGTAACCATCCAGGATCAGATCCTGGTGCTGCTCGACAAGCTGAAGGAACAGCTAGGCATGGCCGTCCTGCTGATCACTCATGATCTTGGGGTGATCGCGGGTCGGGCCGACCGCGTGGTTGTCATGTATGCCGGGAAGATCGTCGAGAAGGCCGTGACCCGTGAGCTATTCCGCCGTACGCGCCACCCTTACACAGCAGCGCTTCTCGCTTCGATCCCGAAACTCACCGAGCCTACGTCACGGCCGCTGTACTCCATTCCCGGCTTGCCGCCCGACCTATCTCAACCACCGGCAGGATGCCGGTTCGCAGAACGCTGCCGCTTTGCCACCGATGAGTGCCAGATCGAACCTGTTCTCGGTGGCCCAGATCCAAGTCACCCGTACGCCTGTTTCCATCCGATCGGGCATGGGTCGGTGCTGACGGAGCCGGGAGCTGTCGGTGGCAATCGGCAGGCAGCGGACCCTGGCTCCGACGCCGACATGCTGGTCTTGGACCACGTCGTGAAAGAGTTCCCGGTGACCTCCGGCGCCCTGCTCCAGCGCTCGGTCGGCACCGTGAAGGCGGTCTCGGATGTGACGCTCACGATCCCCCGCGGCGGGACGCTCGGCCTGGTCGGCGAGTCCGGATGCGGGAAGACAACTATCGGCCGGATGATCGTCGCGCTTGAGCGGCCCACCTCGGGACGGGTGATCTTCGAGGGGCAGGATCTTGGCGTCTTGACAGGCACGGAGCTGCGGCGGGTTCGCAAGGATCTCCAGATAATGTTCCAGGATCCCTACGCGTCCCTGGACCCGAGAATGCGGGTTAGCTCAATCCTCAGGGAGCCGTTGCAGATTCAGGCGACAGAAGGCCGGACGGAGCAGCGTGAGCACGTCGCGACCCTGCTCGGCGAAGTTGGCTTGAGCCCGCGGTCGATGGAGCTCTATCCGCACGAGTTCTCCGGCGGTCAGCGACAGCGCCTCGGCCTCGCCCGCGCGCTGGCCCTCTCCCCCAAGGTCATCGTGGCCGACGAACCCGTCTCAGCGCTAGACGTCTCGATCCGGTCGCAGATCCTCAACCTCATGCGGCGACTGCAGGCCGCGCACGGGCTCACTTACATCGTGATCTCACATGATCTATCGGTAATCCGGTACATGGCGGATCGCATCGGCGTGATGTATCTGGGCAAGCTGGTCGAGTTGGGGCGCAGCAGCGACGTCTACGAGCGTCCGGCTCACCCCTACACCTTTGGGCTTTTGTCCACCATCCCGGTTCCCGACCCCGACGCAGAGCGAGCGAAGCAGGCCGCTGCGGTGGCCGGTGAACTCCCGTCAGCGATGAATCCCCCGTCGGGATGCCGCTTCAGGACGCGGTGCCCGATGGCGCAGGAACTGTGCGCAGACGAGGAGCCAATGCTGCGGTCCTTTGGCACCGATCACCAGGCCGCATGCCATTTCCCGCTGCAGACTCCGGCCATAGGGGAAGCTACAACAGCGTTATCGGCGCTGAAGCCGGACGTCCAGTGAGTCGCGGAGCCCGTCACCGATGAAGTTGAAGGCAACCACGGTCAGCACGATAAACACGCCTGCCGGGTAGATCTCCCACCAGTAGCCGTCGTACAGGAAGTTGACGCCGTTCTCCAGCATCCCGCCCCAGGTAGCGGTCGGCGGCGGCAGGCTGAAGCCCAGGTAACTCAGCACCGCCAGGGTCAGGATCGCGTCGGCGACCTGGAACGTCGCGTTGACTGCGATCGTGCCCATAGTGTTCGGCACAAGATGCCGCACGATGATCCGGCCCGAACGGCCGCCCATGGTCCTGACGGCCTCGACGAATTCCCTGACGCGCAAGCTGAGCGTTTCTCCGCGGACCAGCCGGGCCGGACCCAGCCAGGACAACAGGGACAGGACCAAGATGAGGAGCCATAGCGTCGGCTTGAACTCAGATGCAAGGTCGATGAAGAGATAGACGACCGGGATGGCAAGGACTATGTCCACGAACCGCATCATCACGGCGTCGGTGACGCCTCCGGCAAATCCGGAGAGAACACCGTAAAGCAC
>Ga0335074_10013975_pt1 | contig 11273 bp, 8 predicted proteins | sample Lox_Sample_23_FD_206715 | JGI IMG/M metagenome (GOLD analysis project Ga0335074, IMG submission 206715) | Soil microbial communities from Loxahatchee National Wildlife Refuge, Florida, United States - Lox_Sample_2.3 | ecosystem: Environmental > Terrestrial > Soil > Wetlands | place: USA: Florida...
GAGCGCGAAGAGCTGGCCGACGCCATGCTGCAATTGCCTGAGGCCGCGTTCGAAGCCGAAGTCGCGCGGCGGTTCGGTGCGCATCTGGGCGCCGTGCGCGCGGACGGTCCGCGCTGGTCCTATCCGCTGCGCTTTCATCTTGCCCGGGCCTATGTGCGTCCGCGCTTTGCACTGGTGGGCGACGCCGCCCATGGCATTCATCCGATCGCCGGCCAGGGTCTCAATCTCGGCTTCAAGGATGTCGCGGCGCTGGCCGAGATCGTGCTCGACGCGGCACGCCTCGGCCTCGATTTCGGCACGCTCGACGTCTTGCGGCGCTATGAGCGCTGGCGGCGCTTCGATTCCTTCGCATTGGCCGCCGCCACCGATGCCTTGAACCGGCTATTCTCCAACGACATCGGACCACTGCGCTTCGCACGCGACATGGGGCTCGGCATCGTCGACGGCATCGGTCCCTTGCGCCGCTTCTTCATGCGCCATGCCGGCGGCGATATCGGCAAGCTCCCGCGCCTGCTGCGCGGCGAGGCCGCGTGATGAATTGGCCGTGCCCTGAGCCATGTTGCGACCGAACAACGCAATAATTTGTCGTCCCCGCGAAAGCGCAGGGCTGTCCGGGGAATGATTCACTGTGACGCGGGTACATGCCCGGCCATAGCTGCGTGAAGCGGCTACTTTCTGGTTGTCAAGACCGAGAAAGAAAGGTCGAGCATGCGCTACAGCGATAGCATTTTTGGAAGGCTTCTCAAGCCGATATCGCGGCGGAGATTCGAAGCTTCTGTGGAGCGGCATGACGGGGATGCCTACGACAAGACATTTGGCAGCTTCGATCATCTGGTGACGCTGGTGTATGCGCAGCTTGGAGGTATTGGGAGCCTTCGCGCGCTTGAAGCGGTGTGGAATGCGCATGCGAACCACCATTATCACCTTGGCGTTGGCAGGATCGCGCGTTCCACGGTGTCGGACGCCAATCAGCGCCGTCCCACGGCGGTTTTTGCCGGGGCTTTTGTAGAACTTTCCGGTCTTGCCGATCGGACTGTGAAGCAGGAAGGCGCCGAGATGCTGCGGCTGATCGATGCCACGCCGATTCCGGTTGGCGAACTGGCGAGCTGGGCGCAGTGGAACGGGCGCACGCGCGGGCTGAAGCTGCATGTGGTTTACAATCCACGGCTCGACCACCCCAGGCAGATCGCGATCACGCCATCGACTGTCAATGACGTGGAGGTTGGCAGGGATGTACCGATAGAAAAAGGCGCGACCTATGTCTTCGACAAGGCGTATTGCGACTACACCTGGTGGACAAAGATCAATGACGCGAAAGCTTTCTTCGTCACCCGGCCCAAGACGAATGTGCAGCATAAAGTCCTGCGCCGCCGGCAACTGCGCAAACGCAAAGGCGACGGCTTCACGGTCAGGAGCGATTGCGAAGTTGCGTTAAAGAGCAAGAACTCTCGTTCCAAATTGCCTTTTACGCTGCGCCGCCTGCGCATTCGCCGTGACAGTGGCGGCTGGCTCACCATCATAACCAACGATCTGGTACGGCCCGCCGTCCGGATCGCTGCCCTTTACAAGGAACGCTGGCAGATCGAACTCCTCTTCCGCTGGCTCAAACAGCATCTGGCGATCAAGAAATTTCTCGGGCGATCGCAAAATGCCGTTCACTTGCAGCTCATTGCCGCCATGATCGCTTATCTGCTGCTGCGTATCGCAGCCCGCGAAACCAGACTGAAAATTCCGCCAATCCGCTTCGCAGACCTCGTTGCCAGCTCCCTCTTCGCCCGCAAACCAATCCATCTAATCGACAAACCGCCTCCAATAAATCCTGCCAAGCCCCGCCCGCCATACCCGGCCAGTCAATTGGAGCTAAACTATGCTTAAACTTTCCCCGGACAGCCATGCGCGAAAGCGGGGACCCGGCCCACTGCCCTCTACGGATAGACCTCACTGCTGGATTGCGAACAAGTTCTACCTCAACAGCGTAGGATACGAAGGACTCTTGATTGCGATATATTCATCCCGCCACAATAAGCCCTTCGCGGAGCTTGTCAGCACTTGGACTGTAGCATCTGGATGCGGTAACACATTATCCATTCCTGACATGCAACTACAAAAAGGAAAGAAATATTGGGTCGTCGAAAAAGCAGATCCCCATTTTTCCAGCCTTTCGATTGGTTCCACAACATGGGGTTATGAATGGTTTTACCGGACGACGAAGACCGGCAATGCACTGTATCAATCCGGGGCCTCGGTATGCAGTGGCTATGCTGCTTCAAACTGTCAGCTCCGTTACAGCACTGCTTGGGAGCCTATTACTGATGGAATTCCCTATCTAAAAGTAATAACCACCGCGCACAACAAAGCGGGACTCCGCCGGTCAAGAACCGAGCGCGTGCTCTCGATCATCTTGAAGTGCGAAACCCGGACCAATGTGACCACGCGGTGGCGAAGCACACAATGCTCGCCTTCAAATAAAAGTGGCGATCTCCTCGAACTGCTTTTTCTTCAGGGCGTGAACGGGGATCGTTGCAGCGGCGGCGGGATACCCCACAACCAGAAGCAAGTAGGGCTTTTCGGTTTCCGGCCTGCCGCAAAGAGCATTGAGAAAAGTCATCGGCTTCGGTGTATGCGTGAGGGTCACAAGGCCAGCGCTATGCAGCGCGGCGATCAGAAATCCCATGGCAATGCCCACCGATTCCGGAACGTAGTAGTTCTTGCGCTGGGCACCCGCGTCAATACCTCCACGACGCTGGCCGAAGACGGCGATGACCCAGGGTGCGATCTCGAGATAGGGCTTATGAGCGTCGGTACCGAGCGGCTTCAAGGCATCGAGCCACTCTTCACCACCTTTCCCGGCGTAAAATTCCTCCTCCTCGCGCTCGGCGAGCGCGCGCAATTTTGCCTTCTTCTCCGGACTCCCGATCGCGCAGAAGAACCAAGGTTGGTGATTGGCACCGCTTGGCGCGGTTCCGGCTGCCCTGATCGCCCGTTCTATGATCATCCTTGAAACTGGCCGCTCGGAAAAGCTTCGCACAGTGTGGCGGCGCTTGATTTCCTTGTAGAAATGGTCGACGCGACGGAACATCTCGTCGGGGGCATACTCCTGGTAGTCCATCAACGGGACGGCGGCGTGGGTCTGCATAATGGCGGCTCCTCGATCCCTGCAAGCTCGTACAATCAGTGCACGTCAGGCTGATTACCCGAGCAATCGGCCTGGCCTGTAATTCTGTAACATGTGATAGATCAGCCGCCAATCGCGAGTCTAGAGTAGGGAAACAGCATTCCGCCCGTCGGTACCGGTGTAAAGAATACGTGCTTGATATCGACCGGCGATGGGGATTGGCAGTATGGGACGCGGCTCTTCTCCCGGATGCGAACGTCACACGCTGCACATAGCAAAGTCCTGCGAGAGTCTGGTTCTCTGGCGATCCTCAGTTGAGAGCACAGGTCGTGGACTCCTCTTGTGGGCTGGTCCGGCAAATATTCAATTCGACCGTTCGATGGCCTTGGGTAAAGCTCCAAGATAAATGGCAGGGTGGAGGCTCTCGCATTGTTTTGCATGCCCATTCTATCAGAGGGAGTCCAATGCGAGGAACTGGGGAATAAAGTGCGCGCGGATTAGGACCAACACCCAAGAATTCTCATTTTTATTCTCTCCGGTGCACGATAGCAGCAACGGTAATATTGCCGCTGGTAATTCTCACTCGTCGTAAGGCACAGCGGGCGACGGACAGGTTTTGACCCGCGGCGGATGCACGTTCTGCCCGCCGCTAAGCCAGCATTCGTCGAAGACGGAGCAGTAGCAGACGCGATAAGTGATCTTGCCGCGTGCGGCGCCAAGGGCACGATAGAGTGCCGCATTGTCGGCCGTGGGCACATACCTGATGATCGGAACCGCCTCCCCCGCCCGCAACACCGTGCCCGCGGCCATGCTCGTGCTCAGGGCATGTGACGTATCGGGAGACCCGCCGGATCGACCCGTGCTGCGCCCAAACCCGCAACAGGCTTTCAGAAGATCCATTGCGCCACGATACGGTTTTCCTTTCCAGAACACTTCCAGGGTCTCGATCTTCGCCGGGCCGATACCCGCATTGGAGATGTTCAGCGACAGCATGGGTCGACCATCGGGATCATGCGCGCTGTTGTAGATTCGCACGAACGGCCACGCGGCTTCCGAGACAAGCTGACGGTTGGTGTTCTCCGTGTCGATCGCGATCCAGAGCGAAATGACAGAGATGATGACGGCAAAGACCGAGGGGACGGTTTCCGTCCAGTGGCGCTCCACGCGCCGTGGCCGGGAAGGCGGCGACAGGGGAAGTTCTGCGTCGGAATGCGAATTGTTGTCGGTCAAATAATCCTCACCCTGTTTCAGACAACGACTTCAGCTCGATACCCGGAGACCAACCGCTCCTGGCGAGAAAGGTGTGTGGATCCTTCATCTCAATGATGTCGCGCAGCGCTTCGCGCTTGTCGGCGGCGCGCGCATAGTAGGATTTCACGATGCGATAGCCGACCCAGTAGCCGAGATTGCCTGGCTCGGTCAGCGTGCCGTTATCGATCCATTGCGACCGGTCGGTCTTGTCCTCGTCGGCGACGAACTGCGTCTCGATGGGCTTGTCGCGCGAATCATCCTTCGGGGCGAAGTCCGAGTGGAACGCGGTCTCTCCGTCGATCAGCGTGGCGGTGAACTCGGCCGCGCCTTCGATCAGCGACGATTCCAGCACCGTGGGCTTCGGATCGTTGTAAAGCGCGGGCGACTGCAGCGCCTGCTGCACATGGATGTATTCGTGGGCAATCGTGTGCACGAACCGGACTTCGAGGTTGGGATTGGCGAAGGTGGCCGCGCAAAGCGCCTCCAGACCGATCATGACGCCGGTGGAATCCCCGACACCCGCGGGTTTCCCACGGCTGACCATGATCGTCACAGGCGGAAATACCGCCTTGGGATAAAGACGGCCCAATTGACGCAGGGCCACAGCCACGCGCTCGCGCACGCGGGGCAGCACCGCCATGCAGCGCCTCGCATCCGCAAAGATCTGCGGTTGCGAGGCCAGGGCTTGCGCGATTCGTACGCCGGTGACCCTTCGTATCTGGGCGAGATGATGAAGACCTGGCGAACCCGGATCGAGATAATCGCGCTGAAGCTGATCGGCGGTCGGATGGCCACTGGCGGCGTCATAGACCTGATAGAACCGCGCGACATCGTCGATCCGGATAATAGGGCCGTCGGCCGGGAGGGCATCTGTCGGCGTTTCACTACATGCCGCGAGTGAAATCGCAGCGCACAGCATTGGGCCGACGGCAGCCCTGATCCCAATCATGCCGGCGAAGCTATGCGGCGGGTGGGGGCGCGGCATTTGTACATGCGGTCGCATGGAGGGGAGCCTACCTCTACTACTGCTCTGACCCTGCATTCACGGCAGGTGAAAATTCGGTGACAGGAGTGGCGTTTTCGTGCCCAACGACCGCTCGAACCTGACGAGATCATATTACGCCCATGAAAACAGAATATTCGTCGCGGCAGACACCTGCCTCGGACGAGACGATAGCATAGCTCAATTTCCCCGTCGGGGTAACACCGGGGCTACGAATTTACGACCCGGAGACTCCCCGGACGCCTCTGTTCGGCCAAGAGCGGCCGTTCCACCCTCCCGACCGACACTTAATGCGGGAATGGCGCACCGGGCCGGATGAAAATGGGAGCGGGCTTCCAGTTGCGATTCGTCACAAATCGGAGCGCGAACGGTTGTTCATTTGGAGCCGACAGCATATACTGCTATCCACCTACCAGGTATTTTTTGGTTGGAGAAGGCCCGCCTAATCGGGAATTCGCGCCTTCATGATTTTATGGGTGAATGGACGGCCAAGTAGCGCGTTCGGATATTGGGCACAGGATATCTTTCGTCAGGCGGGTCTGAGCGGGAGGCAAGAACATGAAAGCCATCTGCACCGGTCTGATTGCCGGCACGGTTTGTTATATGTTCATCCTGCAGCTTCAGGCAGTCTCTGCCAATCCAAGCAGCGAGAGGGTGCTCTATTCCTTTTGCCCGAAGGGAGGGTTCCACTGCTCTGATGGTGCCAGCCCCGAAAGCAGCCTGATTAACGTGAATGGTACGCTGTATGGCACGACCTATGGCGGCGGCAACAGCGAAAGCGGCGTAATTTTTGCGCTGCGTGCAGGCACGGACAGGGAGGATGTGCTCCACTCCTTCGGCGACGGCAATGACGGCCTCAATCCGATGGGCGGCGTGATCTATGTGAAGGGCAGCCTGTACGGGACCGCGTATTCTGGCGGCGGGCACGGCGCCGGAGCCTTATTTGCGCTGGACCTGACCACAGATGCGGAGGCGACGGAATATGGCTTCTGCGGTGAGGAGTTTTGCCTGGATGGCGAGGGTCCCGAAGGCGGCCTGATCAAAACGAAAGGCACGTTGTATGGAATGACGAGTGCAGGTGGTGCGGTGGGAAAGGGCACGATCTTCTCCTACGACATGAAGACCGGAACGGAAACCGTGATCCTTTCTTTCGTCGGCAGGAATGGGTCCGATCCGCAGGCCGGGCTGCTGGATGTCGATGGCAGGCTGTATGGCACGACCTCTGGTGGCGGCACCCATGGCTGCGGCACGGTCTTTTCGTTCGACCCCGACGCGGGTGAAACCGTGCTTCACTCGTTCGGCTGCGGCACCGATGGCGCATTTCCCAAGTCGGGCCTGATCGAGGTAAACGGCACGCTGTATGGTACAGCGTGGAGCGGCGGGGTGCGCGGTTGCGCCAGCGGCACTGGATGCGGGACGGTTTTCTCGGTCAATGCGTCCACAGGCGCCGAGGCGGTGCTCCACGCGTTCGACAACACAGATGGTCAGTGGCCAACAGCCGGACTGATCGACGTGAAGGGCGTGCTCTACGGCACAACCTCCTTTGGCGGCGCCTATACGAGTTGCGGCGACGGCGCCGGCTGCGGCACGGTCTTCGCCATCGATCCACATACCGGTCAGGAAACGGTGGTCTACTCCTTCGGCGGCACCGATGGTGCCACCCCGGTAGGCGGTCTGATCAATGTGAACGGTCTGCTTTACGGCACGACATCTGCCGGCGGCGCTTACGGATACGGGACAGTTTTCATGCTCATACCCGTTGCCCCCGCGTGAAGTAACACGGGGGGACGACCATGCGACCGCGACACTCCCCTGACGCCGCACGGCATTCTGTTCACCCCCAGACTCCTGGCGCTTTCGTGCGTTGCGCGATGGGGCCATGCGTAATGCCAGTAAGTGCGTGCGACGCGCCGAGCATTCTTCCAGAGACGCAGTGGGTAGTAACCGCTGTGCCGGAGGGCAGGATCAAAGATATTATTTCAATGTTTCCTTGCCGCGGCGGGTCAGGGCGGCGGGGAGTTCGACGTAGAACTCGCGGGCCCTGGCGAGGATGGCGTCCTGCCGCGCGGCTTCGGCATCTTCGCGGGTCGCAAACATTTCACCCGCGAACAGGAAACGCGACACCGGCGCGCCGGTGCGTTCGTCGGACACGGCGATTTCGGTAATGACATCGACCTGCTCTTCCGCAAGCCGGATCGTATGCTTGTAATGCGCATTGCGGTCCTGCCGGTCGCGGATGGCCTCTCTGATGCGTGCCGTATTGCGGGCGTCGAAGCGCGCCAGCGCCGCCAGGATCAGGTGATGGAAGCGATAGGCAAGGATCGCCGCCAGAACCAGTCCCGCCGTTGCGTAAAGCCCGTGCATGTCTTTCACCCCGCCCCGGCGCGGGCGACGTCGCTCACGGCCGACGATCGCGCGCGCCGAAGATAATCGCGGCTCTGCATCTCCAAAAGGCGTGAGGCGGTGCGTCGGAAGCTGCCCATGTCGTCCTCTCCCGCAAAGAGCGATTTCGGCGCTGCGGCGGCGGAACAGATCAGCTTCACGCCTTCGTCGTACAGCGTGTCGATCAGGACAGTAAAACGCCGGGTTTGATCGCGCCGCAACGGTCCCAGCTCCGGAATACGGTCGATCACGAGGTAATCGTAGTTGCGGGCAATTGCCAGATAATCGGCCGCCGCGAGCGGCCGCCCGCAGATCTGATCGAAGGAAAACCGCGCTGCATGCTCCGTGGCGCAGGGAATGGCGAGCGTGCGGCCGAGCACGGTGAGTTTCGCGGCTGCGGGACGCGCATCATCCGTCAGACGCGACCAGGCCCGGTCGAGTGCCGCGTCGGCGTCCGGTCCGAGCGGCGTGACGTACAAATCGAGCCCCGCGATCCGGCCCAACCGGTAATCCGGGCCGCTGCCCAGCTCTACCACATCAAGCTTCTCCTCGATCAGGGCAATGAAGGGCAGAAAGAGCTGGCGGTTGAGACCGCCTTCATAGAGACGCTGCGGCGGCGTGTTGGAGGTGGCGACGATAACCACGCCCAACGCAACAAGCTGCTCAAACAGCCGGCCGAGAATCATCGCATCGGCGACGTCCTCGACCTGGAATTCGTCGAAACAGAGCAGCCGTGCCCCAGCAGCAATGGCACGGGCAACCGGCGGAATGGGATCGTCGCCCGCGTCACGAACGAATTCGGGCCGGCGCGCACGCGCCTGGGGATCAAGCCCCCGCCATTCGTGAAGGCGCGCATGAGTTTCAACCATGAAGGCATTGAAATGCACGCGCCGCTTGGGTGCAATTTCGGCACGCGTGAAGAAGCGGTCCGTCAGCATCGTCTTGCCGCGGCCAACATCGCCCCAGAGATAAATGCCCCGTGGCGGCGAAACCTGGCGGCCGAATAGACGCGGCCGGCCCGGGCGCCAGTTCCGGAGTGCACTCGCAAGCGCTTCCAGTTTCTGCGCGACGGATCGCTGGGCCGCGTCGAGGATCGGTTCTTTCATGATTGCCGTCGGCGGTGGTCGGATTCGACTTGTGCCCTGGACGCGCGCGCGTCAGCCCTCTTCGAAATCCTTTGCGAACGCGGCGCGCGTTTCTGCGAAAGGCACAGCCAGCCAACAGCAGCTGTTCATACAAACTGGCCGGCCAGCCAGGAACGGTGCTGTGCCCATACGCCACGCCATAAGGTACGCAGCGGCGGCGATGCAAACCATCGCCCCAGCCAGGGGCGCAGCATGAGAAGCAGAAGCGCGGGCTTTACGGCGACAGGGGAAAAATGCGCCCGTATAAGCAAGGTGCGTGAAGCCAGAAGATGGCGGATCTTGCGATCCTGGTTTCTCTCCGTGCCGCTTCCGGAATGGATGATTCTTGGGTGCGGCGAAAAGAAAGGCACGTATCCGAGCTTCCGCGCCCGGAGACAGAAATCCTCATCTTCACCATACATAAAAAACGCGGGTGAAAATCCCCCAAGGCGATCCCAGAGCGCGCGCTGCACAAGCATGAACGAGCCGCAGATGACATCCACGCATCTTTCATCGTCGCGGCCCCAGCCACCATACCCCATGGCGGCAAATGGTCTCGAATTCGGAAATCGGGTGTCGAGCGCAACGGCGTTGCAGAAAAGGCGCCACAGATCAGGGCGGCGGCGACAAGAGGTGGGATTGATACGACCGTCCTCAAACAGCGTCTGGCCGCCCCAAATTCCGGCTTGTGGCTGGCGCCTGGCAAATTCCAGCATGTGGCCAAGAGTCCCCTCCAGCACAACCGTGTCGGGATTGAGGAACAGGAGGTACTCGCCCTTTGCGACATCAGCAGCGAGATTCGCGGCGGCAGCAAATCCGGTGTTTGCGACCTGGGGCAGGACACGAAAACCCGGATAGGCCGACGCCATTTCCTCGGCCAGGCCGATCTCGGATCCGTTGTCAACGACGATTACCTCGGCATCAGCATGCCCGATTTCACGCGCAACCGATTCCAAGGCACGCATGGTCAGCTCTCGCGCGCCGAAAGTGACGATAATCACCGACACCTCGACGGGCACGGAATGCGCAGGAATGGCTTTGAGACCAATCATCCCGAATCAATATCCAGATAGCTGCGTGTCCTGAGGCCCAGCCAGTAATCGAAGATACTTCCGAGGTCCAGTGCAATGCCGCCGCGTTCGCGCGCAATACTCACCAAAATCTTGCCGGGATAACCGGCACCAATCAGCACAAGCCGGCCGCGTGGGAGGTCTCCAATTCTTTCGATGACCGAATCGAGCATCTCGGGAAGCATTATGCTTTCCGAAGCAGCTTTCGCGACGAACGGCCCCGAAACCCTGTCCGGCGGCAGTATCAAACTTGCTGCGACGCGCACACCAAAGCGCGTGCCCATCAGATCGGCCAATCCCGGATGACAGGAAATGAAAACAACATCACCGACGTCGTCCAGAAGCTCTTCATAGCAGTTCCAAATCGCGAGATCCTGGTGCAAATGGCAGGACGTGAAAATCGGAGCCGGCAGCCCCGGAGAACGCAAATCGGAAAATCGCTCCGCGCAATAGAGCAGCGAACGCAATCCACGGCCCGTCAGTGAATGTACCAGTGCATCGGCTGCCTCGAGACGAAGTTCGCGCAGCAATCGCGCCACTGTCGGAATGCCGATGCAATCGGCGTCCCAGATTGCTCGCGCCACCGCTGGCGCCAGCCGCGTCCGTAAGGCAGGTGCCAGAGATTTGCCCCACCAGATACGTTCCCGCTCGCGGGCGTCCGGTCTTGCGTGTGCTGCTAGCCCTGGTTCGTAGGGCAGGCAGGCGGCTTCGCCGTCGCCGGCGCGGACGAAGGCGAATGGCTGGCGCGAAGCAAGCCGGTTTCGAACCAGCGAAACAAATCCTCGGCATTGCGCAGATGATATGTCGGTGTCGAAAAGACAACCTGGCAGAGCGTCTTCCATCCGCGCTTCGAATGCGGCTTGGCGGGAAAGCAGCTGCTTCGGTTCCCTCCGAACTGCCGAGCGTTGGAGCATGCGGAGAAACTGTTGGCGATGCAATTGTGTGCGGTCTGCGTCTCTGGCGGCCCGCGGAAAATGCGCAAATATGAGGCGACTCAGGCGCACGGCCGCAATCCGGTAGCCTCTCGTTCCTCGAAGACTGGCCAGAAACGCCCGAACGCGCCGGCGAAGTCGGATGAACCTTTGCGCCCGCAGATCAATGAACGTCAGACCGATAACGAAGCGGCAATCGGCCACGACCGTCTTGCGGGTCTCGACAAGCGCCGCCAGCCCGGCTTCCGCTTCGGCAGTCCTGCCGGCGCAAAGCGCTGCATGCACTTTGGCTCGGACGAAGGCTGAATCCGACGGATAACGTGTTGCAGCCTCGTCCCAAAAATCCGTGTGATCCGCGTGACGGTGGGCTATTCCAGCGAGCCAGCCTTGAACATA
>Ga0335074_10013976_pt1 | contig 11273 bp, 9 predicted proteins | sample Lox_Sample_23_FD_206715 | JGI IMG/M metagenome (GOLD analysis project Ga0335074, IMG submission 206715) | Soil microbial communities from Loxahatchee National Wildlife Refuge, Florida, United States - Lox_Sample_2.3 | ecosystem: Environmental > Terrestrial > Soil > Wetlands | place: USA: Florida...
GCCTCGGCATGCACGTCGACATGCTGCAGCGGATCCAGGTCGACCCGTGCTCGCTGACGGCGATCCGCTTTACGCCGCTGCGCCCGTTCGTGCTGCGGATGAACGACACGGGCGGGGGAGTTGACAGCCTCAAGAGGCCCGAACCAGGACGGTCACGGGTCACACGGCGCGAGACCGACGCCACAGTTGGCGGCGGAGCGGGAGGATAGGGACCATGACGGTCTTCACGTACGACCCCCCGGAGAGATTTGTCGCCGGTACGGTCGGCCAGCCCGGAGAGCGTACGTTCTACCTCCAAGCCAGCGGCAAGGGCCAGGTCACCAGCGTGGCGCTGGAGAAGGTTCAGGTGAGCCGTCTCGCCAAGCGACTGGATGAGCTGCTCGACGACGAACTCCGCAACAGCGGCGGAACCTCGCCGGTACCCGCCGCCGCACCCACGAGCCTGGCCGATGACGGGCCACTCGATCTGCCCCTGCTGGAAGAGTTCCGGGTCGGCATCATCGCGCTGGCGTGGGACCCCGACAGTGAACGCGTGGTGATCGAGGCCCAGGAGGAGTCGGAGACGCCCGTCGAGTACCTGGCCGATGACGTGCCCGAGGACGGCCCCGGCGTGCTGCGGGTCCGGATCACGGCCGCGGCGGCGCGAGCGTTCTCCCAGCGTGCGTTGCAGATTGTCGGGCAGGGCCGGCCTCCGTGTCCGCTGTGCGGTCTGCCGCTCGACGCTGAAGGGCACATCTGCCCGCGGCAGAACGGCCACCGGGTCAGTAATGCCTGAGTCGGCTCAGCGCAGCGAAGGACGGCCCGGGCGGCCTGGGCGACCCGGCCGGCCCGGGCGACCTGAGCGGCCCGGGCACCCCGCCGATCCGGCCGCGGATACTGGTGCCGTCAAACCGGCCACCCTCCGGCCGGCCCGCAAGGAAGACACGGGCGCGCTCGACCTGCTCACCCGCGGCAGCCTGGAGATACAGGGCCGGCTGGTCGTCGCCTCGAATGCCACGCTGTACTGCATGGTGCGCGATGGCGACCGGGAGGCGGCCTGCGTCTACAAGCCGGTCGCTGGTGAGCGGCCACTGTGGGACTTCCCGGCGGGCAGCCTGGCCGGCCGGGAAGTCGCCGCCTACGCGGTGTCGGCGGCGGCGGGCTGGTACCTCGTTCCGCCGACCGTATTCCGCGACGGCCCGGTCGGGCCCGGCATGTGCCAGCTGTGGATCGAGTCCGACGAGACGGTCGACGTGATCGCGCTCGCCCGCAGCCACGATCACGCTGAGCTGCGGGAAATGGCTGTTTTCGATGCCGTGGTGAACAATGCCGATCGCAAGATCGGCCATCTGCTGCCCGACCGCGACGGCAATCTCTACGGCTGCGACCATGGCGTGTGTTTCGGCGAGGATTACAAGCTCCGCACCGTGCTCTGGCAATGGCGCGGCCGGAGCCTTCCCGCGACGGCCATCGAGGCGCTGCGCACGATCCAGCAGGCGCTGACCGGGGGAGAGCTGTGCGCCGAGCTCAACCGGTGGCTGTCCCCGGCCGAGGTGGAGGCCACCCGGCAGCGGGTGGAACTGCTGCTCGAGCACCGGGTCCACCCGTTCCCGCCGGAAGACTGGCCCGCCGTCCCCTGGCCACCGGTTTAGGGCGCCACCGGCCCGGTCGGCTAGCTGCCTGGGCTAGCGGCCGCCGTGTTCCCCGCGGTCGCCGCGGCGCTTCAGGTAGCGCTCGAACTCGCGGGCGATGGCGTCGCCGCTCGCCTCGGGCAGCTCCGTGGCGTCCCGTGCCTCCTCGAGGGTTCGCACGTACTCGGCGACCTCGGTGTCCTGGTCGGCCAGCTCGTCGACGCCCCGTTCCCAGGCCCGGGCGTCATCCGGCAGGTCGGCCAGCGGCAGCGTCACGTCCAGGATGTCCTCGACGCCCCTGAGCAGCGCCAGCGTGGCCTTGGGGCTGGGCGGCTGGGCCACGTAGTGCGGCACAGCGGCCCAGAGCGACACCGAGGGGACCTTGGCCGCAATACAGGCGTGCTGCAGCACGCCCACGATCCCGGTCGGTCCCTTGTAGTCGACCGGATCGACGTGCAGCCGGGCGGACAGCTCGGCGTCAGAGACCGCGGCGCTCACCGGCACCGGGCGGGTGTGCGGCGAGTCGGCCAGCAGCGCGCCGAGCAGGATGACCAGCTCGGCCCCCAGATCCGTGAAGGCGGCCACGAGCTCATCGCTGAACGCGCGCCAGCGCATGTTCGGCTCGATGCCATGCAGCAGGATCAGGTCGCGGTCGACGCCCTCCGGCTTGGCCAGCGTCAGCCGCGTGGTCGGCCAGACCAGCCGGTCGGTGCGCCCGTCGGACACCTCCATCACCGGGCGGGTCACCTGGAAGTCGTAAAAGTCCTCGGGATCGATGGCGCCGACCGGGGTGGATTGCCACGCGCCCGCGAGGTGACTGATGACCCCGCTGGCTGCTTCGCCGGCGTCATTCCAGCCCTCAAAGGCGGCGATGACCGCTGGCGAGCTGAGCTTTTCGATGCCGTCGAGCTCGATCTTCGACCACCTCCTCAGGTTCCCACTGATCCAGGTTACGTGCTCGACCATGATCACCGCGTAACCTGGCCGGCAGGTAGCGCGGGCGGCTGCTTCGGTCCGACCCCTGGCCTTGGGGAAGTGGCACTTAGAATTGCGAGCACTATGACCTCAGACACTCAGCCCCCACGTGCCGGGGAAGCAGCAGCGGCGTACCCGAGGCCAGGGCTGCGAGCGGCGATTGCCGAGCGCCTGCTGATCGCAGACGGCGCGATGGGCTCCATGCTGCAAGGCTGCCCGACCACGCTCGACGATTTCGCTGGCCATGAGGGCTGCAACGAGATACTGAACGTCACCCGGCCGGACATCGTCAGGTGGATACACGATCGTTACCTTGAGTCCGGGGTGGACTGCCTCACCACCAACACTTTCGGCGCGAATCTTGGCAATCTGGGCGAATACGGCATGGCCGACCGGATTGAGGAGCTGGCCGAGGCCGGGGCGCGCATTGCCCGCCAGGCCGCCGACGACTGGTCAGACGGCGGGCGCCCCCGCTGGGTGCTCGGTTCCATGGGCCCGGGCACGAAGCTGCCCACGCTCGGCCACGTGACCTTTGCCGAGCTCCGCGACACCTACCAGGCCAACGCGGCCGGCCTGCTGCGCGGCGGGGCCGACGCGCTGATCGTGGAGACCTGCCAGGACCTGCTGCAGGCCAAGGCGGCGATCATCGGAGCTCGCCGGGCCATCGACGCGGCCGCGGCGCAGACCGGCGCCGACATCATGCTGATCGCCCAGGTGACGATCGAGACCACCGGGGCGATGCTGCTCGGCTCGGAGATCGGCGCCGCGCTGACCGCGCTCGATCCGCTCGGCATCGACGTCATCGGCCTCAACTGCGCGACCGGGCCGGCTGAGATGAGCGAGCACCTGCGCTACCTGGCCGCGCACGCCCGGCTGCCGCTGTCCTGCATGCCGAACGCCGGCCTGCCCGAACTCACCTCCGATGGCGCCTACTACCCGGTGACCGCCGGCCAGCTGGCCGAGGCACACGAGGCGTTCTGGGGCGAGTTCGGCCTGGCCATCGCGGGCGGCTGCTGCGGCACCACGCCGGAGCACATGGCCGAGGTGGTGCGGCGGCTGCGTGACCGCCCCGCCGCCGCCCGCCAGCCGCGGCCGGAGCCCGGGGTGGCCTCGCTCTACCAGCACGTGCCGTTCCGCCAGGACACCGCCTTCCTGGCCATCGGGGAACGCACCAACGCCAACGGCTCCAAGGCGTTCCGCGAGGCGATGGTCGCCGAGCGCTTTGACGACTGCATCGAGATCGCGCGCGCGCAGACCAGGGACGGCGCGCACCTGCTCGACGTCTGCGTGGACTACGTCGGCCGCGACGGCGCCCGCGACATGCAGCAGGTGGTTGGCCGGCTGGCCACGGCCGCGACGCTGCCGCTGGTGCTCGACTCCACCGAGCCCGAGGTGATCAGGGCAGGCCTGGAGCTGCTCGGCGGCCGGGCCGTGGTGAACTCGGTCAACTACGAGGACGGAGACGGGCCCGGGTCGCGGATCGCGCGGGTCATGCCGCTGGTCCGCGAGCACGGCGCCGCGGTGATCGCGCTGACCATCGACGAGCAGGGCCAGGCCCGCACCGCCGAGTGGAAGCTCGCCGTGGCCACCCGGCTGATCGAGGACCTGGTCGGCAACTGGGGGATGAGGCTGTCCGACATCATCGTCGACTGCCTCACGTTCCCGATCGCCACCGGGCAGGAGGAGACCAGGCGGGACGGGATCGAGACCATCGAGGCGATCCGCGAGCTGAAGCGGCGCTACCCGGACGTGCAGACCACCCTGGGCGTCTCCAATGTCTCGTTCGGCCTGAACCCGGCGGCCCGCGCGGTGCTCAACTCGGTGTTCCTGGCCGAGTGCGTGTCGGCCGGCCTGGACTCGGCAATCGTGCACGCGTCCCGGATCATGCCGATCGCCCGGATACCCGAAGAGCAGCTGCAGGCGGCGCTGGACCTCGTCTACGACCGTCGGCGTGATGGATACGATCCGCTGGCCCGGCTGCTCGAGCTGTTCGAGGGCGTCGACGCCGCCGCGGTCAAGGCGAGCCGGGCCGCGGAGCTGGCCGAGCTGCCGCTCTGGGAGCGGCTGAAGCGGCGGATCATCGACGGGGAGAAGATCGGCCTGGAAGCCGACCTGGACTCCGGACTGGCCGAGCGGCCGGCCCTGGAGATCGTCAACGACGTCCTGCTCGACGGGATGAAGACGGTCGGCGACCTGTTCGGCTCCGGCCAGATGCAGCTGCCGTTCGTGCTGCAGTCGGCCGAGGTGATGAAGACCGCCGTCGGCTACCTGGAACCGCACATGGAGCACTCCGGCGAGGCCGGCAAGGGCAGGATCGTGCTGGCCACGGTCAAGGGCGACGTCCACGACATCGGCAAGAACCTGGTCGACATCATCCTGTCGAACAACGGTTATGACGTGGTCAACATCGGCATCAAGCAGCCGATATCCGCGATCGTCGAAGCAGCGGACTCCAGCGGCGCCGACGTCATCGGCATGTCGGGCCTGCTGGTGAAGTCCACCGTGGTGATGCGGGACAACCTGGCCGAGCTGAACTCGCGGCACCTGGCCGACCGGTGGCCGGTGCTGCTCGGCGGCGCCGCCCTGACCCGCACGTACGTCGAGCAGGACCTGGCCAGCCTGTTCGACGGCCAGGTCCGCTACGCTCGCGACGCGTTCGAGGGACTGCGGTTGATGGACGCCTTCATGGCGGTCAAACGCGGCGAGGCAGGCGCGCAACTACCTGCGCTGCGGGAACGGCGAGTGCGGGCGGGAGCGCGGCTGCAGCTCACCGAGCCCGACGCCATGCCAGCCCGCTCCGATGTGGCCGCGGACAACCCGGTGCCGGCCGCACCGTTCCTGGGCGGCCGGGTTGTCAAGGGCATTCAGCTGGCCGACTACGCCTCCTTCCTCGACGAGCGGGCCACGTTCATGGGCCAGTGGGGCCTCAAGCCGTCGCGCGGCGAGGGCGGCCGGTCCTACGACGAGCTGGTGGAGACCGAGGGGCGGCCACGGCTGCGGATGTGGCTGGAGCGGATCCAGACCGAGGGCCTGCTCGACGCGGGCGTCGTCTACGGCTACTTCCCGGCCGTCAGCGAGGGCGACGACCTCGTCGTCCTGGATGACGGCGGCAATGAGCGGGAGCGGTTCACGTTCCCGCGGCAGCGCCACGACCGCCACCTGTGCCTGGCCGACTTTTTCCGCCCTCGCCAGTCGGGCGAGACCGACGTAGTCGGGTTCCAGCTGGTCACGGTCGGGTCGAAGATCAGCGAAGCGACCGGCGAGCTGTTCGCCAAGAACGCTTACCGCGACTACCTGGAGCTGCATGGGCTTTCTGTGCAGCTGGCCGAGGCACTGGCGGAGTACTGGCACAGCCGCGTCCGTGACGAGCTCGGTATCGGTGCCGACGACCCGGCTGACCTGGACGGCATCCTCAAGGTGCGGTACCGCGGCTGCCGTTACGCGCTGGGCTACCCAGCCTGCCCGAACCTGGAGGACCGGGCCAAAATCATGCGGCTGCTTCAGCCGGAGCGGATCGGCGTCACGCTGTCGGAGGAGTTCCAGCTCGTACCGGAACAGTCGACCGACGCGCTGATCACGCATCACCCCGAAGCCAGTTACTTCAGCACCTGACGATGCTGCACCAGCCCATCGAGCCGGCCGAGCCGGCCGAATCCGCGTCCGCTCGCGACCACGCGCTGCAGGCCGTCCTGTTCGACATGGACGGGCTGCTCGTTGACTCCGAGCCGCTCTGGTTCGAGGTCGAGTGCGCGGTCATGGCCCGGCTGCACGGAGACTGGAGCGAGTCGGACCAGCAGGCGCTCGTCGGCGGCTCGCTGCCGCGTACGGTCTCGTACCTGCTGGCCAGGGCGGCCCGCCCGGCCAGCCGCGAGGACGTCGGGCGCTGGCTGGTGGACGGCATGACGTCGCTGCTGATGTCGCGAACCCTGACCATGCTGCCGGGTGCGCGGGAACTGCTGGCCGAGGTGAGCGCGGCCGGGATCCCGCGTGCTCTGGTCACCTCGTCCGAACGGCCGATCATGGACGCCGTGCTGCTGCAGCTGGGCGTGGACTTCGACGCGACCGTGTGTGCCGACGACGTGAGCTGCGGCAAGCCCGATCCGGAGCCGTACGTGCGGGCGGCGTCGCTGCTGCAGGCCGATCCGCGCTCGTGCGTGGCTCTCGAGGACTCGCCGAACGGCGTAGCCTCGGCGGAGGCGGCCGGCTGCAGGCTGATCGCGGTGCCCAGCCTGGTGCCCATTCCGGCCCGGCCGGGCCGGGTGGTCGTCACGTCGCTGAGCCAGGTCGACCTGGCCATGCTGCGGGGCCTCGTCGCCGCCGGATAGCTCACCGGCTGCGGCGGTGGTCGGGGGCGGCCCGGACATGTGCGACCATGAGATGAGACATGCCTGGCCCCGCGCCGCGCAGCGGGCGGCGGGGTACGAGGGAGGCGACCTCGATGAACACGTGGAACAGCATCGCCTGGTTCCCGCTCTGCGTCGGGCTGACCGGCGTGGGCCTGGTGCTGAGCTGGTTCACCTGGCGGCGCCGGGGGATCCGGCGCGGAATCCGGGCCGTCGCGTGGTCCTTGCTGCCGCTGGCCGCCTATCTCACCGGGGGCATCTTGCTCATCGGGCGGATCGGCTCGGCGGTCGTGCAGTTCGCCAGCTCGTTCGTGTTCTCGCCGAAGACCTGGGCCGGCGTGATCCTGTTCTGCCTGTCCGCGCTGATCTTCCTGACCTCGGGCGGGATCCCGCGGCTGTCGAGGAAGAAGAGGCGGGCCAGCAAGAAGGCGGTCGGCCAGCAGCCGGCCGACGCCGGCCAGGCCGTGACCCCGGGCCAGGGCAGTCGCGCGGTCGCTCAGGTCGGGGCGGCCAAGGCGGCGAAGCCGGCCAAGCAGGGCAAGGGCGGTTCAGATGACGACGACGGCCTCGATCCGGAGGTCAGCGCGATCCTGCGCCGCCACGGGATCAGCTAGCCGTTCCTAGGCCAGACCGCCGGCCCGGCGGCGTAGAGGCGCGCCCAGGCTGGCCGCCGAAGGCCCTGAGCCGCGTTTCCCGTCCCGGATCGCTGCCCCAGCCGGGCCAGCCCGCCATGAATGTACCGCTGCGCGTCAATAGTCCGCCTTTTGGTACATCCATGCCCCGCGACTCCCGGCCTGGCCGTGGCTTCAGGGGCTGGCGAGAGCGCAGCGTCGAGTGGGCCGGGAGGGGGAAGAGAAGGGGCTACGGGGGAACCTCGGCGGGCGGGAGAGTCTCGGAGAGTAGTTACGGTCTGCGACAGGGGGATGCAAAAAATGCGCTGCTTGAAGCTGTCAGTGGCCGCTGCCATCGGCATCGTCGCGGCTTTCGCGGTGAATTGGGGGGGTAACCCAGCCCGCGCGGCTGCGGCCGGCGGCATGCCGTCCGCGGTCCATGCGTCGCCCGCGCCCAGCGCCGGCGGCAAGGTGATGGCCCGCAAGATCGGCAAGGTCACGGTGCTGACCAACGCCAAGGGCTTCACGCTTTACTCGTTCGGCCCGGATACCCCGACCAGATCCAAGTGCATCGGGGCATGCGTGCGCTACTGGCCGCCGCTGAAGGGACCGGTCACCGCCGGCCCGGGTGTCACCGGCAAGCTGGGCACGATCAAGCGCAGCGACGGCTCGATGCAGGCCACCTACAACGGGCATCCGCTCTACACCTTCATCGGGGACACCAAGCCCGGTCAGGACAAGGGGAACAACCTCGTCCTGTCGGGCGGCATCTGGCACGCGGTGCCCGCGTCCGGCATGACCGCGCCCGCCCCGAGCGCGCCGCACACCGCCCCGGGCGGAGGCGGCTACTGAGGCGGTAGCTGGGGCAGAGTTCACCGCCCCGGCGCGGCTGGGGCTTGCGCGGAACTCGGTGTCTGCGCGGCGGCTGGCGGCCCGGCCTGAGGTGGCACCTCGGCCCCGGCGGGCCGCTCAGCCCCGGCGGGCCGCCCGGACTGGGCGGGCACGGACGGCTGGGCGGCCGGAGCCTGCGGCTGGGCCGGAGCGCCCGCCTGGGGCGGCAGCTCGGCCTGTTGCGGCAGGGGCGGGGGAGTGCCGCCGAAGGCGGGGCAGATGGCCTGGTGGGCGCACCAGGCGCAGAGCCTGCCCGGCCGGGGCCTCCAGTCACCGGTGCTACGGGCGCGCTGGATCGCCAGCCACAACGCGTCAATCTTCCTGACCGTGGCGCGCAGGTCCGACTCGTCCGGCGCGTACCGCACGATCTCGCCGTTGCCCAGGTATATGAGCTGCAGCAGGCTCGGGACTCGCCGCTGGGTCAGCCAGAGCACGACAGCGTAGAACTTCATCTGGAACAGCGCCCGGGCCTCGTACTCCTCCTTGGGAGCCGTGCCGGTCTTGTAATCGACTATCCGGATCTCGCCGCCGGCCGCGACGTCAAGCCGGTCGATGTAGCCGCGGAGCAGCAGGCCGGACTCGAGGACCGCCTCGACCGCGTGCTCGCGGTGCCTGGGCTCGAGCCGGGTGGGGTCCTCCAGGGTGAAGTAGCGGTCCAGCATGCCGCGGGCCTCGGCGAGCCAGGCGCTTCGCTCCCCGTCGTCATCGAACAGCCCGGCGAGCTCCGGCTCTTCGGCGATCAGCCGTTCCCACTGCGGCGTGAGCATGGCCTGCGCGGTCTGGGGCGTCCGGAGAGCGGCGGGCTCGTCGAACAGCCGCTCGAGGACCGCGTGCACCAGCGTCCCTCGTGCGGCGGCGGGACTCGGCGGTTCGGGCAGCCGGTCGATCACCCGGAACCGGTAGAGCAGCGGGCAGGTCAGGAAGTCACCAGCGCGAGAGGGCGACAGCGACGGCAGGGCCGGAGCGTCGGCGCGGCCGTCATCGGGTGGCGCTGCGGCGGGTGCCGCTGCGGCGGGTGCCGCTGCTTCGGGCGGCGCTGCTTCGGGCGGCGCTGCTTCGGGCGGCGCTGCTTCGGGTGACGCTGTTTCAGGTGGCTCCGTGGCGGGCAGCGCCATTTCATGCGGCTCCGCGCCGGGCGGTTGTGCGATGGTCTCGTTGCCCACTCTCGGCAGACTAGGGGACGGCACCGACAGTTGCCGCGTTTCGCGCACTGGCCGGCGCGTCCGAATCGGTGGTACGGGCAGCCGTTCAAGATTCCGCGCAGCACGTAGCATCGACTACGTGTCAGGCATCAGCCCAGAGCAGGACCCCCAGCCGGCGCAGCAGCCAGGTGACTCGCCTGCGCCAGGCCAGCGGCGCGACGCCAGGTACGGCATTGTCATCGCCCGGCCGTTTGGCGTGCCGGTGTATATCTCGCCGTACTGGTTTCTGGTGGCCGCGTTTGTTGTCATTTTTTACGCCAGCAGCCTGCCGCAGTCGATACACCCCACGGGGGTCAGGTACGCCGTTGCCGCCACCTTCGTCGTCCTGCTATACGCATCGGTGCTGGTACACGAGCTCAGCCACTGCGTGGTGGCGAGGGCCTTCAAGCTGACGGTGCGGCGGATCCTGTTGTACCCACTGGGCGGATTCTCCGAGATCGAGCAGGAACCGCCGACTCCGGCCCAGGAGTTCACCGTATCCGTGGTCGGGCCACTGACGTCGCTCGCGCTGGCCGGGTGCGGCCTGGGCCTGGACTTCGCGTTCAACCTGGGCGGCATTCCCCGCGTGCTGATCGATCAGCTGATCCTGGCCAACCTGGTGGTGGGGGTGTTCAACCTGCTGCCCGGCCTGCCCCTGGACGGCGGCCGGATGCTGCGCGCCGGGGTATGGAAGATCACCGGGCGGCCAGGAACGGCCACGATAGCCTCGGCCTGGGCGGGCCGGGGGCTGGCCGTGCTCATAGTCCTCGTGCCGGTGGCCTTCCTCGGCAGCAGGCTGAACCTGAGCAGCACCTACGTGCTCTGGCTGGCCGTCATCGCGGTGTTCATGTGGATCAGCTCGGGACAGGCCATCAGAGCGGCGAAAGTACGCGACCGGCTACCCGGGCTGCAGGCCAGGAGGCTCGCGCGCCGGGCCATCGCGATCCCGGGCAACGTGCCCCAGGCCGAGGCGATCAGGCGGGCCGACGAGGCCCAGGCGCGCGCGCTGGTGATCGTCGATCACGAGTCCACGCCGATCGCGATCGTCAACGAGACCGCGGTCATGGCCACCCCGCCGCAGCGCAGGCCCTGGATCGAGGTGGGCTCGCTGGCGCGGGCCATCGAGCCGGGAATCGTGCTGTCCGCCGACCTGTCCGGGATGGAGCTCATCCAGGCGGTGCAGCGATCCCCGGCCACCGAGTACCTGCTTGTTGAGCCGTCCGGCCAGGTGTTCGGTGTGCTGGCGACCACCGACCTTGACCACGCCTTCGCCGGAGCCTGATGCGGCCGGCGCATTCGCTAGCCTGGCGGGCGTGATCAGGCAGCCTCGCGGTCCGCTCGCCCCGGGCGACCATGTCCAGCTCACCGACCCCAAGGGACGCCGCCACCGGCTGACCCTGGAGGCTGGGCGGTCATTCCATACGCACCATGGCTCGCTGGCCCACGACGACCTGATCGGCAGGCCGGAAGGCAGCGTGGTCGTCTCGTCCGGCGGCACCGCCTACGTGGCGCTGCGGCCGCTGCTGGGCGACTACACGCTGTCCATGGCCCGCGGCGCGGCAGTGATCTACCCCAAGGATGCCGGGCAGATCCTGGCCATGGCCGACATCTTCGCCGGAGCGCGAGTTCTCGAGGCCGGGGCCGGCTCGGGCGCACTTTCCT
>Ga0335074_10013977_pt1 | contig 11272 bp, 12 predicted proteins | sample Lox_Sample_23_FD_206715 | JGI IMG/M metagenome (GOLD analysis project Ga0335074, IMG submission 206715) | Soil microbial communities from Loxahatchee National Wildlife Refuge, Florida, United States - Lox_Sample_2.3 | ecosystem: Environmental > Terrestrial > Soil > Wetlands | place: USA...
GGGCCAAATCGCCGCGCCGCAGGTTGAGGTAGCCCATCCGCGACAGCGCCCGGGCTTCCCAGTGCTGGTCTTTCGCCTCGCGGAGCACTCGCAGGGCTTGCCGCAGATGCTCAGCAGCAGCGTCGTGCGAATCTAATTCGATCTCGACGCCGGCCAGATCAGCGAGCACGCGCGCTGCGCTCAGGTTGTCCCCGCCGTGATCGAAGGCGGCAATCGCCTCGCGGTAGTACCCGGCCGCCGACCGGTGATTGTGCAGCTCTTGCTCGCCGGCGCCGAGGTTGCGGAGGGCTCGGGCTTCGCCCGACCAGTCACCGTAGCGGCGGTAAAGCTCGAGCGCGGCGTTGAAGTAGCCGGCCGCGTCGCGGAACCGACCTTTGCTTGCCGCGATTGAACCCAGGCTGTTCAGCGCACTGGCTTCGGCTGTCACGTCGCCGGACAGGCGGGCGGCTTGCAGGGCGTGGCCGAAGATTGACTGCGCCTCGGGCAGATGGCTGCCGGTTATCAGGTAGCGAAACAGCGTGGCGGCCAGGTCGGTGGCCTGCCGCGGCCAGCCGTGCTCGGCGCAGTGCGCGACCAGCGCGACCAGGTTCCCTCGCTCCTCGTCCAGCCACGCCCGCGCGTCCGCCTCGAGGCGGATTTCCGGGACGATGGCAGCGACCGGCCGGATGCGCGGCCGCCAGTGAGACTCGGCCGGCAACAAGACGTCCATGGCCGCTGCCGCCGCGGCCAGGTAGTAGTCGGCCAGGCGGGTCAGTGCCTGTTGGGACGAGCCGCCGGTGTCGCGTGCGGCGGCGTGCTCACGGGCATAGGCGCGCAGCAGGTCGTGCATGCCGTACCGACCGCGTCCCGTGGCCTGAACGAGGCTGGCCCGGTGCAGCCCGCGCAACACCTTGCGGGCCTGCCCCGTCGTAGTCCCGGTCAGCGCGGCGGCGGCGTGCACGCCCAGGTCTGTGCCCGGGTGAAGGCCGATCAGCGTGAACGGGCCCGCTACGTCCTCGGGCAGCTGCCGGTACGACCAGGAGAACACCGCCCGCACGTCGGCCCGGTCCTCCCCCGCGTCCAGGCCATCCAGCCGACTTGCTTCCAACTCGGCCGCCAGCTCGGCCAGTGGGACGGCGTGGCGGGCGGCGGCCAGCTCAGCGGCGATCCGCAGGGCGAGCGGCAGCCGGGCGCACAGCTCGATCAGCGCCGCGGCTGCCTGGGGCTCCTCATCGATCCGTGACCCGATCAGCGCCCGCAGCAGGCCGACAGCGTCGGTCGGGGGCAGCACGTCCAGGTCCAGTCGCCGGGCGCCATCGGTCACGACCAGCCCGGCGAGTGTGTCCCGGCTGGTCACCACCGCGACGCAGCCCGGATCGCCGGGCAGCAGCGGCCGGACCTGACCGCCGTCGCGGGCGTTGTCCAGCATGACCAGCACTCGCCGGCCTGCCAGCCTGCTGCGGTACAACCGGGCCCGGTCATCCTCGCCGTCCGGAATCTGCTGCCCGGGCACGCCCAGGGCGCCCAGAAAACTGGCGAGCGCATCGCTTGCCGAGACCGGCTGGTGCGGGTCGTAGCCGCGCAGGTTCACATAAAGCTGTCCGTCAGGGAACCGCCCCGCGACCTGATGCGCCCAGTGGACCGCCAGGGCGGTCTTGCCCACCCCGGCCGTCCCGCCGATCGCCGAGATAACCACCGTCGCAGTGGTCGGCCCGGAACCCCCGTCGAGCATGCCGGTCAGCGTACCCAGCTCCGCGACGCGACCGGTGAAGCAGCCGACGGCCGCAGGCAGCTGCCGCGGCACCGTGCGGTCTTGCCCTTCTGTTACTGGACGATCCGGCGCGGACGGGCCCGCCGCCACGAGCCGGGACGCCCGCTCGAACAGGATCCGCTCCGCCTCCGGTAATGCCAGGGCATCGGCTATGGCACGGACGCTGCGCCGGTAGGGGCGGGCGGTCCGGCCGCGTTCCATGTCCGCGACGGCCCGGGCGCTGAGCCCGGACCGTTCCCCCAGTTCTTCCTGGCTGAGCCCGGCCGCCAGTCGGTGCCGGCGCAGCAGCCCGCCAAACCCTCTGCCAGGCCCGGCCCGATCCGCGCCCACCCGTCCTCCACCACCCCTAACAGCGCCACAGCCCGCGGCAATGAGCATATTCCGGGCATGCAGCCCGCGAAGACTTCCGGAAACTTTTCCGGCCAGCGTTCCTGGCCGAGCCCCAGGGATCACTGCACGCTGACGGCATGCATGCAGAGCACTCTTCCGCGCGCTCCGGCGAGGTACTGAACTCGATGAGACTGACCAAGATCAGACTGAGGATCGCAGCACTGGCCGGCGCGGCCCGCACGTTGCCGCGGGACGCGGGTTTACCTGTGATACGCGGTGATGAGGCACCGGAGCAGTGCTTGACGGCGGGCGTGCTACGAGCAGGACACATGCCCGCAACATGGCCGAACAAGAGAACAGGAAGGTAACCCAGTGAACCTGAAGATCCGATTAGCTGCCATCGCATCAGCGCTCGCCCTCGCCGGCGGGCTCACCCTGACCTTCGCCGGGCCGGCCAGCGCCTCCGCGCTAATACTTTGCAGCAGCAGCGGAGTGTGCTTGGTGAACCACGGTGCCGGTGCCGACGTCACTACCACCTCGCAGTATGGCGGAACTGCATGGGCTTATGTGTCTGCCGGCGTGACCTGGGATGGCCGCTCGATGGACTACGTCGAGACCGGCGACGGTCTCTGCCTCACCGACGACGAGGCTGGCTATCTTTACGTAAACCCCTGCGCTGGCGAACTCACGCCGGACTGGGTATATTTCTGGGTCGCACCGTCTGGTGCCATCGTCAGCGAATCGGCCACAGGCGAGGCTGGGCACTTCGAGTGCGTGTGGGCCGACGTCAGCAACGACCTGGTTGGGAACAGCGCCTGTCCCTCCGGAACGCCTGCGCCAGAGGAGACGTGGACTCTTATTCCCGTGAGCTAACGAGCGTTGCGCTTTCTTCTATAGACGGTTGGGCTTGCCGAAGCTCGGCCATGCTCGGACGTCTGCCTGAACAGCGGCCAGCAACCGTGAGGGCCGCCGCTCGGCCGGCGGCCCTCACCCTTATCTCCTAGGGCGATGGCCGCCGCCAGCATTCGGACAGGCCGTCAGCCCGCGGATATTCGCGGTGCCGCGGAAGGGAGATGGTCGCGCTCAGCGACCTCTATGCCGGGATCGCGAGCGGCCGGATCCAGGATGCGTTCACGATCTCGGCGTTAACCATCGCGCAATGCCAGCGACCATTGCCGCCGATTTAGCCAGCACTTGTGTCGCGCCAACGCACAAGGTATCCGGAGACAGCGAGGGCTTAGGACCCGGCTGAGGGTAAAGAAAATCCCGTTAGCCGGATCAACATGCGTATGTCGGCACGACCGGATGTCCCGCGCTCATCAACGCTCATCCGACCTGGAACCGCCTCGATACTGAGGCAGTCGGCGCGAGCAGGCGCATCGCGCGACCGGCATCACCGACGCGATCCAGCCATGTCTCAACACAACTATCGCTGTCGGACTGGCGCGTGGGACATCCCGGAGCTGTACCGGCGGCTCGGCCGATAGCACCGTCAGCGGACGGTCGAGCCGATGGTGGCCAGCGCCTGACATCTCGCTGCGCAAGGTGAAGACCCTTGCTCAGCGCAGTCTCCAGGACCGTCTTGGTCAGCTGCTTCAGTAACCCGTCCAGGCCCGTCATCGACGGCCCTCCTCGCGGGCCAGGCGGACCGTTTCCTCCGCTGCCGCTCCTCGGCCGTTAGCTCCGGCTTCGTCTTCTTCCTCACGCCGTCCAGGGTCGCGGTCATCACCGCGAAGTTAAGGTCCCGGTGGCGCAGCTGCCGGAACGGCGCGGCGACATCGCCACCAGCGATGATGGCCTGCTCTAGCGATGTCGCCGCTGCGGAACTGGTCCCTGGCTGCTCCGTCATCTTCGGTCCGTCCCAGCGGGTACCGCATCCTGACGAGCGGATCCTTTCAGGCACGGAGATTCGCGGCAAGGACGCCGGTTTCTGCACGATGCATTGGGCGCGGGTCTGTGACGCCTGCGCCACGAAGCAGACGGTGCTGACACTTTCGACGCGGTCGTACACAGGCTCGGCCCCTGGTGGCTGGCCGTCCACAGCACGGTGGCGGCGAATGCTGAGCGTACGTCTTCGCGGCACTGTCGGCTGCGGAGGTGGTGAGCGCGATGGCAGTCGCCCGTACGCACGCGATAGCCCTGGTCGGTGTCCAGGGTCATGTTGTCGAGATTGAGGCCGACATCGAGAACGGCCTCGTAGCGCTGTTGCTCGTGGGCCTGCCCGACACCGCGCTGCGTGAAGCAAGGGATCGGATCAGGTCGGCGATCATCAACAGCCAGCAGTCCTGGCCGCAGCGGCGGATCACCGTGGGACTGTCGCCGGCGAGCCTGCCCAAGCGCGGCGCGGGGTTTGACCTCGGTCTCGCGATGGCGATCCTGGCGGCCGCCGAATCGGTGTCCAAGGAGCAGCTCGAGGACACGGTGTTCCTTGGCGAGCTCGGCCTGGACGGCAGGATCCGGCCCGTGCCAGGAGTGCTGCCCTCGATTGTGGCGGCTGCGGCAGCCGGATTCAGCCGGGCCGTCGTTCCGCTGCAGAATGCGGCCGAAGCGGCGCTTGTGCCGTCGATGCAGATCGTGTCAGCGCCTACCCTCAGCTCGCTGATTGAGTGGCTCGCGGATGGCAGGTCCGGGGTTCCGGCTTCGGGCGTGGAGGTTCTGGAGTCCGGAAGCGGGCTGGCCCCGCCTGCGCAGGAGATCGATCCGGCTGGCCCGCGGCCTGACCTGGCCGACGTGGTCGGGCAGCCGGTGGCCAGGCGAGCGGCCGAGATCTGCGCCGCCGGCGGTCATCACATGCTGTTGCTCGGCCCGCCGGGAGCAGGAAAAACCATGATCGCCGAGCGGCTCCCAACGATCATGCCGGCGCTCGATCCGCCCGCCGCGTTAGAGGTCAGTGCCATCCACTCGGTCGCCGGGGTGCTGCGGCCGGAGCGGCCGCTGGTGATCGAGCCCCCATTCTGCGCCCCGCACCATACGGCGACCAAGGCGGCGATCGTTGGCGGTGGCAGTGGCATCATCAAGCCCGGCGCAGCTTCGCTTGCACATCACGGGTGCCTGTTCCTGGACGAGGCTCCGGAGTTCGACCGGGACGTCCTCGATGCGCTCCGCCAGCCCATCGAATCGGGCGAGGTCGTAGTTGCGCGCTCGGGTCTGACGGCTCGGTTTCCGTCCCGGTTCACCCTCGTGCTGGCTGCGAATCCGTGCCCCTGCGCCAGAACAGCGGCGACTGGATCGGGTTGCACCTGCACGCCGCTGGTGCGGCGCAGGTACCTGGCGAAGCTGTCCGGCCCGCTTCTCGACCGGGTCGATGTCAAGGTCGAGGTGCTGCCCGTCGGCCGCGCCGAGCTGCTCAGCGACCGGCAGCTGGCTGAGCCAAGCGCCGTGGTGGCGGCCAGGGTGGCGGAGGCCCGAGCGCGGGCGGCGCACCGGCTCCGCGGCACTAGATGGCGGCTGAACGGCGAGATTCCGGGGAGCGAGCTGCGTCGCAGCTTCCGTCCCCCGGCTAGCGCGCTGGCTCCGCTGGAGCGGGCGATGGACCTCGGCCAGCTCAGCGCGCGCGGAGCGGACCGGATCATCCGCATGTCCTGGACGCTCGCGGATCTGGCCGGCCAGCCACGGCCACGGCTCGCCGAGGTTGGTACCGCTCTTGGGCTTTGGCTCGGAGCGGGGATGTGACTGCGAGACTGGCGGGCATCCTGCGAGCTGCGTTCATTCTCCGCGGCAGCCGGTTCGCCAGGACAGCGACCTTGCTTCCCGCGTTGTACAGCTCCGGCCGCACTGAACTGCACTGTGAAAGCGCCGAAAAGCGGACGCGACACGATCGCCACCGGCGGCCACGCCGGAAGCGAGTCGAGCAGCCTAGCCAGTGATGCGATGACCGCTTGTGACCTGCTCCTGCCCTGGAGAGAGACGCGGCGGTGCCATCGTGGCTGGTGGCCTCGCGCCGGCGGCGGCTGTCGTAGCATGTCGCGGTGGCTGACCTCGTGAACATCACTGGCGTACCGTTCCCGCTGTCTGCATCGCCAGCCGGAGCCTGGGAGTTCGACCAGCAGAGCGGCACGCTGGTCGGGACGGGTGCGCCCGGCACCGATATTTTCATCGATCCCGGCGGTTCAGCCGCCTTCGACGCAGAGTCGATGCTTAACGCGGCGACGCTACTCGGAGTCCCGCCTGAAGGCGACTTCCAGTTCAGCGCTCGGGTAACCGTGAGTTTCGCCGCCACCTTTGACGCGGGGGTGCTTTTGCTCTGGATAGACGAGCGGCACTGGGGCAAGCTTTGCTTCGAGTTCTCGCCCGCACGCGAGCCAATGATCGTCTCGGTGGTCACAAGGGGCGTGTCTGACGATGCCAACGCTTTCGTCGTAGACGGACGATCGGTGTGGCTCCGCCTGTCGCGGATCGACCACGCCTATGCGTACCACGCCTCCACCGACGGAGCGCGCTGGCGGATGATCCGCTACTTCCGCGTCACAGAGTCGTCGGCCGGAGAGAAGGTCGGCTTCGAGGCTCAGTCGCCCGCCGGCGACGGGAGCACAGTGACGTTCGATGAAGTCCGCTTCGTCGCTGAGCGGCTGAGCGACCTGCGCAACGGATCGTAATCGGCTGCGCAGCCTCGTCGCAGGCTCAGGTCGCGGCAGTGTCGAAGACCTGCCGCAGACGCACCGCCAGGAACTGGTCCCAGGTCTTAGTTCCGACGGTCTGCCCAGCACCTGGAAGCTGAGCGCCGTTGCGCACGGCCCTGGTTCCCGGTATCCGTACTGAAACCACCGGACAGTCTCGATGTGTCGCTGCCAGCTAGCTGCGAAGCAGCTCCGCCCAGTTCGATACCTGCGGTCCGGCCATGTCGGTAGCCCGGCCAGCGGGCTTGCCGGGGGCAAACTCGACGAGACGGGCTGCAACGTCATCGGGATCGACCGGCTGGATACGGAAACCCGCTGGTACCAGTGCCACCGGGAACCTCGCTAGCTTCGGGCATTATCGAGGCAGTAGTCGTAAAACTGCGCGACCCGGAGGATCGTCCACGGCAGACCGCTGTCCGCCACCGATCCGCTCGGCCTCGAGCTTGCCTTCGGATATCCCCATGACGCGATCCGGTCGATACCGAGGATGGACGGGTGCACCAGGTGGGGGAACCTGCCAGGCCAGCTGCGGTCACCAGATTCCTGGTCGCCCGCGCGTCGTCCTTGCTGCTGGTAGCGCAGTGGATGATCGCCCCGACGCCAGTGACGGCCTGCCCGATGCCTTCGCGCGTCAGGAGGTCGCCGGTGAAGAAGGAGACCTGCCGCGGAGTGTCCCCGTGATGGCGCGCGAGCACGCGCACGTCACAGCCTGCGTCAACCAGGCGGGAAACGATGTGACGTCCGAGGCGGCCAGCGCCGCCCGTGACGAGGACGGGTGATGTCATGATGGCCTCCCGTCGCCTTCACACCGACCCGCTACGGGGCCGGCTACCTCCGCCTCAGCCTGGTTCCTCTTTCGCATGACGGACGGCGGCCAAGGAACGTGACAGGGCGCGGCAGCGGCAGCGCTCTTGTAGCGCTGCCGTCCGCATGCTGGCCGATACCCGGCGAAGGCGCCCGGCGGCAGCCGGGCTAGAGGACGGGGCTGGTTCCTCCGTCGAGATTGATGGCGGAGCCTGTCACATAGGAGGAACGATCCGACAGGAGGTAAGCCGCCAGGTCGCCGAACTCATCCGCGCGGCCTACTCTGCCGAGCGGGATGCTGGTGTTCTGAGCCATCTGGCGGTACAGCTCCTCCTCTGACTTGCCCGCTGCGTCCGCGCGGCGTCGCCACTGGCCACTTGCGACCAGCCCGATCAGCACGGCGTTGACCCGGATGCCGCGCCCGCCGAGGTCCCTGGAAGCAGCCTTGGTGATGGCCAGGCCGGCAGCACGGGAGGCAGCTGTCGGCATCGACCCAGCGCCGGCCGCCTTGGCTCCCGTATTGAGCACGTTGACGATGGCTCCGCCGCCGGTCGCGACCATGTGCGGCACCGCAAGGCGGGTGCAGCGGACCGACGCGAGGACCTTGAGGTCGAGATCGGCGATCCAGTCCTCGTCGGAGACCTGATCGATCGGAGCTGCGGCGCTCCTGCCTGCGTTGTTCACCAGACCGTCGAGGCGGCCCCATCGGGCCACTGCGGCATCGACGAATCTTCCGAGGTCAGCCAGCTTGGTGACGTCAGCCTGCACCGCAAGCGCATCACCCCCGGCGTCCCGCAGCCGTTGCTCGGTGGCGGCCAGCCGATCAGGGTCCCGTCCGCAGACCGCGACGCGTGATCCTTCCTCGACGAGCCGATCGGCGAGCGCCGCCCCAAGTCCGTCCGTCCCGCCTGTGATGAGCACGACCTTGCCGTTCAGATGCAGGTCCATAGAGCCCTCTCAGCTAGGGGTCGGACGCAGGTCAGGAGTGCTGCCGAGCAGCCCGCGCAGCCAGGGCCGAGCGTGGGGGGAGCGCCTCCGCTGGCAGGAAGTGCCTGAGGAGACTCCGCACCGCTAGATCCCCGACCTGACAGCGACGGCGCGTTCCAGCCGGCGGGCCCTAGGTAGAGACTACGCACGGGCGCGCGTTACGGCCTTAGTCATGGAGTCGATCCGGTCGAGCAGCGGCCGGCAGCGTAGCCGGGTGGCGATCTCGCGGGACTCAGCGGCGGCGGCTTCGGCGGCGCCGGCGTCGATGCCGGCGAAGTGCTCGGCGTAATCAGGGAGGTCGTGCGCGAGATGATAGGGCGTGCTCGCGCAGGCCCCCGGATGGCGGCAGTCAAGGCTGCGGCCGCTGCCTCGTCGCGGGCGGAACGGCGCGCGCACACCAGCTCGCGTTCGGCACGCAGCATGGGAGCGAGGTGGCCGGGCTGGGCGGCGTCGAGCTGGGCAAGAAGCTCTCCGATGGCGGCCGTGTCGGCGAGGTCGTGGGCCGCACGGGCGGCCGCTGGCCAGGCCCACAGCATGGTGTCATGGCTGATCCCGAGGACGTCGGCGCGGGCCAGGACGGCGCGGGCATGCCCCAGTGTTTCGGCGCGCTGGCCGACCGGAACGGAGGTGAACACGCGGACGATGTCGACCTGAGCCTGGTCCTGGGCGCCTTCGCTTGCCAGCAGGCCGGGCAGCGTCGCCAGCGTGTCGAGCGCGATGCCAGGGTCGCCGCGCAGCGCCTCCAGCAAGCCCTGCAAGCAGGCCGGCCAGCAGCTTGGTGTCGCTGACGCCGAGCGCCTGGCCGAGGAGGCGGAGCCGCTTGTCGGGTCGGGAATGGCTCAGACCAGGGCTAGGGCAATGGCGAGTGCCTGGTTAACGGCGCGCATTGACGGTGGCGAGAGCGCGCCAAGGTATTCGCCGAGTTTATCTTTGGCCAGCTGCTCGATGCAGTCGGCATTGGCGTAGCCAGTTAGCGGGTCGGCCGCACAGAGCTTCACCCAGGTAGGGAGCTCGCGCGCGGTAGTCGTCAGTCGGATGGCGACGATGTCCGAGAGCAGCCGGTTGCGGGCGTTGTTCGACACAACGAGCCAGGGCTTGAGGCCATAGCCGAGATCGCAGCAGTAGACCTGCCCGCGCTGGGGCTGAGGACTCACGCGACGCTGCCGCGCTCTTGCCGGGCTCGGCGGCGGGCCCGCAAGACCGCAGCCTCCTCTGCCGATTCGTAGGGATAGTGCGGGTTCTCCTCAATGGCTGCGGCGTAACCGGCCTGGAGCTTCTCTTCTTGCAGGCGCTGCCATGCTTGGTGAATGGCTGCTTGCACTGCTGCCGAGCGGCTTGGGTGACGCTCGGCGAGCTCGGCCAGCTCCTGGGTGGTCTCGTCGTCCAGGCGAACCGTCATAGCGCTTGTCATACAAAAATGATACCGTAATTGTGTTACGGACCGTGTCTGTCCACAGGGTGCGCAGTCGCCACCTAGTTCTCCACAGCGGCAGTCATGCGCGCGCGCCGGGTCACACACACACGGCAATGTCGTGACCGGAGGTGGTCACGATGGACCTCGACGGAGAGCGGCGGGCGCGGGTCGCGCTGAGCTTTCTGGCCCAGCCTGGTGACCTGGTGCTCGGCGCGGCACTGCGCATCATGACGCCCGCCGAGGTGCTGGCCGCGGTGACTGGTGCCGACGAGGACGGGGAGGCGTTGCTGGCAGGCCAGATGCCGGACGCCGCTCTGGCCAGGGCCTTGCCCAGGTGGCGCGCCCGGCTAACCGAGGTGCCGAGCGTGGCCAGGCTCGCGGCATGGCAGCAGAGCGGGCTGCGAGTCGTCACTCCCGGTGACGCGGAGTGGCCAACCCAGCTAGATGACCTGGGTGACGCACGTCCGCTGCTGCTGTGGCTGCGCGGCACGGCCGACCTCAGGCTCACCTGCGTCAGGTCGGTCTCCATGGTCGGATCGAGGGCAGCCACCGCCTACGGCAACCACGTCGCCATCGAGATGGCGGCTGCGCTGGCAGACCACGGAGTGGCCGTCATCTCGGGCGGCGCCTTCGGCATCGACGCCAGCTCCCACCGAGGTGCCATGGCGGCCGACGGGGAGACGGTGGCGGTCCTGGCCGGCGGGCTGGAGTTCGGCTACCCGCACAGCCACGCCGATCTATTCGAGGCAATCGCCGCGCGTGGTGTGCTGGCAAGCGAGTGCCCGCCAGCCAGAGGACCGACGCGACCAGGTTTCCTGATCCGCAACCGCATCATCGCCGCGCTCAGCCGGGGAACGGTTGTGGTCGAGGCCGCACTGCGCAGCGGCGCGTTGAATTCGGCTCGCCACGCCAGGGAGCTCTTCCGGCCTGTTATGGCCGTGCCGGGTCCGGTGACGTCCGACCAATCGGCCGGCTGTCACGAGCTGATCAGGGACTTCGGTGCGATGTGCGTCACCTGCGCAGCCGATGTTTGCGAGCACATCGGGCTGCCCGGCGAGGCAGCGGGCTGTCTCCGGCTGGGGCCATCGACGCCGCGGGACATGCTCGACCCGGTGACCACGGCCGTGCTCGAAGAGGTGCCAGCCAGAGGTGGTCGCGGGCCGGCCAGTATCGCCGTCCGGGCGGGCGTCGACCTGGACACAGCGCTGCGCTGCCTCGGCATGCTGACGGCTGCCGGTTTCGTAGAACGGTCTGACCTGGGCTGGCGGGCGAGGCGCCTTCAGAGCACACGCCAGACGGGCACCCGAGGTGAACGGCGACGAAACACGCCTCAGGCGTACGACCAGCAGGGTCTAGGTGGTCCCTAGTTCT
>Ga0335074_10013978_pt1 | contig 11272 bp, 9 predicted proteins | sample Lox_Sample_23_FD_206715 | JGI IMG/M metagenome (GOLD analysis project Ga0335074, IMG submission 206715) | Soil microbial communities from Loxahatchee National Wildlife Refuge, Florida, United States - Lox_Sample_2.3 | ecosystem: Environmental > Terrestrial > Soil > Wetlands | place: USA: Florida...
CCGTGGCGCCGATGGTCGCTCCGGGCCGGCGCGCCTCGGCGTACGGATTGTTCACCGGTATCTACGGCACCGCCTGGGTGGCCGGCAGCATCGTGATCGGCGTCCTGGTCAGCGTCTCGGTGAGCGGCCTGGTGGCGTTCTGCATGATCTGCCAGCTGGCCGCGATCCCGCTGATCTGGATCGTCCGCACGCGCAGCACGACACCACCGGGTGCAGCCTGACCGGTAGAATCGGGACTACGGCGATGGGGCTCGCCGAAGTCGCCCTAGTGGCTGATGGCTCCTGTGGACCGCCCGGCGGCCAGAGCACAGGAGGACATGCCATGGCGCAGACCCGGCGCCATTTCCCCAGCCTGCTGTCTGAGCAAGGGCCATCTGCGGCAGCCCAGGCGGCCGCGGGGAAGAATGAGAATCGTTCCTGGGCACGGGATCTGAACCTGGATCAGATCGTGTCGGCGGTCGCGGGTGATCGCGAGGAACGTGACCTCATCACCACGGTCCTGTTCAGCCCGCTGCGCGAGGCCGGGGCGGTTCGCTACCGGCAGGAGGTGTTCCAGGACCTGGCCGACCCCGGCCTGTCCGATGCGGTCCGGCGGTTTTCCGGCCAGCTGAGCGAGGTACGCGCTCACCTGCGCCAGCTGGCTCAGATGCGGTACCGCCACCAGCAGCAGGGCTGGCTGCTGGACGCGGCCGCCATCTACTGCAACGCGGTGGCCTCGCTTGCCGCGCATCTCGCCTCGGCCCGGCTCGGCTCCCGCGCCCTGCTGGCCTTCCGCGAGTGCGTAGCGTCCTACGTGGCCTCAGCCGGGTTCACCGCCCTGGCCCGCGACACGCAGAGCCAGCAGGACGCCCTCGGGAAGATCCGCTACTGCACTCGCATCCGGGGCAGCCGGGTCGAGGTGAGCCGCTACACCGGCGAAGCCGACTACAGCACCGCGGTGCTGGGCACCTTCGACCGGTTCAAGCAAGGCGCGGCCAAGGACTACCTGATCCAGTACCGGGTGCAGCCGGGGATGAACCACGTGACCGCCCAGATCGCCGAGCTGGTGGCCCGGCTGTTCCCGGAGCAGTTCACCGCCTTGGCGGAGTACTGCCGCCAGCACGCGGCGTTCGTCGATGACGGAATCCAGCGCGCCGATTCCGAACTCCAGGTCTACCTGGCCTACCTGGATTACATCGCCCCGGTCCGGGCCGCCGGGCTGAGCTTCTGCTACCCCGAGGTCTCCGCCGGATCGCAGGCGGTGCACGCCACGGGCACCTTCGACCTGGCCCTGGCGCACAAGCTCGCCGGCAGGCGCACACCAGTCGTCACGAACGACTTCGCCCTGGACGGCCCCGAGCGGATTTTCGTCGTGACCGGGCCCAACCAGGGCGGTAAAACCACCTTCGCCCGGACCTTCGGCCAGCTTCATCACCTGGCCGCCACCGGTTGCCCGGTTCCGGGCAGCACCGCCCGCCTGTTCCTGCCTGACCGCATCTTCACCCACTTCGAGAAGGAGGAGAACCTCGCCGCGATGACCGGCAAGCTTGAAGACGACCTGATCCGGATCGGGCAGATCCTGCGGGAGGCCACCCCGGCCAGCATCGTGATCCTGAACGAGACGTTCGCGTCCACCACGGTGCACGATGCCCGCTTCCTGGGCACCAAGCTGATCACGAGACTCCAGCGGCTCGGTGCCCTGGGCGTCTACGTCACCTTCGTTGACGAACTGGCCTCACTCGGCGACCAGGTCGTCTCCATGATGAGCACGATCGTCCCCGGCAACCCCGCCGAGCGCACGTACCAAGTCGTCCGCAGGCCGGCTGACGGGCTGGCCTACGCACTAGCCATCGCGGAGAAACACGACGTCACCTACGAGCGGCTGCGGGAACGGCTCGGCGCGAGCGAACCTTGGTCGGCCGGCGAGCGGGGGGACGGCGCGTGAAGGCCTACCTCCTCTACCGGGACCGGGACTTCGACTGGGAAGCCGGGCTGCCCCCCGGGCACGAGGACCTGATCCAGGACCTGGAGCTGGGCACGCTGCTGCGGGCCATGGCCGCCGACGACAAGCTCCTGTACGAGGTATCCATGAAGGTCCTGCTCACCTGCCTGGACGACCTGGACGCGATCCGCTACCGGCAGCAGGTGCTGGCCGACTGCCTCGCCCACCCCGAGGTGATCCGGCAGATACACGCGATCGCGGTCGGCGCCCGGGAAGACAGGCGGCGCATGTGGCTGGGCGTCTACGGCGGCAACTACCAGAGCGCGCACTCCAACCTGTCCGGCGCGGTCAGCCACCTGGAAGCCTATGTGACCAGGCTGCGGCAGCTACGGCAGATCGCCGACGGCAACGCCGGGGCATTCCGCTCCGACGGAATGCGGAGGCTGTTCGCCACGCTGCAACGGGACCTCGACGACGACTACTTCGAGGAGATCAGCGACCACCTCAGTCAGTTGCGTTTCCGCGCCGGGGTCCTGATCAGCGCCCAGCTTGACCGGGACAACAGCCCGGCCGGCCTGGTGCTCCGCGCGCCGGGCGAGACACGGCGGCGGTGGGCCGAGCGGCTCGGAATCGAGCCGCGCACCGCCTACTCCTTCGCCATCGCGCCACGCGACGAAGCCGGCGCCCAGATCCTGTCCGACCTCGAGAGCCGGGGCATCAACCTGGTCGCCAACGCGGCCGCCCAGTCTGCCGACCACATCGGCAGCTACTTCACCATGCTCCGCGCCGAAACGAGCTTCTATGTCGGGTGCCTCAACCTCGCCGGCCAACTGGCCGCTAAAGAGGTCCCGGTCACTGTCCCCGGGCCAGCGCCGCCCGCACCATGCACGCTCTCCTGCACCGACCTGCGCGATGCCTGCCTGGCATTGCAGTCCCAGGACCCGGTGGTCGGGAACGATGTGCAAGCCGACGGCAAACAGCTAGTCGTCATCACCGGCGCCAACTCGGGCGGCAAGTCCACTTTCCTGCGCAGCGCCGGCCTGGCCCAGCTCATGATGCAATGCGGGCTGTTCGTCACGGCGCGCTCCTACCAGGCGAATGTGACCCGCGGGATCTTCACCCACTTCATCCGGGAGGAAGATTCCGCTATGACCAGCGGCCGGCTGGACGACGAGCTGCGCCGCATGGACACGATCGCCGGCCAGATAACGCCGGGCTCCCTGATGCTGTTCAACGAATCCTTCGCCGGCACCAACGAGCGGGAAGGAGCCGAGATCGGGTACCAGATCGTCCGCGCCCTGCTAGAGGCGCAGATCAAGGTGTTCTTCGTCACCCACCGGTATGCCCTCGCCGACCGCTTCCACCGACAGCACGCATCCGCCACGCTGTCCCTGCGCGCCGAACGTCAGCCCGGCGGACGCCGCGACTACAAGCTCGCGGTCAGCGACCCGCTGCCCACCAGCTACGGGGAAGACCTCTACTACCACCTGGGCGGCTGGCTGGAGGAGGACCAGGCAGCCAGCCCGCCTGCCGCAGCAACGCCGAATGGCGAAACAGGGCCCGGCCGTCCCGCCAACCCAGCCACCCTTGACGGCGCGCGGGCCGACTGGCCAGACTTACTGCCTGGCGAAGGGGCTCGCCCAGACCGCGGCAGCCGCCGCTGACGGTCCCTGCATCCGTTATCCGAGGATGAGGGCGGTCTCATGTCCCACGTGAGCGAAAACGAAGTCCTGCTGCTCTGGCGTGCGCTGCGCACGTTCCGGTCCGGCGGCAGGCCCGGGTGCGCGCCACACGGCCGGCCCCGCAGCAGCGAGTGCCCGCTCTACGACAGCTGCCCGCGCTGGCGCGGCCAGCCCGATGACCGGCTGGCCAGCATGGAGGAAACCACCGCGGAAACAGAGCGCCGGCGGTCCAGCTGGCCGTGCTCGCGGCTGCTGGAACTGCTCTCGCCCGACCTGACCAGGATCGGCTCCTGATGGCGCGCGGAGACCGCTGACATGCCTGCCGCCACCCCGATCCCGCGCGGCCCATCGGTACTCACCCTCTACTGCGCGGCGGACCTGCTGACCAGGCCAGGCTGCCCGGTGTGCCGGTATGCGGGCGAAGCCAGCGACCGGTATCTCTCCTGGTTCGCGCTTGACGGGCACGGACAGACCGTGGCCATCACCCGGCTGTGCGCATCGCTGGGGATGTGCCCGTGGCACACCCGCGGGCTGCTCACCCAGCCCGGTGCCGCGCCCCGGCTCACCGCCGTCAACCGGTACCTGGTGCAGGCGGCACGCGACCAGCTCACCGGCCGCCCGGGCCGGCTGGCCGGCTGCCCTGGGTGCGAGCATGACGATGCCGCGGCGGCCCGGGCGCTGGACACGCTGCTCGACGAGCTGCCCGATCCCGCCGTCCAGAGGCGGTACCAGGAACTCGGCGGGCTGTGCATCCCGCACCTGCGCAGCGCCACCGGCCGGGCCCGGCGCCGGCTTCCCGGCTGGCTGGCCGGCACGGTGCTGGCCGTGCTGACCGCCGCCCCGCCACCGGGCCCGGGCTGGCTCACCGGGATAGACCACGACGCGGCCGCCCGGGCCTGGCTCCGGAACGCTCTCCCGGCCCGCGCGCGGACCGCGGCTGACGGCTGTGCGGCGTGCCTGGCCGCGGCGCACGCCGAGCGTCGCGACCTGGCGGGCCTGGCCCAGCCCGGCCACCGGGGCCCGCCCCACCGCCGCCAGCTGCTGTGCGCCGGGCATCTCAGCGACCTGGCCCTGCTGGCCGGGCAGGACGGCATCGAGCCGCTGCTGGCCTGGCAGGCCGGCTGCCTGGCCGCCGTCCTGTCCCCGCAGCCAGGCCGGGGCCGGCGCCGCGATCGCCGCCCGGCAGGCAGGCTGCGACCCTGGCGCCGGCCGACGGCGCATCCGGTGCCGTGCGCCGTCTGCCTGCGCAGCCAGGCCGCGACGCGGGAAGTTCTCGGCGAGCTCCGCGGGCCGCTGCGCACAGCCCACCCCGGTCCGGGCCTCCCGGTGCCGCTGTGCGCCCGGCACGTGCTGGCCCTGCGGGTGGCCGATCCGTCGGCTGGGCGGGTGGCGGCGGATGACGCGGCGGCGCGCGCGGACCGGCTGATCGCCGAGCTTGGTGCGGCGTTCCGCAAGAACACCTGGGCCAACCGGCAGGAAACCCACGGACCGGAAATGACCGCCTGGCGCCGGGCCGCGGCATTCCTGGACGGCGGCGTGTTCTGTGGCGGCCCGGCCCGGTGAGGCCGGAAGCAGCGTCGCGGACCGCATCGGCTACTCCGCTGACCACGGCCCTGGTGGAGCTGGCCAGGCTGGGCACCGGGCAGAACCGGGAACAGCTGGCCATGCTGCGGGACAGGCTGGCCGGCACCAGGCTGCGGGTCGCGGTCGTCGGCGAGGCGACGCGGGGCAAGAGCACGCTGATCAACGCCCTGCTGGGCCAGGCCGTGCTGCCAGCCGGGGAAACGCCGCTGACCACCGTGGTGACCACGGTCCGCCACGGCCAGGACCCGCATGCCCAGGTGCGTTTCCTCGATGGGCACCGGGAAAGACATCCGCCCGGGGCGCTGGCCGGCCTGGTTACCGAGGCCGGGAATCCGGGCAACCACCGCCGCATCGCCAGCGTCACCGTCTATGCCGAGGCCGCCGTGCTCGTGGCCGGGGCCGAGCTGGTGGACACGCCGGGCACCGGGTCGGTACTGGCGCCCGGCGATGGTGAGGCAGCGGGCCTGGCGCTGGACACCATGGACGCGGCGGTACTCGTGCTGGCCGCGGACCCGCCGGTGTCGGCCAGCGAGCGCAGCTTGCTCGACCGGATCACGGGCCGGCCCGTGGCCACGTTCATCGTGCTGAACAAGGCTGATCGCCTGGACGCGGCCGGACTGGCCCGGGTGATCGAGTTCACCCGCCAGGTGGTCACCGAGCCGGTCAGCCGAACTGGCCAGCCCGCCGGCCCGCGCCTGTACCCGATGTCCGCGTCGGCCGCGCAGCAAGCTGGCGATCCCGGCTTCACCGCGTTTGCCGCGGACTTCACCGCGTACCTGGCCACCAGACGGGCCACCGACTTGACCCAGTCAGCGATCGCGCAGGCCCGCCGGATCACCCTCGCCTTGCTGGCGGAAGCCACGGCGGCCCGCCGGGCCGGGCGCTCGCGGGCCACCGAGACAGCCGCCCGGGCCGGGCAGTTCAGCGCCCGGCTGGCCGCGGCGGTCACGGGCACCCGGGACGGCGTGCCGGTGGTCAACGGCGAGTCGGCGCGGCTGCTGTTCGCGCTCAACGACGCTGCCGACGCGGACGCCGCACGGCTTCGCCGCAGCATCGCCAGCCAGCTCGACGTGATACTCGACGGCGAACTGAGCGCCACCTCGCCCGCCGAGATCGGGCGGCTCGGCCCCGGCCGTCTGGCCAGCCTCACCCGGGCGGAAGTCCGCGCCTGGCAGCAGCGGCAGCAGGCCAGCATCCGGCAGACACTGAGCCGCCTGGACCGGCGGCTGGCCGGGGATCTGGCGGCCCACCTGGAAACGCTGCGCGACTCCGCTGCCGAACTGCTGGGCCTCGACCTGGCGCGGCCAGATCCGGATGGGCAACTGACCCGCACTCAGTGGCGAGCCGGCCCGGCCACCGGGGCCGCTGGGCCGTCCGGGCTGAATCTTCCCGGCGCCCACCTCGCCATGCCGGGTGAGTGGGGCCGCCGCCGGGCTCGCCAGCAGCTGCATGATCAGATAGCTGACCTGGTCACCGCCCAGCTGGACACGGCCTGCACCGAGCTGCGGGATCAGCTGACCGCAGCGACGAGGGCACTGGCCGCGGCGGTGGAACGTCGCAGCGCGGACGCGGCCGCTCAGCTCCAGGCCGCCCGCCGCGCGGCCGACGACATCCGCGAATCGTCCACGGCCGAAGCCAGGCACACAGCGGACAGGCAGAACACCCGGGAACGGGCGCTGCGCCGCGTGCTGGGCCTGCTCGACCAGGCCGCCGCAGACAACACTTAGCCCATGGCCCGGGGCCGGTCGCCGGGTCCGCGACTTCCGTCTGCACCGGCTCCGTCAGGAGCAGCGCATCACCATGAGTCACCGTAGAGCCGCCGCATCGCCGGCTCGCACACGCGGGTCAGCTCGCTGATCTGTTCTTGCGGCAGGGCCGTCCAGCGGGGCGGCCGCGGCTCTACCAGCTGCACGGCACGGTCGAGCCAACCTGGATGCGTGCCCGGCAGGCCGGCGAAGCGCGCCAGCCGCAGCAGGGCCTGCCTGGGCTCCGCGACGAGGTTCTCGTAGCTGACCTGGAGCACGCGTTCGGCCGGCAGGCTGGCGAGAACATCGAGTGCTGGCATGATCATGTCAGACCAGAACTGCCCGGACTCAGCGGCTGATACCTCGAATTTGTCGAACGCTTCGTAATCGAATGTCCCGGGCATGAACGGCCGCAGATCGGCCGGCACCTGCTCGGGCGGCTGGTCATCGCTCAGAAAGGGCGACATGCCCAGGCGCGAGTCCAGCATCGCCGACAGCACTCCGAGCCGGTATCCGGGATGGCGGCTGAACGAGTACGCACACTCGCGCCCGTCGCGGTAGAGGTGCACGAACCTGGCGTCGCCAAACAGGTCAGCGAGCTGGCTCATAAACAGCAGCGAACTGCCCGAGCGCTCGACCCAGGCGCGCGCGCCGAGCCGATCGCACAGCCACCCGATCAAGCGCCGGTGCTGAGCGGCGGCGGAGGCTGGGGTCAGGCCGGCGACGAACGCCTCCACTTCGTCATAGAGCCCTTCGGGATCGTCGCTCAGGTGCGGCAGTGCGGTAACCAGGATCGGCGGGATCCCGGTGGCCGGAGTGAACCGGCTGCCGGGGCCGGGCACGTAGCGGAACTCGGGGACGCGCAGGCCGAGCCGGTATGTGTGCCTGAAGAACGCCCAGGGCTCGCTGAGCAACCGCCAGTACGCCGACGCGTCCAGTTCACCGGCTGGCAGGGGGTCGGGCATCAGCAGGGAAAAGAACTCAGACAAGCTGAGAATCTCCGGGTTCAGCCGGAGCATGTCCGACAGCATCGTCGAGCCGCACCGGCCAGTGGAAACCACGATGACACCCGGCCAGCCCGTCCGCGCATCAGCGGTCATCTCGAATTCGCCCCGCTCCCAACGGCTGCCATTTCACGGTAGCTGTGGCCCTTGCCGTGCGGTACGGGACGGATCACAATGCGTCGCGAGGAGATTTCCCCTCTGACAGGAGGGCCGCGATGATTCCTGCCGCGGACGATCGCGAGGGCCAGGCCGAGGGCCAGGCCGAAGACCAGGCCGGGGTGCCTGCCGGCCCGTTCCGCCGGGTACTGGTCGCGTGGGACGGCTCGCCGGACTCGGTCGCCGCGCTGACCGCGGCGGCCGCCCTGGTCAGCGGCTGGTCCGGGCACGTGGTGGCGCTCACCGTGCTGCCCGAGCGCGCGCATGTCGAGGACAGCCAGGCGGACGCCGAACCCGGGGAGGCGGACCGGGTGCGGCAGGACTTCGCCCGGGCCCGGGCCGCCCTCCAGGCCACGTCACGGGCAAGGATCGACCTGCACACCGCGGCGGGCCGCCAGGTGGCCCGGTCGCTGTGCGGTTACGCCACCGAACACGGGTTCGACCTGCTGGTGCTGGGCCGGCACGGCGACGGCGGCCTGCTGCACCCCCGGCTCGGCCGGGTCGCGGCGGAGGCGGCCAAGGCCAGCGAGGTCCCCGTCCTCTTGGTTGGCGCCCGCTGACCGGTGTACCGTTGAAACTGGTCAACGCGATGAGGCTCGCGTACCGCCGGACCTGACCCCAGGATCCCGGCTGATGGCCTCTACCTGCATAGGCGTGATGCGCGTCCGGGTGACAGGTGGAGGCTGGGAGTGCCTTTCCTCATTCAGGTTCTGCAGAGCCTGGTCGTCCTGCTCGCTGCCCCGCTGTACGCGGGGGTGATCACGCGGGCCGAGGCGGTGGTCACCTCCCGGCGCGGCCCGAGCGTGCTGCAGCCCTACCGGGACCTGGCCAAGCTGCTGCGCAAGGGCAGCGCGATCAGCGATCAGGCGTCGTGGGTGTTCCGCGGTGCGCCCTTCGTGGCCTTCGGCTGCTACCTGACCGTGTCCGTGATCGTCCCGGTGATCACGGACACGCCGCTTCCGCTGGCCTTCCTGGCCGACCTGATCGGCGGCGCGTTCGTGCTGGCGCTGGCCAGCTTCGCGATCTCACTGGCCGGCCTGGACACGGCCAGCCCGTACGGCGGCCTCGGCGCCAGCCGGGCCAGCTGGATCGGCAGCATGGCCGAGCCCGCGCTGATCCTGGTGTTCTTCACCGTCGGTGCGGTGTCCGCGTCGGACAACCCGTACCTGATGAACCACGCCATCGCGGGCTCGCCGTACGTCCTGGTGCTGCCCACCCATCTGCTCGGCCTGGTCGCGTTCTTCATGATCGTCCTGGTCGAGAACGGGCGGATCCCGATCGATAACCCGGGCGGCTCCACCGAGATCTCGATGATCGAGGAGAGCCGGGTCCTGGAGTACTCCGGCCGGGAGTACGCGCTGGTCAAGTGGGGCAGCTGGATGAAGCTGTTCCTGCTGTCGTCGATCCTGATGAACGTCTTCGTGCTGCCCTGGGGGCTGGGCACGGCCACCGACCTGCCCACTGCGCTGCTGGCCATCCCGATCCTGGGCGGCAAGCTCGCGCTGTGCGGCCTGGCCATCATCGTGATCGACACCTCGTTCGCCAAGCTGCGGTTCTTCCGGATCGCCGAGTTCCTCGGCGCGTCGTTCCTGCTCGCCCTGGTTGGCATCGCCACCTCGTACGTGATCGGAGCGTGAGGCATGGAAAATCTCGCGGCGGCCAGCCCGGCGGGGGTGCTGCTTGACCTGTCCGGGGTGCTGATCCTGCTGCTCGCGTTCGCCTGCCTGGCCTCCAAGCTGTTCAACCGGTACGTGGCCTACTACGGCGCCCAGTCGGTGGTGCTGTCGTTCGCCGCCGCGGTCGCCGCGTGGCGTTTTCACAGCATCGAGCTGTGGATCCTGGCCGTGCTCACGCTGGCCATCAAGGGCATCGGGATCCCGCTGGTCACCCGGCGGCTGCTGGTCCGCCGGCTGGCGCTGAACCGGGACACGGCGCTGTCCACCGGGCTGTCCACGTCGCTGATCGCCGGCGGCGCGCTGACCGCGTTCGCCTACCTGGTCACCCGGCCGCAACTGCTGCCGCACGGCCTGGTCGCGGTGGCCGTGGTGCCGCTGTCCACGGCGGTGATCCTGCTCGGCGCGCTGGCCATGGTGGTCCGCCGGCACACCGTGGCCCAGCTGATCGGCTGGCTCATCGTGGAGAACGGCGTCTTCCTCGGCGCCATCACCCTGGTGGCCACGTTCCCGTTCATCGTCGAAGCGGGCATCTTCCTGGACATCGCGGCCGGGGTGCTGATCATGCTGGTGTTCACCTCCGGCCTGACCCGGCAGCTGGCGCAGGCCAGCGCGGGTGAGCTGAGAGGGCTGCGCGGATGACCGCGCTGGCGATCATCGTGGTGGCCGGCCCGCTGGCCGCCCTGGTGGCCGCGCTGGCCGGGGCCCGGGCCCGGCTGGCGGGCAGCATCGGCGCGGCCGGGGCGGCGGTCTCGCTGGCCGCGGCGATCGTGCTGCTCGCCGTCCAGGTGCACCGGCCGCCGTTGCAGGCCGGTGGCGGCTTCCTGTACGTCGACACGCTCAGCGGCTTTTTCCTGCTCACCGTCAGCGGGGTGACGCTGCTGGCCGCGGTGGGGTCGATCGCGTATGTGTCCGCCGAGGAGGACGCGGGCACGTTCAGCCGCTTCCAGGTCCGGCTGTACTTCGCGTTCTTCGGCCTGTTCGCCGCGCTGATGCTGGCCTCCCTGGAGACCGGCAACCTCGGCCTGCTGTTCGTGCTGATCGAGGCGAGCACGCTGGCCAGCGCCGCGCTGGTCGGGCTGGAAGGCAAGGCCCGCTCGCTGGAGGCGGCCTGGAAGTACGTGATCATCAGCTCGCTCGGCGTCACGATCGCGCTGGCCGGCACGCTGTACCTGTTCTATGCGGCCAGTACCCTGCATCTCACCTCCAGCCAGCGGCTGACCTGGCCCTACCTGTTCAGCCACGCGGCCGCGCTGGCGCCCGCGCCGCTGCGGCTGGCGTTCCTGCTCGCCGTGGTGGGCTACGGCACCAAGGTCGGGCTGGCCCCGATGCACACCTGGCTGCCGGACGCGCACGCCGAGGCGCCCAGCCCGGCCAGCGCGATGCTGTCGGCGGCCCTGCTCAACACCGGCATGTACGCGATCATCCGGTTCCTGGCCATCACCCAGGCCCGGCTCGGCACCACGTTCCCGCGCACCGTGCTGCTCGCGTTCGGCTTCGCGTCGGT
>Ga0335074_10013979_pt1 | contig 11272 bp, 11 predicted proteins | sample Lox_Sample_23_FD_206715 | JGI IMG/M metagenome (GOLD analysis project Ga0335074, IMG submission 206715) | Soil microbial communities from Loxahatchee National Wildlife Refuge, Florida, United States - Lox_Sample_2.3 | ecosystem: Environmental > Terrestrial > Soil > Wetlands | place: USA...
GCCGAGGTGGAGGTATCCGTTCGGCTCGGGCGGGAAGCGCGTCACGACCTCCGAGACTCTGCCCTCGCGCACGTCGGCGGCGACGATCTCGCGGATGAAATCGCGCCGTTCGGGAGAGGCTGGAGTGGGGGCGCTCACGCCGCTGTTGCTCGTCACCTCGATTACAGTAGTGCAGTACATCACCATGTCCGGCGCAGTGGGCGCACTCACGCTCGGGTGACAACCTCACCGCACACCCGGAAGCCGGCGGCATCATCCGGCAGGCGAGCGGCTTCCCGCGCTTTGATGAATTCCCCGGACCTCGCTCGCTTTGCCTGCGATGAACGCACCGAGGGTGGCGATCGAGAAGACATAGCTGAAGAACACCGCCGAGGCCATATCTCGTACGTCCCGCGCCATCGCCGGGGCGTGCGTGCGGGTCCCGCGTGAGGACAAGCCCGGGGTTCACGGGCGATTCGCCCGGGCTGCGCACTATCGCTATCAAGCTGGCGCGAAGCTCGTACATTTTCGTTATCACGGTCGGCTAGCACGGTGGCAGCGGAATGGTCACGCCGCAGCTTTTCCGGTCTGACGGCTTACTCCGCGAATGGGTTGAGTACCTGGACTCCGGCCAGCTCAAAGTCCTTGACGTTGCGGGTGACCACGGTCATGCCGTGCACCCGCGCCGTGGCTGCAATGAGCGCGTCGATCACCGGGAGAGGCTGTGCGTACTGCTGACGGCCCCAAGCCGCGGCGACCGGGAGGGTGACCGGGAGAACCCGATCCTGGAACCCGGTCTCCACATCCCGGAGCCAGCGCTCGAGGGCGGAAGCCTGGTGCCGGTCTCCCCGGCCGCGGACTCTCGCGATGCCCTGCTCGATCTCGCCCAAGGTCAGCACGGAGACGTGCAGCCGGTCAGGCGGCGTGGCCGCGATCCAGTCGGCTACGCCCGCCGCCGGCTGGCTTTTGCGCGTCTCCGACAGCACGTTGGTGTCGAGCAAGTAGGTCACGTGCCCGCCTCAAGATCGACTACGCGTCCGAAGTCGGCCTTGCGCTCGGCCTCGATCTCCGCGAAGACATCAGCGGTGCCGTCGTCGAGCTTCGGACCGCCGAGCAGGATGCTCGCCAGGTCCACCGCAGGCCGGGTCAGCCTGCGGTACTCGCCGATATCTACCACTACCGCGACATCCTCACCGTGCCGGGTGATGACCTGCGGCCCCTCGCTGGTAACCGCGCGGATCATCTCGCTGAAGCGCTGCTTGGCGTCTTGGATCTGCCAGTGATCCGGAGTCGGTGACGTCATGAGCACCTGCCTATATCTATCTAGTCCTGTCTAGACAGATTACTACCAACTAGCGCCCCGTGAGGTGGCGGAGTCTTCCCGGGTGAGATCACCCCTGAGCGATCCCCTCGGTCACGGCGATGCGGACTGGCGCGGAGGTTTTGGCTGCGGGGCTGAGCCGGATCATGACACCACTCCTAATCGTTGCCCACGAGCCTGTACCGCTCGAATACTCGATTGAGTGGCTGACCTGCGCTTTCGCAAGCACGCTAGACCTGGCCCGGCCGTACACGTCGGCCAGCCGGCCGCCCAGCAGCAAGAACCCCCCGAAGGCAACCGCATAGCCGCTGACCAGCCACTGCAGCGTGGTCGTGGCGACGTGCAGGCCGTGCTGGATCGAGGGCAGGGCGACGTTGACGATCGTGAAGTCCAGCACCACCATGAACTGGGCCATCGACAGGGTAAGCAGCAGCGCGAACCCCGCGCAGGGTGCTCCCGCTGGGGCTGTGCCCGGGGGTTTACCCGGCCGGCCTGCACCACTAATCATCCCGGCCTCCGCGTGACCGGCTGGGACTTAATCGCCGGACATGCAGGCACCGACGACTTTTCTCACTTCGGGTCATTATCGGGGACGACGCCGATGTCCGGGGGATCGGCTCTGGTGATCGAGGCCCGGGAAAGCTGGAAACGATATGAGCGCTATGAGGAAGTTCACGATGCGTGTCAACGGACAGCGCGGGTAGCTAGGACGCGATCAGGGTCTTACGGGTGTGAGGCGCCCGCAGAGCTCTGCGATGCCTCAGTTACTTCTGGGACTGAAGGTCTCCGGTGTCATCAGTTGCTTAGCGTTCCGTCCGGGCTGATCTCCAGCATCATCTGCCGCGGCCGCAGCAGCGCCGGGTTCGGACAAGGTGGAAGGCCATCTCGTGATCGCTCCGTTACCCGCGCGCCGGGCGGCTTGCCGCGTCCACCGTGGCCGGCTCCTCCGGACAGCACCAGCCGTCGCTCGGCGTGCTGGGCGGCTTGGGCGCGGATATGGTGCCGAAGGTGCGCAGCACGACGATGGCGGCCGCCACGACGATGGCGGCAACCAGGCCCGAGGCATAGGCACTCGCGTCGACGGCGCCCGCCGCCAGCGAGACGAGGCCGAGCACCGCCGACAGGCCGAGGCCAGGGTCGGCGGCGACAAAGAACGTGGCGACGACGATGGCCCGGCGCCCCGGATCGGCGAGCCGGTTCAGCTCGCTCAGGCCGCCGCGGAAGATGAACCCCACGGCCACGCCGCCCGCGACGGTAGCCACCACGAATAGCCACAGGGCCTCGGCGAACAGCGCCGATTCGAGCGTGGCGAGGCACACGGTCAGCAACGGCAGCCCGGCGCTCACGCTGCGCCGGCTCGGCAGGCCGGCGGAGACCGCCTGGCTGATCGCGGCGATGACGAAGATTAGGACAGACGCGCCCCCGACCAGGGCGAGGTTGTGCACGCCCAGAATTCCGTGCAGAAAGGTGGGCACCACGGTGCGGTGGTCGCAGGCCGCGGCCGTGATGAGGCTGCCGGCGAAGGCGTGGCCCGTTGATCGCGGCGATGGTGGGACGGGTGTAGGTGAACAGGCGCATGTTCGTCGCCCGGTAGCCGGCGAACCAGGACCCGACGGCGGCCGGGTCGTCGGCGAACAGCCGGAAGTGCTCGTCCAGGTCGAGCCCGGCAGAGAACCGCCGGCCGGCGCCTGTCAGCACGATCGGGGAGTCGCGGTGATCGCGCTCGAGCCGGTCGAAGGCGTCATGCAGGTCGGCGAAGAAAGCGCCGTTCTGCGCGTTGACGGGGTTGGTCGTCATCGTCACCACGGTCACGCGCCCGCGGCGTTCAATCGTCCAGCTCACCTGCGTGTTCCTCCCGGCCGGCGGATCATCTCAGGTCACGGCACTTCTGCCAGGCAGGTCCTCGGCACCCGGCCTGTCCGCATCCAGGACACGCGGGCCAGCACCAGCAGGCTGGCCACGACACCGGTGGCTCCGAGCACGATCAGCCGGGGATCGGCCTCGTGGATGCCGAACACGCCCCAGCACAGCAGTTCACCGAAGATCAGCAGCCAGGTGCCCCGGGAGACACCAGCGGTGTCCTTCGACCGGTACACCATCCATACCGACGGCGTGACCTGCACAGCGAACGCGACTGCCAGGGCTGAGCCCAGACCCGTACGGCCGGACACCGCGGCGGCGGTGAGCAGCACCACCGCCCACGCCGATGCGAGCATCACGGGCCGTTTCGGCACGCCGCCGCCGCGGCGAGCCAGCATCACCGCGAGCAGTCCCGACAGCAGCGTCGCCGAGACGGCGGGTACCAGCGCGGTCCAGAAACCGGACAGCGCGAAGTAGCCCAGCCAGGCTGCGTTGTTCACGCTCGTCAGCGCCGCCCACGACCACGACACCCCCGCCGTGGTGCCGGCGCGGCGGACCCGGGCCAGCTGCGGCAGGAACTGCGGCACCGCCAGGAACGCCGCCACCAGAGGGAGCAACGCGAACACCGTCTGCATCGGCACTATCTCCATGATCCTGCCCGGCAACGACCATCAATAAAACGTTACGCCGGTAGGCGAGATCGATGCTTACAACTATCGCTGCCAAACATCGAACTTTAGCAATAATATTGCACCATGGACGCTGTGGACCGGGCGATTCTTGCCGAGCTGCAAGCCGACGGCCGGCTGACGGTCACCGAGCTCGCCGACAGAGTGCGGCTCACACCCGGCCCCTGCCACCGGCGGCTGCGCGAACTTGAACGCAGCGGCGTCATCACCGGCTACCAGGCCCTGGTGAACCCGGCCGCCGTCGGGATGGGATTCGAAGCCCTCGTGCAGGTCACCCTGGAACGCGGCGACGCCAGCACCGTCACCGCCTTCGAAACCGCCATAGCCGAGCTACCCCAGGTCCGGCACGCAGAACGCCTCTTCGGCGACCCCGACTACCTGCTGCGGGTCGCCGCGCGGGACCTCGATGATTACGCCGCGCTGCGGGACCGCAGCCTGGCCACCCTGCCCGGCATCCACCGCCTCACCTCAACCATCGTGATGAAGCGCATCGTCGACAACCGGCCCCTGCCCCTCGCAACCCGAGACCGCTGACAACAGCGCTGCCGCAGCCGCACCGATAATCACGGCAAGCCCCCAGGCACGCCCACCAGCATAAGCGCGCGGAGCGGCGTCGCTTGCCGCTCCTCGTCAACAGACCGACCAGACCTGCGTGCCTCATCCAATGAGCTCGGCAAAACCGTGGCCACGGCGCTGTAGTGGCTGGTTTCCGCTTTCAAGATCCAGCACCACGTCGCGGAGGTCTCCCGTACGTTCCGCGGCGGGAGTTAATGATGAGGATCCGCTAGCGGCCGGCGGCCCGGCGGCCTTGTCAGTCCGTCCGGACTAGCCGGGCGGAATTATTCGTCTATGGCGTTTGCGTCGCTGGCGAGGACGGCGTCCACGTCTTCCAGCTCGGACAGTGCCGCTGCCAGTTCAGTGACCGGCTGCCTGCCGTGCACATGCAGCGTGACGCGGACCATGGGAGTTCCGGAATCCCGGTCGTCCCGACCTGTGGGTGACGGCCGGGAGCCGAGCGTCTCGGTGGCCACGTCGTCGATGGCGAATCCTCGCCTGGTCGCCTCAGCGAGTATCTCGCGCAAGATCCCGCGGCCGTCGGGGTAGCGGACCTGGAGACCGGAGATCGCGGTGACCGAGCGGGGCAGCCGCCGGACCGCGACCGGGAAGGCGAGCATGACCAGGAAGTAGATGCCGGCGGTCAGCAGGGCCAGGACAGCAAGTCCTGCGCCTGATGCCGCGCCGATGGCGGCCGTCACCCAGATCGAGGCTGCGGTGGTGAGGCCGCGGACGGAGTCCCGGCGGACGAAGATAAGCCCCGCGCCGAGGAATCCCACTCCGCTGACGATCTGCGCGGCCATCCGCGAGGGGTCCAGGACGACGAGGCCGGGCTCCAGTACGTCGGTGAACCCGTACTTGCTGATGAGCACGAACAGCGCTGCGCCGACTCCGACCAGAGTGTGAGTGCGGAGCCCGGCATTCTTCTGGCGGATTTCCCGTTCCAGGCCGATGCTGGCGGCCAGGACCAGGGCGAGGGCCAGTTCCCCGGCCTGCCGCCATCCTTGGCCACCGAGCGGGCGTGCGGCGGCCTGGGCGATCTCCGCGCTGACTGCGAGCATCCCGCCAGCTTAGGTGAACATCAGATGAACTCCGCCCGACCTGGAGATGAACAGGCGCCGGTAGGAGGGTGACGGGATCGTGCGTCGTTACTGCTCCTCACCATGACTGCCGCCTTCCGCCATGCCCGCTGGCCTGCGCACCCGGTATCCCGCCGTGGCTCAATAGCGTCTGCGGGTGTCGGTGATGTCTGTTACGTACGGCTCAGGGTGCTGCCTTCAACGGCTAGGCGGAGGAAGTCGGTGGCCTGGCTGAAGGTCTGCCCGATGAGCCGGCGTGCTAGCTGAGCCTGGTAGGCGCGGTATCGCGTCATCTCCCACTCCCGTGCGCGCGGGGCGTGTGAGGCAACCGCGGGTTCGGGTACTGGCCTCCAGGCCCAGGCGGCGATGCGGCCGGCGCCGGGGCCACTGCCGGGCGCCTGGATGAAGTCGGCGGGATCGGTGTCGTAGCCCATTCGGTTCCGGACGAACCGCAGGCCGCCGAAGGTGTCCTCGGTGATCCGGCTCTGGGCGGCATCCTGGCGGGCTAGGACGCCGCTGTAGATACCGGGGTGATAGCGCATCAGGGTGGCGTCGACCATGGTGACCCACCACACCGCCTCGCTGATTAGGGCGAATCCGCTGGCCCGGTCCAGGCCGCCGGCCTGCAGGAGCCGGTCGGTGGTCTGCCGCATCGCGGTGATGGACCAGTCCAGCGGGCCTGACTCGGCCGGGGAGTCGCTGGCGTTACGGCGGTTCCACGCGACCCGGCAGCGGGCCGAGCAGAACCGGGCGTGCTCGCGGCGCGGCGCGAACGGCGTGCCGCACTGCTCGCAGTTCCGGGTGTCAGCCACGAGCCAATGTTACGCGTAACGGCCGGCTGCCGCTGTTGCCTTGTTCGGGTGTCGGACATCAGTCGTTCATCTGGTGTTCATTCTTAGGTCGGCTGAGCGTTGCCTGGTCTCGGTAGTTTCCGGCGCACTAGGACAAAAGCGGCCAGATGCAGGCCGCCGTGTCAGGCGGCGGGAGCAGAGCGGTGATGCGTGGCTGAGATCGGGTCCGGGGACTTGGCCGCGGCGCTTGATGAGGCATCGCTGAGCCGGTTCCACCTGCGGGCCGTCGTGGCATCGGGGATGGGATTCTTCACCGACGCCTACGACTTGTTCGTCATCGGGATCGCCTCGACGCTGATCACCAAGGACTGGCACCTGAGTCCGGGCCATCTGGCCGTGCTCAACAGCACGATGCTGGCAGCCGCGTGCCTGGGCGCGCTGGCGTTCGGGCGCTACGCCGATGTGGTCGGCCGCAAGCGGGTGTACTGGCTGGTCGCCGCGGTCATGATCGCCGGGGCGCTGGGATCGGCGCTGTCGGGCTCGTTCTGGGTGCTGATCGGGTTCCGGTTCCTGCTCGGGTTCGGCGTCGGCGGCGACTACCCGGTCAGCGCGGTCATGGTAAGCGAGTACGCCAACCGGAAGGACCGCGGCAAGCTGGTCGGGATGGTGTTCGGCACCCAGGCCCTCGGGCTCATCGTGGGGCCGCTAATCGCGCTGGCCCTGCTCGGTTCGGGTACCAGCAATGACGTGGCATGGCGGGTCCTGCTGGCGCTTGGCGCGGTGCCTGCCGCCGCCGTGATCTACCTGCGCTGCCGGATGCCGGAATCGCCGCGCTACCAGGCCCAGGTACAAAGGCGAGCCGGGCAGGCGAGTCAGATACCCGGTTTCACCGGCCGTCCGGTCCCTCACGGAGGACCCGGCGACCTGCCCGAGATCGGGTTGCGGGCCTTCCTCACCAGCCGCCGCTGGCTGATCACGCTGGCCGGGACCGCAGGCTGCTGGTTCCTGCTCGACTACGCCTACTACGGGAACACGATCTCCACCCCGCAGATCCTGGGCCTGATCGCCCCGCACGCCTCGATCGTGACCAGGATCGCGTTGCAGCTGGCGGTCTTCGCGGTGGCGGCAGTACCGGGATACGTGCTGGCCATCGCCCGGCTGGACCAGATCGGGCACCGGCGCCTCCAGCTGACCGGGTTCGCGGTGATGGCACTGTGCTTCGCCGTCATCGCGGCGGTGCCGGGCATGACCACCATGGTGGTGCCGTTCCTGCTGGTATACGGGGTGAGCTACTTCTTCACCGAGTTCGGCCCGAACATGACCACCTTCGTGCTGCCCAGCGAGCTGTACCCGGTCACCATGCGGACGACCGGACACGGCATCTCGGCAGGTATCGGCAAGCTCGGCGCCTTCATCGGGGTCTTCCTGTTCCCGGTCCTGCAGACCTCGCTGGGCCTGCGCGGCACGCTGATGCTCACCGCCGGGATAGCCGTAGCCGGCTTCGCCCTCACCCTGATCCTGCCCGAGCCGGCCGGACGCAGCCTGGAAGACATCACCGCCAGCACGCCCGGCACGGGCACCCGGCCCCGGCTACTCGCCGACCAGCCAGCAGCCCCCTGACCCGCCCGGGGCTCGGCGCCGCCCTGCTGCCGTCGGGAGCCTGCCGTTCTACGCGGTCCTGCCACGGCTCATGACCGCCGCCGGTTGCCGTCGTTGCGGATACCGTAGCGGCCAGCTCAGCATCCAACGCGGCCGAAGCCGATGCGTCGTCGTTGTGGTGGTGCCAGGTCGGCGGGGAGCGCCTGCCCGGGCCCGGATCTGCAACTGGCTGGATGACACCCTCGGCGCCCCAGACCAGCTCACCCACCCCGGCGACCAGAACCGGTAGCTCCGCCCAACCCGGCGGAGCCAGGCCACCCCGACAGCCCGCCAGATGCCTGGCTCCCTAACGGCCACCCTGCCCGGTGGCTCCCGGCGGTGAGCTCTGACCGGGCTGATCATGACGCGACCTTACCCACGACGCTGTACTCCCGCCACGCCGCCAGGCACAGGTCCGGCCCCAGCGGCCCTGACGACGATCCTCGCCGCCTTCGCCGCAGGGACCCTGATGACACGCACTGCCGTTTCCCTGTACTGGTGGATCCAGCGCCGAGGCGCTTCTGCCTGCGGGTTTGGGGAACTTTACGAGCTGTACGTGGCTGTCTGCGGGATCGGCGGTGGAGGAGACGGCGCGCACGTACAACTAGCGGACAGCGTCGCCGGGACAAGCATCATTGAGCGACGTTTATGCAGGTCAGGTGGCATGTTGAGGTGCAGGCAGCAGCGGGCTGTAAAACCGTCGGCTCAGCCTACGTTGGTTCGACCCCAACACCTGCCACCACCAGCGAAAACGGCCCGTTAGCTGCGAATTCTCGCGCTAGCGGTGCGTTTCTTCTCTGTCCCGTCATGTGTCACCTTGTAGCCTGTAGGGCGTTGTGTTGCGGTGTCCACGGACGCATAGCAGACCAAAATCGAGGCCTGGGAGCGGTGCGGGGAACCGTCGGCTTTGCACGGACGGCCACGGACGGGGTCGGCCGGCGGCATGTCGCGGGCCCCGCATGCGGTGCCAGTGCCATGCGCCGTCCGGCGGCCGGCATGATTCCGGGCGCGGCGATACCGCGTTGGCGAGCCAACCGGTGCCGGGGCTAGCGGTGCGATAAACCGTGGCTACTGCCGACCGGGGACGGACGCGGGCCACTCGTGTACCCGCGAGGGTGGCCCCTGCTGAGACGGTTCCACGGAACGTAATTTATCCGGCCCGGCCGACAGTACCGAGCCCGCACGGAACGCTGATTCCGCGTGGCTGACGGCCGGGCAGGTGACGCTGATCTTCGCGTACATAAGACCCAGGTCTGGGCGATCATCTACGCGAACCAGGCCGACTACCAGTTTGCGGCTGCGATCATCTGATGCTGAGGTCGGCGTCGGTGCCGGCGCATCAACTGCGCGGGCTCTTAATTGTGGCCATCACGGCGTACTGGCAGCACGTTGTGGTGGACGATCGCGCCTGCCCGGTGGTCACCTGGTAGGCCCACATGCGCTGACCTGGGCCTTGGTAGAACAGCCACGAGCTGTCCGGCGACCATGCCGTCACTGACAGCAGGAAAGCAGCCGATGACGGGACTGCCGTCGCCTCCGTGTGCGGGCCGGCCAGGTGAAGGATAAATACGCGGGCGATGCCCTGGCTCTCGGGCGGGAGCACCGCCTCGGCGGCCATGAGCTGGCCGGACGGTGCTATCTCGCTAGCAGACCAGGCCCAGTTACCTCCGTGAGTCGGTGCCCATCCGGTCGTACCCGGCGGCGTCGCGAAGGACTTCAGCTTGCCGGTGACGACGTCGATCACTCGCAGAGTGCGGCAGGCGTAGTAGCCGAAATTACCCCCGTAGCTGAGGCTCTGCGCCGTCGACGGGTTCGCGCAATCCGTGCCGAAGGCGACCAGTCGCGGGCTGACGGCGAAGCCTTCGGCGGCCGACGAATACGGTAGCGCTCTCGGCGCGGTGCCGGGAGTCCACAGCCAGAAGGGGCCGCCCACCTGGCCAAAACGCGGCTCCAGCAGCAGGCCAGCGTCCGTCCCGGCGACCAGCTGAGTTCCGCCGGGCAGGGTGATCGGCGGCCCGGGATGTCCGCCGGATACCGGGACGGACCGGACCGTTACCGCGGCCGCGGTGGGCTGGTTGGAGCCGTACTCGAGCCAGACATCGCCGGGCGCCGCGGACGGGGCGAGCGCCAGGGCATTCCCGAGCACCACTGCCTTGCCGGTCACCGCGTCGGCGGCCCGGACGCCGTTGTTGCCGACGTAGACGATCCAGCCGCTGACCATCATGATCGGCTGGTACTCGCCGGGGTCGACAACCGGTGTAGCCTGTCCCAGCTTTCCGGTGCGCAGGTTGTCCAGGTCGATCGTGCCATCCTGCCCGGGGCCCGCCGGCCACATCAGGACGGTCGTGTCGACGCTGCCCGGGATGGCGCCGGGGACCTGCGGGCCGACGGAGTGCCCGGCTGCCGGCCCGGGCCGGGGCGGGCTCACCCGCCGTGGCCCACCGACTCCATGCAGGCCGGCGAACGCGCCCAGCGCCGCGGCGAGCACGGCGGCCACCGCGACACCGGTGGCCGCGTACCGCCTACGCTGCCGCCGTCGCGCCTCCTTGATGAGCGCCTCGACGTCACGGCCCGGCCCAGGCACCACGGCTGCGCTCTTCATGGCCAGTTCCTACGACACCTGCGCGATAATCTCTGCCAGCTCTTCTGGCCGGTATCCGCAGTGCCGGGCGAGCGCGACCAGTTCGCGCGCCTTCGCCACCACGGCGCCGCGTTCCGGCCCGATGCCGCTCACCGTCACGCCCCGTCCGCGCCGGAACTCGACAATGCCCTCATCCCGCAGCGTACGCAGACCCCGGAACACGGTGTTGGCGTTGACGCCAAGCACCGCGGCCAGATCCCTGGCAGGGGGGAGCCGCTCGCCCGACAGCACCTCGCCGTCGGCGATCGCCCGCCGGATCGCGGCCGCGACCTGCTCGTGTAGCGGTACCGAGCTCGAGGGATCAATCTCGACTGTGGGCTTGATGCTAGTCACATTAGCATCATAGCACCGCCGGCAGTAGCAGGACGGCACCGCCACCCGATGATGCAGGCTCGCTTCTCCGCCGAGCACGCACGATCCCACCGCAGACCTGCAGCCCAGATCAGCTACCTCGGGACGGCGCCGGCCAGCCCGTCCAGGGCAGCATCTCCAGCTAGACACATCCATGCATGTAGTCGGCGGCCCGATTTACCAGACGCTCACCAAGGCGGGAGTTCCACGCGCCGACCTCACATTCCGGTGCGGTATCTCGTCGGACTGGGTGAGGGAAGATGAAGTCAGTGGAGGCGCCCTATGACCATCCGATCAGGACCGGGACCCGGCCAGTCCGACCCGGACCTGAGCGCGGTCACGAGCGAGCGGCATGCGCTGACGAATCT
>Ga0335074_10013980_pt1 | contig 11271 bp, 10 predicted proteins | sample Lox_Sample_23_FD_206715 | JGI IMG/M metagenome (GOLD analysis project Ga0335074, IMG submission 206715) | Soil microbial communities from Loxahatchee National Wildlife Refuge, Florida, United States - Lox_Sample_2.3 | ecosystem: Environmental > Terrestrial > Soil > Wetlands | place: USA...
CGATTTCAGGCCGGGGCGCTGCGCTCTGGTCGTCGGCGGCATCGGGCGCATGCCGATCATGGCGAGGGCGAAGAGCGCGAAGCAAGCAGCGTCAATGGCATAACAGCTGGCCAGGCCAGGCCCGGCGATCAGCACGCCGGCGATGGCAGGGCCGCCGAGCTGGCCGAGCTGGCCGGCGGTCGAGTTGAGTGCGGAGGCGGCGGCCAGTTTCTCCGCGCCGACGAGTGCCGGTGTCGTTGCCGTCGAAGCGGGGGAGGCGAGCCCGGAGAACAGCCCGATCGCGAAGGTGATCACGTAGAGCGGCCACAGTGCGGGGTGCCTGAGCAGGCTGTTCACCAGCAGCAGCGCGGCGAGAATGGCGAGGGGTACCTGCACCACCATGAGCAGCTTGCGGCGGTCGTGGCGGTCAGCGAGCATGCCGCCGTTCAGCAGGCCGACCAGCATGCCGGCGCCGTCTGCCAGCGTCAGCAGGCCTACGGCGAGCGAGCTGTGAGTCAGTCCGTAGACCTGCCAGTTGGCTGCGGTGGTGGCGACGGCGTTGCCTGCCCCGGAGACGAAGCGGCCAGCGAACAGCCGGCCGAAGTCGCGGTTCTCGCGCAGCGGCGCCACGTCGATGGCGATCTGGCCGATGCGCACTGCTAGCTCCGTGTCCGGTGGTCAGCGTCTGGCCGGACTGGCCGACCGGGGGGCGCAGCGGCCGGGCCATACGGCGGGCCGGGCGGGTGCGGCCGGGCCGCACGACCGCCGCGGCCGCCGGCGGTCGCCGGGGGGAGGAGAGGCGGCCGCCTAGGAAGGTTACTTGCTGATAGGCAACGGTCTGGCCGCGGGGTTCCGTTATGCGGGGCTTGGGGTGGCGGCAGGCGGGGAGAAGCAGACATTTCACGTGTCCGGCATGGCGTGCCAGACTGGCCGTGCCCGCCGGAGCAGCGTTGCGCGTTGTCTTGATGCCATATGAGCGCTTGCCTGGTTCTGGCAGTTGCCGCATGCCGCGGGAGGACGGCGCCGCGCTCGCAACTGTTGTCCCGGGCGCAGGCCGACTCGGGCATTAGCCAGCTTCCTCCGGATCAGCGTCCTGAGCAGCCGGGCACTCGGTCAGCTCGACCTGGTCGAACTCCCAGAAGGCGCGCAGCGCCGCTAGCTGGCCCGCGCCGTTGCTGCGATAGGTGTAGACGCCGTGAACCGTTGCGACGTGCCTGCCGCCCGGCAGCACCGTGCGGATGATGCCGACGTCGGCGACCTCGTCGCCGCAGAGGTACGAGTCCTCGATCTCGAACGTGATCAGCTCGTTTGGCGCGATGACGGTGTCGTAGAAGGCCGCGATCGCCGCCGGGCCGCGGTGGCCGTTGCCGGCCGGGTCGAAGGGCGACGGGCCGATGGGATCCTGCACCACCGCGTCGGGGGCCCAGAGCGCGAGCCAGGCTTCCCGGTCCTTTGCCCTGACGGCCGCCTGCGACTTGCGCGCGAGGTCTCGCGCAGTCGCTGCTTTCTCCTGGCCCGGTTCCACGGACAGCAGTAGAGCAAGGTCTAGCGGGGACTTCAACCCGGCAGCCGGGCAAGAGCCGGAACGGTGGATGAGTGTGAGCGGCCGGCGCGCCGGGCATGACAGGCGCAGCTTAAGGCGACGTCACGCAGGCGAAGGGACGTTTGACCGTACCCTGCAAGGTGGGCATGGCATTGACTGAGACCGTGGACCCGCGACGGCTGCAGCTTGTCTTCCCGGCCAGCGCCCTCGACCAGTTGCTTGATGCCGTCAAGCGGCGCGGTTTCCGCATGATCGGCCCAGTCGTCAGGGACGGCGCGATCTGCTATGGCGACATCGCCTCGGCCTCCGACCTGCCCAGAGGATGGACCGACGATCAGGACGCTGCCCGTTACCGGCTGCGCAAGCGGGACGACGATGCGCTGTTCGGCTACAACGTAGGGCCGCACTCGTGGAAGCAGTTCCTGTTCCCACCCCATGCCCGGCTGTCGCCGGCGGAGCGGCAGCCCGATCAGCCCCTCGCGTTCATCGGCGTGCGGTCGTGCGAGCTGACTGCCATCGCGATCCAGGACCGCGTGTTCCTCGGTGGCCGGCATAAGGACACGCACTACGAGGCGCGGCGTGACGGCGCGCTGATCGTGGCGGTCAACTGCGGTGAGGCAGGCGGCACCTGCTTCTGCGCCTCGATGGATGCCGGACCCTGCGTCAGGGACGGCTTTGATATCGCGCTCACCGAGCTGCTGACCGAGCCGGGTCACCGGTTCCTCGCCGAAGCGGGGACTGACCGCGGCGCCGAGATCCTCAGCGAGGTGGAGACGAACCCGGTTGCCGCCGAGGACTTCCGCGCCGCGAGCGCGGCGACCGAGAACGCCATCGCGTCCATGGGGCGGGCGATGCCCGAGGTGAGCCTGCACGACCTGCTGGGGGAGAACTACGACCATCCTCGCTGGGACGACGTGGCGGCGCGGTGCCTGACCTGCGGTAACTGCACGATGGTGTGCCCGACTTGCTTCTGCTTCAGCGTCGAGGACACCTCCGGGCTCGCCAGCAGCGAACCTGGCGGAGACCCCGAGCGGCACCGGTCCTGGGACTCCTGCTTCACCATCGACCACTCCTACCTGCATGGCGGTTCGGTCCGGGTCTCATCCCGCTCCCGCTACCGGCAGTGGATGACCCACAAACTCTCCACCTGGATCGACCAGTTCGGCACTTCAGGCTGCGTAGGGTGCGGCCGGTGCATCACCTGGTGCCCTGCCGCGATCGACATCACGGAGGAGGTTGCCGCGATTGCCGCAGACTCTTGAGCCGCTGCTGCGCGGCCACCAGTTCTTCGCCGGCCTGGAACCGGCATACCTGTCGCTGATCGTCGACTGCGCTGCCAACGAGGTGTTCCCCGCGGACTCCTTCGTGTTCCGCGAGGGCGAGCCGGCCGAGACCTTCTACCTCATCCGGGAGGGCAAGCTAGCCCTGGAGATCGCCGCGCCAGGGCGCGGTGTGAGCTCGGGCGCCCTGGTGATTCAGACGCTTGGCGAGGGCGACGTGGCCGGGTTCTCGTGGCTCATCGAGCCGCACCGCTGGGAGTTCGACGGAAGGACCATCGAGCGAGTCCGGGCTGTCCGGATCGACGGGACGTGCCTGCGCCGCAAGTGCGAGGAAGACCCGCGCCTCGGCTACGAGCTTATGCGCCGGTTCGCCGGCTTGTCGGCCAGCCGGTTGCAGGCCACCAGGCTGCAGTTGCTTGATGTCTACGGTCATGCGCACCGTCAGTGACGGCCCGCAGCACCTGCAGCCGCAGGCCGGCGCGCCATGGATCGAGCCGGAGTTCTGGCAGGTAGCCGAGGCCCGCTCAGAAGCACCAGGCGTGGTCACGCTCGCTCTGACGCCACCAGATCCGGTCGAGTTCCTGCCCGGCCAGTTCAACATGCTCTACCAGCCAGGCGTCGGCGAGGTGCCGATCTCGATCAGCGGCGATCCGGCGGACCCCGGCCGCATCCTGCACACCATCCGCGATGTCGGCGCGGTCACCAGGGCGCTGTGCGAGCTGGAGCCCGGAGAGCGAGTCGGCGTCCGGGGTCCGTACGGCACGTCGTGGCCGCTCGCCGCCGCTGAGGGCGGCGACCTGGTGATCGTCGCGGGCGGCATCGGGCTGCCACCCCTTCGCCCCGCGCTGTACCGCGCGCTTCGCGAGCGCCAGCGGTTCAGCCGGGTGGCGCTCCTCTACGGTGCGCGCACGCCAGCCGACCTGCTGTTCCCCGGCGAGCTGAGCGCCTGGAAAGCCCGCTTCGACCTGGACGTGTACGTCACGGTGGACGCGGCGGCGCGCGCCTGGCGCGGCGACGTCGGCGTAGTCCCGGACCTGGTCAAGCGCGTTCCGTTCGACCCCGCGAATGCCACCGCGTTCGTGGTCGGCCCGGAGATCATGATCCGATTCACGGTCCGCGCGCTGCGAGCGGCCGGGGTGACCGAGGACCGCATCTACCTGTCCATGGAGCGCAACATGCAGTGCGCGGTGGCCATGTGCGGGCACTGCCAGTTCGGGCCGTTCCTGGTCTGCCGCGACGGACCGGTCTTCGGCTACGGCCAGCTCGCCCGCTGGCTCGCGATGAGGGAGGTGTGATCATGCCGCAGGCACCAGGCGGCCCGGTCGCGCCCACGCTCGCGGTGTGGAAGTTCGCCTCCTGCGACGGGTGCCAGCTCACTCTGCTGAACTGCGAGGACGAGCTCCTCACCATCGCCGGCTCGCTGCATGTCGCCTCGTTCACGGAGGCCTCGAGCGAGGTGGATCCGGGGCCGTATGACCTGTCCCTCGTCGAGGGATCGATCACCACGCCGACAGACGTCGAGCGCATCTCGCAGGTCCGGGCCGCATCGCGCTTCCTGGTCACGATCGGTGCGTGTGCCACCGCCGGCGGCATCCAGGCGCTCAGGAACTTCAAGGACGACCTGACGCCGGTGGTGTATGCCAGCCCGCAGTACATCGAGTCGCTGCGGACGTCCACGCCCATCGCTGACCACGTCAAGGTCGACTTTGAACTGCAGGGCTGTCCCATCGACAGGCGTCAGCTTCTCGAGGTGATCGCGGCCTTCCTCGCCGGGCGGCGGCCGAACGTCCGCGCCCACAGCGTCTGCATCGAATGCAAGCGCGCCGGGCGGGTCTGCGTGGTGGTCGCGCACGGCACCCCCTGCCTCGGGCCGGTCACGCAGGCCGGCTGCGGCGCACTCTGCCCTGGAGTGAACCGCGGCTGCTACGGCTGCTTCGGCCCGATGGAGTCGCCGAACATGCAGTCACTGGCCGCGATCTGGCAAGACCTCGGCGCCGGCGGCTCGGCGCTGGCCCGCACGCTCTCCGGCGTGAACGCCGCCGCGGAGCCGTTCCGCGCGGCCGCGCTGGCAGCCGAGGGCGCGGCGAACGCCGCCCGGGCAGGAAACGCCGGGGAGGCCGGGCATGACGCACGGTAGCCGCATCAGAGTGCCCGCCCTGACCCGGGTCGAAGGCGAGGGAGGCCTCGACATCGTTGTCAGGGACGGCCAGGTCGTTGAGACGAGGCTCGACATCTACGAGCCACCGCGGTTCTTCGAGGCGCTGCTGCGCGGCCGGCAGTACACCGAGCCGCCTGACATCACCGCGCGCATCTGCGGAATCTGCCCGGTGGCCTATCAGATGAGCGCGTGCCAGGCGATCGAGGACGCTTGCGGTGCGACCGTCACGGAGGACATCAGAAACCTCAGGCGGCTGATCTACTGCGGCGAGTGGATCGAAAGCCACGCGCTGCATGTTTACCTGCTGCACGCGCCGGACTTCCTCGGCTATCCCAGCGGCATCCACCTGGCCCGAGATCGTCCGGACATCGTCGCCCGCGGGTTCCGTATCAAGAAGGCCGGCAACCGCCTGATGGCAGCGATTGGCGGCCGCTCAGTGCACCCCGTCAACGTCAGGGTTGGCGGCTTCTACCGCGCCCCCGCAGCGAGCGAGCTCAGGGAACTGGTCCCGGAGCTCGAGCAGATCCGCGAGGACGCCGCGGCGACCGTCACCTGGGTGGCCGGCTTTGACTTCCCCGACTTTAACCGTGACTACGAATTCGTCTCACTGCGCCAGGAGAGCCAGTACCCGATCACCGAAGGGCGGATCTCGTCGACTGGCGGCCTGGACATCACGCCGGCCGAGTATGACCGGCACTTCACCGAATTTCAGGTGCAGCATTCCACTGCCCTGCACTCCGTGCTCGACGGCCGCACCTACCTGACCGGCCCGCTGGCCAGATACAGCCTCAACTCCGCCGCCCTCCCATCGGAAGTGCGGCGGGCTGCGCGCGCCGCCGGCCTGGACGGCAGGCAGACCAACCCGTTCCGCAGCATCGTCGTCCGAGCGGTCGAGCTGCTGTTCGCATGCGACGAGGCGCTCCGCCTGATCGATAACTACCGGCCCCCTGACCCGCCCGCCGTCGCCGTCACGCCGCCGACCGCCAAGGCAAGGACCGGGTACGGCTGTACGGAGGCACCGCGCGGCCTGCTGTATCACCGGTACGCGATCACCGCCGACGGCACTGTCACCGACGCCAAGATCGTGCCGCCGACCTCACAGAACCAGCGTGCGATGGAAGCGGACCTGCGCGAGTTCGCCGGGCCCAGGCTTGGCATGGACCACGAGCTGCTGACCACGGCGTGCGAGCAGGCGGTGCGCAACCACGACCCGTGCATCTCGTGTGCGGCACACTTCCTGGACCTGCGGCTGAGCACGGCCGGTCCTGAGCCGCACGGCCAGCAGCCTGAGACGGGAGTGAGCCAGCCATGATCCTGGTCATCGGCGTTGGCAACCCCGACCGGGGCGACGACGCAGCCGGACTTGCGGTTGCAAGAAAGCTCCGTGATGCCATCGGGCCAGCGGAAGTCGCCGTAGCCGAACTGGCCGGCGACCAGCTCGCGCTGCTCGACGAATGGACCGGGGCCACCGATGTGTACGTGGTCGATGCGGTCTGCTCGGGCAAGGCTCCGGGAACCGTATACAGGTTCGACGCAGCGCACCCGCTCCAGGAAAGCTTCCGGCACCGCGGCACGCACACGCTCAGCCTCGCCGACGTGATCGAGCTCGCGCGCGCGCTCGGCACGCTGCCAGAGCACCTGGCCGGATTCGGCATCGAAGGCGCCGACTTCACGATCGGGGCGGGGCTGTCGACGGCCGTGGCGGCGGCGGCGGACGAGGTCACCGCGCTGATCCTCGCCGACCTGAAGGCGCGCACCTGAGCAGCGTGCCTGGCTGCGGCCGGCGTGGTCACGGAGATGGGCGACGACGTTGGCGTCCCGATTGGGGCTTCTGCCGCGTCGCACAGGGCATACCCGCACATATCCGAACGTAGCCGCCCACTGGGCTGGCTGCTGTGCGCCGGCCGACGCACTACCAGCGAAACCCATGGTCAGAGACGACACGAAAGCAGGGCTACCGCTCTCAGCAGCGGGTATGTGGGACAGTTGATCGACTCGAACGAAGGAGTGACATGCCTCTTCCAACCCTTACCCCGGAGCAGCGCGCCGACGCGCTGGCCAAAGCGCAGGCCGCCAGGAAGAAGCGCAGCGAGCTGCTCGCCTCAGTGAAGGCCGGGAAGACCAGCATCGCGCAGGTACTCGCGAAGACCGACGAGATCACCAAGAAGACCAAGGTCTCGCAGGTCATCAAGGCCATGCCCGGATACGGCCCGGCGAAGGCCCAGGCCGTGATGGAGGAGGCCGGGATCGATGACAACCGGCGCGTGGGCGGCCTCGGGGACCAGCAGCGCAAGAAGCTGCTCGACGCTGTCGGCTAGCGCCGGCTAACGCGAACCGCCGCCGCGCGCCAGGCGCACGCGGCGGCGCTGAAGCTACGGCCTGCCGCCGCCACGGCAGCAGCCGCATGGAGCCCGCCGCGATCAGGTACCTGACCGGACGGCGGCGGGCTGCTTCAGCCTCGGCGACCGACTGTCACTGTTTCTCTTTTTCAGGACGGGAACGTGCTGGCTCGGGGCAATTCCGCCACGCCGCTGCGAGGCGTCCGGCATCGCGGCCTAACGACGCTCTTCGCGGGGCCGGGTTCGGCACGGCCGGGCGAGGCCTGGTCCGATAACGTAGGCGCATCAGCCGGACTGAAGGAGCTTGCCATGCACCAGCCGCCAATCCCGCACGTCGCGGGCAGCGACCCGGACATCGCCGAGCTGATCCAGGCCGAGGCCCGGCGCCAGCGGGACACGATCAGGCTGATCCCGTCGGAGAACTACGTATCCGTGGCAGTGCTCGAGGCCACCGGCAGCGTGCTCACCAACAAGTACTCCGAGGGCTATCCGGGCCGCCGCTACTACGAGGGCCAGCAGGTCATCGATCAGCTGGAGCGGATCGCCGTCGAGCGGGCCGAGCGGCTGTTCGGCGTCGACCACGCCAATGTCCAGCCGTACTCAGGATCGCCCGCGAACCTGGCCGTCTACCTGGCATTCGCCGCGCCGGGCGAGACCGTCATGGGAATGGCGCTGCCAATGGGCGGCCATCTCACCCACGGCTGGCCCGTGTCCGCGACGGGCAAGTGGTTCCACTCTGTGCAGTACGGCGTGCGCGCTGACACCGGCCGGGTGGACATGGACGAGGTCCGCGACCTTGCGATGCGGGAGCGGCCGAAGGTGATCTTCTGCGGCGGGACGGCGATTCCGCGGATCATCGACTTCCCGGCGTTCGCCGAGATCGCCAGGGAGAGCGGTGCGATCCTGGTCGCCGACATCGCGCACATCGCCGGTCTGATCGCGGGCGGCGCGCACCCTTCGCCGGTCGGCTCTGCGGACGTCATCACCACGACGACGCACAAGACGCTGCGCGGGCCTCGCGGCGCGATGATCATGTCGACTGCCGAGTACGCGTCCGCGATCGACAAGGCCGTGTTCCCTGGCCTGCAGGGCGGACCGCACAACCACACCACCGCAGGCATCGCGGTCGCGCTCCGCGAGGCCGCCCAGCCGTCGTTCCAGACGTACGCGCAGCAGATCGTGGCGAACGCCAAGGCGCTCGCGGACGCCCTGCTCGCCCGCGGCTACACGCTCGTGTCCGGCGGCACGGACAACCACCTCATCCTGCTCGACCTCACCGCGCAGGGCATCGGCGGCAAGCCCGCGGCCAAGGCTCTGGACCGCGCAGGCATCGAGACGAACTACAACACCGTGCCGTTCGACCAGCGCAAGCCGTTCGACCCGTCCGGCATCAGGATCGGTACCCCGGCGATCACCACGCGGGGCCTCACCGAGACGCACATGGACCAGGTTGCCGGCTGGATGGACCAGGCCATCGTTGCCGCGGCCAAGGAAGACGAGGACACCATCGAGCGCATCGCGGGCGAGGTTCGCGAGCTGCTCGCCGGCTTCCCGATGCCGGGCTGGTCGGCTGCAGTCTGACGGCTGCTGCCGCGGCCCGGCGTTCAGCCGCAGCCTGGCGGCCAGCCGCAGCCTGGCGGCCAGCGCCTGCCGGACGCCTTGCCTGGGAGCGTTAACGAATGTATGTTCGAAAGCAGTAAGTCTGCCTGTCTTCCCCTGGGCGGTGGGGTGGCACCTGCGGGTGCTCGCGCAGGGAGCGGCAGATGCTCGGCAGCACCGGCGAGCCGGTGGACGTCTGGCTGACCGACGGCAGACCCGGCAGGTTCGTCTGGCGCGGCCGCATGTACACCGTCATGCTCGTGCTGCAGTACGACCCGGACACCGGCGCTGGCGGTCACCGCGAGTGCTGGCAGGTCGAGGCGACGCCGCAGCGGGCTGTTCCGCCGGCGACCTACGAACTGTGTCACGACATTGGCGCCGATCGGTGGTCCCTGCTGCGCGGCTAATTGTCTGGTACCCGGCGGCGCGTCGCGCTAGCGGCGGCGATCTTCAGCACTAGCGTTATCGCTGAGTACTGGGTCAATTGCATTGTCGGCTCATGGCTATTGCTGCGCGACAAGGACGCTTGCGCTGGTCTGCGCACTCAGCAATATCCACGCCCCGGCGCTGAGATTGACGGTCGGCTTTCACGTCCCTTGGGCGGCCGTTGAGCACAGCATAATGAGCCGCTGATGCGCTGAAAACGAGAGCCGAATTGGATATGCGTGTTTCCGGGGCGCCGGGCGGTGGCCGCGCGCGCGGAGGGCGGCTGTCGCTTGGTTCGCGGCGGCTCGTCAGGGTGCCGCTCGTCAGGCTGCCGCTCGCCGGGCTGGCGGTCGTCAGCCTTGCGGTCGTCAGCCTGGTTCCCGGCGTGCTCGGCGGTACTGCCGGCGCGCTCGGCGCGGCCGCACCAGCGCTGAAGGCCGTCTCGTTCCGCGGCTACCGTTTCGAGGTGCCCGCGGCCTGGCCGGTCATCAGCCTGGCCAGCCACCCCGCCACGTGCGTCCGGTTCGACCTGCACGCGGTGTACGTCGGCCAGCCGGGCACCGATCAGCACTGCCCGAGCTGGCTGATGGGCGCGACCGAGTCGATCCTGATCTATCCTGGTCCGGCACGCGCCCGCCGCGAGTCGCGGGAGGACCCGGTCGCCGACGAGATCACGGCCAGCGCACCGGGCCTCGCGATCACGGCGACGTTCGACTCAGATCCAGCGGTCATCGACCGGATCCTGGCGAGTGCGGGCCTGCCAGCGCCAGTCATCACGGCTCCGCATCCGGTCTCGGAGGCCGCCAGGACAGCACGGTCTAAGAACGCAGCGAAGGGGCAGGCTCGGTCGGCGGGTGCGGCGAGCCAGGATCAGGTAACTGCCATTGCGCCCGCGCCCGCGCGGCTTTCTCAGGCGCTGGCGATGTCCGCGGTCCTGGTTCGCAGGTCGCGGACCGCATCGGCGCTCCGCGCGCCGCTGCTGCCCAACACGGTCGCTAACGACGTCGGGCTCGGCTTCGACACCTGCGCGGCACCAAGCGCGAGATACATGCGCACCTGGCGGCGCCGGTCGCGGTACCGCGCGGTCGGCATCTATATCGGCGGCTCGGACCGGACCTGCTTCCAGCAGAACCTCTCGCTCGCCTGGGTCCGCGCGCAGGCCGCCGATGGCTGGCGCTTCATTCCGATGTACGCGGGCCCGCAGGCGGAGTACGGCCAGTTGTACGCCCCAGCGCAGCAGGGCCGGGCAGCTGCGAACGACGCTGTGCTGCAGGCCGAGCGGCTGGGCTTCGGGCCGCTCACGCCGCTTTACTACGACATGGAGGCGTACCCGGCCGGCGAGAGCGACCGGGTGCTGCGCTTCCTTTCTGCGTGGACCGCGCAGGTGCACCGGCTCGGCTACCTGTCCGGCGTCTACAGCAGCTCAGACGCGGCCATCGCCAACCTGGCCCGCCAGTACGGGACCGGCCAGTTCGCGATGCCCGATGTCAGCTACGACGCTCTGTGGAACGGCCAGGCCAACACGGCCGACAGCGTGTACCAGCACGGCGAGTGGACCGGCGGGCGCCGCATCCACCAGTTCAGCGGGAACGTGCTGCAGACCTACGGCGGTGACACGCTGCTGATCGACCAGGACTACCTGGACGTCAGCCTGACCGCAGCCGGCGGCACGCTGCAGGCATCGCCCGGCGTCACCAGCACGGCCGGGCTGGCGACGCTGTTCTACGAGGGCGCCGATCATCACCTGTGGGAGGAGTCGGGCCAGGCGAGACGCCGCTGGTCCCTGACCGACCTGGGGGGCTATCTGACGTCACAGCCCAGCGCCGTGCAGCTCAGCTCCGGCCAGATCGACGTCTTCTACCGCGGCCGGGGCGACGTGCTGTGGGAACTCAGCGCCGCTGGTACCAGGCGGCAGCGTGCTGTCGCGCTCCCGCAGATGCGACAGGT
>Ga0335074_10013981_pt1 | contig 11271 bp, 9 predicted proteins | sample Lox_Sample_23_FD_206715 | JGI IMG/M metagenome (GOLD analysis project Ga0335074, IMG submission 206715) | Soil microbial communities from Loxahatchee National Wildlife Refuge, Florida, United States - Lox_Sample_2.3 | ecosystem: Environmental > Terrestrial > Soil > Wetlands | place: USA: Florida...
CCCGCGCCCTCTCCGCCGACTGCGTCGCCACCTGGGACATCCCCGCCGACCCGGCCATGGTCGCCCGCGCGCGCAAGCTGGCCACCGACCAGCTCCACATATGGGGACTAGCCCACGCGGAGTACACCACCGAGCTGGTCGTCAGCGAGCTGGTCACCAACGCGATCCGCCATGCCGCCCCGCCGATCCAGCTCAGGCTGATCCGCGACCGCACGCTCATCTGCGAGGTCACAGACGCCAGCAGCACCGCACCGCACCTGAAACGATCCCGCACCCTCGACGAAGACGGGCGCGGCCTGCTGCTGGTCTACGGGCTCACCCATAGCTGGGGTACCCGCCAGACCACGACCGGCAAGACCATCTGGTGCCAGCAGGCCCTCCCGCCCGGCTGACCATCAAGGCCTGGTGCGTGTGCTCCGCTTATCCCTCGGCCGACATGGTGGCCTCGCGCACCGTGGCGGGCCCGGTGCGGCCGGGCTCGGGGGACGCGAGGTCAGCAGCGGAGGGCTGGCTCTGCCGCAGGGTCACATAGCTGAGCACGACGCCGACGGCCAGCAGGCCGATCGTCAGCCACAGCCCGGCGTGGTACCCGTCGATGAACGCCGGGGCCGGCCGCGTCCCGGACCGGATCGCGGCACTCTCGGTGGAGCGCAGCACGGCGCCGATGACCGTCACCCCGAGCAGGCCCGCGACCTCACGCGACGCGTTGAACAGCGCGGACGCTATCCCCGCCCGCTCGGTCGGCGCGCCCTCAAGGACCGCGTTGGTCAGCGGCACGTTCATCAGGCCGGCCCCGAGACCGAAGAGCACGAACCCGGGCAGCAGCGAGGTGAAGGTCGCGCTCCCGCCAAGCCGCGCGAACAGCACCAGGCCCACCGTCATGATCGCCAGGCCGAGCGCCACCGTGCGGTTGCCGCCGAGGAACTGCGTCACCCGCGGCGCCAGCACCGCGCCGATGGCCAGGCACAGCGCCATCGGCACGAACGCCAGGCCTGCCTTGGTGGGCGAGAACCCGAGGATGACCTGCAGATACAGCGAGGTGAAGAAGTAGATGCCAAGGACGCCGAACGACCAGATCATCATCGTGCCGATGCCACCGCTGAACGCGGCGTTCCGGAAGATCGGCAGCGCGATCATCGGGCGCGCGCTGCGCCGCTCGATCACCAGGAAGGCGGCCAGGGCCACGGCGGCGACCGTGAACGCGCCGACGATCAGCGGCGAGGTCCAGCCCTTGTCACCGCCCTCGATGAGCGCGTAGACCAGCGCGAACAGCGACAGCGCCGAGGTGACCAGCCCGGGAACATCCAGCCGGGCCGTGGCCGTCGCCAACCGGGATCGCGCCGCACCGGACAGAGCCGGGCTGTCGGCGCGGGACTCGGCGATGGACGGGACGGCGATGGCCAGGGTGACCGCTCCGAGCGGCACGTTGATCAGGAAGATCCAGCCCCAGTGCAGGTGCTGGCTGATCACGCCGCCGAGGACGGGGCCGAACGCGAGGCCAAGCGCCCCGATCGCCCCCGAGATGCCGAGCGCGGTGGTTCGCTCGCGGGGATCGGTGAACGTCGCCGCGACGATCGCGAGCGCCGCCGGCATGGTGAGCGCCGCGCCGAGCCCCTGCACCGCCCGCGCGGCGATCAGCATCCCGCCGCTGCCGGCCAGGCCGGCGGTGAGCGAGGAGAGCGTGAAGATGACCAGGCCAGCCAGGAAGATCCGGCGCCTGCCGTAGAGGTCGGCGATCCGCCCGCCGACCAGCAGCAGCCCGCCCAGCACGAGCAGGTAGCTGCTCACGATCCATTCGAGCCCGCTGACCGACAGGTGCAGGCTGCGCTCGATGGTCGGGAGCGCGACGTTGGTCACGTTGTTGTCGAGATAGGCCATCAGGGTGGCCAGGCTGACCGCGGTCAGCGCCCACCACCGTGTCCGGCTCCGTTCCGCCATGATCGGCGCACCTTCCCTCGAGGGTTCATGTACGACGTACCTGTAGGCCGTACCTGTATGACGTTCCTATACAACGTACAATCGCGTCATTGCCGATCCTGCCTTGTACGCCGTATAGTTGTCAAGTGACCTCTTCCTCGCTCCCCGAGGCCGGCGGGGCCGGCGAGCGGGCCCGCCTGACCAGGGCAGCCGTGGTCGACCAGGCGCTGGCGCTGGCCGACAAGTCAGGGCTTGATGCGCTGACGATCCGCAAGCTCGCGACCGAGCTCGGGGTCACCCCGATGGCGCTGTACTGGCACTTTCACGGCAAGGATGAGCTGCTTGACGGGCTGGTCGACCGTCTGTGGGGCGAGGTGGACGCGACCGTCGACCGCGATGCGCCGTGGACGGAGCAGATACGCGGGCTGTTCGAGTCCCTGCTCAAGGTGCTGCGCGCGCATCCCGCCGCGCCGGAGTTGCTTCAGCACTCCAAGAAGCAGGGCGGTGCCCAGCTTGACGTCACCGAGCTGGCCCTGGACATCCTGCGGACGGCCGGGTTCAGTCCGGAAGACGCGAGCTTTGCGGCCCGCGCGGCGCTGTGGACCGGCATCGCGCTGGTCATGAGCGAGCCGGGTATCGAGTCGCTAGACGACGCCGAGCGCGCCGAGCTGCAGCGGAAGAAGCAGGTCGCGCTGGCGACCCAGTCCCCGGCCAGGTTCCCCCGGCTGGTCGAGTGCGCGGCGCCGATGACCGCGTGCGACAACCCGGAAGAGCACTACCGGTTCGGCGTTGACCTGTTCATCGGGGGCCTGGCCGCGGTGGCCGCCGCCCGGGCCGGGGCGGCAGAGCCGACGGCCGCCGAGGGCGGCAGGGCCGGCGCCTGACTGCCTGCGGGCTCTGGGAAACCAGCCTCGGCCGGTGGCCTACGACCGGCTGGCCAGCCCGCAGGCTTTGTGCAGTTCCTCGCGGCTGGGCAGCTTGACCCGCGCGCCGCGGCCGAGCGAGGCCGCCAGTTCCTTCTCCGCGGCCTCGATCTGCAGCCAGTCGGCGTAGCTGACCGGCCGGATCCCGCGCGCCGTGAGCAGTTCACCGAACCGCGAGCCCGTTGCGGCCGCGACGCCAGGGGCGCTCTCGGGGTAGCGCAGCAGCCCGGCCCTGGGCACCTGGACCTCGTCCGGGCCCGGGCCGCCGGCCAGGTCGGCCAGCAGCGCGCGGACCGTTTCCGCGGCGTCGGACTTGTTGGTCCCGATCACGCCGGTTGGCCCGCGCTTGAGCCAGCCGCTCACGTACTCGCCGGGCAGCGGCCCGCCGCCGGGGCCCAGCACGCGGCCGCCGGCGTTCGGCACGGTCGAGGAGCGGTCATCGAACGGCACGCCGGCCAGCGGCACGCTCTGGTACCCCACGCTGCGCAGGACCAGCTGCGCGTCGAGCGTGTCGTAGCTGCCGGTCCCGACGAACCGGCCGTTCTCGTCGAGCCGGGTGCGCTCCACCGTGAGGCCCGACACCTGGCTGGGCCCGTGCAGCTCGGTCGGCCGCAGCCAGAACCGGATGAACAGCCGGCGGCGGTTGCCGGTCGGCCGCCGGTCGGCCCAGTCCCTGATCACCGCGTAATTGCCGCGCACGTGCCGGTTTTCCGTGGCCAGCCGCGCGCTCTCCCCGGTCGGGTCGAACGCGTCCAGATCGGCCTCGCCGCCGTAAACGAGCACGTCAACGCCGGCCAGCTCACCGAGTTCGCGCAGCTCCTTGGTGGTGAACTTGGCCTGGGCCGGCCCGCGGCGGCCGATCATGTGCACCTCGCGGACCTTGCTGGACATCAGGGTCTCCAGCACCGGCTGCGAGATGTCGGTCTCGCGGAGCTCGTCGGGGTCCCTGATCAGGATCCTGGCCACGTCCACGGCCACGTTGCCGACGCCGATGACCGCGACCGACTCGGCATCCAGGGTGTACTTGCCCGGGTCGATGTCGGGGTGGCCGGAATACCAGTTGACGAAGTCGGTGGCGGCGACGCTGCCGGGCAGGTCCTCACCGGGAATGCCCATCCGCCGGTCACGCATCGCGCCGGTCGCGTAGACCACCGCGTCGTAGCTGGCCAGCAGGTCTTCTCTGGTCACGTCGTCGCCGAGGTGCACCCCGCCGACGAAGCTCACGCTGTCGTGCTCGAGTACCTTGCGCAGGACCTCGGCGATCGACTTGATCGACTTGTGGTCGGGCGCGACACCGTACCTGACCAGCCCGTATGGGGTGGGCAGCCGGTCCAGGACGTCGACCTTCACCTGATGCGGAGGGTCGAGCGCGGCGGCCTGCTTGATCAGTGCCTCGGCGGTGTAGAGGCCGGCCGGGCCGGAGCCGACCACAGCGACCTGAAGGGTTCTCATGACTCGCGATTCTGCTATTACGCGTGCTGCTCGGGCGCGAAATCCAGGTTTCTCTGAGCTACGGCCTCGGTGATCGCCCTGGCGAGGTGCTGCGGGGCCAGGCCCATGTCCTGCAAAATCTGGGAGCGCTCGCCGTGCTCAAGAAATTCCTGCGGCAGGCCGAACGTCCGCGCCGGGGTGTCCACGTCGTGGTCTCGCAGCAGCCGGCATACCGCGTCGCCGAAGCCGCCCGCGCGCCCGTTGTCCTCCACGGTGACCACCAGCCGGTGCCCGCGCGCCGCCTCCACCAGGGCCTCGTCCAGCGGCTTGACCCAGCGCGGGTCGATGACCGTGACGCCGATGCCCTGGTCGGTCAGGCGTTCGGCGGCCGCCACGCCGACACCGGCCATCGTCCCCGCCCCGATCAGCAGCACGTCCTGCGCTGCCCCGTCGGCCGGCCGGGCCAGCACGTCCATGCCGCCCAGCTTGCCGACCGCGTCGACCTCGGCACCGACCGTGCCCCGCGGGTAGCGCAGCACGGTCGGGCCGTCGCTGACCGCCACGGCCTCGTTGAGCAGCTCGCCGATCCGGGTCGCGTCGCGCGGCGCGGCGATCCGCAGCCCGGGCACCACCTGCAGGATCGAGCCGTCCCACATGCCGTGATGACTGGCGCCATCCGGGCCGGTCACCCCGGCCCGGTCGAGCGCGACGGTCACCGGCAGCCGGTGCAGCGCCACGTCCATCAGGAGCTGGTCAAAGGCCCGGTTCAGGAACGTCGCGTAGAGCGCGACCACCGGGTGCATGCCGCCCATGGCCAGGCCGGCCGCGCTGGTCATCGCGTGCTGCTCGGCGATGCCCACGTCGAACACCCGGTCCGGGAAGGCCCGCGCGAACGGCCCGAGCCCGGTCGGATGCAGCATCGCCGCGGTGATCGCGACCACGTCTGGGCGCCGCGCGCCGATCGCGGCCAGTTCCTCGCCGAACACCTGGGACCACGTGCGGCTTGGCACCACCGGGCCGGGCGGCGGGGCAGCCAGAATCGGCGGCGCGGCGGGCACCTGGTGCAGGCAGTCCTCCTCGTTCTGCTCGGCGAGGGGGTAGCCGAACCCCTTCCTGGTGATCGCGTGCACGATCACCGGGCCGCCGAAGTCGCTGGCCCGGCGCAGGGCGTGCTCGAGGATCTGCTCGTCGTGGCCGTCGATCGGCCCCAGGTACTTCAGGCCGAGGTCCTCGAAGAGCACCTGCGGCTGCAGCACGTCCTTGATGCCCTTTTTGATCCCGTGCAGCGTCTCGTACAGCGGCGGGCCGACCAGCGGCGTGTGCGACAGCGTGGTCTTGATGTAGTCCAGCACCTGCTCGTAGCGCTGGGATATGCGCACGGTCGCGAGGTGGTCGGCCAGACCGCCGATCGTCGGCTGGTAGGAGCGGCCGTTGTCGTTGACGACGATGACAATCCGGCTGTCCTTGGCTACCGCGATGTTGTTCAGGGCCTCCCAGGCCATGCCGCCGGTCAGGGCACCGTCGCCGATCACCGCGACCACGGTGCGGTGCGTCTCGCCACGCAGCCGGTACGCCTTGGCCAGGCCGTCCGCGTAGCACAGGCCGGTGGAAGCGTGCGAGTTCTCGACCAGGTCATGCTCGGACTCGGCCCGGCTCGGGTAGCCGGACACGCCGCCGCGCTGCCGCAGCGTCCCGAATGCCGCCTGCCGTCCGGTGAGCAGCTTGTGCACGTAGGCCTGGTGGCCGACGTCGAACACGATGGGGTCGACCGGCGAGTCGAAGACCCGGTGCAGGGCGATGGTCAGCTCGACCACGCCCAGGTTGGGGCCCAGGTGGCCGCTGGTCCTGGATACCGTCTCGATCAGGACATCACGAATCTCGGTGGCCAGGTGGGGAAGCTGGTCTGCGCTGAGCGCCTTGAGGTCCCGCGGACTTGAGATGGTCTCCAGCAGCGTCACTGGCCCCACTCCTGTCTGGTCGTCAAGCCTGAACGGTTAGCCGACCGGCTGGTGTGGTGACGGCGGGCTGCCGGTCAGGAATTCACTGAGTTTAGTTCCGCCGTTGTAGCGACCGTACCGCGCGTCATGGCCGGGCCCTGACGGCCTCGTCAGGTAGCAGCCTGGCCACGCTCGCCGCGACGCCGGGCGAGAGCTCCCAGAGCCCTGGCTCGCCCAGGGCCAGGACCGGCCACCAAAGCGGCCTCGGCTGGGTCAGCCGCCAGTGGTAGCTGCCCCTGGTCGCCCACCGGCCGCAGTCGCACGGGCCGCCTGACGCTGCCGCCGAGCACACGTCGGCCAGGGTGACCACGGCCACGATGCCGCCGATTGCCGCCACCGGATCGGCGGAATCCCAGCAGGTCTCGCGGAGAGCGTGGTTCTCGAACGATTCAAGATCGACACTGAACGAGGCGTAGATGGCGACCGGCCCGCGGTGGCCGGTATCCGAGGCCTGGTTCAGGATTTCCTTGTGCCCGCGGGCGATTGCCCACGCCCACGGCTGCTGCACGCTTAACGCCCACACCCCAGCTACCTCCCCCATCTCCCGCGCTCAACGATTAACCACACGTTTCTGGGGTGGCAGCAGTTCACCCGGATACGGGCTGATTCTCGCCGGGGCGCGGTCTTTCACCCGGGGACGGCCCGTCACCGGGGAGGGTCCGGGCGCGTCCGGCCAGCAGCCCGGACCACAGCTCGAGGCCGACCACCCCGAGCAGGGCCAGCACCGGGACCGTCCATCCGCCCGTCGCGGAGTGCAGGAACCCGACCGCCAGCGGCCCCGCCGCCGCGATCAGGTAGCCGGTGCTCTGCGCGAACCCGGACAGCGAGGCGGAGGCCGCCGGATCCGGAGCCCGGGCCATGGTGAAGAAGATGGCCAGGCCCAGTGTCCCGCCCTGGCCCAGGCCGAGCAGCAGAGTGCAGGCGGCGGCGCTGGCCGTCGGGGCGAACAGCGACCCGGCCAGGCCGATCCCGGTGGCCAGCACCGCCACGGTGATGAGCAGGCGCTGGTCGCGGGCGCGGTGCGCGAGCGTGGGCGCGAGCAGCGCGGCGATCGCGTTGCCGAGGTTCATCAGGGCCAGCAGCCCGCCCGCAGCCGCGGCGCTCACGCCGCGGTCCCGGAACAGGGTGGGCAGCCAGGACAGCGCGGCGTAGTAGGTCAGGCTCTGCAGTCCCATGAACGCGGCGACCTGCCAGGCCAGCACGTGCCGGTGCACGGCCGCCCGGGCCAGGCGCCCGGCCCGGGCCGGCCTGGTGCGGTAGCGGATCTGCGGCAGCCACACCACGGCCGCCACCAGCCGAGGGTGAGCGCCACCGGCCAGCCCGGCCCGTTGCCGGCCGCCTTGAACACCGGCACGGCGATCAGCGAGGCGACCACGGATCCCGCGCCCAGCGTGAGCAGGTAGGCGCCGATCAGCAGGCCCGCGCGTTCTGGGTGGCGGCGCTTGATCAGGCTGGGCAGCAGCACGTTCATCAGCGCGATCGCGCCGCCGGCCAGCACGGTGCCGGGAAACAGCATGGCTGCTGGCACGGCGGCGCGCAGCAGCAGCCCGCCGGCCACGAGCAGCAGCGCGGCCAGCAGGACCCGTTCCTCGCCGAACCTGCGGCTCAGCGGGGCGCCCAGGCCGGAGAACAGCCCGAAGCACACGACCGGGGCCGCGGCCAGCACCGAGACCGTGGCGGTGGACAGGTGCAGCGCGGAGGCTAGCTCGGGGAAAACCGGGGGCAGGCTGGTGATCGAGGCCCGGAGATTGACCGCCAGCACCATGATGCCGGCCATGAGCAACGCCATGCCCCGCCTGGCCTGTGGCCTGGCCGCTGGTCGCGGGTCAGCCTCCGGCGGGACATCGGCCATGCCTGACGTGTCTGAGTGGCGCACCCAAAGACGCTACCTTTGCCGAGTGAGGGGGAAACAGTGAGCAACGAGCAGCCAGACATCTCGGGCCTGCGAAACGGGCTCGACGAGGTGGACAGCGCGATCGTCCGCCTGATCGCCAAGCGCCGCGACCTGATCGCCACGATCGCGAAGGCGAAGGAGCACTCGGCGGCGGGGATCCAGGACCCGGAGCGGGAACAGCGGGTCCTGGACGGCGTCGTGGCCGCGGCCACCGAGCTGGGCGTTTCGGCCAGCCTGGTACGCACGATCTTCCGGGAGCTGATCAGCGACTCGGTAGCGCAGCAGGCCCGCCACCTGAACTCCGGCGGTGGCGGGCGGGTCCGGGTCGCGTTCCAGGGTGCCGCGCACTCCTACAGCGACGCCGCCGCGCAGAAGTACCTGGCCGGCCGCGGCCTGGCCGGCGACCTGACCGGCTACCGCACGTTCCGCGAGGCGGCCGACGCGTTGCTGGCCGGTGACGTCGATCTCGCGGTGCTGCCGATCGAGAACACGACCGCCGGGAGCATCAACGAGGTCTACGCGGTACTGCGCTCACACGAGCTGTTCATCGTGGGCGAGGAGACCTGGAAGGTCGACCACTGCCTGGCCGCCACCGCCGAGGTCCCGCTGTCCTCTCTGTCCCGGATCCTGTCGCATCCCCAGGGACTCGAGCAGTGCTCGCAGTTCCTGCGGTCGCTGCCGAGCGCCGTGCCGACCACATACTTCGACACCGCGGGGGCGATGCAGGCCGTGGCGGAATCGGGCGATCCCACCGTCGCGGCGATCGCCTCCCCCGAGGCCGCCGCCGCGTACGGGCTGGTCGTGTTGCGCCGGGGGATCAACGACCTCGACGACAACTTCACCAGGTTCGTGGCGCTGTCGGCCACGTCGGCCCCGGTGGACCTGCGGGTTCCCTGCAAGACGAGCCTGATCCTGGTGACCGGGCACGAAGAGGGCGACCTGCTGCGGTGCCTGGAGGTGCTGTCCGGCAGCGGCCACTCGATGACCAAGCTGGAGTCGCGGCCACGGCCCGGGCGGCCCTGGGAGTACATGTTCTTCATCGACTTCGAGGGCAACGCGTCCGATCCGCGGACCGCGGCGGCGCTGGACGAGCTGCGGTCGGCGGCGCTATTCGTCAAGGTGCTCGGCAGCTACCCGGCCAAGGCACTGCGGGCCCCGGCCAGGCCGGGCGACCTGTCGGCCCAGCCGCGCGCCGGGGACGCAGCCGCCCGGCCCGAAGCCGCGCCGTCCGGGGGCGACCCAGCGGAAATGCTGGAAGCCGTGGCCGCCAGGCCCGCCGCGCCACGGTCCCGCCACTACAAGCTGGTCGACCGGGAGGCCCGGCAGGCCGACACGGTCATCCGGGTCGGCGACGTCCTGGTCGGCGGCGGCGGCTTCGTGGTCATGGCCGGGCCGTGCTCGGTCGAGAGCCGCGAGCAGATCGAGGCCACGGCCAGGTTTGTCCGGGAGCACGGCGCGCACGTGCTGCGCGGGGGCGTGTTCAAGCCGCGGACCTCACCGTATTCCTTCCAGGGACTGGGCTGGGACGGGCTTGACCTGCTGGTCGCAGCCGGGCGCGAGGCCGGTCTTCCGGTCGTCACCGAGGTGATGGCGGTGGACCAGGTGCAGCGGATGGCCAAGGAAGCCGACATCCTGCAGGTCGGCGCGCGCAACATGCAGAACTTCGACCTGCTGCGCGAGCTCGGCAAGGTGGACCGGCCGGTGCTGCTCAAGCGCGGCCTCTCCAGCACCATCGAGGAATGGCTCGCGGCCGCCGAGTACGTGGTGGCCCAGGGCAACCAGCAGGTGATCCTGTGCGAGCGGGGCATCCGGACCTTCGAGAGCGCCACCCGCAACACCCTCGACCTGTCCGCGGTGGCGGTCGTCCGCGAACGCTCCCACCTGCCGGTCATCGTGGATCCCAGCCACGGCACCGGGCAGCGCCGCTACGTCGCGCCGATGGCCTGGGCGGCCCGCGCCGCGGGCGCCCACGGCCTGCTCATCGAGGTCCACCCCGATCCCGACCAGGCCCTGTCCGATGCCGACCAGAGCCTGACCTTCGGCCAGTTCGCCGCGCTCATGCACGGCCTGGCCGCCATCCCGGGCCCGGCGCCCGGCTGATCTGGCTGTCCCTCACCAGCGTCTCCGCCCTCAGCCAGATGACGCCTGGATGACCCCGGCTGCGGCCAGCCCGACCACCACGCCGACCACGATCACGACGATCACCAGCGCGATCAGGAGGCCGAAGGCAGCGGGGTGCCTAGACCACCAGGGCGCTGATCCCGGGTAGTCATGGCTCAACTGCTGCGGGTCCAGCCGCTCCTCCCGCACGTCCACGGGAACCAGCAGCGCAGCCGCGAACGCCATCACGTCCTGGCGGGGAATGCTGGCCGTGACCAGGCGCAGCAGACAGTTCCCGCCGCCGCCGATCAGCAGCAACTGCGATGTGTCGCTTGCCTGCCGTGCCGCCCGCTGCCGGACCAGCGCCACGCGCGCGACCATGCGCCGAGGCACGGCGCGGCGGCGGCCGTACCACGTTGGGATGATCACCTTGGTGGCGGTCAGCACGGCGGCGCCGTGGCGGATCCTCATCTCATACAGGCCCAGCAGCACCAGCAGGATCAGGGCAACGCCGACGGCCACCGCGAGCAGGCCGACCCACCCTGTGCTCACAAACGTGCGCGCGATCATGATCAGCGCAAACGGGAGAGCACCCGCCGTGCCGCGCCGCCAGCCCCTGGCCCGGAGCCGTTCCGGGCGCAGCACCAGGGTCCCGTCCGGCTGCACCGTGAGGCATGGGGTCGACCGGTATTCGCCGCTGCGCCACCGGTGCTGGAAGTCAGCGGTCTCGTTCTCGGGTACTCGTTGGACCGCCATGGCTCCTCCTGTCAGCACGTCGCATCCAGACACGCGAGTCTCCCGTGCGCCAGTAGCACGCGTGTAGCACGCACGTAGCGCGTGGTCCTTGGGGGCCGAAACCGGCGGCTCGGTGGCGCCGGTCGTGGTTAGCATGGGCGTCGCAGGGTCAGCTTGGTCGAGGGAGGTTGGGTGGAGTTCGGCCTGCTCGGTCCGCTGGTGGTGCGGGCCGGGGGTGTGCCGGTGGTGGTGTCGGCTAGTAAGCAGCGGGTGC